>Ga0308167_1001723_pt1 | contig 23610 bp, 24 predicted proteins | sample PhyCR1_2_FD_202138 | JGI IMG/M metagenome (GOLD analysis project Ga0308167, IMG submission 202138) | Phyllosphere microbial communities from UC Gill Tract Community Farm, Albany, California, United States - DLSLRC.R1 | ecosystem: Host-associated > Plants > Phyllosphere > Unclassified | place... | reverse complement strand
CGCGATGGCGCCGGCGATGAGTCCGATGATGATCAAGCTGATGATGAGACCGAGCACGGTTTCCTCCTCGTGGGTGCGGTTGCCGCGGCATGGTTGCCGGAGTCAGGGCCGACGTCCGACCCAACACACCCTCGCCTGGGAGCGTCCTCAGTCGAGGGAACGGCGGAGCCAGCGCTCGACGCCCTCGACGTGCGAGACGACCAACGCCTGCACGAGCTGCGGGTCCCGACGGCGGATCGCGTCCACGATCGCCGCGTGCTCGTCGAGGGTGCGCTGCACGGAGCCGTTCTGCGTCAGTCCGCGCCACACCCGCACCCGCACGGTCTTGCTGGACAGGGCGTCGAGCAGCCCGGACAGGTACTGGTTGCCACCGATGCCGGCGATCGTCGAGTGGAACAGCAGGTCGTGGGCGACGAGGTCCTCGACGCCGGTGTCCTCTCCGACCGAGTGCATCAGGGTCGCCAGGTCGTCGATCTGCTGCTCCGACGCCCGGGCGGTCGCGAGCACGGCGGACGCGGGCTCCAGGATGCGACGGACCTCGAGCAGGTCGACGAGGGACCGGTCGTGGTGCATGTCGACGACGAACGACACCGCCTCGAGCAGCACCGACGGCTCGAGCGAGGTGACGTAGGTGCCGTCGCCACGCCGGACGTCGAGCACGCGGATGAGTTCGAGGGCCTTCACCGCTTCGCGCAGGCTGTTCCGTGACAGCCCCAGCGATTCGCTGAGCTCCTTCTCCGGCGGGAGGCGCTGCCCGGGCTGGAGTTCGCCGCTCACGATCATCTGCTGGATGCGCGCGATCGCGTCGTCGGTCAGCGAAGCCACGTCACCACCTCCTGCTCGACCCGGTCGCGGACGCGAGCGGACAAGACGACGATAGTCGTGCCTCCAGGCCCATCATGCGGGCCGGAGCCGCAGCGCCTGCATCCCGCCGTCGACCGCCAGGTCGACCCCGGTCGTCGACCGGGCGAGCGGACTCGTCAGGTACGCGACCGCCTCGGCGACCTCCTCGGCCGCGACGAGGCGACCGTGGGGTTGGCGAGCCTCCAGGGCGGCACGTTCCGCAGCCGGGTCGTCCGCGGTCGACAGCAGCCGCGCGACCCACGGGGTGTCCGCCGTGCCGGGGTTGACGGCGTTGACGCGGATGCCCTCGCGGAGGTGGTCCGCGGCCATCGCCCGGGTGAGCGCCGCGATCGCCCCCTTCGTCGCGGAGTACAGCGCGCGCTGGGGGAGTCCGGCGGTCGCGGCGATCGAGCAGGTGTTCACGATGCTGGCGTTGCCGGAGGCCCGCAGGTGCGGCAGCGCGGCGCGGGAGAGCCGCACGGTGCCGAGCACGTTGACCTCGTGCACGCGGCGCCACTCGTCGTCGGGGTTGTCCTCGACCGTGCCCTGCGCGCCGATCCCGGCGTTGTTGACGAGGACGTCGAGCCCGCCGAGGTGCTCCACCGCGGCGTCGACGGCGGCGCGCACGGAGTCGTCGTCGCTCACGTCGCACGTGACCGAGAACACACCGGCGGCCGAGGCCTGCAGGTCGAGCACGGCGACCGCCGCGCCGCGGTCCTGCAGGGCGGCGACGATCGCGGCACCGATGCCGGACGCGCCGCCCGTGACGATCGCCCGGACGCCGTCGTGGCTGCGCAGGTCGGTCATCACGCCGCCCCGATCGTCTGACGCTGCGAGCCGAGCCCGTCAGCCGTGAGCTCGACCACGTCGCCGGGGCGCAGGTACGGGGCACCGCTCCCGAGTGCGACGCCCGCGGGGGTCCCGGTGCTGATCACGTCGCCCGGGTACAGGACCATGAACTGCGACAGGTATCGGACGATCTCGGCTGGCCGGAATATCATGTCGGCGGTGGTGCCGTCCTGCCGGACCTCGCCGTTGACGGTGAGCCGGAGCGCGAGGGCTGCGGGGTCGACCTCGTCGGGGGTGACCAGCCAGGGTCCGAGGGGGTTGAACGTCTCGCACGACTTCCCCTTGTCCCACTGCCCGCCGCGTTCGAGCTGGAACGCCCGCTCGGACACGTCGTGGGCGATGGCGTACCCGGCGATCGAGGCAGCTGCCTCGGCGTCCGACGAGCAGTAGCGAGCCGTGCGGCCGATGACGATCGCGAGCTCGATCTCCCAGTCGGTCTTGGTGCTGCCGCGGGGGACGAGCACGTCGTCGTCGGGTCCGATCACCGTCATCGGGTCCTTCATGAACACGATCGGCTCCGTGGGGATCTCGGCGCCGGTCTCGGCCGCGTGGTCGCGGTAGTTCAGGCCGATGCAGACGACCTTGCCGGGGCGGGCGACGGGAGCGCCGCGTCGGAGTGCGTCGGTGTCGTCGCGCGCCAGCACCGGGAGGTCTCCTGCTGCCCGGGCGTGACGGACGAGTTCGACCGGGCCCGGGTCGGACGCCAGGAACGGTCCGCTGACGTCGCTCGTGATGCTGCGGAGGTCGAGGACCTCGTCGTCGGTGTCGATGGCCACGGGGATCTCGTTCCCGGCGGGGCCCAGTCGTGCGAACCGCATCGTTCCTCACTCTCCTGCTGCGCCAGTGCAGCAGAAACATCCTATGTCTGGGTCGGTGCTCCGGCAAGGTACACACGCTCGGCCGTGCCACGGAACACTGCGTCGCGCTCGTCCGTCGTCAGGTCGGCGAGCGCGTCCTGGGTCGTGTGCAGGGCGTCCGCGTAGTCGGTCGCGAGGGTCGACACCGGCCAGTCCGATCCGAACAGTGAACGGTCCGGCCCGAAGGTGTCGACGGCCTCCCTGGCGTACCGGGCCACGGGGTGTCGCCGCCAGTCCGGACCGCCCTCGGTGAGCAGGCCGGACACCTTGCAGACGACGTTCGGCCGGGCAGCGAGGTCGCGCATCCGTTCCCGCCATCCGGGGTCACCCGTCGCGATCGCCGGCTTCCCCGCGTGGTCGAGGACGAACGACGCCTCCGGCACGGCGTCGACGAGCATGAGGGTGGCGTCGTGCTCCCGTTCGCGGACCAGGAGGTCGAAGGCCAGCCCGGCGGCGGCGAGGGCGCGGACCCCGTGCGCGACGTCAGGGCGTGCGAGCCAGGACGGATCGGGTTCGTCCTGCGCCTGGTGCCGGATCCCGACCAGGCGGGGGTGGGCGATCGCGGCGAGGCGGTCCGCCACGTCGGGCGCGGTCAGGTCGACCCAACCGACCACGCCGGCGACCGGCAGTGGCTGCGCGAGGAGCCAGGCGGTCTCGCCGGGGTCGTGGACGGCCTGCACGACGATCGTCCGCGTGACGTCGGTGTCCCGCGTCGCGGTGCGGAGGTCGTCCACGTCGAACCGGCGGCGGATCGGGGCGACGGAGTCGTCCATCCAGGGGTACGGCCGGTCGGCGGGGTCCCAGAGGTGGTGGTGAGCATCGATGATCACGCGGCCATCATGCCCGATTCATCCGATGTCCGCGCGGGCCGGGTGGGTGCTCTCCACTCAGTCCGTGCCGCCGAAGCGACAACTCCCCGCGGAACTGTCGCGGCAGTCTGTCGCTTTCGCGGCAGCGCCCGGGCGGGCCCCGCCCGCCCTCCGCTCCGCGTCAGACGACGCCGGCGGCCTCGAGCTCCGAGCGCAGCTCGGCGTCGGACGGCTCCACGAAGTGCTTCCCGTTCGGCAGCACCACGACGGGGATGTTCTTCCGACCGCTGATCTCCTCGGCGCGTCCGGCGGCCGACAGGTCCGCCTCGACGTCCACGTACTCGTAGTCGACCCCGAGGGTGTCGAGCAGCGCCTTGGAACGGCGGCAGTCGCGGCACCAGTCCGCACCGAACATCGTGACCTTGTCGAAGGATGCATCGCTCATGTCCAGAGACTACGTCGGCGGGCCCGTCGGTATTCCATACGATTGGACCATGCCGCCCGGACCCGACCCCGACACCCTCGCCTGGGCGTCCGCGGCGGTCCGCCGGTTCGCGGCCGCGACGAACATGCTCGTCGCCGCACGTCGGTTCCGGATCGTCGGCGGAGACCCTCGCGACACCGCCGCGCTGCACGGCCTGCTCACTGGCCTGGGCGCTCGTCCGGCAGCCGAGCACGAACCGGTCGACCAGCTCTGGTGCCTCGGCACCCCCGACGAGTCGACGTCGGTCGTCGAGCGCGAGGCAGACCGCCCTCGTGGTGCCACCCTCGTCGTCATCGACGCCGGACGGCACCTGCCCGCGGTCGACGAGGACGCCTTCGGTCCCGTCACGAGCGCCCGCCCGGGAGTCCTCGGCGTCCCGGTGCTGTCCGACGACGTGTTCCTCGTCTCCACCGGTCGCGACCCCGAGGACGACCCCGCCGCCGAGGCCCGCCTGCGCTGGGCCCGCCGCTCCATGCCGGTGTCCCGGGCCGTCGCCGCCGAACTCCGCGACGGCGGACTGCTCCGCGGCACCCGCATCGGCGTGAGCATGTTCCTCGAGCCGAAGACGGCCGTGCTGAGCCTGCTGCTCCGGGACGCCGGTGCCGAGGTCGTCGTCTACGCCCACGCCGACGAGACCGACGACGCCGTTGCGAGCGCCCTGCGGCGGGCCGGGCTGACCGTGCACGCGAGCAGCACCGCCACGACCGCGGAGCAGAAGGCGCTCGCCCTCGCGATGCTCGACACCCGGCCGCACATCCTGCTCGACGACGGCTCGCACGTCATCCGGCTCGTCCACCAGGAGCGCCCGGAGTTGCTGCCGACGATGCTCGGTGCCGCGGAGGAGACCACGAGCGGCCTCCGCCCGCTGCGCGTGATGGCGTCCGGCGGTGCGCTCGGCATCCCCGTGGTCGCCGTGAACGACGCCCGCACGAAGACGTTCTTCGACAACCGGTACGGCACCGGGCAGTCGACGGTGTTCGCGGTGCTCGACCTGGTCGACGGACTGACGTCCGGTGCGCACCGGGTGCGGCCGGGAGGCACGGCGGTCGTCGCCGGGTTCGGTCACGTCGGCGAGGGGGTCGCCCTGGTGCTCACCGCGCTGGGCTTCCGGGTGACGGTCGCCGAGACCGACCCCGTCCGTGCCCTGCAGGCGCTCTTCGCCGGCCACGCCGTCGCGCCGCTCACCGACGCCGTGCGCGAGGCCGACCTGGTGATGAGCGCGACGGGTGTGCCGGACACGATCGACCTCCGGGTGTTGCGCGCCTGCGCCGACGGTGCAGTCGTCGCCGTCGCGGGCGGCGTCGACCAGGAGGTCGCGGTCAACGACGCGATCGCCGACGGCGCCGCCCGGTCGACGGTCGGTCGGAAGGCCGAACGCCTCACGTGGGCGGACGGCCACCACGTGCTCCTGCTCGACGACGGCGGCTGCATCAACATCACCGCTGCCGAGGGCAACCCCGTCGAGATCATGGACCTGTCCTTCGCGGCGCAGCTCGGCGCCGTGCGGATGCTCCTCGAACGGGGCGACGAACTCGATCGTGCGGTCGTGCCGATCGACCCCGCGGTGGACGAGGCGACCGCCCGCGCGGCGCTCGCCGCGTTCGGGAGCCGACCCGCGCCTCCCGTCCGTCTCGCCGAGCACCCGGCGGACCGCGAGCCGGACGTCCGGACGCACCGTTTCGGAGACCCGACGTGACCGCCGCGAACCCCGTCACCGTGCACTCGGCGCGCATCGTCGTCCCGATGACCGCGCCGCCGATCGCGGACGGTGCCGTCGCGGTGCAGGACGGCCGGATCCTGCACGTCGGCGACCGTTCGTGGGTCGTCGACCAGCTCGCGAACGCGGGCACGTCGTTCACCGAGCGGCAGTGGCGCGGTGCGCTCCTGCCGGGGCTCGTGAACGCGCACTCACACCTGCAGTACACCGGCATGGCCAGTGTCGGCCGACGCCAGTACAGCGGTTTCGAGGACTGGGCGGCCGCGTTCAACGAGGACTACGCCGAGCCGCACGACTGGCGCGTCGAGGCTGCGGCCGGTGCTGCAGCGTCGATCCTCGCCGGCGTGACGAGCATCGCGGACATCGTCACCGACATCGAGGCGGCGACCGTGCTCGAGGACTCGGGGCTCGGCGGCATCGCCTACTGGGAGGTGATGGACTGGGAGAACGAGGCCTGGCAGACCCACGGCCGAGACCAGGTCCTCGCCGAACTCGAGCGGGTCCCCACCACCCCCGGCGCCGGACTCTCCCCGCACGCGCCGTACTCGCTCGACGTCTCGCCCCTGCTCGAGCTGCCCGACATCGTCCGGCAGCGCGGACTCCGGCTGCACCTGCACCTCGGCGAGGCCGCGTTCGAGGGTGAGCGCATCGCTCTCGGTCCGGTCCCCGGACTGGACGGCGTCGACGGCGTCGGACACGGCACCGACTGGCACCTGGCGAACGTGCCCTCGTTCCGGGCGATGCGCGCGCTCGGGTTCGGCGCGAGCGCGACGGCCTTCGTCGACCGGCTCGGCGTGCTCGGCCCCGACTGCCACATCGCCCACGGCGTCTACATGACCGCCGCCGACCGGGCACTGCTCCGGGCGCGCGGGACCGCCGTCGCGCTCTGCCCCCGGTCGAACGCCGTGATCGGACTCGACCCGCCGCCCGTCGCCGACTACCTGCGCGAGGGCAGCCCCATCGCGATCGGCACCGACTCGCTGTCGTCGTCGCCGTCCCTCGACCTGATGGCCGACGTCACGGCACTGCACCGGATCGCCCGTGCACAGGGCTACGGCAACCGGGACCTGCACGAACGGCTCCTCGCGGCGGCGACCCTCGGCGGCGCGCACGCCATGGGGCTCGCGGTCGGTCCGGACCGGATCGGGCACCTCGCCGTCGGGGCCCGAGCCGACCTCGCCGTGTTCGACGTCGATGCCCGGACCGTGCCCGACGCGATGGCCGAACTCGTCGAGGACGGAGCCGGCCGAGCGGTCGCGACCGTGATCCGCGGGGTGGTCCGAGCGACCTCCGGCGCCGTGCACGACCAGGACGTCGCTCGTGACGTCGACCAGGAGGAATCATGACCGACACCGCACCCCGACCCGGCATGGCCGCCCGACGCACGGTGGACGGCGAGCTGATCGAATGGCTCGACGTCCCCAAGCGTGCCGTGGCCCTCGGCATGGAGCCGCACCCCGAGGGCGGCTGGTACGTCCGGACGTGGACCTCGCCCGCGACGGTGTCGACGCCCGCGGGGGACCGACCCGCCGCGACCCTCATCCACTTCCTGCTGCCCCCGGGTGAGGCGTCCGCCTGGCACCGGGTGACGAGCGACGAGATCTGGATGTGGCACGGGCCGGACACGGTCGAGCTGCAGCTCGGTGGGTCCGGTGACCAGCCCGAGCCGGGCGCGACGATCACCCTCGGGCCCGACGCTGGGCGCGACCGGGTGAACGACGCGCAGGCGTTCGTCCGGGGCGGTGTCTGGCAGCGGACGCTGCCGGGTGACGGCGAGGTGCTGCTCAGCTGCCTGGTGTCGCCCGGGTTCTCCTTCGAGGACTTCACGCTCGCCGACTGAGCGCGCGCGGCGTCGCGCGTCGCGGCGTCTCGTCTCATCGAGACGAGACGCCGCGGGCGTGCGGAGGCACCGCGCCGTCGGCGAGACGCCGCTGGATCCCGCGGTGTCTCGCGGGCGGGGCGGTGTTCCGCGGCCGGCGAGGCGTCTCACGACGTCGCGTGCGGCGGACTGGAGGCGCGTGGCGGCGTCGAGCCGCGCCTCCAGTCCGGTGTGCGGTCGGCTGCAGAACCGTGTCTCGCTCCACCGAGACTCGCTCGCTCGGGCGAGACGCCGCGCTGGCGTCGAGACGCCGCCAGATTTGGCGGTGTCTCCGCAGACCGGCGGCGTCTCGCGGCCTCGGCGGCGTCGCGCCTGCCGGAGCCCTGCCGGAGCCCCGCCGGAGCCCTGCCGGAGTTGGACGGGGAACGCCAGACGACACTGTCGTGCGTTCCCCGCCGGCAACGTGCTGCCCGCTCATCATGCACGGAGAATGCGTCCGGAGAATCCGCGAGCGACATTCGTGAGCGAATCGAAATCGAATTGCGAGCGTTTGTAATCCGAGTATTTCCTGCATTGAAATGCGCAATGCACTGAGGTCACGCTCGCCCGACGACGCCCGGAGTCGCGTTGGTATCCCAGTGCGAAGTACACTTCGACTGCCCCCACCCCTCGCACGAAGGCCCGACCGTGACCCGTTCCCTCCGTCTCACCCTCGCCGTCGCCACCGCCGCGGTCGCCGCACTCGCCCTGTCTGCCTGCTCCGCCGGTGGCAGCAGCGCCGACGGCACCGTCACCGACGGCAAGCTCACGATCGCGACCGGGCAGCCCGCCTACTCGCCGTGGGTCGAGGACAACAAGCCGCAGTCCGGCAAGGGCTTCGAGTCCGCCGTGGCCTACGCGGTCGCGAAGGAGATGGGGTACAGCAAGTCCGACGTGGTCTGGAAGCGCAGCACGTTCGACAGCGCGATCGCCCCGGGCCCGAAGGACTGGGACCTCAACGTCCAGCAGTTCTCGATCGACGCCAAGCGCAAGAAGGCGGTCGACATGTCGAGCGCCTACTACACGACGACCCAGGCGGTCGTGACGACCCAGAAGTCGAAGGCCGTCGACCACACCACGATCGACGAGCTCAAGAAGGACGCCATCGGCGTCGCGACCGGTTCCACGAGCATCGCGTCCGTCAAGAGCGTGCTCGGGGTCACCCCGCAGGTCTTCAACTCGAACGACGACGCGGTGCTCGCGCTCAAGTCCGGGCAGATCGACGCGATCGTCACCGACCTGCCGACGGCGTTCTACATGGCTGCCGCGCAGCTCGACGACGGGACGGTCTCGGCGCAGTTCCCCGCCGACGGCACGGGCGACCAGTTCGGGTTCGTGCTGCCGAAGGACTCGGAGCTGACGAGCAAGGTCGACAAGGCGCTGAAGACACTGAGCGACGACGGCACCCTGAAGGACCTGCAGACCAAGTGGCTCTCCTCGGAGACCAACACCCCCGTCCTGAAGTAGCCGCGTGACCGTCCCAGCCGGCGCCGGCACCCCGGTGGCCGCACCCGCGCCGAGCCAGATCGAGCTGGAACGTCGTCTCTACCGACGGCAGCGCGGCCGTCGTTCGATCGTCGTGTCGGTCGCGTCGACGGTGGTCGTCATCGCGGTCGTGTACTTCGGCGTCGTGAACACGCCCGGTTGGGCCGCGGTCCAGCAGTCGTTCTTCGACCCGCAGACGGCGATCGACTCGTTCCCGTCGATCCTGCTCGGCCTCTGGTTGAACGTCCGGATCCTGTTCTTCAGCGCGATTGGCGTCGCCGTGTTCGGCACGCTGCTCGCCGTCGTGCGTGGCTTGCGGAACCCGGTGTTCTTCCCGCTGCGGATGCTCGCCACCGGGTACACGGACCTGTTCCGCGGTCTGCCGCTCATCATCGTGCTGTACCTGGTCGGGTACGGGATCCCCGGCCTCGGGGTCTTCCCGCGACTGCCGGCCGAGGTCTGGGGCACCATCGCGATCGTGCTGACGTACTCGTCGTACATCGCCGAGGTGCTGCGCGCCGGCATGGAGGCGGTGCACCCCTCGCAGCGTCTGGCCGCACGGTCGCTCGGGCTCTCGCACGCGAAGACCCTGCGGCTCGTGGTGCTGCCGCAGGCGATCCGCAAGGTCACCCCGGCGCTCATGAACGACTTCGTCTCGATGCAGAAGGACGTCGGCCTGGTGTCGATCCTCGGTGCCGTCGACGCGGTCCGGTCCGCGCAGATCGCGCAGGCTGAGACCTACAACTTCACGCCGTACTTCGTCGCCGGCCTGCTGTTCGTGGTGATCAGCCTGCCGCTGATCCGCGTCACGGACGCGATCGCACGTCGGCAGCAGCGGCGCGAGCAGATCGGGGGCACCGTATGAGCGGCCAGGAGGCTCGGATCACGCCCGACGCGTCGGCTGCGGTCCTCGAGTTGCGCGGCCTGCGCAAGGCCTTCGGCGAGCACCAGGTCCTGCGCGGGATCGACCTGACGGTGCACCGCCACGAGGTCATCTGCGTGATCGGCGCCTCCGGATCGGGCAAGTCGACCCTGCTCAAGACGGTCAACCTGCTCGAGGGCATCGACGACGGCGAGATCCTGCTGCAGGGCACCGACATCGCCGACCCGCGGATCGACGTCGACGCCACCCGCGCCCGGATCGGCGTCGTCTTCCAGCAGTTCAACCTGTTCCCGCACATGAGCGTGCTCGACAACGTGACACTCGCGTCACGGCAGGTGCACGGCGTCGGCAGGGCGTCGGCGGAGGAGAACGCGCGGCGACTGCTCGGGCGGATCGGCCTCGCGGACTTCGCGGGGGCGTACCCGGACCGGCTCTCCGGCGGACAGCAGCAGCGTGTCGCGATCGTGCGGGCGATCGCGTCCGACCCAGAACTGCTCCTGCTGGACGAGGTCACGAGTGCACTCGACCCGCAGCTCGTCGGCGAGGTCCTCGACCTCGTCACCGAGCTCAAGCGACAGGGCTCCACGATCCTGATGACCACGCACGAGATGCACTTCGCGCGGAACGTCGCCGACCGGATCGTGTTCCTGCACCAGGGCGAGGTCGTGGAGCAGGGCGCCCCGGCCGACGTCCTCGACGCCCCGAGCCACCCGGCGCTGGTCGAGTTCCTCTCCCGCGTCCACGCCTGACCCCCCCTTCCCCTCCGCAAAACACCGGTGTTCGTCTACTGCACCGCGGCATTCCGCGGTGCAGCAGACGAACACCGGTGTTCAGCGGAGGGGTGGTGACCGGCTACGCGACGGGGGCCGGCGAGGCGGGGGCACCCGACCTGCTGCGGGCGACGGTCGGGGCGAAGTGCGGGCAGGTGCTCGACATCGTCCGCGGCCAGCAGGCTACGGCGTGAGCAGCACCTTGCCGACGACCTCGCCGTCCCGGACCCTGCGGTGTGCCTCGGCGGCCTCGGCGAGTGGCAGCACGGAGTCGATCACCGGCCGCACCCGACCGTCGGCGACGAACGGCCACACGTTGTAGCGCACCGCCTCGACGATCGTTGCCTTCTCGGCGAGGGGCCGCGCACGCAGGGTCGTCGCGCTGATCGTCGCCCGCTTCCGCATCATCGCGCCGAAGTCGAGCTCGCCCGTCCGCCCGCTGCCGGAGGCGATCACCGCGATGTGCCCGTTCGTCGCCAGGACCTCGAGGTTCCGGCCGATGTACCGCGGCCCGACGACGTCGAGCACCACGTCGACCCCGCGGCCTTCGGTGTACTCGAGTGTCCGGGCGACGAAGTCCTCGGAGCGGTGGTCGATGACGAGGTCGGCGCCGAGCTCCTCGGACGCCCGGACCTTCCGCTCGCCCCCGGACGTGGCGATCACCGTCGCCCCGAGTGCCTTCGCCCACAGCACGGCGTGCGACCCCATCCCGCCGGTGCCGCCGTGCACCAGGAGGGTCTGCCCCGGCTGCAGCCCGGCGAGCATGCCGACGTTCGAGTACACGGTGCACGCGGCCTCGGGGAGTCCCGCAGCCTCGACCAGGTCGACGCCGTCCGGCACCGGCAGCACCTGCGTGGCAGGAGCGACGACGAGCGACGCGTACCCGCCGCCCGACAGCAGGGCGCAGACCCGGTCACCGACCGCGAACCCGTCGACGCCGTCGCCGAGCGCGCGGACCGTGCCGGAGACCTCGAGCCCGAGGACCTCCGAGGCGCCCGGGGGCGGCGGGTAGTTGCCGGCGACCTGCTGGAGGTCTGCGTTGTTCACGCCGGCGGCAGCGACCTCGATCAGGACCTCACCGCTCCCCGGCACCGGGTCGGGGAGGTCGGTGACGTCGAGGGAACCGTTGACCGGAAGGATGGCACGCATGCCCTCGACGGTACGCTTGCCGCATCGGTGCCCTGACCGAGGGGTGCCGTCAGATCTGGGGGGACCCATCACCATGACGAAGAAGCTCGTCTCGCTCGCCACGGCTGCCATCGCCGTCGCACTCCTGGCCGGTTGCTCCACCGGCGGCTCCGGCTCCGGTGACGGCGCCACCACTGCCGCGAAGGAGACCCAGACCCAGTCGCAGTCGGCCGCGTGCAAGGCCTTCGAGTCGAAGGTCAAGTCCGCTGCCGAGGGACTGCAGTCCGAGGTCGGCAAGCTCCAGTCCGACCCGCAGGCCGCGGTCGCCAAGCTCAAGGAGTTCGACGCCTCGCTCTCCGACGGCGTCGACGCGGTCACCAACCCGACCGTCAAGCCCAAGGCCGAGGCGTTCCACACGGCCTACGCCGACATGCTCACGCAGATCGAGGCCATCGCGAAGGACCCGCAGTCGGCCGACATCTCGAAGTTCACCGACACCACGACGAAGGTCCAGGAGGCCGGCAACGACTTCCAGAAGGTCTGCACCTCCTGACACGAGCCGACCGACGAACGCACCCCGCGCCTCCGGCGCTCGGCTGAGAGCCGGCCTGGAGGCGCGGGGTTCGTCGTCTACACGGCCGCCGGTTGCGACGCGTCCAGTCGGGCGACGTCCTCCGGACGCAGCTTCACGGTCGCGGCCGTCACCGAGTCGAGGATCGACTGCGGGCGCGAGGCACCAGGGATCGGGACGACGACGTCGCTCTTCTGCAGCTCCCACGCCAACGCGATCACCTGCGCGGTGACGCCGCGGTCCCGCGCGATGTACGCGAAGTCCTCGTAGGCGGTGCCGAGTTCCGCGGCGTTCGCGATGCCGCCGAGGGGACTCCACGGCAGGAACGCGATGCCGAGTTCGTCGCAGAGCGCCAGTTCGGGCTCACTCGACCGGAACTTCGGCGAGAACTGGTTCTGCACCGAGGCCAGTCGGCCGTCGAGCACCTCGTTCGCCGTGCGGATCTGGTCGGAGTCGGCGTTCGAGATGCCCGCCATCCGGATGACGCCCTCGTCGAGCAGCTCTGCGAGGGCCCCGACGGAGTCGGCGTACGGCACGGCGGGGTCCGGCCGGTGGAACTGGTACAGGCCGATCGTCTCGACGCCGAGGCGCTTCGCAGAGGCCTTCGCCGCCTGCTTCAGGTAGGCCGGGTGCCCGTTCTGCGCCCAAGCACCCGCCTCGGGACGGAGGTGCCCGCCCTTCGTGGCGATGAGGACGTCGTCGGCGGGCCCGTGGAACTCCCGGACGGCCCGCGCGATGAGCTCCTCGTTGTGTCCCACCTCGTCGTGGGCGGCCAGGTGGTACGCGTCGGCGGTGTCGATGAGCGTGACGCCGGCCTCGAGTGCGGCGTGGATCGTGGCGATCGCCTGCCGTTCGTCCGGACGTCCCTCGATGGACATGGGCATCCCGCCCAGTCCGATGGCACTGACCGACACGTCTCCGATGACTCGTTGCTTCATGTCCCCAGCATGCGCCGGTCCCTCGGCACCGCGCACAGTCTCGTCTGCGGACGGGTTCACCGCCGCGCCCAGGCAGGGGCGTGCTCCGGCAGCGGCCCGAACGCGATGCCCCGGGCGTAGATCCCGCGCACCGGAGGCACCCACCGGGCGAGCAGGACGGGCAGCTTCGGCGGTCCGGACTGCAGCCCGCCCGCGAACGCCCGCTCGAACACCACCCGGTGCAGTACCGCTTGCGCGGTCTGGATCGCCACGGCCGGCGGTGTCCGACGTCGCTGCACCCTGGCGAGGGTGCGGTCGAGTGCCGCCCCGCGCAGACCCCGCTGCAGCGCCGGAGCGAGCGACGCGGCGGTCGCGACGGCGTCCTGCACCGCCAGGTTGATGCCGACGCCGCCGGCCGGGGACATCGCGTGTGCGGCGTCCCCGATGCAGAGCAGTCCCGGTCGCCACCACCCGGTCAGCCGGTCCATCCGGACGTCGAGCACGTGCACGTCGTCCATCGTGCCGATCGCGTCGACCCGGTCCGCGAAGTCCGGCCGGAGTCGGGCGACCCGCGCGCGGAAGGCGTCGACCCCCTCGGCGCGGAGGGCAGCGTCGGACCCCTTCGGCGCGAAGTACGCGACCTGGTGGTAGTCCGGCCGCGGGAAGCTCAGCAGGACGTCGGTGCCGGAGAACGCCGGCACCAGTGCGGTCGTGGCGTCGCCGGGCCTGCGCGGGAGTCGGAACCACCACGTGTCGAACGGCACCGTGAAGGAGCGGGGGTGCAGCCCGGCCGCCGCGCGCAGCACGGAGTCACGCCCGTCGCAGGCGATGACCACGTCGGCGCGGAGTTCTTCGGCACCGGGGTCGCTGTCGCTGCGGTACGGGCGGAGGTGGACGCCGGTGACGACGCCGTTCTCCTCGATGGTCCCCGTCGCGGCGAGGCCCATCGAGATGTCGAACGAGGGGTCCTGGCGGGCGGCGGTGACGAGCAGGTCGAGCAGGTCCCACTGCGGCACCATCGCGACGTGGTCGTACGGCGGCCGCAGCCGCGAGAAGTCGCCGAGCAACTGCTGCGAGCCGTCCGGCATCGGCAGCGAGAAGTCGTCCAGCCGTGACTGCGGGAGCGCGGCGAACCGCTCTCCGAGGCCGAGTTCGTCGAGCAGCCGGATCGTCGAGGCGTGCACGGTGTCGCCGCGGAAGTCCCGGTTGAAGTCGGTGTGCTTCTCGATGACCCGCACGGCGATGCCCGCCCGGGCCAGCAGCAGGCCGAGGACGACCCCGGCGGGGCCGCCGCCGACCACCGCGACCGTCGTGCGCGAGACCGTCACCATGCCCTGGACGCTACGCCGTACCGGACTGGAGGCACGGTGCGGGCCCGCCCCGCGCCTCCCGTCCGCCGTCCGGTCGCGTCCACCGCCGCCCATGCGTCCGCATGCGTCGACACCACGCGCGACGATCGACGAGCGTCCTGTCGCACGATGCGCACCCATCATCTGCGTCCGCATGCGTCGACACCGCACGCGTCGATCGACGAGCGCCGTGTCGGAACGTGCGCGTGCATCTTCCGACACGACCCGGCGGGCGCCGCCGTCAGGCGGTGCTGCCCGACGAGCTCGAGGCCGTGCCGGCGTCGGCGGCCCCCGCGAAGACGACGCCACCCCACGTGATGACCGCGATCGCGAGCACGAAGCCGATCGCCGCGATCCACCAGGACGACCGCCGACGGATCCAGGCGCCGATCGCCAGGACGACCGTGGCCACCCCGATCACGAACGCTCCGCCGACCGCGATCGCCGTGCCGCCGATGTACGCCCCCGGCGAGCACCCGGCCGACGCATCGCACGTCGCCGTCGCCGAGATCACCGCGATGATGCCGACGACCGCGGTGACGATCGTCATCACGGCGCCGAACGCCAGCAGCAGCACGGTCGAGATCCGGTCGGCGAGCTTGGCGGGCGGGAACAGCGTCGTGCCACCCCGCTCCCACGCCGCGCGCTGCGGGTCGCCGGAACCGGGGGGAGTGGACTGCGGCGGGCCGCCGGGGACGTTCGACCAGGTCATGGGTGCAGTCCTACCGTGCCTCGACGCCGAACGCCTGTGCGAGGCGCTGGATCTTCTGCGCGCGACCGAGTCGGGGCAGGTCGGAACCGTCGCGGATGACCTTCCCGCGGGCCTCGAAGTCGTCGAGGAAGTCCTGCGCCCAGGCGACGTCCGTCGGCGTGGGGGAGATCACCTCGTTGATGACCGGCAGCTGTTCGGTGTCCAGGCACAGCTTGCCGGTGAGGCCGAGCGACACCGCGACCTGCGACTGCTCGCGCAGGATCGGGTGCGACGAACCGACCGTGGGGCCGTCGATCGGGCCGGGCAGGTCGCCCACGCGGGAGGCCACGACGAGCTTCGACCGCGGGTAGGCCATCGCGAGGGTGTCGGCGCTCGTGCCGGTGTCGCGGCGGTAGTCACCGGACCCGAAGGCCAGCCGGAACGCGCCCTGCGCCTTCGCGATCGACACCGACTCCTCGATGCCGACCGCCGACTCGACGAGGGCGATCACCGGGGTCTGGCCGCCGAGCCGGTGCCACGTGTCGGTGACCTGCGCGGGGGACTCGGTCTTCGCGAGCATCACGCCCTGCAACCCGGGCAGGCCGCGGAGCTCCTCGACGTCGTCGGCCCAGAAGTCGGTCGTCACGTCGTTGATGCGCACCCAGGCCTCGCCGCCCCCGGCCAGCCAGGCGGCGACGCCCTCGCGCGCGGACGGCTTGGCGGCGGGGTCGACGGCGTCCTCGATGTCGAGGATGATCTGGTCGGCGCGGGAACGCTGGGACTTCTCGAACCGGTCGGTCGCGGTGCCGGAGACGAGCAGCCACGAGCGGGAGATCTCGGCGGGGACCGATCGACGCCGGTTCGGCGCCGGGGAGGCCGGCGCGGGGGTGGACGGAGCGGTGCGGTCGTCGATGGCCATGCCCCGTTGGTACCACATCGGCTCCGCGCGGATCGCATCGAGGTCGCTCGGAAACCCCGAAACCTCGGTTCATTGCCAGAGTGCCAGCCCGCTTCCGCCTACAGTGTCGGATGTGTGGCGAGCGGACAGGGTGACCGACGGTGAGGACGACGTGAACGACGACGTCCCCGTCGAGGGCGCCGACGCGCCCGCAGACGGACAGCACGATCAGCAGGGGGAGCAGGACCAGCGGGGGCAGCAGGAAGAGGCCGTGGTGACGGACGAACCCGACCGCACCCTGCGTCCGGAGCTGCAGCTCACGAGTCCGCAGGCGATCAGCCTGGGCGACCCGCGCCTCCAGGCCGGCAACGCCGCGGAACCGGTGTGGGACGTCTGGCGCAAGCAGCTGACCGGTGTCGGCGGCACGAGCCCGCTCACCCACTTCGCCGACCACCCGCGCGCCCGCATCGAACTCTCGACGACGCACCCGGGCGGCCTGGCCCAGTTCATCACCGGCAAGACGACGCTGCTGTCGAGCCTGATCCGCGACGAGGTCGCGCTCCGCGCCGCGCGCATCGCCGCCGGACACGTCGAGGCGAAGGGCACCGAGCTCGCCACCGTGCGCGGGATCGACGCCGTGAAGCTCGGCATCGGCATGGCGGACTGGAAGCACGGCGACGAGCAGTTCCGCGGCCCGGTGCTCCTCCGACCGCTCGCGATCCGTCGCCACGGCCGTGACTTCGAGGTCCGTCTGCTCGGTGAGCCCGTGCTGAACCCGGGCCTCGCCGACGCGCTGCACGAGCAGTTCGGGGTCATCCTCGACGCCCAGTCGTTCGTCGCGCTGGCCCAGCAGGACGGTTCGTTCACGCCGAACCCCGTGATCGACCGGCTCCGCGGCCTGACCGCGCACATCCCCGGCTTCTCGGTCCACGCACGACTCGTCGTGTCCACCTTCGCCGAGGTCGCGTCCGGCATGGTCGAGGACACCCACGAGCTCTCCCACCCGGTGCTCGACGCGCTCGCCGGCAACCCGAGCGCCAAGTGGCAGGTCGAGCAGTCGTACCACCCGGTCGAGCAGACGCCGTCCGACGAGCGCAGCCCGGAGACGGACACGCTCCTGCTCGACGCCGACGACGAGCAGGAGAACGTGATCGCCCAGATCACGGCCGGCAACTCGATCGTCGTGAAGACCCTCCCCGGCACCGGTGGCACCCAGACCATCGTGAACGCGCTCGGTGGCCTCGTCGCCGCGAACAAGCGCGTCCTCGTCGTGAGCCCGCGCCGGGCGACCCTGCGCGGCATCGCCGCCCGGTTCGCCGAGGTGCAGCTGCCCGGTGTGGCCGTGACGCCGTCGACGCTCCGCCGCGACGTCGTCCGTGCGATCGCCCGGAACGAGAAGGCCTCCCGTCCGAACCTGCGCGAGGTCGACGACGCCCTGGTCCGGCTCCGCAAGGTGCTCAAGGACTACCGCGGGTCGCTGAGCCGCGTCGACCCGGACTTCCGCGTCTCGGTGCTCGACTGCCTCGTCGAGCTCTCGCGGCTGTCGCTCCTGCCGGTCCCGCCGTCGACGACCGCTCGGCTCTCGAAGACGAGCGTGACGAGCATGGTCGAGGGGCGCTCCCGCGTCGCCGAGACGATGGTCAGCGCCGCGAACCTCGGGGAGTTCCGCTACGGCCCGGACGACTCGCCCTGGTACGGCGCGAAGTTCTCGACGAGCGACGGTGCACAGCGCGCCCACAAGATCGCGAAGGACCTCGACGCCGACGCCCTGCCGACGCTGCTCCGCCGTGCCCACGACCTCGTGGCGACGACGCACATGCGCCAGTTCACGACCATCAACGAGCTCGGCATCTACCTCCGCCTGCTCACCGAGATCCGGGACACGCTCGACCGGTTCCTGCCCGTCGTCTTCGACCGTTCGGTGTCCGAGCTCGTGGCAGCCACCGCCCCGCGCGGCGAGGGTGCGCCGATGTCGAGCACCAACCGTCGCCGCCTGAAGAAGCTGGCGCGGGAGTACGTCCGTCCCGGCGTGCACGTGTCCGACCTGCACGAGGCGCTCACCCGCGTCCAGCAGCAGCGTGTCCTCTGGCAGCGCTACGTCGCCGCCGGCGTGAACCCCGAGGTGCCCACCGGCATCGCGGACGTGCAGGTGCTGTTCTCGAACGTCGTGCAGGACCTCGCGCGCCTCGACGAGCCGCTGGGCCGCACCTCCCGCGAGACCCAGCTGGCGAACGTCCCGATCGACGAGCTCGTGCCGACGATCGCTCGCCTGGCCGAGGAATCGGACGTCCTGCACAACCTGCAGGAGCGCACCGAGCTCATGCAGACCCTGCGCGACCTGCAGCTCGAGCCGCTCATCACCGACCTGGCGAACCGGCACGTGCCGGACACGCACGTCCCCGCCGAGCTCGAGCTCGCGTGGTGGCAGTCCGCCCTCGAGACCATGCTCGAGTCCGACCGTGCGCTGCTCGGCGCGAACACCGACATGCTCGACCGGGTCGAGGCCGACTTCCGCCTCGTCGACGACGCACACGCGGCCGGGGTGTCCCAGGGGCTGGCGTGGCAGCTCGCCGAGAACTGGAAGGTCGGTCTCGTCGACTGGCCGGAGGAGTCCACCGCGCTCAAGACGCAGCTGAAGGAGGGCGCGATCACCTCGCGCCTCCTGCAGGACTCCGCGCCGCACCTGTCCCGGTCGATCGCGCCTGTCTGGCTCGCGAGCCCGTACGAGGTCGCCCAGATCGCCGACACGATGCCGTTCGACACGGTGATCCTGGTCGACGCCGGTGCCGTGACGATCGCCGAGACCGTCGGCGCAGTCCGTCGTGCCCGCCAGACCGTCGTGTTCGGCGACCCGGTGACGCAGACGCCGTCGCCGTTCCGGATCGCCGTCGACCCCGCGCACCGAGCACTGCAGGTCGACGAGGAGACGCTCGACGCCTTCCACGCCGACTCCGCGCTCGCGAAGCTGTCGACCCTGCTGCCGACGCTGTCGCTCACGCGCTCGTACCGCGCCGGCGGCGAGGACCTGGCCGAGCTCGTCAACCGCCGGTTCTACGGGGGCCGCATCGAGTCGCTGCCGTGGGCCGGGTCGTTCCTCGGGCACGGTTCGATCGCGCTCGACTACGTCAGCGACGGCAAGGCCGTGCCGGACCCGGAGTCCGGAGCGGTCGAGAGCGTCGACGCCGAGGTGGACCGCGTGGTCCGGATCGTCATGGACCACGCCCGCACCCGGCCGACCGAATCGCTGATGGTCATCACCGCGTCGGCGAAGCACGCCGTGCGGGTCGAGCAGGCCGTGCTCACCGCGGCGCAGGGGCACAAGGACCTCACCGAGTTCGTCATCGGCGACCGGGCCGAACCGTTCATCGTGGCGACGCTCGAGCAGTCCGTCGCCCAGAGCCGCGACCGCGTCGTGTTCTCGATCGGCTACGGCCGGACCCCGCACGGCCGTGTCCTGCGCGACTTCGGTCCGCTCGGCAAGCCCGGCGGGGAGCGCCTGCTCGCCGTCGCGATGACCCGTGCGCGCCGCTCGATGGTGATCGTCACGTGCTTCCAGCCCTCCGACATCGAGGCCGAGCGCATGGGCCACGGCACCGTCGCACTCGCCGAGATCCTGGCCGAGGTCCGCGCCCGCACCACCGCCGAGTACGTGCCGGACGACTCCGACCCGCTGCTCGTCGACCTGGCCCGTCGCCTCGAGATGCGCGGCATCCCGGTCGCGCTCGGCCACCGGGGCAAGCTCGGCCTGGTCGCCGCGCACGGTGGTGTCTGCGTGACGATCGAGACCGACGCGTCCCTGGTGAAGGGATCGCTGCGCGAGTCGCTGCGGCTCCGCCCCGAGGTGCTCCGGCGTCTCGGCTGGCACTACGTCCGGGTGCACGCGTTCCAGCTGTTCTCCGACCCGGACCGGGTCGCGAACACGGTCGCCTCGGTGCTCGGCGTCGACCGCGGTGCGACGCAGGAGATCTCGATCCCGCCGATCCCGGCCCGCCGATGACCCGGCGGGCACACCGGCCCGCGGGGCCGGTGACGCCCGGGACGGACCAGCTGGTGGGCGCGTGGACGCGTGCCGACGACGCGTCGTCAGCCGCGCCTCCAGTGCATCCGGCGGCTGACGGGGGCGAGACGGATGCACAGCCTGGAGGCACGGGTCGCCGCCGCAGGCGCGTCACCACCCAGCCGGTGCCGGGATACGACCCCGCAGCGCCCGCGGAGCCGGCGCGGCACCGCGACGGCGAGAACGACGACCAGCTCCGGCGCGACGTCCCCCCACACTGGTGACCAGGTAGCATTTCCGGCGATGACTGACACCGTGCGGGAGCGCCCCGACTGGCAGACCTGGCCGAACCTGATCTCGCTGTTCCGGCTGCTGCTGATCCCGGTCTTCGTGTGGCTCGTCGTCGCCGGACATCCCGGGTGGGCGCTGGTCGCCCTCGTCGTCATCGGCGTGAGCGACTGGGCCGACGGCTTCATCGCCCGGAAGTTCGACCAGGGTTCGAAGCTCGGCAAGGCGATCGACCCCGTCGCCGACCGCCTGGCGATCATCGCGATCGTGCTGTCCCTGGTGCTCACCGGGCTGCTGCCGTGGTGGGTCGTTGCCGTCGTCGTGCTCGTCGACCTGGTGCTCGTCGTGCTCTCGAGCGTGCTGTTCCACGGCAACCCGGACCTCGACGTGACCTGGACGGGCAAGATCCGGTCGGCGCTGCTGTTCGTCGGGCTCCCGGTGCTGCTGTTCTCCGCCGTGCACACGGTCGACGAGAACGCCCCGTGGGTCCGCGTCGTCGCCCTGGTGTTCGTCTACCTCGGCACCGCCGGCCACGTCCTCGCCGGCGCGCAGTACGCGATCGCGATGTTCGCCAAGCGCCGCCGCGCGACCGCCGCCCGCTGACGCTCCGCGCCCGGCCCGCCCGCCCGCGTGGCATGGGGCAGCCCCTGGGCAGCAAAACACCGGTGTTCGTCTACCGCACCCCGTCATGTGGGTGTGTGACCGACGAACACCGGTGTTCAGCGGACTGACCCGCCGCTACAGCTTCGTCGTGCCGCCGATGCCGGGACCCTCGGGAGCGGTCGACGGTGCCACGTGCGCGCCGCCACCGGTCTCCGCGGAGACGCCGTTCTGCATGCGGAGCAGGTCACGGATCTCGAGCAGCACCTCGACGTCGGTCGGCGGGACGTCCTGCGGCGTCTGCTCCTCGTCGTTCTTCACCCGTTCGAACGCGACCTTCTTGAGGTGGTTCACGGGGAGGACGAGCGCGAAGTACACCACCGCGGCCACGATCACGAAGTTGAGCGCGGCGCCGATGATCGCGCCGAACATCAGCTTCGCGTCGCCCCCGGAGACCGTCGGGATGTGCACGATCAGCGCCTTGTCCAGGCTCGACGCGTTGAAGACCGCACCGATGAGCGGGTTGATCAGCGCGTTGACGATGGCGGTGACGATGGCGGTGAACGCAGCACCGATGACGACTGCGACGGCCAGGTCGATGACGTTGCCGCGGAGCAGGAACTCCTTGAAGCCCTTCACGGGACTCCTTCCGGGTCGAGGACGGCCGCCGGTCGGCGACCCCACAAACCTACCGAGGAGTCGGCACGCGGGTCAGGACGCGGCGGGCTTCGACGGGGCCGGCGCGCTCGGCTTCGACTCGGTCTTCGCCGGCGCGGGCGTCGACGACGAGCCGGACGAATCCGACGAGCCGCCCGCTGCCTTGGGGGTGGCCCGCGAGTCGGTCCGGTAGAAGCCGCCCCCGTTGAACGTCACCCCGACCGGCGAGAAGACCTTGCGCAGGACGCCCCCGCACGCCGGGCACTCGGTGAGCGTGGCGTCGGAGAACGACTGCTTGATGTCGAAGGCGTTGCCGCACTCCGTGCAGCGGTACGAGTAGGTGGGCACCCTAGCTCCGGAAGGTGATGATGCGCGATGGCGTGATGATGCCGTCGACGGGTTCGTCGTGGGGTTCACGCGGGACCTCGTCGAGGTACTCCGCGTCGAAGATCACAGCATAGACGGGCGGGCGGTTCGCCATCGACCCGAGCGTCTTGTCGTAGTAGCCGCGGCCCCAACCCATCCGGACGCCGTCGTGCCCGACCGCGGCGGCGGGCGTGAGGATCGCGTCGACGTCGTTGATCGCCAGGGGGGAGAGCACCTCGCCGACGACCTCGGGCATGCCGGCCAGACCCTCGGTCTCGGAGGTCCCGTCGCCGACCGCCCAGTCGAGCAGGCCGTCCTCGCGGGTGATCGGCAGCAGCACGCGCACACCACGCGAGTAGGCCCAGTTCAGGAACGGGCGGACGTTCGGTTCCTCGGGCGCGGAGAGGTACAGCGCGATCGACTCGACCTGCCGTTCCTCGGCGAAGCGCTGGAGGGTGGCGGTGAGCGCCTCGGTGTCGGCGTCGCGTTCGGTCGTGGTCCGGGTGCGCCGCCGCTGCCGGAGGTCGGCTCGCAGGGCACGTTTCTCGTTCCCGAGATCGGCGATCATGCGCAGGAGTCTACCGAGGGTGTCCGTTGCGGCTTCCCGCCGCCGCTCGCGCGAAGCCGTGTCCTCCGTAGCGACGACATGCCCCGTCCAGGGGTCATCCGATACCTTCACAGGCATGGGCTTCCAGATTTCGAAAGCCGTGATCCCCGCCGCAGGCCTGGGCACGCGCTTCCTCCCCGCCACCAAGGCGATGCCGAAGGAGATGCTTCCCGTCGTCGACAAGCCGGCCATCCAGTACGTGGTGGAAGAGGCAGTGGGCGCGGGCCTCACCGACGTGCTCATGATCACGGGGCGCAACAAGAACGCGCTCGAGAACCACTTCGACCACGTGTCCGAGCTCGAGGAGACCCTGAAGAAGAAGGGCGACCACGAGAAGCTGCAGAAGGTGAACCAGTCCACGGACCTCGCCGACATGCACTACGTCCGTCAGGGCGACCCGCTCGGCCTCGGCCACGCGGTGCTCCGCGCGAAGATGCACGTCGGCCGCGAGCCGTTCGCCGTGCTCCTCGGTGACGACATCATCGATGCCCGTGACCCGCTGCTCCAGCGCATGATCGAGGTCCAGGGCGAGAAGAACGCCACGGTCGTCGCCCTGCTCGAGGTCCCGGAGTCGCAGACCCACCTCTACGGCATCGCGACCGTCGAGCCCACCGACACCGACGACGTCGTGAAGATCACCGGGCTCGTCGAGAAGCCGGCACAGGGCGAGGCTCCCTCGAACCTGGCCATCATCGGCCGCTACGTCATCCGCCCCGAGGTCTTCGACGTCCTCGAGAAGCAGGAGCCGGGCAAGGGCGGCGAGATCCAGCTGACCGACGCGCTCATGAAGATGGCGAGCGCTGAGGAGTGGACCGGCGGCGTGTACGGCGTCGTGTTCCGTGGACGCCGGTACGACACCGGTGACAAACTCGACTACATCAAGGCGATCGTCCAGCTCGCCTCGGACCGCGAGGACCTCGGCCCCGACCTCAAGTCGTGGCTGAAGGAGTTCAACGCGGGCGAATAGTCGACCCGTCGCCGAACGG
>Ga0308167_1001722_pt1 | contig 23622 bp, 21 predicted proteins | sample PhyCR1_2_FD_202138 | JGI IMG/M metagenome (GOLD analysis project Ga0308167, IMG submission 202138) | Phyllosphere microbial communities from UC Gill Tract Community Farm, Albany, California, United States - DLSLRC.R1 | ecosystem: Host-associated > Plants > Phyllosphere > Unclassified | place... | reverse complement strand
TACGCATTGTGGATGCTTCAATATTTCCACATATCCCATTAATCAACCTTAATCCAACAGTAATCATGGTTGCTGAGAAAATCTCGGATAAAATCCGTGGGAAAAGCATTTCTTGATTGAGATTGACTAATTATGAATCACCCATAAATTATTGTTTTTTTGGATGAATGAAATAAAATTTCATGAAATTCATTGCCACTGTAGCTATAATGGAAAACTTAAATGGATGATTATTAATTCCTTGAGTGTAACAAGTTAATCGCAGTCATAAGGTTATTTTATTAAGTGTTTATTGGGAAGTGTGGTTTTTATAAATTTCTTCCATGGTTATAATTGTGTATAAACACTTACCCTAATGTTGATTTAAATAATGTTAAGTTTCTGGAGTGATACCATGGATTATATTAAAGCTAAATATGCCAAATATGAAGAAACACCGATGGTTAATGAAGTGATACAAGCCGTTGCGGATTACAATAGAGCGCTTAAAAGTGGTAAGTTATCGGACGTTTTAAATTGTTTTGCTGATGATGCCGTTCTAATTCCTGAACAACAGCAACCGGTCGTTGGAAAAGTCGCTATACAAGACGTATATGCATCTCTATTTAAATTAATCCGCTTCAATGATGACAATATTATCCACATCGTGGATGCCCAGGCAAACTCTGACATTGGATTTGTACGTTCTCATGAAACGCGCGGTTCCGTTTTTGAAATTAGCAGTGGCAACATACGTCACCCTCATTTTCGTGAGTTGTGGATATTCAAAAAGGACGATGACAGTAAATGGAAAATTGCGGTGTATGCCTATGGAATTCCTTCTCAAATGTCTTCAGACCCAGCCAGCGCAGTTGTTTGGTAATGATTGCTGATGAAACGTGAAGAAGGATTTATTTTAAAAAATACATCTTTCTTTGATAAAAATATACCAATCTGTATAGGGTTATTTTAAATACGGAGTGTCGGAAATATATACGTTATGTCTCTATACGTTTAGGGACATAGCGTAATCCGCTGATCACTGTAATTACCTATGCTAATTTTAATTTATCAAGGAGTCACTATGTCCTGGAAGCTTTATCTTGTGGGGATGGCATTGGCTGTCATGTCATTCCAAACCATTGCCGCCGCGCCATTAGCCAAAACCCCGACGCCGGGTTTTTACCGCATCATGTTGGGCAGCTTCGAGGTCACTGTATTGTCCGACGGCGTTACCCGTCTGCCGGCAGACAAGCTGCTGCTTAACAGCTCGCCGCAACAGCACGCCGCCGGGTTGGCCGAGCGGCATCAAACATCGCCGGTGGTCACCTCAGTCAATGCCTATCTGATCAACACCGGCGACACACTGGTGTTGATCGATAGCGGTGCAGGCCAGTTGCTGGGCGACAGCCTGGGCAAAATGGCCGCTAATTTGCGCGCGGCGGGCTATCAGCCGGAACAGGTGGATGAAATCTACCTGACCCACATGCATCCGGACCATCTCGGCGGTCTTACAAAAGACGGCAAAGCGGTATTCCCCAATGCGGTGGTGCACGTTGCCAGTCAGGACGCAGACTTCTGGCTGAACGCCGACACGTTGAGGCAGATCAGGGAGGAAAACAAAGGCGATGTCGAAAAAGCCATGGCGGCAATCGCCCCTTATCAGGCTGCGGGTCACTTCAAGACGTTTAGCGGCGACGGTGAGCTTTCGCCGGGTATCCGTGCCTTCGAGACCCACGGCCACACGCCGGGCCACAGCGTGTATCAGGTGACGAGTCAGGGCAAGAAGCTGCTGCTGCTGGGCGATCTGATCCACGTGGCGGCGGTGCAGATGTCGCATCCGGAGGTGGCAATCAGCTTTGACAGCGACGCCAAAGCGGCGGTCGCTCAACGTCTGCGGGTGTTCAGTGACAGCGCGAGGCAGAACATACTGGTGGGCGGCGCACACCTTTCGTTCCCAGGGCTGGGTTATCTGAACCGTCAAGGTGACGGATACGTCTGGGTGCCGCTGAATTACGGCGAATTGTAACCGATGCGACCGTCACCCACGGCGGCCGTTAGCGTTTCAGAATCGGCAATCCCCGCCATACCGCTAAATATGCGAAGCGACTGGCGTTGCAACAGCGCAGGTTGTATAGAGGTGGGGTGTTATGCTTAAAATTGAATTAACACATTTAGGTTTCTATGATGAGAATTAATTTAACCCCACGCAGGGTAAGTATCCTGTGCTTTAAAAATAAAATATTGAAAATAGCTGCTGCAGCGTTGCCCATTTCATCACTGGCATTTGGCGCTATGGCTGCCAGTGACGACGGTATAACGTTAGACAAAACACCTTATGTTAATCGTCAAATCGTATCTGATTTTACTGCTGCGCCTTGCCCGGATAATCCACGTGAGTTGGTGCAAATAAAGGGGAATTTATACAGACACACCACAGGGCCGGGCCTAGCGGTGCATAGCGGGTTCGTATTGATAACCAAAGAGGGCGCTTTGGTTATTGATCCCGCGATGACGTGCACTTCAGGATGGCTCCAGAAAGAGATCAAAAAACGATTTAACGTACCCGTGAAATACGTCGTCTACACGCATGCCCACGCAGATCACATCAGTGGCGGTCAGTTATTCCAGAAGGATGGTGCAATCATCGTGGCTAACCAGCGAGCTGTTGAACCTATCGTGGGTGAGAAAATTCCTACAGCGCTACCTGACAGGATATTTGATAAAGACATGACGATCTTACTGGGCGGTGAGACGGTTAAGCTTCATCGTGTCGCTCCCAGCCATTCCAATAGTATGCTGATGGTATATTTTCCCCACTATAAAGCGCTTCAATGCACTGACGTGTGTGAAAGTAAATCAATGCCATACAACGATTTTCTCGACTTTTACTACGACGGATGGGTGGACACGCTCAATTGGGTCATCAAACAGGATGTTGATATCGTGGATGTTGGCCATTATACCCCAGCTTCCAGAGCAGACATTATCGCCGAACGTGACTACCTGATCGATTTACATGACCAGGTACTGAATTTAGTTCGTTCAGGTCAATCTTGGGACGAGCTCTATCGCAACGTCAAATTCAGTCCTGAAGTTCAGAAATGGACGGGGTTTTCCACTATGAAGACGCTAAATATCCTGGGGATGTATCGCTGGGTGAGTAATCACCGGCGCGGTGAGTGGTGATCATTCACTGAGTTAAATGAAGCAAGCTTGATGGTTAGCAAGATCCGCCGTAAACCCTCGCCCAGTGCCGGCGGGGATATAAGGCGAAAAGCCCGAAGGGCTTTAGGGCTGGCTACTCCGGTGTATTCTGGCTGAGCACGTACGCTTTTAGCGTTTCTATTGTGGCACCACCGGCGCTACAGGCAAAGGCAGGATGTGCTGCTGTTCGGCAATCCACTTCTCGGTGGCCTTGAGGCCACAGCTGCTGCAGGCTTTGGGCCTGCAGCTCTGGCAGAAAAACAGGCATGGGTGCAGTCTGGCGAGGCACAGCAGTAGCGGCGAACGCCGATGGCGAAGGTGCCACAGGCGAGCATGGTCCAGTCGATAAGGATGATGCCGGTATTGAGGTGTGGCAGCAGCGCTGCCGTGTTCGCCCCATTGGGGCGCTACGTTCAGCTCTTTTTTACTGATTTTTGGTACGAGCAGGGGTGTATATTCAGATTTAATAAGACCGAATTCTGCGTCCTGGACATCCCAACGGTTGAAGAACGCCACTTCGTCTTTTTACGGTAGACAGGCAACATTTTCGCCGTGTCCGGATACTCAAACGCCACCACGGGCATACATACCTTCCACGTACGGCGTATCGATAAACGGCACCGATGCCGCATCGATGTGGGCCTCAACCCTGGCGCTGCCGACACTCCATTTCACGGTCGCCATTCAGCACGCACATGGTCAGCTTTGCACTGAATATTGCATTGGTCTGGTGTATTTTACCGACTGTCCGGCCGCAAGAATAATACCCAGTGGTTGACGGTCGCGGTTAATATCTTCACTCATTACTGCAGTATTCAACCATACAGGTCTTGCCAGGGAGTAAATTGTTTTTGATTTGGTTATATTCTTCATGTTGCATTCCTAAAATAATTTTTTCATGGCAATAGTCACTAATAATAGACTCATTGCGGACCATTATGGATAACTGATTGCGGCTTGTGAGGAGGTATGTCACAAATGGCAGGCGGTGAACAGTAAAATACATCGGTGAAAATACCGTACTTATAATACGGTCCGTTGAGTGGTATATCTTCATTTTTCTTGTTATCTCTGCACCTCAATATCCACTCCTATGTTCAGGGAGATTATTTTTAATTGCTAATTGCTAATTGGTAATTGGTAATTGGTAATTGGTAATTGGTAATTGGTAATGTTAAGGTGTTAATTATAAGCATTATTAGTATTTTCTCCTACCTGTAAGTAAACCCAGCACCCAATGATTTGCCAGTGTTGCGGGGCCCTCCGGAGTTATGTGATATAGAGACTTAAATACGGTTGAGGCTGCAGAACAGTTGCGTCCACACTGCGAAGTAGCACGTATTCATGCTAACAACAATGATATTCATTAAGCTGATCGAAAGCTTTTTCCGATCATTGTTTTGTTTTTGATAGTTTTTGCCTATCCTTGAGGGTGGTAACGAACGATAGTATCGATTATTATTTCTTATATTTTTCTTTTATAGTTTACTCAGATAAACAACAGAACGAACCTGAAAACATGAGATTAATAGACTGAGTAATAGTCGCCAGGCGTATTGTTAATACGTTCTGTTATGTCAGTCATGTTTATGATTAGAGGGCTATTCTCTAGGCTGATTGTTATATGGTTTCTCATTATTGAGATGTTTTATATGAGGTTGCATTCTGTTCGGTTATTTTTGTTGTGAGATTAACCTTGCCACCGTTATGAGTTAACAAAGGCTGACCGGTAGAAGGATGCATATATCAATGCGAGGCGCAGTTTGGGGACCTATTCTAGTTATCATTGTGGGATTTTTGTTGTCAACCCGATATTACTATCAGCAATCCATCAATTGGCAAGAAAAAGCGAAAGAAGCGAGTGCGGCAGCCAGGCAATATGAAATTCAACTCAATGTGCTACAGCGGCAGCAGCGCAAGCTTGCTGAATTAGATAGACACTACACGGAGAAACTGAATGATGCTGAACAAGAGAATACGGCTCTGCGCTCTCAGCTTGCTCGTGGCCATCGCAGGATGCTCGTCGCTGGACAAAAAGCCTGTCCAGACCGAACATCTTCCTCAACCCGCAGCCTGGGCTATGATGGCGCCATCGAACTCGCTGCTGATACTGGACAGCGTATTCTTTCTGTCCGGGAAGGCATCATCCGAGACCAGCAAAAACTGATGTATCTTCAGAGTTATATTCGGCAGTTCTGTCTGCGAGAGTAAGAAGTTATGGCTGTTTCATTATGTGGTACGTGCCCATTATTACGATCCGATTTACGCGAATTTATAACATTAACAAAAATTGGAGTGCTAATGATGATTTTTACGTTACCCAAATCGCTTCCTGATAATGACCGAGTTTTCTCGTGGTTGATTGTGGGAGGATTCTCCGCCTGGGGTGGTATTGTCCGATACCTAATGGAAAACAAGGCCTCTGGAAAAAAATTTTCATGGCATGAGGTTTTCAAACAAGTCGTCATTTCCGGATTCACGGGTTTTTTAGCAGGGGTGTATGGCTATGAACAAGGGTACAGTGAGTTTATGACCGTGGTCTTCTCTGGGTTAGGGGGAGCATTAGGTAGTCATTTATTGGACTTTTTATGGAAGCGATTCACCTATTTATTAGAAAAAGAAAACAGCTCTAAACACTAGCTAAAGTGGCAGTCCGCCTCGTAGTGTTTATTTTCAAAGGTGATATTTATTTCAAGAAGTGCGGATAAGTAAAATATAAATCATGAGCCATTGATGGTTGGGCCTTGAATGCCTTGCAAATAGGCGCGTTTATTTTTACTGCATTAATGCAAGCCAGTGGTTTAGGTACGATATAACCTAAAGAGGATGAAGTCTTCCTTTATAGAGCAAGCCCGATCTGCGCATATGTCATATGTAAATAAAAAATTGAAATAACTCTCATTAAGTTGCTTTTGTCAAAAAATGGGCTGGAGAGTGGCCTTGGCTGTCTTTGGGGTATTTTAATGACTTTTATATTACACATTAGGGAAATACGTAAGTGGTCGAGGCTACCGTGATTTGCATCATCTTACTGTTTGTATTACACGCATTGTTAAATATAGAGGGCTCTCTGGCGCTATGTCAGCAATGCCATTTTATCTCTGTTATCAGCGGCCAGATAATCCTGAAAACCCGGAGGTTGCCATGAAAACCGGCATTAATGGTCTTAATATCATCAAAGAGTTTGAGGGGCTAAGACTTCAGGCCTATAAATGCCCGGCGGATAGATGGACCATTGGTTATGGCCATACCGCCGGTGTCAGCGCGAATGATGTTATCACCGAAGCGCAGGCTATTTCCTTATTGTGTCAGGATGTGGCGGAGAGTGAACGAGCGGTCAATCACTATGTGCATGTTCCGCTTACGCAAAATCAGTTTGATGCCCTGGTTTCCTTTGTTTTCAACCTGGGCGTCGGGAATTTTCGGACCTCAACGCTCCTGAAAAAACTCAATGCCGGTGATAATGACGGCGCGGCCCAGGAATTTGGCCGTTGGATCCATGCCGGCGGTAAAGCGCTGCCCGGCCTGGTACGCAGAAGAGCGGCCGAACGCGCACTCTTTCTGAAATAAGCAGCACAGTTAGACGGTTTTCTTTATTTATAAGCGTGAAAAAACAACTGGTGTAAATCAGGGGCGGTAGCATGCTTTTTTTCAGGGGAATATCGAGTTAATTAATCTGTACTCCATGTAAATAATTTCATCGAGATTATTTTCACTCATTATTCATTGTAAAAAGAAGGATTGAATTCATGGCTATTACCGCAGACGACATTGCAGTGCAATACCCCATTCCGACCTATCGCTTTATTGTGACCCTGGGCGATGAACAGGTGCCGTTTACCAGCGCCTCCGGTCTGGACATCAATTTCGACACCATTGAATACCGCGACGGCACCGGCAATTGGTTCAAAATGCCCGGCCAGCGACAGGTACCTAATATTACGCTGAGTAAAGGGGTATTCCCGGGCAAAAATGCGATGTATGAGTGGATTAATTCCATTCAGCTCAATCAGGTTGAAAAGAAAGACATCATGATCAGCCTGACCAATGAAGCTGGCACGGAAGTGCTGGTCAGCTGGAATGTGAGCAATGCCTTCCCCACTTCACTGACCTCCCCGTCATTTGATGCGACCAGTAACGAAATCGCGGTACAGCAAATCACGCTCATGGCCGATCGCGTGACCATTCAGACTGCCTAATCAAGAGGACATGTTGCCATGACAGTGACAACCACTTATCCCGGCGTTTATCTCAGTGAAGATGCCGTATCGAGCTTTTCGGTCAACGGTGCCGCCACCGCTGTACCCCTGTTTGCGTACGACGGTAAAAGTGCCGCCACCATGAATGAGCCGATTCAGGTTTTCCGAAACTGGACGGAATTTACCGCCGTTTACCCTGCGCCGCTGAAAGACGCTTTTTATACCAGCCTGAGCCTGTGGTTTATGCACGGCGGCGGTAAATGTTATCTGGTGAACGAGACCAGTATCGCCAACGCGGTGGCGCAATATGATGATATTACGCTGATTGTCGCGGCAGGGACGGGTACCACGATGGCTACCCCTATTTATGATGCGTTCAACCTGGTGGTGGGTCAAGGCTACCGTATTTTTGGCCTGTTTGACGGCCCGCAAGACAAAATTGCTGGTACAGATAAGCCCGATGAGGTCATGGACGCGTATCCGACCTCCGCGTTTGGCGCGGTGTTTTACCCGTGGTGCACCCTGGCATCGGGTGAGGCGGTGCCGCCGAGCGCCATCGCCGCGGCCGCTATTGCCCAAACCGACCGTGCGCGTGGCGTGTGGAAAGCGCCGGCCAACCAGGCCGTGAATGGCGTTACCCCGATGTTCGCCGTCAGCGATGATTTTCAGGGCACGTATAACCAGGGCAAGGCGCTGAACATGATCCGTACGTTCTCGGGCCAGGGCACCGTGGTGTGGGGTGCCCGCACGCTGGAGGACAGCGATAACTGGCGCTATATCCCGGTACGTCGCCTGTTCAACGCCGTTGAGCGGGATATTCAAAAGGCCCTGAATAAGCTGGTGTTTGAACCCAACAGCCAGCCGACCTGGCAGCGCGTCAAGGCCGCCGTAGACAGTTATCTGCACGGTCTTTGGCAGCAGGGCGCGCTGGCCGGCAGTACCCCCGCCGACGCCTGGTTTGTTCAGGTCGGCAAAGATCTCACCATGACCCAGGAAGAGATCAATCAGGGGAAGATGATCATCAAAATCGGCCTGGCCGCGGTTCGCCCGGCAGAATTCATCATCCTGCAGTTCAGCCAGGATATCGCGCAATAATTCACTGAAGGAAAAGAACATGCCTACAGATACAACTGTACCGGGTGTTTATATTGAAGAAGATGCCTCGCCGGCGATGTCGGTGAGTGCGGGAGCGACCGCCGTGCCGTTATTTGTCGCACGTTTTACCCCGCTCAAGCCAGAACTGGCGGGCGCGATTACGCGCATCGGCAGCTGGCTGGACTATACCACCCTGTTTGACAGCAACGTGCCTTCTTCCGCCACTGTCACCGTGACGTCAACGGAGGTTAAGCCGCCTCCTGAAGCGGCAGCGCGCGACGGTGAGGCGACAACAGAGTACACCTATCAGATTAATGATATTGCGGTTCTGGATCCTACCGCTTCCGTTGCCCTGCGGCTCTATTTCCAGAACGGCGGTGGCCCTTGCTACCTCTATCCGCTGGAAACATCAGACGATAATGGCAAATTGGCCGCGTTGCCGGGCCTTATCGATGAGGTGGGGGCGATCACGCTGCTGGCCTGTCCGGATCCCGACGAGGCTTTCCGCTCGGCGGTGTATGCCGCACTGGCCGCCTCACTGGGTCTGCATAAAGGGTACTTTCTGCTGGCCGACAGCGCCAATGGCGACGCACCCAGCGCGGTCAGTGGGTCCGCCCAGGTGGCGGTGTATTACCCGAACCTAGAGATGCCGCACACCCGGACGCTGGGTGATAAGCAGGTCGCCATCACCGGCTACACCGCCGGAAAGGGCACGACCATCGCCACGCTGGCCGACCTGCGTACCGCTAACGCCGACTTTGCCGGTGTGATTGATAAAGCCCTGACCGGTTACCTGAGTGCGCCACTCTCGCTGCCGCCTTCCGCATTGATGGCAGGGGTGTACGGCAAGACTGACGGTGAACGCGGGGTGTGGAAAGCGCCGGCGAACGTGGTACTCAATGGCGTCAGCGACGTCAGCGTCCGGGTCACCAATGAGCAACAGGCGGCGCTGAACCCGAAAGGCATCAATGTCATTCGTCATTTTAGCGATCGCGGGCTGGTCGTGTGGGGCAGCCGTACACAGAAAGATGACGACGACTGGCGGTATATCCCGGTGCGCCGCCTGTTTGATGCGGCAGAGCGCGACATCAAAAAGGCCCTGCAACCGATGGTGTTTGAACCCAACAACCAGCCGACCTGGAAACGGGTGCAGGCGGCAATTGATAACTACCTTTACCGCCTGTGGCAACAGGGCGCCCTGGCCGGCAATAAGGCAGAAGAGGCGTATTTTGTGCGCGTCGGTAAGGGTGTCACCATGACACAAGACGAGATTAACCAGGGGCAAATGATCATTCAGGTGGGAATGGCCGCCGTGCGCCCGGCCGAGTTCATCATCCTTAAGTTTACTCAGGACATGTCTCAGTAAAGGGGGAACCCCCTTTTCCGACTTTTTATAAGGATACCGTGATGGCAATGGTTCTTCCTGGGGTTTCGTACGATGAAACGCTGTTAACGCAGGCGTCAGGCGACGATCCGGTGACGATGCCCCTGTTTATTGGTTATACCTTCCCTGGTGTGGCGATACCGGTCACGGTGATGCAGCCCGTCAGCGTGGGATCACTGACGCAGGCGAACAGTCTCTTTGGACAGTCTGGGACGCTGGCGTACTCCCTGCGCCACTTCTTTGAGAACGGCGGGCGGCAGTGCTACGTGCTGTCTCTCGGGCCAGGGCAGGGAGAACCGGCCGCACGTCTGCACGCGCTGATTGGCGCATTACAGACGCCGCAGATGCTGGAGACGCTGTTGGCGGATGACAAGACCGGCCTGGTCCTGGTACCGGAGCTGAGTGAGCTCAATGAGGTGAATGCGGCTGAGGTTGACGTCGATGCCCTGTGGTATCAGGGCTGGCAAGCGTTACTGACGCTGTGTCGTCAGGCCCAGCAGCGCTTTGCGCTGCTGGAGTTACCGGACTCCCCGGCGCAGGCGGTGACGCTGACCGGGCAGTCTTTTTCCGCAGACTTGTGCCAGCGCGGGGCGGCCTGGTGGCCACGGCTGGAAACCAGTTACGAAGATGAGGCGTCGGCACCCGTGGTGTTGTCACCTCTGCCGGCCGTCGCGGCGGCCATTCAGCGCAGTGCCCAGGATAACGGGGTCTGGAAGGCGCCGGCCAACCTCCCGTTGGCTAAAACCCGTCGCCCCACCCAAAGTATCCTGACGTCTCCGGCATTACTGGATAACCAGGGCGTGTCCTGCAACCTGATCCGCAGTTTTGTCGGGAAAGGCGTGCGCCTGTGGGGATGCCGGACCTTGCTCAATGAGGAGAACACGGCCTGGCGTTATATCCAGAGCCGTTTGCTGGTCAGCAGCGTAGAGCACTACCTGAGCAAACTGGCCCGCGCTTATCTGTTTGAGCCGAATACGGCCCCGACCTGGATGAAGTTAAAGGGCCAGGTCTGGACGTGGTTGCGTCAGCAATGGCTGGCAGGGGCTTTTTTCGGCACGGTGGAGGATGAGGCTTTTTCGCTCAGTATCGGGCTGGATGAAACCATGACGGAAGACGATATTCACCAGGGAAAGATGATCCTGCAGGTTCGTCTGGCGTTGCTGGCTCCTGCGGAATTTATTGCTGTCAGCCTGACGCTGGATCTGCGTGACGGCACGACCAGCGCGCAAATCGGAGGCCAATCATGATGAGTACACCTGCGGTATCCCATCGTTTTCTCGTCAATTTTTTATTTAACAATATTCCCAGTCCGTTTGACATCGCATTCCAGCGCGTCTCCGGGTTGTCGCGCTCGCTGGCAGTGAGTCAGCACCGGGAAGGGGGCGAAAATGCCCGCAACCTCTGGCTGGCCGAACAGGTGGATCACGGCAGCCTGGTGCTGGAGCGCGGCGTGGTGAATGCCTCCCCCCTGACGCTGCAGTTTGACCGCGTGTTGCGCCGGGAAAGCACGCAGTGGGCCAACGTGGTGATCATGTTGCTGAACGAGCTTTCATTACCGGTGACCACCTGGACGCTGAGCCATGCCCTGCCGGTACGCTGGCAGATGGGGGATTTGGATGCCGGCAGTAACCAGGTGCTCATCAACACACTTGAGCTGCGCTACCAGGATATGCGCATGCTGGGGGTAAAACTATGACCGTCGAAATTCGTGAGTTGATCGTCCAGGTTGAGGTCACCGAGCCGGCATCTTCTGCTCCGTCCCTGCCGTTGGCGCAGCACCGTGAGTGGGACGACGAGCGGTGGGTGGAGAGGATTAAGCAAGAGGTGCTGGAACAGCTGCTTGAAAGGGGGCGTCAGTGAGCTTACTTGAACGGGGGCTGTCAAAGCTGACCCTCAACGCCTGGAAAGATCGCGAAGGGAAAATCCCTGCGGGCAGCATGAGCGCGATGTATAACCCAGAGACGATTCAACTGGATTATCAGACGCGGTTTAACACTGAAAACACCATTAACAAAGCATCGCAAAGCAACCGTTATGTGATTTCCGAGCCGGTCGGACTCAATCTCACTTTGTTGTTCGACAGCCAGATGCCCGGGAATACCACCCCAATAGAGACGCAGCTGGCGATGCTGAAATCCCTCTGCACCGTGGATTCGGCCACCGGATCGCCTTATTTTTTGCGCATCACCTGGGGAAAAATGCGCTGGGAGAATAAAGGGTGGTTTGCCGGCCGCGCCCGCGATTTATCGGTCACCTACACACTGTTTGACCGTGACGCCACGCCTCTACGGGCCACCGTGCAGCTAAGTCTGGCGGCAGATGAGAGCTTTGTTATTCAGCAATCCCTTAAGGCACAAAGCGCCCCCGACCGTGCACTGGTCAGCGTACCGGATTTGGCTTCGCTGCCGCTGTTGGCGCTCAGCGCCGGCGGGGCGCTGGCCGACAGCGTCGATCCTCTGTCGCTGGCTTGGGATAACGATTTGGATAATCTCGATGATTTTCGGTCCGGAGACCTGCTGCGGGCGACGAAAGGGGGGGCGGCATGAGCCACATCACCCTGGACATTGCGGGCAAGCCGAGCACATTGGGGATCCGTCGTTTGCGGGTACAGCAGCTGATCAATGAGATCCCGTTGGCACAGCTGGAGCTGCGTATTCCCACGGATAACCATGGCGCAGCGGATAGCGCGGTACAACGCGAAGTCAGCCGTTTTAGCCTGGGCGCCCGGGTGGCGATTGCCCAGGATAACAAGCCGCTCTTCGACGGTTATCTGGTGCAAAAGAAGATGCAGCTGAAGGGCAAAGACTGGACCGTTCGGCTGGAGGCGCGCCACGCGTTGCAGAAACTGACGTTTTCGCCCCATAGCCGGGTATTCCGTCAGCAGGATGACAGCACTGTCCTGAAGGGGCTGCTGCAGTCTGCGGGGGTGAAAGTGACGCAAAAAGCGGCGGCGCAGCTGAGCAGCAAACACGATCAGCTGATCCAGTTTCGCCTCAGTGACTGGCAGTTTATTCGCAGCCGGCTGCTGTCCACCAACTGCTGGCTGCTGCCCGATGCCGCCAGCGATAAGGTGGTGATCCGCCCATTGTCCGACGCGGCAACGGCCTCACGGCGACTGACGCGCGACAGTCGCGACTACACGCTGTATGACATCAATTTGAGTTTTGATAACCGCTTTACGCCGGACAGCCTGTCACTGCAGGGATGGGATATTGCCGCACAAAAGCTCACGCCGGCGCAAAAAAGCGCGGCCGCCGCGTTTCGTCCCTGGAAGCCTGAGGGTCAGGTCGGTCAGGTCTCCGCCGGGCGGCAAGATTACGCGCTGGCGTTCAGCATGCTGCCTGAAGCGACGCTGCAAGCCCTGTCGAGCTCCTGGCTGAACTATCAACAAATGACCGGCGTACAGGGCCACATTGTGCTGGCGGGAACCCGGGACTTCTCGGCGGGCGAGAGCATCACCCTGAGCGGCTTTGGGGCGGGGCTGGACGGCACGGTGATACTGAGCGGGGTCAATCAGCTGTTTGATACGCAGCATGGCTGGCACAGCGAACTGGTGATGGGGTTGCCGGCGTCCATGCTGGAGCCCGCGCCCCCGGTGCGGTCGCTGCATATTGGCACGGTAGCGGGTTTTACCGCCGATCCCCAGCATCTGGATCGGATCGCCCTGCATCTGCCGGCGCTGAATCTGCCCGACTCGCTGATTTTTGCCCGCCTGAGTAAGCCGTGGGCCAGCAAAGCGAGTGGATTTTGTTTTTACCCGGAGCCCGGTGATGAAGTGGTGGTGGGGTTTATCGACAGCGATCCGCGTTATCCGATCATCCTGGGGGCGATGCACAACCCGAAAAATACGGCGCCGTTCCCACCGGATGAAAAGAACAACCGTAAGGGGCTGATCGTGAGTCAAGCCGACCAGACACAGGCCCTGATGATCGACACCGAGGAGAAAACGCTGACGCTGATGGCCGGCGACAATGCGCTTACCTTAACCGGCGAGGGGGACATTGCCCTGCAGACGCCGAACGCCCTGCAACTGCAGGCCGAGGGTAAGGTGTCGATCGCGGGCAAGCAGCAGGTGGAGATCACCAGCGCAAAAATTAACCTGAAAAAATAACCTATTACGGTGAGGTTGCCATGAGTAACGACATTTTGACCGCGACCCTGGGACAATGCTGGGCATTTCCACCCCGGCTTGAGCCCGACGGCGTTTCCCTGACGGCGGGCGTTGAGGCGGTGATGCAGAGTCTGCGCGTGCTGTTTATGACGGAGCCAGGCGAACGCATTATGCGTGAGAGCTATGGCGCGGGCATGCATGATTTCATCTTTGAGAATATCACCGATGAACTGCTGGCCAACATCCACAACCGCATCGAAGAGAGCATTCTGCGCCATGAGCCCCGGGCGCTGCTCAAGGACGTCATTATTCAGCCGGGGTCACAGGACGCGAGCCGTCTGCGGGTGCAGATCACCGTGTCTCTGTCGGGCACGGATCTGGTCGAGACGGTGGACGGGACGCTGAATATCCATGACGGTCAGACGCTGAGGTTACTATGAGCAATCTGGTGGTCATCGACGGTGATGCGCTGACATTCAACCCGCAGTTGGGCGCGATTACGATCACACCGCCGCCCCAGCCACAGATCAGGGGCAGCGGCGAGGCCAGCATCGAGGGTAAAAAGGTCTGCATTGTCGGGGATGAAGAGCAGGTCTCCTTTACCGTTGACTATATCAAGCCCCCTTTTGTCGCCTCCCCGGGAAAAGGGACGCTGACCATCAAAGCGTTGGCGTCCGATCAGCAGGCGGCGTTTGCGACGGCGCCGGCACCGATGATCCTCGTCGGCAGCCAGTTTACGACGCAATTTCAGCCCACGACACCGGCCCAGGATCCGCAAGGAAAACCGGATACGGATCTGAAGGCTGTCACCGGGGTGGGGACTTTTATCAACAGCCAGACGTTTGTCACCGCCGGGTAAGTCATCGTGCTGCCGATAGGGTGAAAACGGCCCCCGTGTGTCTTCTTTATCATCACATAACCAATGGACAACATCATGTCTGACCTGGAGCAACTGAAACAGAGAGTGGGCAGCGGATTAACCGACCAGACTTTCCTGCTGGAGCCAAGAACAGGAAAGGACCTGCTCAATCTGGTCGCAAAATATACCGAAGCGGTGCCCTTTGCCGGCCATGCCGACGCTGACTGGAAAGACTTCTGGTTGGCCGGCTACACGCCGCAAGCGCTGAGTGAGATCTATCAGCACCCCGAGCGGGCAGAGAAAATGCTGCCGGTACAGCAGGCGTTTCTGCTGGCGCTGCTGCATCTGCTCGAGACGCCCAAAGCCCTGCTGAACACGGTGCCGGCGCGGCACCGCTCACTTTACTACCGGGATTTATTGGGGTTTGCCCCCCGCGCCCCGCAGCCGGACAGCGTGGCGGTGAGCTTTACGCTGCAAAGAAATGCGTCCCCGACTGCGTTACCCGCCGGCAGCCTGCTGGATGGCGGCCAGGACAGCGCCGGGAACAGCATCATCTATCAGACTGACGACAGCCTGCTGATCACCGGCCAGCAACTGGAACAGCTGTGCTGGACGGCCCAGGTTGGGGATACGTGGAAACGGTATACCGCCATCGACACTGCGGCAGGCGTTACGTTGCCGGATGAAGGGGTGCGTCTTTTTACCGAGGCGGGGGAAGGCGCGGACACCCAAGAGCAGACTCCCGTGCTTTATCTGGGGTTCAGCGGGACGTCGGCGCAGGACACCTTGTCGGTTTACTGGTCTGTGCGCGCCTCATCGGCGCTGGATCTGGCCTGGTGTTATTACAACGGCACAGACTGGGCCTCGCTGGATGCGGAGCTGCAGGACGAGACGGCGGGCCTGTCCGTCAGCAACCTGTGGCGGGCGCGGTTGCCGGCGGACAGTGAGCCGGGCTCGCCAAAGAATGATGGGCTGCAGGAGGCCGGGTATTACTGGATCAAAGGCACGCTGAACGAAAAGAAAGCGGCAAAGGACGAGAGCGCGCCTGCCGAGGCCATGCCGACACTGCAGGCCGTGCTGGCCAATGCGATGACCGCGACCCTGAATATGACGCAGGCGATAGATGACAGCCACTTTGCCCAGCCCTTGCCGGCCAATACCGTCAGCCAACTGGTGACGCCGGTTGCCGCCATCAGCGACGTTCGCCAGCCCCTGCCGTCTGTCGGCGGACAGCCACGGGAAACGGAGGCGGCGATGTTGCAGCGCGCCGCGACCCGGATAAGCCACCGGCAGCGGGCGATCACCTGGAACAATATGCGCAGCCTGCTGATGGCGCACTACCCGGAGATTTTTGATGTCCGTTTTCCCGATGTGGACAAACTGAGTCGTCTGCCGGCGCTTGAGGTGCAATCGCTGATGGTTATTCCTGACGGCCGTTATGGTGACAACGATGACGCGCTGCGCCCGGTGCTCAGCGAAGGAAGGCTGATCCGGATGGCGCAGTGGCTGGCGCAGTACACCTCGCTGTGGGCGGCGCCGACGCTCAAGAACCCGAAATATATCGATGTGATGGCCCGCTATCGGGTGACGTTCGTGGCGGGTATTAACCCGGATTATGGCTATCGACAGCTCGCGGCGCAGTTGCAACACGACTATATGCCCTGGGCAACCGATCGGCGCCAGGCGGTCACGCCGGGCAATCAGGTGGACTACTACCGGCTGCTGGCCACGCTGCAACAGTCACCGCTGGTGCAGTCCGTGAACGCGCTGGTCCTTAGTCACGACGTTATTGATGACACGGGAAACTGCATTATTGATGAAGAGGGAAAATGCACTCGTGTGGAAACACAAAGCACCGTCACCGCCAGGGATGACGAGGTCCTGATTTTATGTCCGCAAGGAGAGACTGATGTCTAAAGAAAACGCCCTGTTCCCGATGGTGAAAGACGCGATTGCGTTTGAGGCGCTGTGGCAACAGGCTCACGAAAAAGTCACTGCGCTCAGTGGCGATATCTGGACGGATACCGGCGATCACGATCCGGGCGTCACCCTGCTGCAGTCCGCAACCTGGAACTGTTCCGACCTCAGTTACCGCGCGTCGCTGCCGCTGAATGACCTGCTGACCCAGCAAGACCGGAAGCCATTATTTCCGGAAGAGTTCGGTCCTGAACAGGTGCTCACCTGCAACACGGTGACGGCAGAGGATTACCGCCGCGCCTTACTGGACCTGCACAGCAGCGATATTAAGGCCCTGGACACCCCCGAGCAGGATTTTTTATTCAGCGATGTCAGCCTGACGCAAGAGCCTGAAGCGCACCGTTTTCACTGGTGGTATAACGCGGAAAAACGTGAATACAGCTTCACGGAGCCGACGGTCACCCAGCCTGAAGACAAGAAGACGTTGTCTCTGCGGGGGAATCTTTGGCTGTCGCTGGTTCCGACCCGCTATACCCAGTCCCTGTCGCAAGGCAACCGGGCGGCGGTGGCGAAATACCTGGCCGCCTTTCTTGCGGCGCACCGTAATCTCGGCGAAGCGGTGTCGCGCATTACCTGGCTGCAACCGGCAACCTTTATCCCGAGGATGAAGATTGAGCTGGCCGATAACATCGGCGACATCAATCAGGTGGCGGCGCAGATTTATCAGGTTACTGACGCGTTTTTACGCCCGGCGGTCGCCCGTTATACCACCGAAGAGCGGCGTGCGCTCGGTGATGCCGATGACGCCATCTTTGAGGGGCCGAGGCTGAAACACGGCTGGCAGCAAACGGCGCCCTCGCAGATCACCTCCGGGGGGTACGTCCTCAACCTCGGCCCGCTGGTGAACCTGTTGCTGGCTATCCCCGGCGTGGCCAGCCTGAGCACCTTGTCGGTCGATACCGACGATGGCCACATTACGACTGTCAAGGGGGATAACTGGCGCTGGCAGGTGGCTGACGGTTATTACCCCCTGCTGTGGGGGGCGGCGCCGCTGAGCCTGCTGGCGGGTGACGATAGTCCGTTAACCCTGGTGTCGAGAGGCGGTATTCGCAACACGCTGGACAGTGAGGCGATGGCGGGTTACCTGGTAAAGGAAAAATTGATTGAAACGACGTCCACGGAGTTACCCGCCGGCCGCTTTCGTGATCAGACTGGCTATATTCCCGTCGGGCAGCGGCTGCCCGAATGCTATGCCCTGCAGCAGCCCGATGCCGTGATTGACGACCAGACGCGCGCGGTGCATCAGTTTTTGCTGCCTGTCGACCAACTGCTGGCCGACGGCGCGGCAGAGCTGGCGAAGCTGCCGGCCTTACTGGCCTTTAAAGACCGAGGCGACGTCATTCGGGGGACCCGCTGGCCCTATACGAATGCGATGGTGCAACAGGCTATTCATCAGCCCTACGCGAAAACGCTGGAAGCGATTGCGCAGCAGGATGTGGCTATCCTCACGAAGGGTAAGCAGTCTGTTGGTGCCAATTTTGCCCGCGAACTGGGTTTTATTCAGTATCTGCTGGGGTATTTTGGCACTCAGCGCGCTGCCCTGCCGCTGACACTGGATTTGCCGGATTTTCTGGCGACGCAGCGAGCGTATCTGGCGCAGCAACCCGCCCTGGGCTATGACCGCATCAATATCCGTATTGACCGTGTCTCCGCCCTGCAGAAGCGCATTGCGGCGCGCATCGGCCTCGACAGCATCTGTTTTGCGGATAATCCGGACCTGAGTCAACTGCCGTTTTACCTGATTGAGCATCGCCAGCTGCTGCCCCAGACCCCGGACAGCGCCTTTGACAGTGAACAGACCCCGACCGGTTTTGCGGTGGCCGAGCCTAAAATTACCCTGACGCAGGCGGGCAGTGCCGGCAAGGTAGTCCAGGGGCAACTTATCGACCTGATTGCGATTGAAGGGGGGAGTCGACTGCATGTCAGCCGGCTGCTGGTTATCGAAACCGACGGGGACTGTTTTACCGTCAGCACGGAAAACAGTCAGCAACTGCACAACACCCTGTCACGGCTTGAGACGGCCTGGGCGAGTCACAACCTGCGCTGGCAAAACAGCAATGTCTGGCTGCAAGATATGGATTACCGACTGAATTATGCCGAGGCAAAACTGCAACCGGCTAATCCACAACAGCGCTTACTGGCGAGTAACGCGCAAAGCCCGTATCCCGCCATGGTCAGCGTCGGAGATGACATTGTCATACGCCCTGCCGGCCTGCAGTTTGCCCAGCCCGGGGCGAAGGCCTACCACGCGGCCACGGTGGGTGCGGACTGGCAGCTTGCGGCGACCGTGAAAGCTGTCGACCCGATTGCGGGCACGTTACTTATTGAAAAAGCAGCCGACAGCACAGAAGAGTTTCCCTCAGCGGAGAGCAGCTATCGTTTTCAGTGGGCGTTTAGCCACGCGAACTATGCGACGACAGACCGATTCTCCTTTGTGGTCAGTGCGGTGCTCAATCGCCGTCTGATAGAGGGCCCCAATATTGTGCCTGACCAGCTGGTTGCCTGGGTACAGGAAACCATTATGGCGGAGTTCCCGGCCCACGTGTCCCTGATTAATCACTGGCTTGATGATGCCACCTTCAGAAGCTTTGGGGCGACCTATGCGCGCTGGCAAAACAGCGGCATGCCGTTGGGTGACGATGCCTTTGCGCTGATGCAGATGCTGACCCTGGGGCATCTCCCTGTTACCCAGCTGGAAATCGGCCTGATGCGCATCGCCACGGAGGCGCAGCGCACCGAGGCTGTCGGTGAAGGCAGCCAATGGAATGAAGACGTTATCCTGCGAGAAGAGCTGTTCTACGTGCCGCAAGGCGTGCCAACCACCCTTTAACATCATGACGAATCTGGAGAGCAAAATGACTGATAAAAACCCGCAGAACAAGGTAGAAACCTCGGCAACCTTAGCCGGCACAACGGACACGGCACGTGACAGTGAGCCAAAGAGCAGAGCCTTGCCCCAGGCCGATGCGCTGAAGGCGCGTTTTAAGGCGGGCAGTATTCCGCTGCAGACGGATTTTGCGGACGTGATTGATCTGGCCAATATGGGGCGTCAGGCATTGGGGGGCGTCGAGGGTCAAACCGGGCTGGCAAATGGGTTTACTCTTTCTTCTATGGGGCGTCTGGAATTAAAACCCAACGCGGCTAAAGGGATTAGCGTTGATCAGGATGGGGTAGCCATTAAGTTAAAAACTATTAGCGGTTTGACGATGGATAAGGACGGAGTCTCGGTTAAGCCAAAAGCCGACAGTGGAATCGAATTGAAAGACTCAGCGGGTATATCCATTAAACCGGGAAATGGGATTAGCGTCGATGAAGATGGCATTGCCGTCAAGGCAGAGCAAAATAAAGGCCTACAGGTAAATAACAACGGTGTAAGTGTTAAAGTAGGTAAGGGGATGCGAGTTAGTAATACAGGCATGATTGAGCCTGATGTTGGTTCATATGGTTTTGGAATTGTTGAAGAGGGTGTTGAATACGCTCCTGTCCAAGTTAACACCAGCACTAACGGCTTAGTTGTTGGTTTGCATCAAGGTTTGATTAACACAGCATCTGGCCTATCGGTTAATGTGGGGAGCGGACTCCAGGTTGATTGCACAAATGGGATCAGTATTGATATATCTCAGGTTATCCCAAAAGGGCTGATCACAATGTATTCAGGAAGTTCAGCACCGGAAGGATGGGCACTGTGTAATGGTGAAAATGGCACTCCAGATTTACGCGATCGATTTATTGTAGGGAAGGGGAGTAAATTTACTGGAAAGGGAGAGGGTACAAAGTCAACTGGTGATACTACGGTTACGGGAAGTGTGACTGTTAAAGATACAAAGCTAAGTTTAGATCAAATACCCAGCCATTCACATAATTACTATAAAATACAATACCATAACTACGGCTATTATTATGGTGATTCAAGGCAAGGTATGATTGACTCAAATAGTTCAGTATCGACCTCTTCTTCAGGTAGTGGTATGGGCCATAAACATGATGCAACGCTAACAACTAATTCACACAGACATTCAATTGACCCTATCCCTCCTCACTATGCGTTGGCGTTTATTATGAAGTTGTGATTTATCAGGGCTGAATTTTATTTATGGTGAACCTATCAATTAACAAGGTTAAGTGTCAAATAAAAACAGGAAGTCAATACTCTGGAAATATATTATTACATTCTATTTTATTGGATTCTGATAATTTAAAATCCGCCCTTCTCAAAGGGGGGCGTAATAATACGGCGAGGATATCACTCCGTTTAAATACGTTGAAACTTAATCTCGGTGCTATTTCGGTAGCACAATTTGACACGCAGTTTAATCAGCGGCTGACGCAGACATTTACACAATGCCTCGCCCGCGAGTATGCGTCCATCGGAGGGACGCAAGAAATGAATCTCAAAATTCCTGATATCACCACGCTTCAAGACTGGCTTCACGAGCGTCATCCCGGCGAAAAAGAGTTGTTTCAACGGGCTCAGGGCTGCTTACAGCCCGCCACGCTTAAGTCATTGATACAAGATAGCCCGACATACCAGCTTCAGCAGTTGCTGAAGCGGTTACTTGAGGGGGCATGGCACTCCCCGAAAATGCTGCCGGTATCTTGGTATGGCCGGGTGACAACTGGCCGGTTGTCGATAGCCGCCATGTTGTACTTACTTAAAAGCCAACGGGGACATGATTGGCTGATGCATCAGCACGCCCCCACCGCCAGCCAGGTGGCTGGCTTGGCAAAGGCCATTGCTCGGGGAGAGATCCCCCCTGAACAGATGGCGCAGTTACTGACCGGCAACCGGGCATCCGATAGCGCATTGCACGAGCAACGAGCCTATTCCCCCTTGGTCGTGATGCGTTGGCTGTTGCCATTATGGCGACAACCCGCCGTGCGTCAGGTGATTCATCGGTTGAAAGGCGGACGGGGCGTGCAGCGCCTTGATGCGTATCTGAGCCGCTGTTTACAACGGCAGGATGATGTCACGCGGGAGGAACAGGGAGAGCCTGTGCTATCGCGAGATAACACCGCGTTACCGGAGCATGAGGAGGAGCATACTGTGCGGAATGATGCCTGGTTGCCGCAGGGCAAGGAGAGGCCGGCAATATCCCGAGGCACGATACAGCCTGGGGAAGGCGGCCTCCGTTCGCCTAACGAGCCGCGCTCGTCGAGTCAGGGGATCAGCAACGCCGGTTTGCTCCTACTGTGGCCGCTTTTGCCTCAGTTGTTTTCCCAGCTGGGTCTGTGGGAGGAAGAGCGGTTTGCCAGCGATGCGGCGCGGTGGCGGGCCGTGTACGGTCTCGACCGATTGGTCTGGGGGGAGGTTAAGCCGGCGGAGGGGCTATTGACGCTGAATCAATTGTTATGTGGGGTGTCCAGTTCAACCGCCGTACCGCCGTCGACACCGTTTAGTCTGTTACAACGGCAACAGATTGACGACTGGCTGGCTGCTATAGGCCAACAACTTCCCGGTTGGCAAAAGCTGAACCTGGCAGACATTCGGCAATTGTTTTTGCAGCGGGCGGGTGAAATCCGCACGGAAGGGGCTATCCCCCAAATCAGTGTATGGCCGGAACCCTATGATTTCTTACTCAGAGACTGGCCGTGGCCAATGACGCTGGCGTCTTTCCCGTGGACTGAACAGCCCCTGACCATCATCTGGCCGCTAAACGGCTTCACAGGATAAACAGTCGCTATTTTCTCTTCTTATCGGATATCCATATGACGCTTTCTTCCGTCTTTCAGCCCGCGTTTATTCCGCAGGGTGATTGCCAGCTATCGCTATTGTTTAGCGAGTTGGAACGTATCGATCTGCTATTACAGCATTATTATTACCGCCATTCAGTGGGTCATGAGGGGCTTAATGCGTTTCTGCTCAGCGAAGAGGAGGTTGAGACGCGAATGCAACACCCTGTTGGTAGGCCTCATTGGGCCGCTGACACACTGTCAGTTTACCCGACGGAAAGCGGACAGCCATTGTTGGCCGAAGGCTTAACGGACTTGATGCATCGTTTCGAACTCACCGACTTTGAACGGGACACGGTGCTATTGGGATTGCTGCCCCATTTTGACAGCCGTTATTATGACCTGTTTTCCTGGATCCAACAGGGAAGGCAAAGTCAACTGCCCAGTTTTTCATTGGCCCTCACGCTATTTTGCCCTTCAGACAGGGAAAAGCGGGCACAGCAAGCCAGTTTTCTGCCTCAGGCGCCGTTAATGCACGGTCAGCTGTTAACGATTGAGGAGAATAAAAAAAATCCGGCATGGAGCCAAACCCGCTTTATGACCGACAGCAGTGTGTACCATTTTTTACTCGGGCATCACTATTTGGCACCGGCATTAGTGTCGTGGGCGGAATGGTCAACGCCGCCAGTACTGCCGTTTTATCCTGCCGGCTTAAAAGACGCGCTGGCCGGCGTGTTACTGACTGACGATATTGAGCCGCGCCCCGTGGTGTTGCTGCGCGGTATGCCGGGGAGCGCCAGAGCCCATGCGGTGTCGGGCATTTTTGCCTCTGAAAACCGGCAGACGCTGCAGGTCGATATCGATAAGTGCTCCGAGAGTGATGACGATGCGCTGTTACTGCATTTAACCTGTCTGATGCGCGAAGCCCGTATGCGCGGCGCGGGCATGGTGATCCGCAACCTGCAGGCACGGATGGAAAAGCGCACGTCACTGCCAGAGAGGTTATCTGAGCATCTGAACCAGCCGGGATTAAGGGTGGTGTGCTTGGTCGAACCCTATGCCCCGCCTTTATGGCTGAAAAAGACGCCCATATTGCAGACAGAGATGCCGGTGTTGACGCAGGAGGAAAAAACGCACCTGC
>Ga0308167_1001720_pt1 | contig 23638 bp, 21 predicted proteins | sample PhyCR1_2_FD_202138 | JGI IMG/M metagenome (GOLD analysis project Ga0308167, IMG submission 202138) | Phyllosphere microbial communities from UC Gill Tract Community Farm, Albany, California, United States - DLSLRC.R1 | ecosystem: Host-associated > Plants > Phyllosphere > Unclassified | place... | reverse complement strand
TCGCCGGTGGCGTCACGGGAAATGGCATGTCGTCAGCCTGTGCCAGCGAAGCCCAAAAAACAGTAGCGGTAACGGTAATCAACAGACGCCTTTTCAACACTTCATCCTTACCTGCACGGGAGAAAAAATTTATTTATGAAACGAAACGGAAACAGCCGCACCTTTTACGGCAAAACCGTTGTGAAGGTTTGAATAAATTGAAAAAAAGTATGAACTGCGGCGATAACGCTCGCAGTCTGTCGGTGACACAGTTGTGCTGCTGGGCGCAGAAGACTATCCTGAACATTGAATTTTTTGCCGACAGGACAGCGACGTGCCCGCCTCTGAATTAACCTTCCTCTTTCACGATTACGAGACCTTCGGGACCAGTCCTTCACGCGATCGACCGGCGCAGTTCGCCGGGCTACGCACCGACAGCGATTTTAATCCGATCGGTGAGCCGCAGGTCTTTTACTGCCGTCCGCCGGATGACTATCTGCCGCAGCCGGAAGCGGTAATGATTACCGGCATCACGCCACAGGTGGCGATGGCGCGCGGTGTCACTGAAGCGGAATTCGCTGAACGCATCCATGCCCTGTTTACCGTCGAACAGACCTGTGTGGTGGGGTATAACAACGTCCGGTTTGATGATGAAGTGACGCGCAATATCTTCTATCGCAACTTCTACGATCCCTATGGCTGGAGCTGGCAGAACGGTAACTCGCGCTGGGATCTGCTTGACGTGATGCGGGCCTGCTACGCGCTACGCCCGGAAGGCATTCACTGGCCAGAGAATGAAGAGGGTTTTCCCAGCTTCCGGCTGGAACATCTGACCAAAGCCAACGGCGTGGCACATGAAAATGCCCACGATGCGATGTCAGATGTCTATGCCACGCTGGCGATGGCCCGGCTGGTGAAAGAGAAACAGCCAAAGCTGTTTGAGTTTTTGTTTACCCATCGTAACAAAAACAAGCTGATGAACCTGATTGATATCCCGCAGATGAAGCCGCTGGTGCATGTCTCCGGCATGTTCGGCGCGGCACGCGGCAATACCAGCTGGGTGGTTCCGCTGGCCTGGCACCCGGATAACCGCAATGCGCTGATTGTGGTCGATCTGGCCGGTGATATCTCACCGCTGCTGCAACTGGATGCCGATACCCTGCGCGAGCGACTTTATACCCCGAAGAATGATCTCGGCGATCTGCCTGCAGTGCCGGTTAAGCTGGTTCACATCAACAAGTGCCCGGTGCTGGCACCGGCCAATACCCTGCGTCCGGAAGATGCTGCCCGACTGAGTATCGATCGTCAGCACTGTCTGGCAAATCTGGCGCTGCTGCGTCAGCAGCCTGAGGTGCGGGAGAAGCTGGTCACGCTGTTTGCCGAAGCGGAGCCGTTTACCCCATCGGACGACGTCGATACCCAACTGTACGATGGCTTTTTCAGCGATGCCGATCGCGCGGGCATGAACATTATCCGCCAGACCGCACCGGCTAATCTTCCAGCGCTGGATTTGACCTTCGACAGCGCGCGCGTGGCGAAACTGCTGTTCCGTTATCGGGCGCGTAACTTCCCCGGTACGCTGGATGATGCTGAACAGCAGCGCTGGTTGCAGCATCGACGTGAAGTGCTTAATGCTGAGCGGGTACAGGCGTTTATGCAGGAACTGGAATCACTGGCGAGTCTGCATGAAGCCGATCCGGAGAAGCTGGGCCAGTTGAAAGCGCTCTATCTCTATGCGCAGGAACTGGTCTCTTAACGCCGTCTCTGTCCGGCCTTCCCTGCTAACCTTAAGGCCGGGTCCCGCTATCCTCAGCGGTCCCGGCACCTTATGTTTTAGATCATCACCCAGACCAGCCAGGTCAGCGCAAAACCGCATAATCCCATCAGCGTGGTCAGTATTGTCCAGCTGCGTAATCCATCAGCGACCGACAATCCAAGATAACGGGTGACCACCCAGAAGCCGGAATCATTAACGTGTGACAAGCCCAACGCACCAAAACAGGCTGATAACGCTACCAGCACCAGTTGCATTTCACCCAGCCCCGTCACCGCCGTACTCAGCAAACCACAGGTTGTGACAATCGCCACCGTTGCCGAGCCTTGCGAGGCGCGCAGCGCCAGTGAAAGAATAAAAGCAGCCGGGATCAGCGGCAGATGAATCGTCTGCAGTGAACTGGCCAGCGCTTTGCCTACGCCCGATTCCACCAGCACTTTGCCGAACGCGCCACCGGCACCTGAAACCAGAATCACCCCGGCAGCGGTGGATATCGCGTTGTTTGACAGCGTTTCCAGCTTTTCTGTAGTCCAGCCACGGCGCAGCCCCAGCAGCCATCCGGCAAGCGCCAGCGTAATCAGTAACGCCACCGCGGGCGATCCCAACAGCGTCAGGATCTTCAGCAGCAGGCTGTCGGGTGTAAGATGTGGCGGCAGCAACGAGCCCAGCATAATCAGCAGAATCGGCAGCACAATTAAGCCCGAAATCAGCAGTGCGCCCGGCGCATTTTTATTGCTGGCGGATGGTGCCTGCGCGGTCGGTTCGGTAAGCTGCAACTGCTCCAGCACCTGAACGGAAAGGTGATACTTTTTAAGGTTAAGTGCTTTCGCCACGAAATAGCCGACAATGCCTGTCGGTATCGACAGCGCTATTCCGGTTATCATTAACCAGCCCGTATCGACATTCAGCAAACCGGCCGCCGCTGCCGGTCCCGGATGGGTGGGCACCGTAACATGCACCATCAGCATCATGCCCGCCATCGGCAAACCAAACTTCAGCGGCGATACGCGCATCACTTTGGTAAAGCCATAGATCAGTGGGACCACGATAATAAACCCAACGTCAAAGAATACCGGCAAACCCAGAATAAAGGCCACGGTGGTCAGTGCCGCTACCATGCGCTGCGGTCCGCACAGCTGCGCGAAGCGGTTTGCCAGTCGATCGGCGCCGCCGGACGTTTCAATAATCGCGCCGAGAATCGCACCCAGCACAATGATGGCGGCAATGCTGCCGAGCAGGCTCCCCATGCCGCCGAGGATCACTTTCATGATGTTTTCGGCCGGGATACCGGTGGTGATGGCGACAAACAAACTGGCAACCAGCAGCGCAATAAAAGGATGGACTTTGGCTTTGATTACCAGCAGCAACAGCAGAATCACGCTGACCAGCGCAATGGTTAACAGCAGCGTAGTGGACATCGGCAGACCTCTGATTAATTATAATTTTCAGTACGTTATATTTTTATTGATTCAACACTGGTGTGATTAAGCTGCAGCAGGACCCACACCGTTTGCCTGACAACCGGTGTGAGTGTGCATGCAGATGATTAGCGGCGCGTACGCCAGGGCGCAAACCAGCCGAGGCCAGCGAGGGTGCTGCCTCGCGGAATATATTCGCAGCCGACCCAGCCGCGATAACCAACCTCATCCAGCAGGTCAAACAGCCACGGGTAGTTAATCTCCCCCTCATCCGGTTCATGGCGATCCGGTGCCGAGGCAATCTGCACGTGGCGATAACGTCCGGCATAGTGGCGAATCAGGTGGCTGAGGTTGCCATCCACTAACTGCGCATGGAACAGGTCGAGCTGGGTAAACACATTGGGCCGATCGATCTGATCCACCATCTCCAGCGTCTGATACTGACTGGAGTAGAGATAGCCTGGCTTGGTGGTCGGATTCAGCGCCTCAATCAGCAGGGTGATACCGTGCGGCGCAAAGCGCTCAGCGGCATAGCGCATGTTGCCGATGAAGGTCTCAACATAGCGCTGACGATCACCACCCGGCGGCACGGTCGCCGCCATGATATGGACCTGCGGGCAGTTGAGCGCCAGCGCATAGTGCAGCGCACGATCGATATCTGCCTTCGCTTCCGCTTCACGTCCGGGAATGGCGGAAACGCCCCACTCGCCCGCCGCGACGTTGCCCGGTGCGGTATTGAACAGCACCAGCTGCAGCTGATTCTCATCCAGCCACTGCTTCAGCTGTTCCGCCGGATAGTCATAAGGAAACAGAAACTCCACCGCTTCAAAGCCGGCGGCCGCTGCGGCGGCGAAGCGTTCCGCAAACGGCAGTTCGGTAAACTGGGTCGACAGGTTAGCAGCAAACTTTGGCATTATCGGCTCCTTAATTCCGCCACTTCGGCATCATTGAGATAACGGATGGCGCGGTCGCCGAGAGTGAAGATCAGCCGGGCCGTCTCTTCCAGCTCCTCGGTGTTATCTGCCGCCTCACGTAATGATTTTCCTACCACCACCGGCCCGTGATTGGCCAGCAAAAAGGCGCGGTAGCGCGGTGCCAGCTGCGCCAGATCTTCCGCCAGCCGCTGATCGCCCGGCTTGTAATAGGGCACAACCGGCACATCCCCGACCCGCATTACCACATAGGGCGTAAACGGGCGGATGCAGTTTTCCGGATCCAACCCCTGTAAACAGGAAAGCGCCGTCAGGTAGTGACTGTGCAGATGCACCACCGCTTTGCAGTCGGGATTGTTCAGGTAGAGCGCCCGGTGAAACGCGATCTCTTTGGAGGGTTTATCGCCAGAGAGCCACTCGCCGTCAGGCGTCACTTTCGCCAGCCGGTCACCCTGTAACTCACCGAGGCAGGAGCCGGTGGGCGTCGCCAGCAGATTGCCATCATCCAGCCGCACGGACAGATTGCCAGCCGAGCCGGTAGCGTAGCCGCGCTGAAAGAAGGAGGCACCGAGCCGGACCATTTCGTCACGCGCCTGCTGCTCGGCTAAAGAAAAGGATTCAGACATGGGAAAACTCCGTTTGCGCGCGGCGGAAAAAGTCTTGATCGCCAAAATTACCGGACTTCAGCGCCAGCGACAGCGGCTGGTGGATGTCACGCACCCACGGTACGCCAGGCGAGATGGTCGGGCCGATATGAAACGCGGTGACGCCCAGGCTCTGGGCCACCACGCCGGAGGTTTCGCCGCCTGCTACGATAAAGCGTTGCCAGCCGCGCCGCTTCAGCTCACGGGTAACTGCAGCAAATAGCTGCTCCACCGCCTCGCTGCTGCGCCGGGCACCGTGTTGCTGCTGAATCGCCTGCAATTGTTGCGCGTCAGCGGTGGCAAACAGCAGCGGCGCCAGTGCCTGATGACTGTTGGCTTCCACCCAGTCACACAGCTGTTGTGCGTAACCGTCTGCGTCCTGCAGACAGCGTTCGATCTGCACTTCCTGAGCGGGTGCCAGCTGGCGATACGCGCTGACCTGATGATTGGTCATCTGCGAGCAGGAGCCGGAGAGCACCACCGCACGATCGCCCTGCGGCCGTCCCGCCTGCTCCGCCGCTGTCGCATCCGCACCGGCCGTCGCCCACTGACGCGCCAGCCCGATAGCCAGCCCGGAACCGCCGGTGACCAGCCGCCGATCGCGCAGCGCCTCGCCCTGGGTCAGCAGATGTTGTTCATTCAGGGTATCGATCACCACATAGTGAATGCCCTGCTCCGCCAGCTGGCCCAGTGCCTGACGCACGGACTCCGCACCCTGATCGACCTGCGCGGCGCTAATCAACCCGGCTTTGCCTTTGGCCTGCGCCGTCATCAGACGCAGCAGATTGCTGTCGTGCATCGGCGTCACCGGATGATGACGCATACCGGAATCAGACAGCAGCTGATCGCCGACAAACAGATGACCCTGATAGACCGTACGGCCATTTACCGGCAGTGCCGGACAGATCACCGTCTGGGTTTCGCCCAGCGCGGCCAGCAACGCATCAGTCACCGGGCCGATATTGCCCTGCGCGGTGCTGTCGAAGGTGGAGCAGTATTTGAAGTAAAAGCGCTGGCAGCCCTGTTGCTGTAACCACGCCAGCGCCGCCAGCGACTGAGAAACAGCCTGTTCGGCCGGACAGGAGCGGCTCTTCAGGCTGATCACAATCGCCTGCGCCTCTGCTGCCTGCTCGCTGTCGGGGATGCCATTGAACTGAATCGTGGTCAGGCCGTTCTGTGCCAGAAAACTGGCAATGTCGGTGGCGCCAGTAAAATCGTCGGCTATCACTCCAAGACGCATCAGCTATTCTCCTTACCCTGTGGCAGGGTAATGCCGCTGAAGATCTTAATCACCGCGCTGTCATCTTCCCGGCCATAACCGGCGTTGCTGGCTTCGGTAAACATATTGAGCGCGGTTGAGGCCAGCGGCAGCGGGAAGTGCAGCGATTTGGCGGTATCCGCCACCAGATTGAGATCTTTGACAAAGATATCGACCGCCGATTTTGGGCTGTAGTCACCGTCGACCACGTGGCGCATACGGTTTTCGAACATCCACGAGTTACCGGCTGCGTTGGTGACGACTTCATACATGGTTTCCAGCGGGATACCGGCGCGCGCGGCCAGCGCCATCGCTTCTGCACCGACCGCGATATGCACCCCGGCCAGCAGCTGATGAATAATTTTGACCGTGGAGCCGAGGCCAATCTCACTGCCTACCCGATAGACTTTCGCGGCGACAGCATCCAGCACCGGTTGCAGCTGCGTAAAGACCGCTTCACTGCCGGATGCCATCACCGTCATCTCCCCGCGGGCGGCTTTAGCGGCCCCACCGGAGACCGGCGCATCCAGCATCAGCAACTGCTGTTTTGCCAGCCGCTGTTCAATCTGCTGCGCATCCTGCGCCGAAAGCGTCGATGAAACCATCACCGCCGTGCCGGGCCGCAGTTTCGCCGCCAGGCCATCATCCCCGAACAGAATGGCGTTGACCTGTTGCGCATTCACCACCAGCAGCAGCACCGCGTCGAGCTGGTCAGCAAAGCGGGCGGCGGAGGGTTGCGCGTCACGCGCGCCCGCCTGTCGCAGTGTCTCCAGCGCGGCGGGATTGAGATCGACGCCCCAGGTGTTAAGACCGGCGCGGATACAGGATTGCGCGGCGCCCATGCCCATAGAACCTAACCCGATAACACAGATATTTTCGACTGGCACTGTCAGCCTCCACTGTTAAATTTAGTGATTATTTGTTTGTTACTGTTAATCCTGCCAGCTTTAAGCCGGTAAAAATGTGCCATATCTCACAAAAAAACATCTGTGCTGTGAGCGGGAACAATTATTAACATCCTTCACTCACACCGGTTCATCGGGCCTGACGGGCCAGGTTAACGAAAAGATGGTAATTATGGGCTGTTAATTCCTGTTCTTGTTAACAGGCGGATGCTTTACAATGTGAAAAAATGATAAATCTCAGGGAGGGAATATGATTCCGGTTGAACGTCATCAACAGATACTGGCGCTGGTCGCCGATCGGGGTGTAGTCAGCATTGCTGAACTCACCGAGCGGCTGGGCGTGTCACACATGACTATCCGTCGTGATGTGCAAAAGCTGGAGGAGCAAGGTGCGGTGCTGTCGGTATCGGGTGGCGTGCGGTCGGCGGATCGGCTGGCGGCCGAACCGTCACACCTGACCAAAAGCGGCCTGTATAATGATGAGAAGCGCGCCATTGGTCGTTATGCCGCTCAGCACATTCCGCGCAATAGCTGCATCTATCTGGATGCCGGTACCACCACGCTGGCGCTGGCACGGGAAGTGGTGGATCGGGATGATCTGCTGGTGGTGACCAACGATTTTATGGTGGCCAATCTGCTGATGGAAGCCAGCCACTGCCGGGTGATCCATACTGGCGGCACGGTATGCCGTGAAAACCGCTCCTGCGTCGGCGAGTCGGCGGCGCGCAGCCTGCGTCATCTGGCGATTGATATCGCCTTTATTTCCGCCTCCTGCTGGGGGCCACGCGGACTGTTTACCCCGGATGAAGATAAGGTAACGGTGAAGCAGACGGTCAGTGAGGTGAGCAGTAAACGGGTATTATTGAGCGACAGTTCGAAATACAACAAGATTGCGACCTTTCTGGCCTTGCCGCTGGAGACGTTTGATCTGGTGGTGACAGACAGTCAGTTGAGTGAGACGGGACGTGCAGCGTTAAGCGCGGGCAGTTGTGAACTGGTGCTGGCTGGCTGAGGCTCTCGCCGCCTTCCCGGATAACAGCGGAAGGCGGCGAGGTGTCGGGCGATTAAATCTCTTCGCTAAATTGCGGCACCGGATTACGGAAGCTGCGGGTCACAAACGCCAGATAGATAATCCCGATGGTAGCCCAGATCAGGCCCAGCACCATCGAACTCTCTTCCAGGTTTATCCACAGTGCACCGACCGTCAGCGCACCCAGCAGCGGCAGCAGAAGATACTGGAAGTGGTCTTTCAGCGTGCGGTTACGCTTCTCACGGATCCAGAACTGGGCGATCACCGACAGGTTAACAAAGGTGAAGGCCACCAGCGCACCAAAGTTGATCAGCGCCGTCGCGGTCACCAGATCAAAGTTAATCGCCATCAGCGCAATCGCACCGACCAGCAGCACGTTGAGCGACGGAGTGCGCCACTTCGGATGGATGTAACCGAAGAAACGCTCCGGGAATACGCCATCACGCCCCATCACATACATCAGACGCGATACGCCAGCATGCGCTGCCATACCGGATGCCAGTACCGTGACCACCGAGAAGATCAGGATGCCGACCTGCAGCGCTTTACCGGCAACAAACAGCATGATTTCAGGCTGTGAGGAATCCGGGTCCTGGAAACGGGTGATGTCCGGGAAGTAGAGCTGCAGGAAGTAGGAGGCGATGATAAAGATCACGCCGCCAATCAGCGCCGTCAGGAAAATCGCACGCGGAATGGTCCGTTCTGCATCTTTGGTCTCTTCCGACAGCGAGCTGATCCCATCAAAGCCGAGGAACGAGAAGCAGAGTATCGTCGCCCCGGTGATCATCGGCACAACGTGCGCATTCTCAGACCAGAACGGCTTGCTGCTCGCCAGCGTACCGGCACCGACGCCGTTCGCTACGCCGTAGATCACCATCGCCGTAATGCCGATCATGACAATCACCTGCAGCACCACGATCACGCTGTTAAAATTGGCGACGGTTTTGATGCCCTTGAGGTTGGAGAGCGTCATAAATCCGACCAGCAGCACCACGAAAATCCACGAAGGGATGCCGGGCACCAGCGATTCAAAATAATTTTTCGCCAGCAGGATGTTGATCATTGGCATGAACAGATAGTCCAGCAGGGATGACCAGCCGACCATAAAACCGACGTGCGGACTGATCGCCTTCTGAGCGTAGGTATAAGCGGAGCCCGCAGAGGGGAAGCGGCGTACCAGCTTACCGTAACTCACGGCGGTAAACAGAATCGCAATCAGCGCGAAAGCATAAGCGGTGGCGACGTGACCGTCGGTCAGCCCGGATACGATGCCAAAGGTATCGAACAGGGTCATAGGCTGCATGTAGGCTAAGCCCATCATGACGACCGGAAGTAACGTTAGCGTTTTTTTCAGCTGTGCACGCTGTGGTGCAGCGGAGGTATTAAGCGACATGCTTCAGTCCCCCATGCGCAACAACCTGGCTGGGTTGGGTCACAGGGCAACTGCGCATTAAGCGACAGGGAGTAAGGTTGGTGATCAACGCGGCGCCGTAGTCATCACGAAAGCGCGCACCAGCCTGAGCTGGCAGTGTGGAAAGCATCCCCATCTTTGTATCCTCAATCTCACGCTTACGCGTGTTTTCAGTGTTTATCTATCCGGGTGCGTGCCCGGCCTCGGTTAAGTCAGCGAAAAACCATCTGTTAAAACAGGATGCAAAAAAAATAACCGGCGCGGTGAGCGTCGGTTATGGTTTGATTTTGCAGGCCGCGTATTCTGCCCCATTGCAGGGCAGAAATACAAGCCACCGGGGCACCGGATGCAAAAAAAAGATTGTCAGGCGTTCTTCAGCATCCAGTCTATCTCCGTGGCGGTGATCAACCGTTCAAACTGCATCAGTTCATAATTCTTGCAGCTATACCAGACTCGGGCAAAACGTTCACCGAGCAACTTTTGCAGCGGATAGCTGTTGTCGAATTCATACAGCGCGTCGCTCTGCCGGATCGGCAGCGCCAGTCCTTCGGCATGATGACCGTTGCCGGTCACCGGTTGCGGCAACGGTAGCGGGGTATCCAGCCCATGCAGCATCCCGGCCAGCATCGCCGACACCACCAGATAAGGATTGGCATCCGCGCCCGCGACCCGGTATTCAATGCGGTGATTATCAATATCACCGCAAGGTACCCGCAGCGCCACGGTGCGATTGTTATGGCCCCACGACGCCTGTAACGGCACATAAGCCTCCGGTACAAAGCGGCGATAGGCGTTCACGTTAGGGGCCAGCAGCGCCATTGAGGCGGGCATCAGATCGATCATTCCGGCCAGCGCCCGTTTCATCAGCGGCGAGTCGCTGCCGTCGTCACAGGCAAACGCGTTATGATCGGCCGCATCCAGCATACTGATATGCACATGCATACCGCTGCCCGCATACTCCTCATACGGTTTCGCCATAAAGGTGGCGGTCATGCCGTGATTTTCCGCGACCTGACGAATCAGCCGTTTCAGCTGCACCGCGTGATCGCAGGCGCGCAGCACGTCACCAGTATGATGCAGGTTGATTTCGAACTGCCCTGGCGACGCTTCAGCCAGCGCGCCATCGGCGGGAATGCCCTGCTGACGCGCCAGATCGTCAATGTCGCGCAGGACATCGGCGAAGTGATCGAGATTGTCGACCGAATAGACCTGGCTTTGCATGTTGCGTTCATCACTGCCCGGCGCGCACGGCGGCTGGATGAAGCCTTCGGCATCGCGCTTTTTGTCGACCAGATAGAACTCCAGCTCTACCGCTACCACCGGAAACAGACCTCGGTTACGCAGCTGTTGCCACAACCGGTTAAGGACATTTCGGGGTTCAACGTCAAAGGGAGTGCCATCTTGGTTGCACATGGTGAGCAGCAGTTGTGCAATGTGTTGAGGATCGGAAGCGGAGGGAACTAAAGTACCCAACACGGGCAGACAGAGGTTGTCAGGTTCGCCGAGGGACTGTCCGAGCCCGGCTTCTTCCACCGTGTTGCCGAGGATATCCATGGCGAACACGGAGGCGGGGAAATAACAGCCCTTTTCCAGCTTTGGCAGCGCTGAGACTGGAATGCGCTTACCGCGAAAAACACCGTTTAAATCATTTAACAGGATGTCGACATACTGCGTTTCAGGATGGCGCTCCAGCCAGGCTTTCACCTCAAGCTGAAACGCGCTGGTTCGTTTCTCTTCACTGTGAAGCGTGAAGTCTTCCACTTCTACCAGGTTAGTCATGATCTCACCCGCCCCTATTCGGTTTGCGCAATGCTCAAAATAACAGCCACTCCTCTAACATAGCGCCAACATAAAAAGTGTGCAAATGTAACAATTCTGTTTGAAGAATAAACAGCAGATTGCTAGATTGACAAAATATTGCACACTTAACCGCCAGACGTGCCCTTTCGGTAGATATTTCGAACAGCGATGCGAGGACGTGAGATGGGCATTATTTTTGACAAGCCTTTGATTGGCGTAGTGATGTGTCAGAGCCATATCGGTGGCCATCCGACGCAGACCGTGCACAACAAATATCTCGATGCGGTGATCCTCGCGGGCGGAGTGCCGCTTGCCCTGCCCCACAGTCTGCTCAATGCGCCTCATCTATCAGAAAACGCTCTGACGGTGCTGGATGGCCTGCTGCTGACCGGCAGTCCCAGCAATATCGAACCCTGGCATTACGGTGAAGCCGGTGACGAGCCGCACGCCGATCCGGGCCGCGATCGTCTTGCCTTTCAGCTGATTACTTACGCCACCAGCCGAAAAATGCCGATGTTCGGTATCTGCCGCGGGATGCAGGAACTGGTGGTGGCAAATGGCGGCGCGCTGTGGCGCGACCTCAGTCAACCGCCGCAATTTCAGCGTCATCATGAAGATGAGACGCAGCCGCTGGATCAACAATATGCCCCGACGCATCCGGTGATAATTGAAGCGGATGGCCTGCTTGCGACGCTGCTCGACCGCACCCAGCCACTGCAGGTTAACTCTCTGCATCATCAGGGCATCCGGGAACCCGGCCCGCAGTTACGAATTGAGGCACGCGCGCCGGATGGACTGATTGAAGCGGTCAGCCTGCGACATCATCCTTTCGCGCTAGCGGTGCAGTGGCATCCGGAATGGCAGGCGGATCGCGCTACCGGATCGCGCCAGCTTTTTGACGGTTTTATCCAGGCTGCGCTGCGTTTTCACAAGGAAAAAGATCATGAATGACGTCACGCTGGCCCCCGGACGCCGGCTGTCTGAGATCCGTCAGGCGCTGGGTTTGTCACAGCGTCGCGTTGCCGAACTGGCGGGCCTGACCCACAGCGCCATCAGCACCATTGAGCAGGATAAGGTCAGCCCGGCGGTCAGCACCTTACAGAAGCTATTAAAAGTGTACGGGCTTTCTCTGTCGGAGTTTTTCTCCGAACCGAAAGCCGACGCCACGCCAAAAACGATTGTCCGTTCCGAGGATTTACTGGAGATCGGCAGCCAGGGCGTCTCGCTGAAGCTGGTTGAAAACGGCAATCCGCAGCGCTCACTAGGGATGCTGCTGGAAACCTATCAACCCGGTGCCAGCACCGGCGAAAAACTACGTCATCCTGGTGAAGAGACCGGCACGCTGCTGGAGGGTGAGATTACCCTGGTGATTAGTGGCCAGAGTTTTCACCTGTACGCCGGTGAAAGCTACGTGATTGATACCGGTCTGCCGCACAGTTTTACCAATACGTCTGACGTACCCTGCCGCATTGTCAGTGCCCATACGCCTGCCAATTTCTAAGCGCATCAAGGAGGTAATGATGAATTATGTGGAGAGTTATTACGCGGCGACCGCCAATCCGCATGAACCCTGGCCAACCTTGCAGGAGAGCATTCAGTGTGATGTCTGTATCATTGGCGGCGGTTTTACCGGCCTGTCAGCGGCGCTGCATCTGACTGAAGCGGGTTACGAGGTGGTATTACTGGAAGCGGCGCGTATTGGCTTTGGTGCCAGCGGACGCAACGGCGGCCAGGTGGTCAACTCCTACAGCCGCGATGTGGACGTGATCGAACAGCGTTACGGTAAAGAGAGCGCACGCATGCTGGGCAGCATGATGTTTGAGGGTGCAGCGATCATCCGCGATCGTATTGATCGTTATGCCATCGCCTGCGACTATCGGCCTGGCGGTATTTTTGCCGCACTGAATGCTCGCCAGATGGCGCACCTGCGTAAACAGAAAGCGTTATGGCAACAGTACGGCAATCATGATCTGGAGTGGCTGGATGAGCGCGGCATTCGCCGTGAGGTGGCGACCGAGCGCTACGTCGGCGGGCTACTGGATCGCCGTGGCGGCCATCTGCATCCGCTCAATCTGGCACTCGGCGAAGCGGAAGCGATCCGGCGACACGGTGGACGCATCTATGAACAGTCCGCCGCGCTGAAGGTGGCCTATGGTTCACCGAATCGGGTGAAAACCGCGCACGGCGAGGTGAACGCAAAGTTCGTGGTTTTCGCCGGTAACGCCTACCTGGCCAGTGAGGTTGAACCCCGTCTGAGCGGTAAAAGTATGCCGTGCGGCTCACAGATTGTCGCTACCGAGCCGCTGTCCCCCGATCAGGCGCTGTCGCTGTTGCCGAATAATTATTGCGTGGAAGATTGTAATTATCTGCTCGACTATTTCCGTCTGACCGCCGATAACCGGCTGCTGTATGGCGGTGGCGTGGTGTATGGCGCACGCGAACCGGGCGATATTGAGGCGCTGATCCGGCCAAAGCTGCGCCGCACGTTTCCTCAGTTGCAGAACGTAAAGCTGGATTTTAGCTGGAGCGGTAACTTTCTGTTAACGCTGTCACGTATGCCGCAGTTTGGCAGGCTGGAGAATAATGTCTACTTCATGCAGGGCGACAGCGGTCACGGCGTCACCAGCACCCATCTCTCCGGCAAGCTGATCAGTGAAGTGTTGCGCGGCGATGCTGAGCGCTTTGACGCCTTCGCCCGACTCCCTCACCTGCCGTTCCCAGGCGGACGTCGCTTTAAGGTGCCGCTGACGGCGATGGGCGCGGTGTGGTACGCGATTCGCGATCGGTTAGGAGTGTGAATAAAAAGGGAGCTGAGCTCCCTTTTTATTCAGTATTTAAATTAACCTATTGAATTGTTAGGGGTTGTGCAAAGTTAGTGCACTCGAGCAATTTCCCCTCACCGGCTATTGCCAGGCCGACTTTATAATTCCCTTTGAATGGGGTGATGTCGGCGAAAACTTTATATCCTGAATTAATTAAGTCAGGTTTTTTGAAGACATTCGCAACATCCTGTCTGAATGTCTTTTCCACCGGAACAAAGAACTTCCGTCCTTGTTGATCCAGCAGTGTTAGCCATATCGCTTGCGGAGCAAGATTGTTTTCTATCGAAAATGCTGCCCAGCCTGAGCTTTTAAGGCGTTTTACAGTACCTTCGGCCACTATGATTTGCGATTGTTCAAGGCTGTCAATGCTGGCTCCGCATACACTCGTTACTTCACTGAACCCCTTAGGTTTATCTTCAGTAAAAACAGAAAATTCAGCTTCATTGCTTTTAATGCCCGGAATCTGATAAGCGTTAAAACTCGCATCGAAGTTTGGTCGAAAATAATGGTTATCAGTAGTTTCAAACATAACTTCAATAACTCGCTGGCCACTCAATGGAAAAGAATTCAACAAGGGTGAAACCCATACACCGCTTTGCGCATTGATGATGTTCAAACGATAACGCTTTACCTCACCGCTTGACAGCTTGTAGTTTACATACAGAACCGAACCATGGAGAAAGAGGTTCTGCAATTTAGCCAAAGGAGTTAATTTAAAATCTGGCTTAATCTTGACCAATGAATCATTAACAAAGGGTATTTTTATCCACTCCCCAAATCTCGATTTGATCTCACCGATTTTTTGTTCATGGACATTGTTACCTTTAATGTTTCTTTTCAATAACATTATGGGTTTTTTATTTTTATCAGCGAAAACTCGCAGCACTGAATAGTTATTTAAAATCGCCAATGCAGTAAGGGGATCTTCATTCAGAACATACTTCCCATCAAAGTCGTCAAATGCATCACAATTAGCACTACTGCATGTTACACTTGCCGTCCAGAGAACAAACTCTGGTGCTTCAGGACTATTAAAGAAATTAACATTAACTCGATCCAATTTTGGAGTTAACGTCATATAGTTTTGGAAAGATGGGCGGTGGTGGTAATTCAATTTATTAGCGAGAGCATATTCATTGTTAACAGGATAAACATCAACCGTTTTTCCTCCAATGAGATTAACAATATCATCTGCTAATTTAAACTCAGGGTATCGCTGAGCCGCCCGATCATCAAAGCTATTTGTAAAATCCTCATGCTTATTGAAAATTGGCATACGAGGAGCCCCCTCGAAAATCGACATTTGCCCAAGAAAAAACATAAGTGGTAGAATTACCAATGGCAACAACTTTGCAAGCCGTTCCCGGTTAAGCAGGAATACCAAACAAAAAAGCACAACAGGCATAATGAAATAAGAAATATAATGATCAGCTCTTGAAAACCCTATTTTTAGAAAAATAAGTAACAAGCCATTTACTGTCAAAATTAATTCACGTTGGAACTTTATGAGGTAAATATTGAAGCAGGCAATTGTGGCAAAGATGACCACGTAAGCTTTAAATTTAATCGTAACATCGTAGTTCATATCGACAGAATTGCCGAAGTTAAGCTGAGAGTTTACAGCCAAATAATTAACAACACTCTGTGAGTCATGAAATATAATGACGCCGAAAAAAACATATAATGTAGCAACACTGCATATAAAGAAAATCGAAGGGATATACTTCCGTTTTAAAACGTGTATAGAAAACAAATAGCTTCCTATGGTCAGGACTCCAATCATCCCATAAAAAAATCTGAAGTAAAATAAAAAAGCCACAAACAACGCCATCGAAAATAGAAATATTTTATTTTCCCATATCCTGTCGAGTTGATTCGCACGCAGATATACTACAATAAAAAAAGGCAGTGTAAAAAAGATGACATATGCATAATAACTTTTTATGTATAAGGCATATATAAAAGATAAGAACAATACGCTTTTGAACTTTATTGCTAAACGCAAAATTAGCGCCCAGTTCAAAGCCGTAAAAGAACTAATAAACAGCACCGAAATTATATATGTTAATTCTGAGTGCTGTGCAACAGTACTTCCTTGCAGCCAATAAAGAGGACCATAACTGAATAAAAAGTCCTGATCACCTGAAAAAAAATTGGGTAATAAATTTGACCATTGCTCCAGCGCAGGCATTGGAAAAAAATAAAGCGGCAATTTATTTACTTCAACAAATATCAATGCAAACATAAAAACGAAAAGCTGACAGAGCTTAAAAAGCTCTGTCCGTGTTGGTGTAGGCTTTAATTCATTATTATGCTGAAAAGAAAATAGATTCCCGACACGCATTAGTAATTTATTTGACATTATACTTACCGAAACAAGCGGAGAATAAAATTGATAACACAGCCCAGTTGCCACTGATGGCGCTGATTTTAGTGGGAACTTCGCCTTTAGGATAACGCCTGACCGTCGCGATTTCGATACAACGGAACCCTAGCTTTGGTGCGCGGTAAGAAAGATATGCCAGCAACTCATAAGTCTGGAATATGTTACGGAAAGGCGCTACTCTCTGATCAAGTAACATTTTTCGGCTATAGGCACGAAAACCCTGAGTGGTATCTGTCCATTTGAAACCTGAAAAAAGACTGAGCATGGGTGCATGAATAAAACGAATAGCAAAATCGCGCGATGCCGGCGTATTTTCAGCAATACCGCCTTTCACAAAACGGGAAGCCTGTACAAAGTCATACCCCTGCTTAAGCGCATCGATAAACTGAGGGATGGCGTCAGGATCGTCCTTATCATTTCCATCAATAGTGACAATACCCTGGTAACCCTGTTCCAAAGCAAATGCATACCCGCATCGCAATTGCGAACTTAATTTGCCTGGTCCTGTTTTAAGCAGCAGACCGCAAACCGATAGTTGCTTTAAAGCCGAGAGTTCAAGCGATCCGTCACGGCTCCCGCCATCAACGATGATAATATCCGCATAGGTGTGAACATTCACTGCTGCCATTCTGGTTAACAGATTACGAATACGCGCCCCTTCGTTAATAACAGGTATTATCACGCAATAATCATGCTGCTTCCCTTGCCATAATTGACGGTCATACGACGGAACTTCCCAGTTGGCATTTGCTGCATTAAAGGAATCGCTCATTATATCTTCCAGATTATTTAACTTTTAGGGTGATTAGTACAACACCTGCTATTACCATCAGAATACCGGCAATAGTGGACCAATAAACAGGCTCTTTGAATAGCACTACGGACATTAAAGCGACGCAGGCGATTGCACCTGAAGTTAAAACGGGATGCGCCACATTTAGCGGTAAAAATGCCAGCGTTGCTGCATAGAGCAGAAAGGCCATACCATAAAGAAATATCCCTAACAACAGCGGGAAATTAGACAGCACGGCTAATGGTTCTGATAAACTGGGAAGCCTGCGAGGGGGTGTCATCGCTAACTTAATCAGTACGCTGGCAGATGCATTACAGGCTATACCCAGAATCAGGATTAACCATTTCATAAAACGTCTCCTGACGAAGTTCGATAGTGCTTAGTAACAAACGAGAGCGCACCGTCAATAGCTGCCAGAGCGTTTTCATTCTGTGTCATCAACATTTCAATTGTGGCAACCCGCTGCGGAAGTAAATCGTTTAACGCAGCTGCAACTTCCATATGGTTAACCTGACTTCGCCCCAGCGGGATAAGATCAGGCTCACTAAGATGAATGTGGCCAATTATATCCTCATTACCTTTTATTATCTGGGTAATGTTTTCATGGTTTATGGCGATTGCGCCAGTATCTAATTGCATCCTAATGGCCGGATGATCAATGGAGCGCACCATCTCTAAGGTCTCTGCGCTGCTGGTCATAAAGTTAGCGCCATAACACTCTGGATTTGGCTCCAGACAAATAATCACACCTTCACACTGCGCAATATCACCTAAAAGAGTGAAAAAATGACGGGCGATGGTGTTTGATTCATCATCACTGATTTCAGGGCGGTAACGATTTTTAGGCGATCCAAACACTAAATGAGTGATTCCCAACCCCGCCGCAACACGACTTACAGCCTGCAGATGTTCCAACATTTTCTGCTGAACAGACTTATCACCGAATAAGTTTAAGCCGTTAGTACCAAATAATAAGGACTGCATCCCTACCAGAGAAATCCCGCGAGACTCCCAATATTTCCGAACAGCAAGAATATCTTTATCAGTCGCTGTTTTTGGATCCGGGAAATATTTACCGGGTGCAACATCAATAGCCTTTACCTGATAACGATGAAGAAGTTCGCACACATCTTCATCGTCCTTTATGTCCCATGCGATATTTGAAAGGGAAATTTTCATTCAGCTGTATTTCCTTTTTCTGATTGAGCATAAGCACGAATAGACATAAGTGACTCACGATAGCTATATTGATAATCATTGCTGGCCGTAAAAAGATGAGAATAGCAGCTTTTCATATCATAATGACCGGGCTGTTGCTGCACATGATTTTCAAAATTGAAGCCAAAACCATATCTGGCCACGTCTGCGACGCTAACCGGCGCAGCGGTAAGATGTAACAGCCCGATATTGTTTTTCAGAGCAATTTCAATGTCATACCAGAGATTAATCATAGGGTAGAATTGAAAAACGCCACGACTTTCAATTTGATCTAAATTATTATTATTCAGAAAATCATAAATGATGTTTTTCTTAAGGCCGGGACCGACAAGACCCGGTAGACGAATAATCAATGCATCCGGGAAATGCTGACTGACAAATTGTTCGAGGTAGTAGCGGTGCAAGCCGTAGGCATGTAATCCCTCTGTTTCTACCGACGTTTTTTCGTCAACATTTACAGGGGTTTTAAACACATCAACTGTACTTATTAAAATAAATTTTTCACAGGTGATTGTTTTCAGCTTCTCTATTAAGCTTTCAATATGCTTAAGATCATTTACAGGATCTTTATTCGCCAGCCATTTCTGAGCAGGCGCAGCGGCGCATACGACAGTTCCAAATGACTGACCGATAATCTCATCAATATTTGTTGAACGGTAAAGCGAATCAAATCGACGCTGTCTGAGCAGCGTGCGACCAACAAAACCCGAAAAGCCAATAAGTGCGTCCATCATCATCTCCAGAATTTATTCACTGCGTCCGGTCTGGACATTATTAGGTTCATGCAGGAGGGAAGTCTCAAGGACATTGACCCTGTCTGCATTAACCATTACGTCACTGTTACGCTCATAAACAACCGCGTATCCTGCCTGGGCGCTGTTTTCATCCAGTAACCTTCCCAGATATTCGCCGAAAAAGGACATCATCACGAACTGAATAATAAACATGACTGACATGAAGAGAACGGTTGTTGTCCATCCTTCAACAACATGACCACTAAGCAAGTGAATCAGCAAGCTATAACAGGCAAATAACAAACCCGCCACACTGCCAAAGAATCCAAGCATCGACATCCAACGTAAAGGACGTGCAGAATTGAAAACCATCAGACGAAGTAGGCGTCGTAAAGACTCAATGATTTTTGCCCCTTCGTTTTCCTTTACCGGTATGTAATTAAAAGCCGACGCGGAGTATCCGGTTTTTTGAATGCGTAAATAGAACTGGTGATGAAACTTACCAATTCTGGTCACAGCATTAACGGCCCTGCGGCTTAAACAACGCAGACTGGTTGAGTTTGCCGGAATATCATAATCAATGGTGCGTAAAGCGATATTCATCATTTTACGAATAAGTCTGTAGTGCAGCGAACGTACTCTATTTGTCACCCCGATAACAATATCGCTTCCCGCACGACATTGCTCTACGATCTGAGGAACAACTTCAACCGGATCAGCAACAGGATTCCATAATACAACAAAGTCGCCAATAGCACTTTCTAAACCAGCGGCGAGCGCAACATCATGGTAGACCGGAGTCGAAAGAAGAATAATACGCACGCAATGAATTTCTTTTAAAATACGATCTTCGATTTGTGCATGCGTAGAGTTTACGCCTGGAACTACAACAACAATTTCATAATCGCTATAATTTTTATCCAAAGTTAAGCTTAATTTTCTTAAGGATTCATAGACATTCTGAAGATGACCATGGATAACTGTAACAACAGAAACAAAAGATTCACTTTTTATCATTTTTTATTTCAACTCTATCAAGCGCTCAATTTCATGTAGCACATCATAAACGTTGTCAATTTTTCCACCCATGATGCAATGCAATCCTTTCAGACCATGATTTTTGCGAAAAAGGATGGGCCTGGAATCATCACTATCACTTCGAGGCAAAATAGTTTTGACTTCCCAAATAGAACGATCATATTTGCATTCACTTAAGGCGGGCACATAACGCTGAGCATCACGAATCATGTATCCCCATGCAGACTGACGTGAAAATTCATCATATTTTGTATGCGAATCTTCATACGGTTTGTCCGCGTCGTCGCGCCATTGATAATGAGGCGTATACCGTACGTGGCTAAATGAGTGCAATTGTGCTGAAGGAAAAGGCATCACGGAAAAGAATGGACCGCACATCACCGTCAGACCCATTCTTCTGAACTCATCAGGTACGTCAACTAAACACATTTCTGTCATTTCATGACGTAATGGGATGAGCTCAAGACCTGAACTGTTCAGCAGGTAATTGATCCGTGAATAAGTACAGTTAAAAAGATGATCGGCATAGACGATTTCCTGCTCGCCACTAATAGATATCGCAAGTTTCAGTCCGTCATTATAAGACCAGGCTTTTTCGACAACCGCGTCAGTGACAATGCGCACCCCAGCCTCCGAGAGGCGTTGTATCATCATATTCCGTAGCTTGCAGGAGTCGAAAGCGTATTCTGTCGTGGTAAATATCGTGTCAATTAAAGCGGGGTTAACCATTTTTTTAACAGAGGCTGGGGCTTCATCACATTGCGCGCCAATCCGCTGACAAAACCGCTTAAACTGGTCACTTGTCACTTTACTCAAAGAGCCTGCAATCAAATAATATTTGTCAAATTCATCATCGATACAGTCACGAAATTCATCAACGAAGCGCGGAAAAGACAATCGGGAACGCAGAGCAGTAAGGATGCTGCGCGGATAGTGATAACCATTATGCACACGCGCCTGGTTAACATAAGAGGCGCGCGACATCAGGTGTTGGCTTTTTTCATAGATAGTAACGTTGCAACCCCGCAGTGCGAGTTGCTCTGCCAGATACAAGCCAAAAAAACCGCCCCCAGCGATAGCTATATTCTTCTGTGTCAACATCCGCTATCTCCAAATTTTACCCAAAATAAGAACCGCCAGCTCCTGCTAACCGGCAAAGAACTGAGCTTTTTCTTACGCTATCTAAACGCGTGGGATGATACTGAAAATGAAATGTCAGGGAAAGGTTAAGCTTACAATTTTTGACGTTCTTATTTATAGCAGAGTGATTTTATGCCAGTAATATCCGCGTCTGAGAGGAGAAAAGACCTTGAATGAGAAGTAAACACGCTACTTATTGCTATTAATTATCATTCTGAATAGAGGCGAGACCGGTACGTTCCCGCCTACAGGACAATATATGAAAACCTCATTACTGGATTAAATCAGCAGCCTTTGCATCTTCCTCAGGTGCCTTTACTCCAGCGGCATCTTCACCGGATCGTCGTAGCGATATTCAAAGCCCAGTTCGGCGCAGATGCGTGAGCCGTCAATCAGTTTGCCACTCTCGTTGCCGGTTTCCGGCGCGAAGTGTGGCGGCTGCAGCCCCAGCTGTCGCGAGACCGCCGGATAAAAGGTATCGCGCGCCGGATGTTTTGCGGCGCACAGGTTATAAACCCGTCCCCCTTTTGGCGTCTGCAGCAGCAGCGTAATCGCCTCTACCACGTCATCCAGATGTACCAGGTTAACGCCCTGTGAGCCGTTCGCGACATCCTGCTTACCGGCCAGAAACCGGCCCGGGTGGCGTTTCGGCCCCACCAGCCCGGCGAGACGAACAATGTCGACGCTGGTGCCCGGCAGATCGTGCAGCCAGTTCTCCAGTTTTACCAGCGTTTTGCCGGCGACAGTCTCGGGTAGTAGCGGGCTGGTTTCGCGTTTGATGCCAGATTCGCTGCCATACACCGAGGTCGAGCTGGTAAAGATGATGCGCGGCACGTTATAGACCAGCGCGCTATCCACCACGTTCTGTACCGCCTGCAGATAGGCTTCGCCCCCTTCTGCGGTGCGGCTGGCCGGTAACGTGACCACCAGCGCATCCACATTGAATAGCGGCTCGACGTCGGCGGCATCACACTCCAGCTCCGGCGTCAGCGCCAGTTGAAAGGCTTCGATGCCGCAGCGGCGCGCCGCGTCCACCCCATCCGGCGTGGTTTTGCTGCCGGTGACCTGCCAGCCCCGTGCGGTTAACGCCGTAGCCAGCGGCATACCTAACCAACCCAGCCCCACAATTGCGACCTTCTTCATTTTGACTCCTGGCGTGAAACATCAACCCTGACTTCAACGTAGTTTGCCCCCGGAATGCAAACCAGAACAACCTGTTTCAGTGCTTTCCGAACCGCCTGGTTAAAAAAGGGTTGCCAATCGCGGTCATCTTCGCTAGGTTAAACCTCACAAATGAATACTCATTCATCAACGGAATTACTATGACACGCGTTCAGTTCAACCATCACCACCACCATCATCCTGACTAGTCTTTCAGGCGATTGGTGCTGGAAGACTTTCAAGATCTTCCAGTGGTGCGAACGCAAGAGAACCCCCGGAAGATCGTCTTCCGGGGGTTTTTTTATGGGCTGACGCAAACCCACATTCAGGACAGGAATAAGAGGACAGGAACCATGTTAGATAACACCCGTTTACGCATAGCTATGCAGAAATCTGGCCGTTTAAGTGATGATTCACGCGAACTGCTGGCGCGCTGCGGCGTTAAAATCAACCTTCAGCAACAGCGCCTGATTGCGTTTGCGGAGAACATGCCGATCGACATCCTGCGAGTGCGTGATGACGATATTCCTGGCCTGGTGATGGATGGTGTGGTCGATCTGGGGATTATTGGCGAGAACGTGCTGGAAGAAGAGCTGCTGTCACGCCGTGCTCAGGGCGAAGATCCGCGTTACTTCACCCTGCGTCGTCTCGATTTCGGTGGTTGCCGCCTGTCGCTGGCGATGGCGGTCGATGATGAATATACCGGCCCGCAATGCCTCGATAATGCCCGCATCGCCACCTCTTATCCGCACCTGTTAAAGCAGTATCTCGATAAAAAAGGCGTCAGTTTCAAAACCTGTATGCTGAATGGTTCCGTTGAAGTCGCCACCCGCGCCGGTCTGGCGGATGCGATCTGCGATCTGGTCTCGACCGGTGCCACGCTGGAAGCCAATGGTCTGCGCGAAGTCGAAGTGATTTACCGCTCGAAAGCGGTGCTGATTCAGCGCGACGGCGAAATGCCAGCCGCCAAACAGGAACTGATCGACAAGATGATGACCCGTATTCAGGGCGTGATTAAAGCGCGTGAATCGAAGTACATCATGCTGCACGCGCCAAGCGAGCGGCTGAAAGAGGTGATCAGCCTGCTGCCCGGTGCCGAGCGCCCGACAGTGCTGCCGCTGGCCGGTGATGTCAGCCGTGTAGCGATGCACATGGTGAGCAGCGAAACCCTGTTCTGGGAAACGATGGAAAAACT
>Ga0308167_1001718_pt1 | contig 23653 bp, 23 predicted proteins | sample PhyCR1_2_FD_202138 | JGI IMG/M metagenome (GOLD analysis project Ga0308167, IMG submission 202138) | Phyllosphere microbial communities from UC Gill Tract Community Farm, Albany, California, United States - DLSLRC.R1 | ecosystem: Host-associated > Plants > Phyllosphere > Unclassified | place... | reverse complement strand
CTTCACTGATGGATGAGTTCTCATCTGAGGATTACGTCGTCATCGCAAACGATATCCATGAAGAAGGAGACACGTTCCATCCGGAAACCGTCCTCTTCCCACCCCACAACATCCGGGGCACGCACGGACGGGATCTCTTTGGACAAGTAGCCGAAATGGCACGTGTCGCAGATCATGTCATCGATAAAACACGTTACAGTGCTTTTGCCGGGACGGATCTTGATTTACGGTTACGCGAACGTTCGATTCAGGAAGTCCATCTCGTCGGCGTATGCACGGACATCTGTGTTCTGCATACAGCAGTCGATGCCTACAATCTGGGATATAAAATCGTCGTCCATGCCGACGCCGTCGCAAGTTTCAATGCGGCCGGACACGACTGGGCACTTACACATTTCAAACAATCGATCGGCGCAGATGTCGTCGGCGAATAAGAAGGGATCTGTCTTCATGTTACAACGTAATCTTGCACTTCACACTGACCTTTATCTGCCACGGTGGATGTATATTTATTGGAAAGAAGGACGCCACAATGAACGGGCTGTCTTTGATGTCTATTACCGGTCGAACCCGTTCGAAGGCGGCTATGTCGTCTTCGCCGGACTTGAAAATATCATCGAGTACGTCCAGACCCTTCGTTTTACGGAAGAAGACATTACGTATCTCCAAAAAATGATTGATTTCCCGGACGAGTTCAAAGATGAATTGCGAAACTTTAAATTTTCCGGTTCCATCTCAAGCGTCAAAGAAGGCGAAATCGTTTTCCCGAACGAACCGCTCGTGCGGATCGAAGCCCGGATTTTCGAAGCCAAACTACTGCAGACCGCGATTTTGAATATCGCCAATCATGAATCCTTGATTGCTACGAAATATGCGCGGATCCGTCAATCGGCACCGGGAGCAAAATTCCTCGAAGCCGGCGCGCGTCGTGCCCAAGGCATCGATGCCGCCTACTTCGGAACCCGTGCGTCGTACTTGGCTGGATTTGATGTGACGAGCCTTGCTTCAGCCGGACGTGACTTCGGTATTCCGTGCGGCGGAACGATGGAACATGCCGACATTCAATTCCATGATGATGAATTGACGGCGTTCCGGACATTTGCCGCGTATTATCCTGATCAAGCGACGTTGCTCGTCGATACGTATGACACGCTAAAAAGCGGACTTCCGAATGCCATTACCGTTGCGAAGGAACTCGAAGCAAAAGGACATAAACTGCGCGGTATCCGGATTGACTCCGGTGATTTATCGTACTTATCGAAACGGGCGCGAACCATGCTCGACGAAGCCGGTTTCCCGGATGTCGACATCGTCTTATCCGGTGATCTCGATGAGTACGTCATTCAAGATTTACGGATTCAAGGGGCACAGGCGAATACCTTCCTCGTCGGAACACGCGGGATCACGGCATACGAACAGCCGGCACTCGGTATGGTCTACAAGCTGGTCGCACGTGAAGTCGACGGCGAACTCATTCCGGTCATTAAAGTCTCTTCCTCAAAAGCGAAGACGACGACACCGCATATCAAAGAAGTGTACCGGATTGTCGACCGCGTCACGAATAAGTTCAAAGGGGATTACGTGACGTTACTCGATGAGGATCCGACTGATCTTGAGGCAATCGATTTAATCGACGTCCGCGATCCGTCCTTCCGAAACCGCATCGAGAACTTTAACGTCGAACGGTTGCTGACGCCGATTTTCGTTGAGGGTGAGCTGGTATATACCGTTCCGACCATTGAAGAAAGCCGTCATTTCCATGAGCAGCAGATCGGTCGTCTTTGGGAGGAGTATAAACGTCTCCGTCTGCCGGAAGTCTACGCGATCACATTCAGCGACCGTCTCTGGAAACTGAAGCTTGATATGATTCGTGATACACGGACTGCCAGCGGTCTTAAATAAACAGACAAAAACAGCCTACTTCAGCTGAAGTGGGCTGTTTCATTTGTTGCAGCTGTCATTTGGATTGCCGCTTGTTCCATTTGTTGACGAAAGTACCAAGCGAAACCAAGCGCACCTCCGATAAAGACGATATACGTAATCCGCTGACCGAACTCTGCCAAGGAATCCGCATAAAAAATACTGATTAAGTGGTCGCTTCCACTGATGAGAAGCAAACAGGCAATCAGGAGCGCTATACGATAAGCAAGTGTCGGACGATCGGCTGATTCAGCATGCCAATACGAGATGACGTTATGGGCAAGTAAGATGATGCCAATGATTCCTAATACTCCTATCAGTGCTTGCGGCATAATGAACGGTCCTCCTGTTTCTAATTTCTACTTCCATTTAAACATAGTTCACTAAAAAATCCTCGCTAAAACTTTCCCACCGTTTGCCCGGTCACGGTATACTGAAGAAAATCTGTTGTTCATTCAACAAGGAGGCGTTTTCTTGAAAACCTTTAAATTGTGCACCTTACGAATTCTCATGGATGAATCCGGTCGGGATACGACGATTCCCGTCACGATTAAAGACGGACTGACCGTCAGCACGGATCAGACAGCACAGTGGGTCGCTGAAATTGTCGTCCTTGAAAACGATCAACCGATCATCGACGAGTTATTTACTAAAAATCTGCGGGCCCTGATTGAAATCACGATTTCCCGCCCGGATAACGATCCTGCCGCAATGATTGTGACACCGCTGGAATCGACGCCCTTGAACGAAGGTGTCTCCTATCTGTTCAAAGGCAAAATGGTCATGATGAAAAATGACTTGTCGGAGTCCATCTTACGCGAAGTCGTTGAGGATCACTTTACCGGCGAAGCATTGATTCAAGAGTACAAAGACCGCCGTTCGAAACGCGGTGCCCATATTACGAGTATCGCAAAAGAAACGTTTAAACAGTATCTTCAGGAAAACCCGCCTGTTTCTTAAGGACGTTTCGTCTTGTCCACGATATGATCCGCGACATTGATCCGGTCGATTTCGTACCGGTCAGAGAAACGAATATAGTTGGCACACGCATTCTTAAGCGGTGTCCGGTAACTGAAGCTTTCATCAATCGAGGATAACGCCGCTTTGATCGTATGTGAATGACAGACGATCAACAGGCGTTGTCCCCGATATTTTTCTGTCAGTTCTTCAATGGCTGAAAATACCCGCTGTTGAATTTCCTGCTCGGTTTCAAGCCCCGGTACACGAACGGTATCGTTCGCTTGGACCGCCTCATAAATTCCGGCGACAGGCTGACCTGACGCCAAACCGAATTCCCGCTCGACCAGCCGTTCATCCGTCTCCGCCACGTCCAGTCCGACGGAACGTCCGATGATTTCTGCCGTCTCGACTGCCCGCGATAAGGGGCTCGAAATCAAGACGTCCCATTGTTCTTCCGCCAGATACGCAGCACTCATTTCAGCCTGCCACCGTCCGGTTTCATTCAGCGGAATATCCTCCCGTCCTTGAATCCGTTCGTTTAAATTCCAATCCGTCTGACCATGACGCACTAAACAAATTTCTGTCATTTCACTGTCTCCTTCAAAAGAAATATGACTGATTGTATCATGTTTTCTTTTTTAGTGAAGGGTCTCCCGGGGCGGCAACGCCAGGACTTGACAGCTGAACGCTTCAATCCGTTCCAGCAACCGCTCGATTTTGAGCGGGTTTTCCGTTTGGGCAAAACTCGCCAGTGAATGTGTGCCGTTCGGGAAGGAAAACAGTCGGACATCCGCTCCGACATCCGCTCCTTTTTCGACGAAATGCAATGCTTGCGTAAACGGGACAATCGGATCTTTTTTCCCGTGCAACAGCATGATCGGCGGCGAGTCCGCTCGTAAGTGCGTCACCGGCGAGACCCGTGTCATAAGTTCCCGCCATTCTTCCCTGCCGCCCCCGTAAAACTTGATATGGGCAATCCAGGTTTGAATGAACTTGAACAGCAGGAAATTCGTTGGAGGATACAAGGCAATGACACCGCTGATCAACGGCAGGCGTTCCATTTTTTGTTCGCCGACAAATTCCGTCGGAGCGAGTGCCGTCGTCAGCATCAAAGCGGCTCCGGCTGAATCTCCCCACAGCACCATCCGTCCGCGCATGATTTGTAAATCATCCGCCTCTTGATTCAAGAAACAGAGTGCGTCCCGTACGTCCTCCAGATTATCCGGAAAATAGCTGCCGTCTTCGAATAAGCGGTAATCGATGCTGCAAACGGCGATACCGAGCTCGAGGAAACGTTCCATGATTGGTGTAAAACAAAAGACATCATCCCGGTTTCCCCTGACGAAGGCTCCCCCATGCGCATAAATCGCGACCGGGAAAGGACCGTCCCCTGGAGGATAGTATAAATCCAGCTTCAATTCTTGGGTGTGAACGGTTTTATACACAACCGTTCGCGGCGCGAGTTGGACTTCTGACAGCGGAAGAGCCGGTTCTGTCCATCGTAATAACGCACCGTAGTTGTTCCAGATGCTTGCTCCGGCCGCAGCCGTCGTCAAAATCGCCGCGCCTCCCATCAGCCAAGCGGTTTCCCGTTTCACCTCATCACCTCCGAAATTTCCTCTCGATTTCTAATCTTATTAGTCTTTTACCCGATTTATTTAGAAGTCGAACGTCTTCCCTGACTGGTACTTGACGCTTGGTTTCGGATTCGTTATAGTGAAAAGGTTCAAATCGGAATAATTACGTTTTAATATTTTTTTGGAGGGTTTATTCATATGAAAAAATTACTTTCAGCTTTCACGGTCGCCTTTGCAGGAGCTGCTTTTCTTGCTGGCTGCGGTTCTTCCGAATCCAATCAGGATGCGGCCGACCAAAAGCTCCGTGTCTATACATCGACGTTCGCCACTGCAGCAATCGCCAGGGAAATTGGCGGCACGGACATCGACGTCCAGATGATCGTACCTTCGGGGGCCGATCCGCATTCGTACGAACCGACGTCTAAACAACTGACTGAAATCGCACAAGGTGATCTGTTCCTTTTAACGGGTACGACACTTGAGCCGTACTCAAAAAAAATCAAAGCCAGTCTCAAAGGCAATGATGTTCGTTTCGTCGAGACGAGCAAAGGCATCGACCTGCTCGAAGCGAATGCCACGCTTCATGAGCATGAAGGACATACCGACGACCATGCGGCAGAAGAGCATGATCACGGCAAATTTGATCCGCATGTCTGGCTCGATCCGAACAATGCCAAAGTGATGGCTCAATCCATTACGACGGCACTCGCTAAAGAAGTACCTGCTAAAAAAGCAACGTTTGAGAAAAATCTCACCGCTTTTAATGGCGAGGCCGATAAGCTTGATCAAAACTTGCAACAGGCTGTTGCTGACGGATCCAAAAAAGAACTGCTCGTGACACATGCCGCTTACGGGTATTTAGCGGAACGCTACGGCTTCTCACAATTGCCGATTGCCGGCATCTCTCCGTCGGACGAGCCTTCGCAAAAGCAACTGGCAGCAATCGTCAAGGAAGCCAAACTTCACGACTTGAAGTATATCGCTTTCGAAGAGACGGTCTCACCGAAAGTCGCACGCGTCATTCAACAGGAAATCGGAGCGGAGGCGATTACGATCCACAATCTCGAATCCGTCACGAAAGCACAGCAAAATGCTTCCTATTTTGATTTGATGAATGAAAATGTCGCGACTCTCAAGCAAGCACTGCAGTGAAGCAGTGTTGACACGTAGTAAAAGATACGTTACGGTAGAAAACGTATTTCAGACAATTAAATGACTTCTTTTTATCGCGAGAGACGGAGGGACTGGCCCGATGATGTTTCGGCAGCGGACGATTAAATCGTACTGTGCCAAATCCAGCAAGCTGAGGCTTGAGAGATAAGAAGAGCGTCTTTTTCAGTAAAGACCTCCTTCTTTCTTGCGAAGGAGTCTTTTTTTGTACTTTTAGAAAAGGAGTGGTTTGATGAACGAAACGATTACACCGAACAAATGGGCACTTCTACCGTTACTTGTCTTTTTAGTTCTTTTTATCGGTGCCGGTATTTTTTACGATGACTTTTACAAATTCCCGATTCTGATTGCAGCTTTGATTGCCTTGATTTTTGCGGCGGTCACAACGAAGGGCGGCATCAATCAGACCGTGGAACGGATTGCGACCGGGGCCGGAAATCCGGATATCATGATTATGGTCTTTATCTTCCTGCTCGCCGGGGCCTTTTCCGGAACGGCTGATGCAATCGGCGCGATCGAAGCGACCGTCAATGCATCATTAACATTTTTACCCCCGTCCCTTCTGATGAGCGGACTATTCATCATTGCCGCCTTCATCTCGATGGCGATGGGAACTTCCACCGGTACGATTGCGGCACTCGCTCCGATCGCTCTTGGAATCCATGAAGCAACCGGTGTCAATGTCGCGGTTGCGGCAGCCGCCGTCGTTGGTGGCGCAATGTTCGGCGACAACTTGTCGTTCATTTCCGATACGACGATTGCAGCCGTCCGGACACAGAAAACCAACATGCGCGACAAATTCAGAACCAACTTCCTGATCGTTTTACCGGCAGCTATTCTGACCATCATCATCCTGGCCTTTGTCTCAGGTACAGGAAATGTTGTCGAAGCAAAAGCGTTTGAATTTTATAAACTGATTCCGTATCTGTCCGTCATCGTACTCGCCTTGTTTGGCGTCAACGTGATCCTCGTCCTCGTCGGCGGTACATTGCTGACAGGAATTATCGGGATGCTTGACGGCAGTTTCGGCTTAAGCGGTTTTGTCCTGTCGATGTCTGACGGCTTGATGGGAATGGCGGAAATCTCGATTTTGACATTACTGATGGGTGGCCTCGTCAGTCTGATCACCTTTAACGGCGGGATCGCGTATCTGAAAGAAACGCTGACGCGGAAAATCTCGCAACGCCGCGGTGCGGAATTCAGTATGGCTGCACTCGTCAGTGCGACGAATCTCGCAACAGCAAACAATACGATTTCGATTCTTGTCGCCGGTCCACTGGCAGCAGAAATCGCGGATACGTATGACATTGACCGGAAAAAGTCAGCCAGTATCCTTGATATCTTCTCTTGCGGTATCCAAGGAATCATCCCGTACGGCGCCCAGTTGCTGATTGCAGCGGAATTAACGAAAACGGCTTCCCCGGAACTGATTCCTTATCTGTTTTATCCGTTCCTGCTTTTCGTATGCGGATCTCTCGCGATTCTTTTCGGCTTCCCGCGTCGGAAAACATCGGACGCACGTCAAAAAAATGTTTCATAACAAACAGACCCGTCGCAACAGCGACGGGTCTGTTTGTCTTATTTTTTCCGGTCTTGGCGGTTGAGAATGAAGTACGCAATCGCTGGAAGCGGGAACTGAATCAGTCCTGCGCCTCCCCAGACCCATGGATTCCGCCCCGTCTTCCGTGCGCCGAGGAACAAGCATACCGCTTGTGTCCCTAACAAGGCTGCAAGGCCGGCCCACACACCTTTGGGTACGTTTTTAACAGATCGTTTCATAAAATACACCTCGTTTCCTCTATAGATTTACCCTCCTCATTTCGCTTTCTAACCGTCTTTTTCCTCCCTTGAGCGTTGAAACAGACGTTCTTGCTTGTTCATGCTAAACTAAACGAGCAATTCCATATTCTCGTTTCATTGAAGGAGGAGTATACACATGCAATACGCAAAACTTTCAAATGGTGTCACGATTCCACAAATCGGATTCGGTGTCTGGCAAGTCGATGAAGAGACGGAAGCACCGGCTGCCGTCGCAGAAGCCCTTCGTGTCGGTTACCGTCATATTGATACGGCTGCCGTTTACAAAAACGAACGTGGTGTCGCCAAAGGAATTAAAGAAAGCGGCGTGAACCGTGAAGATCTCTTCTTAACGTCTAAAGTATGGAACGATGACATTCGTGCCGGACGCACTAAAGAAGCTTTCGCTGAGTCACTTGAACGCCTCGAAACCGACTACCTTGATCTTTATTTGATCCACTGGCCGGTTGAAGGGTATGTCGAAGCATGGAAAGCCATGGTCGAACTTTACGAAGCCGGCAAAATTAAGGCAATCGGTGTTTCGAACTTCAAAGAACATCATCTCGATACACTTGCTGAAGAAGGATTAATGACACCGATGATCAATCAGGTTGAACTTCATCCGCAACTTCCGCAACATGAGCTGCACGAATACTTACAGGACCACAGCATTCAAGTGGAAGCGTGGAGCCCACTCATGCAAGGGAAATTCCTCGAAATCAATGACTTCAAGGAAATTGCCGAAAAGCACGGCAAATCCCCTTCACAAGTCGTCTTGCGTTGGCATTTAGACAACGGCATCGTGGCGCTTCCAAAATCGGTCACACCTGAACGCATTGCGGAAAACTTCGATGTCTTTGACTTCCAACTCGATGCAGATGATCTCGAGAAGATTGACCGTTTGGCAACCGATGTCCGTCTCGGACCGGATCCGGACGAAATCGATTTTTAAGTAAATATACACAATCGGTTTAAAGAAAAATGGTTTTTCTATAGACGAAGGGGAGGCGGATATTCACATCCACCTCCCCTTTTTCTTATATGAGTGATGGACCGTCAGACATAATAGACGAGAATCGTATCCTGCGCTTCTTCCGCCTGGTGAAAATAAGCGCACAAATTTCCGAACTGTTCCCAGACCTCATCAAAATCACCTTGCCGGCCGGCTTCCTGATAAATCACTTCAAGCGCATGGCGATCAAAGTTCCGCATGACCTCCGACGAAATGATGAGTAATGGCAAGGGAAGGATCCCGACGATTGCCGCATGCTCTTCATTGACAATCAGTTCTTCCCCGACAATCGCCCGTCCCAGATTATAATGGGTCTCTTGATCAATGAAGATATCGATTTGACTCATCAACTGATACAACGGAGTCGTTTCTTCGAGTGCAAATAATTGTTCATGATCAGGTTGTGTTTCATGTATAAATAAAATCCAGTCCATGATGATGTGGGGATCATCTCCAAACGAATCCCATACGGCATCCGCGACACGTACATAATGTATGTTTTCCATCCTTCCCCCTCCTTTCCGGTCGTTTTTTTTAGTATTCCCATTTTCACACTGCTTTAATAACGATTATTAAAATCTCTCCAGACAAAAAAAGGATCAGATGACTCTGATCCTTTTCGTATTAAATCGCTTTTTCTTTTTGGTCTTCGTCCTGCCATGCTTCAAGCAATTCTTTCCCTGGAAGATCCGGAATCGAATCTTTATGGAACCGGGGATCCTGTCCTTTTTTGCGTTGCACTGAATAATCATCCAGTGCGAGCTTGGCAATTTTGGCTAAGCGGAAAATGGCATACAAGTTAACAATCGCCATCAAGCCCATGAAGATGTCGGCAAGTGCCCAGACAAGTCCAGCCGTTTGAACAAGTGAACCAAACACAATCATACCGAGGACGATGATCCGGTACGCAATCATGATTTTCTTATTATCGTTGATGAAGCTGATATTCGATTCGCCGTAATAATAGTTTCCGACGATCGAACTGAAGGCAAACAAGAAAATCGCAAGCGCCATAAATGCTGTGGCCAATGAACCGACTTGCGACGCCAATGCTCCTTGTGCCAAATCGATTCCGGCGACCGGTGCTCCACTCGCATCCTTAGTCGCAACACCACTGACTAAAACAATCATCGCTGTCGAAGAACAGACGAGCAGTGTGTCGACAAAAACGGCAAACGACTGGATCAATCCCTGTTTGACGGGATGCGATACTTCTGCCGTCGCAGCGGCATTCGGAGCTGAACCCATACCGGCTTCATTCGAGAAAAGACCACGACGGATTCCGTTTAAGACCGCGGCTCCGATTGCTCCGCCGGCCAGTGTTTTGAATTCAAGTAAACCTTCTTGGAAGATCAGACCGAAGACGTTCGGCAACGCTTCTAAATTCGTCACCATGATATAGAGGGCAATCAAAATATAGCCGCCTGCCATGATCGGGACGAGGAACGCCGACACCGTTGCAATACTCCGGACACCGCCGAAGATGACAAGTGCCGTCAACAGAACAAGTCCGACCGTAATCCACGTCTTATCAACCCCGTACTGGCTTTGAAGCGACAGTGAAATCGTATTGGACTGAACCGAGTTAAAAACGAATCCGAACGAGATTGTAATCAGAATACTGAAAACGACCCCTAACCACCGCTGTCCAAGCGCCTTTTCCATATAATACGCCGGACCACCGCGCCATGCTTTTTCATCACGTACTTTATAAATCTGAGCCAGCGTACTCTCGACGAATGCCGAAGCTGAACCGATCAAGGCGATCAACCACATCCAGAAGACTGCACCCGGTCCACCGAGCGCAATGGCTGTCGCGACTCCGGCGATATTGCCGGTCCCGACACGTGCCGCTGTACTGATGGCAAAAGCTTGGAAAGGCGAAACACCGTCTTTTCCTTTATCCGTTCCTTGGAACAATAGCCGCAACATTTCCGGAATCATCCGAAACTGGACGAATCCCATGCGAATCGTAAAATAAATTCCTAAACCGACCAATAAGATAATCAAGACACTCGACCATAACAAGTCGTTGATACTACCGATGACATCCATCAGTTGTTTTTCCACAGGTGTTCCCCCTTAGTGTTAAGCATTCGATTATGTAAACTTTTTTCACATGTTTTCTATATTACGTAAATAATTTTAGAAAATCAAATTCATTTTCTTCTTTCAAGTCCTTATAAACTGTAAAAACCTCACAAACCTCACATGTGATGTCAGGTTCAGCATAAAAAAACAAGGAACTGACCTTTGGGTCAGTCCCTTGTTGAGAACCGATTTAACCATCGAACACGATCAGATGAACAGATTCAGGTTCGAACCGTCTGTCGCCCCGAGATAACTTGCGACACCACCATAATCGATATCATCGAGCAACTCCTCTTTTTTGATGCCCATGATGTCCATCGACATCGTGCAGGCAATCATCCGGACGCCGGCTGCTTGCGCCTTCGCCATCATCGTTTCCAGAGCGTCGACCTGTTTATCCTTCATGACTTTTTTCATCATTTTTTGACCGGCTCCGGCCATGTTCATGTTCGAGAGCGGCAATTCACCGGCATGTTTCGGCATCATCATTCCCATCATCCGCTCCATCGGTGCCTTATCGACAGCAGGTGCATCCGGTTTACGGATGACGTTGAGTCCCCAGAACGTAAAGAACATCGTTACTTGTTTCCCCATCGCTTGTGCGCCTTGCGCAATGACGAACGATGCCAGTGCTTTATCGAGATCACCGCTGAAGACGACCATCGTCGCATCATCGGCAGTGGCAGCGGCCGACGGTACCGGTTGGTTCGTCGCATTCCCTTTTTCAAGCAGGACTTCAACGACTCCTTTGTTCATTTCCGCTGTGTGAACGGTATGACCGAGTTTTTTGGCCCATGCCTGAACATCCGGCAGGAATCCGGGATCGGATGCTTTAACGAAGACTTGATCTCCATCCTGCAGTTGATCGATTTTCGTTTTCAGCTCCAAAATCGGTCCCGGGCACTGTAAACCACACGTATCCAGTAACGTAATCTGTTCTTTCGTTACTTGTTTCGGTTCGCTTTTAATTGTCGTCACAGCTGTTTCCTCCCGTACTTGGCTTCTCGCTTCACGGTCACGGTTGACCGTCGCCCATGTTTTATAACCACCGCTTAGATTTTTGACGTCGAATCCGTTTTGCTTGAGCAATTGACTTGCGACATAACCCCGGAGCCCGACCTGACATGTCACGTAAATCGGCTGATCTTTCGGTAATTCATCGAGTGACTGACGTAATGTCGGTAAAGAGATGTTGACGGATCCCGGAATCGATCCGAGTTCATTTTCGGAAGGTTCCCGGACATCAAGTAACAGCCCGCCGTCCGCGACAATCTGGTCAATCTCGTGCCAATGGACGTTTTCACTGTCCCCGAGTACGATATTCGAGGCGATATAACCTGCCATATTGACCGGATCTTTTGCCGAACTGTACGGAGGTGCGTACGACAGTTCCAGATCAGGAAGATCAAGGACAGTCAATCCGCCTTTAATGGCTGTTGCCAAGACATCGATTCGTTTCTCGACACCTGTCATCCCGATCGCTTGTGCGCCGAAAATCGTTCCGTCCACCGGATCAAACAACAGTTTCATCGAAATCGGGCTGGCACCCGGATAATAACCGGCATGCGAGCCGGGATGAAGATGAATCGCTTCATAACGACGGCCCGATTGACGAAGACGTTTTTCATTGTTTCCGGTCGAAGCGACCGTCAAATCAAATACTTTTGCGACTGCTGTTCCGAGTGTTCCTGTGTAACGGACATCTCGTCCGGCAATGATGTCGGCGACGAGACGGCCTTGGCGATTTGCCGGCCAAGCCAACGGAACGTGAACCGGTTCACCTGTAATGTAATCCTTCACTTCAATCGCATCACCAATCGCAAAGATGGCAGGATCCGATGTCCGTAATGTCTCATCGACCTGAATCGTCTGTTTGATTCCGAGTTTAAGTCCCGCTTCTGAAGCCAAATTGCTTTCCGGCATGACACCGATCGATAGAATGTTCATCTCGGTTTGAATCGTTTTTCCACTCGTCAAGACAACGCGCGTCCCCGCTTCTTCAAAACGTGCCACACCATCCGCTAAAATCAGTTCGACACCTTTCGCCCGCAAATGTTCATGGACGATGGCCGCCATTTCCGGATCGACCGGGGCCATGACTTGATCAGACATCTCGACCAGCGTCACACGTGCTCCGCGCTCGACTAAGTTTTCCGCCATTTCAAGACCAATGAATCCGCCGCCGATGACCGTCGCGTGTGCCGGACGTGATTCATCGACATACTGGCGCATTTTATCGGTATCCGGGATATTACGTAATGTAAAAACATTCGTTGCTTCCGCCAGACCGGGAATTCCAGGACGGATCGGTTTTGCACCCGGTGACAAAATCAACTGATCGTATGATTCCTCGTACTCTTCACCCGTATCCACTTTACGAATCGTCACCGTTTTTTGTTGACGGTTGATCCGGATCGCTTCCGACAGATTTCGAACGTCGAGATTGAAACGTGCGTTCATCCCTTCCGGAGTTTGCACCAACAGTTTATTGCGATCTTTGATAACGTCCCCGATATAGTATGGAAGTCCACAGTTTGCAAAAGAAATTTCTTTTCCACGTTCCAAAAGAATGATTTCTGCTGTTTCATCCAATCGGCGTAATCGTGCTGCCGCCGTTGCTCCACCTGCTACTCCACCTACAATGATCGTTTTCATTCCGGCTTCCTCCTCCAATGTTCTATGTGTACCAATATACCCATTCAGGTATGGCTTTTCAAGTTATCTGTTCGTTGATTCACAAACTTGTCGGAACTTCATAATGAAATTGTTCCTTCGATGATAACGGACATTAGTTGCAATTCCATCTAAAATGCTTGAAACTGAGATTACAGTATTTATAAGGGGGATTTTATAATGGACCAGGATCGTAACTCGAAAGACACGAACGATAACAAAGTCACGCCGATCAACCAAAACAGTCAGCCGGAAACAAATGAAAACGGGGTAACGGCTGTGCAACAACAATACCTTGAAGAATTCCAAGCTTTCTTAGTAGAAAAAGGCATTCCGATGGAAGCACGCGAAAATGAAACACACGTCTTCTTCATGACACAGGAAAAAACACCATCAGGCGCTGAACCGATGATGATGATCGTCTTCAGCAAGACGGCGACAGACGTCGAGTTATTCGCACGTACGATTACACACGTACCAGACGGTGTCGAAGATCTCCCAATCTTAAATGCAATCAACGATTTCAACCAAGAATTCAAATACTTCCGTGTTGTCCTCGACAGCGACCGTGATGTCACGATTGCTTCAACGATTGACCTCGATCACGGCTTTAATCCGGCAGCGATCTTTGGACACTCTGTCATGATGTTCCAAGCTTCGGATGAAGTATTCGCTTATCTCACGAAATTATATGACCAAGTTCAGTAAAATATCGTTTAAAAATGGCTCTCGAGACAACTCGGGAGCCATTTTTTTCATTTTCAAGTTCAATTGACAATGAGAATTATTCTCGCTATAGTTAGATTTGTGAAAACGACATCATTTTAAATACATTTATCTTATTCTGGGGGAATAGATTATGAAAAAACGCTTAAAAGTAGCATCACTCTTTATCACAGCAGGACTGCTTGCTGCGTGCGGGAATAGTAGTAATGAAGACACGACAACGGCTCCGAAAAAAGAGAAAACGGAGCAAACATCTGAAACGAACACAAATGCCGGGATCGCCGCGACGACCTTAAAAGATGAACTGACCATTTTCAGCTCAATCAAAGCGGAACTCGATAAAGCAAAAGAAGGTCAAACCATTGACTGGAAGATGGTCACGACAAGTTACGAATCCAAATTAAAGGGCGGCGTCACGACAGCTGCTCCTGAAATCGACGAGGTCATCAGTTCCGCGTTAGCCGGTGTCGAATCAAAAGATCTTGATGAGAATGTTGCCCGTCAGCTCGTAGATAAAGGCATTCAGTCTTATTTCTATAAACTTCAGAAATCAACACAAGCAACAGCCGAAGAAGCGGTCGTTGCCGGAAAAACAGATGAAGCGACAGCTGCCCTGAGCGATATCAAAGAGATGTCGAAGACCGTCTTCATTCCGACGGCGGAAAAGCGGGATGCAAGTTACGGCTTTAAAAACGAAGATTCCATTGCCCAAGCGATCAATTCCGGTCTGACGGCACAGGAAGAAGCCATCACGGCGAAAAAAGCGGCCGACTTCAATGTTGCGAAACAATTAACGGATAAATCAATCTACCGCTCATTCTACCTCGCCGCTCTCGGTTATGCTCAAAAAATCGAGGATGGTGCCAAAGCCGGCACGGATGAAAAAGAATTACAGATGGAACAGGCAGAAGGATACGGATTCCTCCTGGCCATCGAAGAATCTCTTGCCGGCGGTGATGAAGCAGCCGTCGCAAAGTTAAAAGAACTGTATGACTTCTCGAAAACGAAACCGGCTGACGTCCAGTTCAAAGAAGTCGAGAGCCTGTTCGCAAAAGCTTTGACGGAAAAGATTGACGGGTACCATGAAGAAGCACAAGAAGCACTCGAGAAAAAAGAGGTCGATACGGCGCGGGTCGAAGCAATGGAAGCCAATATGTTCGTCATTGCCATGAAACCGACACTTGAGAACCGGTTGGGCAAAGAAAAAGCACAAACGATTCTGACCGACGCAAACGCTTGGTACACACTTGTCGAAAAAGGTGATGTGAAGGCGGCGGAACAAACGGGTGATCGAATCGTGGATGCCTTGGAACCACTCAACTAATCGTTTGAAATCGGAGGAATGTGATATGCAAATCGGAATTACAGGAGGAGCCGGTTTTATCGGAGTAGCGCTTGCACTTCGGCTTCAAGCAAGCGGTCATACGGTCTATGTCATGGATGCTTTTACAGACTACTATGATGTCGAATTGAAACTTGAGCGGGCACAACGATTACAGGCTGACGGAATTGGCGTCTTTGACGGCAATGTCCATGAAGAGCTTGGAACGTGGTGCGAATCCCACACGTTCGACGCCCTGTTTCATTTGGCAGCACTGCCCGGTGTCCCGGGCTCTTTAACCGAACCGCACCGCTATATCGAGGATGATATCGCGATGACGGTGACCGTTCTCGAAGCAGCCCGCACACACGGTATTCCGCATGTATTTTTGCTTCCTCTTCTTCCGTTTACGGCGAACAGACCGGTGCCCTACTGGAGCAGCAAGCGACAGGAAATGTGATGAGCCCTTACGCGGCAGCCAAGTACAGCGCGGAAACGTTTTGCCGGACATATCACAATCTGTATGACCTGAACGTGACGATTTTCCGCTTTTTCACGGTATATGGTCCTTTCGGCCGGCCGGATATGGCGCTGTTCCGTTTCATCGAACAGGCGCTGGACGGTCAACCGTTGACCGTGTTCGGTGATCCGGTTCGCGACTTCACCTATATCGACGACATCACCCGCGGAATGGAACAGGCGCTCGAAGCAAAAGCGACGGGCATCTTCAATCTCGGTGCCAATCGTCCGGAATCCGTCCGTGATATTGCCGCGATGCTCAGTGAACGGTTCAATGTCCCCGTCCGCTCGGCCCCTGCTCGGACAGGTGACGTCTCGATGACTTGGAGTAACACCGATGCGGCCCGGCAGACGTTCGGTTACGTTCCTTCCTTTACGCTCGCTGATGGAATTGAACGGATGATCAGATGGCATCTCGAGCGTCGGTGATCCGTGGAGTTGCGAGCGTCTTCTTGACGTTGGCAACTCTTTTTTTAATTCTGCGTTTTGGCTTGGAACTGCCGACTGCCTATCAGTATGTCAAAACATTGACGACTTCGTATTGGACCTTCGTCGCAACGGTCAGCTATGCCCTGGCTTTTTATATCCGGGCCGTCGCTTGGCGGACGGCCGATGAAAAGACGGCTCCAACCGCCGTCTATCTGACGAGTCTGTATATCGGACTGGCTGTTAACCACCTGTCTCCGGTCAAACTCGGTGAAGCGGTCCGCTTGTTGACAGCCCGCGCGATCGGCAGTCCGCTTAAACGGACGACTGCCATCTTAGTCGCCCAGCGCGGGATCGACCTATCCATCCTCGGTCTTTTCGTGACAGCGGGGTTATTATTAGGTCAAACCGTATGGGTCGCCGCTTTGGCGTTCGGAGCAGGTCTCGTTCTGCTACTGCTCGTCCGTCGGTTCATCCGGACGATACCGGTCTTGATCGGATACGGCCTGCTGGCCTGGCTGTTTGAGGCCGGAGCTGTCACCTGTCTCTTTCTCGGGGCAGACGTGCCGGTCGCTTTCCCGGTCATTCTAATCGCGATGAGTGCCGGGGTCTTATCCGGCATCGCCCAGTTCACACCGGGCGGACTCGGAACGTACGAACTCGCCATGGGAACGGTCCTGCAACTTTCAGGTGTTCCGAACCCGTATGAGCTCGCCTTGATGACACATCTCTTTAAATACACCTTTGCCTTCTTAGCGCCGGTTTATGTGCTCCTCCGGCACTTTGCAATCGTTCATTTACTGTTCACCCAGTTCAAGAAGCACAACACGAAAGGATGACCATCATGAAAAGTGCTTCCCGTTTTGAGAAAATCGCCGCACGGATGTGGAACTTATTGAATGAAGGCAAACCCTTCACACCGATTTTTACCGTCGGTGTTTTTCTGAGTTATCTCGTCTTGACTCAAAGCTCGTTCAGCAGTGCCGGGTTCGGTTTCCTGATGACCGTGCCGCTGTTCGTTTTATATTGGAAATTCGACTTTCCGCTGTTTTTACGGAACTATCTGTGGCTTCCGTTGATCGTTTGGTTCTTTATAGAAGGAACCGATTCCCGCCTGTTACCGTTGTTCGCTTACGGAGCCGGGCTGTATTTCTTCTTTACCGTCTTTTTCTGGGGGACGATTTATTACCATCTCCGCATCGGAACAGACTGGCTTAACTTCACACGCTTTTGGAAACTCGTGCTGAAGAACAGTGACTCGACAAGTGGAAACGCGCAGGAACAACTGCCAAAAGTCGGGCTGTTGCTCGCCTACTGGCAAACGGCTTCCATCGAACCGACACTCGACTGGTCGTACCTATGGTTTCCGCTCGGTCTGCTCCTGTTCGCCTGGATCCTGCATCACTACCTGTTTGACTGGAAACCGAAACTGCCGACGGAACCGACCGTCGACGCACCGATTCCGACGTCTGGAAAAGTCTACGTCCTGATTGTCGACGGCATGCGGAAAGACCGTTATATGGCAGCAAATACGCCTTTCCTTGAGCGATTGCGCCAAGAAGGAACGGAGTACACGAACATGGAGACGGTCTATCCGGCCCGAACGGTCGTCTGCTTCAGCTCGATGTTCACAGGTGCGCGTCCGGAAGAACACGGCATTCATTCGAACATGGTCTGGAACACGACCGGTGTCAAAACAGACACCGTCTTCGACCGGTTGCGTGATGTCGGCAAAACCGGCAAGATTCTCGGAATTGCCCATCTTGTCGACGCCTTCGGTGCAAAAGATGTTCATACCGTGACGGCGGTCATGCACAATGATGTCGCCGATCGGAACATCATCGACCGGGCCAAACAAATCGTCCAGGACGAGGATCCTGACTTACTGGCGATTCAGCTGATCGGAACCGATCAGACCGGTCACAGCCGCGGGACGCTCTACTCCGAATATGTTCAAAAAATCGAAGAGGCGGACGCTTTGCTGGCTGAATTTTGTGATGAGCTTGATCGCCTCGGGAAACTCGATGATGCGACACTGATCGTCATGGCCGATCACGGTCAGGCCGACGGCATCGGCGGTCACGGACATCTCGATGAAGGCGAACGGTTCGTCCCGTTCTGGATGTACGGGAAACAGATCCATGCCGGACGGAAAGTCGACACACACCGTCATATTCTTTCACTCGGACCAACCGTTGCGAAGCAGCTCGGGGCTGCAATTCCGCAGGACAGCCGGGGTGTCTTATTGACTGAAGCGTTCAAGGAGGAATCGTCATGAAAAAGGTCGTCGTTTTTCTGCCGGCTCATAACGAAGAAGTATCCTTACCACTCGTCTTAAAACGGATTCCGGCTGAAATTGACGGACTTCCCGTCGAGACGATTGTCATTGATGACGGATCGACCGATACGACTTCGGACATTGCAAAACGCCACGGCGCACATGTCTATCGCTTCTCTGAAAATCAAGGGCTTGGTGCCGCTGTCCGTGAAGGGCTGCTCCGATCTTACGAACACGGAGCGACGGTTGCGGTCATGATTGATGCGGACAATGAGTATCCGGCCGATCAGATTCCGGATGTCGTCCGGCCGATTCTTGCAGATGAAGCGGATTATGTCTTCGGTTCCCGTTTCTTAGGCACCGTTGACGGAATGCGTTTGTACCGCTATATTGGAAATCATGTTTTTACGTGGTTGCAGTGTCTGTTGCTGAAACAACGGATTCACGACGGCCAAAGCGGAATGCGGGCCTTCTCCCGTGCCGCCTGTAAACATGCGGAGATCATCCACGATTATAACTATGCTCAAGTCCTGACCTTGAATCTTGTCCGGAAGGGATTCCGGCTGCACGAAGTTCCGATCCGTTACCGCGTGCGGGAAGCCGGCAAGTCCTTTATCCGTTTGAATTATGTCCAGCGCGTCCTGCCTGCGATTTACCGGGAATGGCGCCGTCCCATCAGCCGCTTATCCGCTGAAGAACGTCTTGAACGAAAGGAGCAACTTGGATGAGAAAACCACTTGTATTGACCCTCATCGCCTTCCTCTTCCTGCTGACCGCACCGCTGTCGGCATCCGCGTACAGTTACGGGGATCCCGGAAAAGAGGCGTTTGCGGAAGCCTATAAGCAGTTTGAGGAACAACTCAATCAAAAGGACTACAAACTGGCCCGGGAAACGATTGATGCCTATGACAAAGAGTTCACCCTCTACTTCCCGGAAGCTAAAGAAAAAATCGATGCTGCTTTAGCAGATCAGGATGCAGCGGCGGCCAAACAGGCCTATCGCGTGGCGTTACGTCAAAATATCGAACGCCGTCTGCATTTCGCACAGGAACAGTTCGATGACTTCGGTCAGGCCAAGCTGCTGCTCGCAAAAGCACGCGGCACATATGATGTTCTCGCTCCTTACGTCAAGGAAAGCGAGGGTGCAAAGACGAGCGATTCCTTGTATACTGCATTTGATGAATCGCTTGCCGCTCTCGGGAATCCCGGATTGTTCGGAGTCGGGAAAAAGCCAAGTGACCGTAAAGCATTTGATCAAAACATCAAACAGATTGAAGACACGATCACCCCGTTATTCGTTTTACCCGGCGAGGAAAAGACCGGTGTCTTCGATGAAGAAGACTCAATATTCGGTCAGTCCTTCGGAACGGACGATATTTGGAAAACGGTCGCCATCAGTCTTGTCATCATCTTAATCGTCATCGTCATCATCGGTCAGCGTAAGAAACGACGCGCACAATAAGGAGGAAGACATATGGATTTCCAGGCGTTTTTAATCACCCTTCGCGAATGTCTCGAAGCCGTCCTGATCGTCGGCTTGATTCTCGGTTATCTCGATCGACTGAATGCACCACAATATAAAAAATGGGTTTATGCCGGCGTCGGTTTGGCATTACTCGCGAGCCTGGGTGTCGCCTTCTTGTTCCAGGTCGTCTTTACGAGTTTCGCAAGCTTCGGCAGCGATACGTATCTGCGTCTCGGCATCATGATTATCTCCGTCTTCCTCTTGACGCACATGGTCCTGTGGATGGGCAAGGAAGCGAAAGAAAATCAACAGGTCTCCCAGGCGAAGGTCGCGGCCGCTGTTTCGACCGGCAGTGCGATCACGATGATCGTCCATTCCTTCCTTGTCATCGTCCGGGAAGGGATTGAAACTGTGTTCTTTTTCGCCGCGATCTCCGGCGGTGAAATTGAAAAAGTCCTGACCAGTTACGGCGCCGTCTCCGGTCTCCTGCTTGCCTTGATTTTCGGTTACCTGTTCGTTTCCGGGACGATGAAGATTCCCGTCAAACGCTTTTTCCAAGTGACCGGCGTCTTGATTTTGTTCATCGCGGCCGGAATGCTTGTGCAAACGATCGGCCGGTTCCAGGATCTCAGTTTGCTCGGCAGTCTGTTGACGAATGCGGACGGAACACCGGCTGCGCTTTACAATATCGTCGCTTTCATGCCGGAACACTACATCGATCAAGTCCAGTATTTGCGGGACACGGGCAATACGACCTTGATCAGCGGACAAATCGGGACGTTCATGGGCGCGATGTTCGGCTACAGCCACAATCCATCCCTGGAACAAGTCATCGCCTGGTGGGGATACTTTGCTTTCGCCGGTTTCATGCTGACGCGTCAAAATCGGACGTCAAAAACCGCCAAGAAACTGCAGGAGGTTTCTTGACGGTTCAGAGCGGTCATCCACAACGACGTGGACGATCGCTTTTTTTCATCGTTTGCTTGCTGATGCTCGGCTTTATCGGCATCCGTCTCGCATTCGTCAGCCCTTATGTCGCAAGTTACGATATCGTGAACTTCACGCTTGCTGTCGGACAATATGATTTAGCCAATCTGCAACCGCACTTCCCCGGATATCCGTTTTTCATTTTGCTTGCGACCGGTCTGGCCCGGCTCGGTCTCGATCCGGTCCGGGCACTCGGCATGCTCTCGACACTCGGACTCGCAAGCGGTGTAATACCGCTTTATCTCGTATTCAAACGGTATTCTTTTGATACCGTCCGGTTGCTCGGTGCGTTTACGGTCGTCTCGACGGCTTCGCTCGTTACCTTGGCTGCGACCGGTATGTCGGATGGTCTCGCGCTTGGTGTCCTCTGCTGGTTCATGTGGAGTGTCGAACAGGCCCGGTACAATCGTTTCCGCCTTTTGACGTACCTCCTGTTCGGACTGTTAATGGCAACCAGGCTGTCCTATGCACCGTTCGGCATCATTCTATTGTTTTTACTCTGGCAGGTCCGGCGCGATCCGTGGCAATGGGTGTCAGAAATCGCCGTATTGTTGCTGGCTCAACTCGCCTGGTTGTTACCGGTGGCATTCTCCGTCGGCGGACCGGCGTCCTTCGCCCAGTTATCGCTCAGTTTCGTGAGCGGACACTTTTCAGATTGGGGTGGTACAGCACAAACGGATGATGCCTCGCTGCTCGAACGGCTTGGGTTAACACTGAAACAAATCTTCTGGCACGGATTCGGATTGGCGACATGGCTCGGTCTCGCTTCTGTTTTATTCTTGTGCGCTCAGCGGATCCGTCCGCTTCCACTTTGGTGGTCCGTGACCGGAACCGGTTATTTCCTGTGGGTCTGGTTCGCACAAAACATCGATAAGCCGCGGCATACATTACCGCTTATCCTGCTGCTCGTCATTCTGCTCGTCCGCCGACTGTCAGTCCGTTGGCTCGTTCCGTTTTTATGTCTTCAGCTCATAATCGGCAGTATAGCCTTGTATCGACAAGCCCATACTGAACCGGCAACACTTCAGCTGGCAGAAGCCGTCGCCGATTTACCGGCGTCAGCAACAGTCTTTACGGATGAAGAAGACCGGCAGTTTTTAATGAAACGACCTGACGCCACCATCGTTCCGATCGGCTCCGTCAGCAAATGGCGGGCAGAGCCGAAATCAAAAGAGGTTTACCTGACTGGCCGACTGTTCGATCGATTGCAGGCAGCCGATGTGCCGATTGAAGCGAAGGAAGTTTTCCGTTTTACGAGTGATCCTCGATTTGAACCGGAGGATGCAGATGCAAGATTGTATCGGTTGATTTTACATTAAGGAGCGGATTTTGATGGGTGTGATTGGAAGTGGAAACACGGCAATGATTCAGAAAGAAACAGAGACGATTGTTCGAAAACAATTTCACGATTCTATTCCGCTTGCTGCCATTCAACGGGAATTTCAAAATCATCAACGAATTCACCAGGATTTTCCGATGACACCTCAAGTCTATGACTGCGTCGATCAATCCATTCGCATGGAGTATCTGCAAGGAGAATCACTCGGCGATTTGATGCAACGTCATCCGCTTCGGATTTGGGGTTATATGACAACAATGGTCACGCTGCAAAAACACCTTCATGCCTTACCTATTGACGGTTTGCCGCTTTTGCAAGAACGGTATCCTGGTCATACTGCACGGGTAACAGGACGTTCTTTATGTCACGGTGACTTTCATCCGTACAATTTGTTGCTCGTAAAAAAAGAACTGTATGTCATTGACTGGATGGATGCTTCAATCGGTAATCCAATGATGGACGTAGCTCGTACTTTTTTGTTAATACGATATGGTGGACGAACGTCTTCAGGAAACCCGATAGAGTTTGTTCCCCGATTCATCCTTAGTCATTTATACCGTACCTGTTATTTCAGACGCGTCGGTAAAGTGACCGGATTTAAAGCTTGGTTACAGCTTTGTGCAACTTTCCGCTTGCAAGAGCAGATTACGCCTGTCGAAACAGCTTTGTTACAACGCTTTTTAATCTGATGGATCCCCTTTTTGACTTCAAACGAGTTAAAACTCATCCTTTTATGAAAGCAAATATAAAAAATCACCTGCTTCACGCGCTTTCCTGTAGGAGTCACGTGAAGCAAGTGATTTTTTAATCCGGATTCTTAGTGTTTCGATCTTAAGGACTAAAAAAACGTTGTTGAGAAGCAGACAAGACGAAGACTCCTGCCGGAAAAGTGGAACGCGAAGTCTTGTCTGCAGATCAACAGTCATTTTAAACGTTACTTTATATTCGCATACGGCCGTTCCATGTAATCAAATTGTCCGCCACTGATTTCAATCGTCTTGACCGGTACGAATCCAAGACGCCGGTACAGACGTTGTGCCCCCGCATTCGTCTGATCGGCATTTAACGTAAAGGCCCGTAAACCACGCCGCTCTCCTTCATCTGCTGCCGCCTGTAACAGTTCGGATCCGATCCCTTTTCCCCCGTACACTGCATCAACGGATAAGGTGTCGAGATAATAGACATCCCCTTCCGTTTCCTGGTCAATCTGCACATCCCGTCCTGTCCACTCGCGAAGCTGACGTTTGATCGGCTCATCCAACCGTGCCGCGTCAAATCCTGCATAGGTGATGACAATACCGACGACACGTCCGTCCAGTTCCTTAACGAGAATGTTTTCGTGGCTTAACCGGTTTCCCGTTTGCGTGACAAACCACGCGAGCCTCTCCAAAA
>Ga0308167_1001715_pt1 | contig 23684 bp, 19 predicted proteins | sample PhyCR1_2_FD_202138 | JGI IMG/M metagenome (GOLD analysis project Ga0308167, IMG submission 202138) | Phyllosphere microbial communities from UC Gill Tract Community Farm, Albany, California, United States - DLSLRC.R1 | ecosystem: Host-associated > Plants > Phyllosphere > Unclassified | place... | reverse complement strand
ACATCAGTCATTATTTGATGCATCGCTACAACTGGATACGGCCTCATCAATTTAATGGCGGGCTAACGCCGGCTCAGGCCGAGAAAAAACTTAACGTCGTGTCCGGGATTAGTTGACCACTACAGTCGGGGAAACCGGGTGGGCGCTGAGTGTGCCTTCCAGCCATTCGCCTCCGTACAACCCGCCGAACACCGCCGTTACCCACCCCAAAAAGCGGCACCGGATCATAGGGCTGTGGCAAAAGTGGTAAAGCCGAAAACAATGCCCGGGGAGTTGGCAATGGTCAGCGGCCAATCCCGCTTGGGCTTTTTCAACAGGCCGTAGGCGCACCACAACGTGCAATTGATGCCGGCCACCAAAGGCTGCAACCCATTACCTTTGTCGCCATGCAAGTTGTTGTCGATCTGGGGTAAATAAGAAACATACATGGCCATCGCGGTCGCGGTGGCCACCCATCCCAGAATATGCAGTGCCTTGTTGTTATCCATTGCGGATCTCGGTTCGTCCATGGGCCGAAGTACCCCGAGGCACCCCGAAACGTTCACCGTTGCAATCCTAGTCTATGGTTTCAATCGGGCGCTCACGGGATGGGCAACAGGCTGTTGATCGGGCACGTTCTCAGGGATGACGGTATGGAGTATTACGCGTGGGTATTTTTGAAGTTCATTGTGGGCTTTGTGATTATTGCCACCCACATGAACCTGTCAGGCCGAACGCAGCTTTCACAAATGACGGCTATCGATCTGATCGGCAACTTCATTCTGGGGGGCATCATTGGCGGCGTGATTTATAGCGACGCCATTCCGTTCCGGCAGTACTTGATCGTACTGCTGCTGGGTGTCGCACTGATTTATGCCCTCAATACGGTCACCAAACACATTCAAGTGTTGCGCGGCTTTGCGATCGGTAGCCCGATTCCTATCATCAAGGACGGTAAGTTCCTGATGGAGAACTTGGAAAACCATCGACACAAAATCGATATTTTGCGCGTGGCGTCGCAGTTGCACGCCCAGGGCACGCGAGCCTTTCAGCAGATTTATTACGCCCAGATCGAGCCGGGCGGTGAGTTGACGGTGATCTGTGACGAACAGGATATGCCCTCGGTGATTGTCATGTGCGACGCCAGCCCGCGTGTCGCCCAACTGGAGTCCATCGGCCATGACGCCGAGTGGCTCATGGAACACATCAACGGCCTGGGCCTGGAGGCCGAGGATGTGTTTCTCGCCGAGTTCTGGCAGGGCAAACTGTGCATCACACGCAAAGATGGCACGGTGATTTGCCAGGCGTCCACGCAGGCCCCGGCCGGTGACACCAAGGCCGAGCGTGCGTCTGTTTGCCAACGTACTCAGAACTGATACTCGACGCTGCCTTGCCAGGTTCGGCCACGGCCCAGGGTGAAGGCCAGCACGTCGCCCAGCGGTACCAGGTAGGCACGGTCGGTGACGTTTTCCAGGGACATGCGCAGGTTTAACTGGTCGTTGACGCGGTAGCTGCCAAACAGGTCGTAGACGGTGTAGGGCTTCCAGTCCGCCGGGTAGATACCACTTTGCGAGACCGTCATGTTCGGGCCACCCGCAATCGAGTAGCCACCGCTGTGTCGGGCGCGCGCACCGATGTCGAGTGTGCGCTCGAAGAAACGAGCCCCCAGCGTCAGGGTGCCACGGTCCATGGGCATGTGTTCGGCAGAACCCAGGATTGCGCCGCAGTGGGAAGCCCCGTTGGCAATATTATCCGGAACCATCGCGTCCACCGGCTGACGGCTGCCGGGTTTTTTGACTATTTGGGTAACACCGCCCAGCCAGGCCGTCTTGCTGCAGTAGTCGTTGGCACCGATCATGCGGGTGTAGTTGAACTGGCCATAGGCGCGGCCCATGTCGTAGTCCAGTTGATACTCAATGCCTTTGAAGCGGGTTTCCTTGAGGTTGTTGACGTAGGCGCTGGTGCCCATGTTGGCGATGCCATAGCCCGGCTTTTGCAAGGCCATGTTCATAAAGATGAAGTCATCGACGCGGGTGTCAAAGTAAGACACTTTGGCCCCCACGCGGTCGCCCTCGACGAACAGGCTGTCTTTGAACACGTTGATACCCAGCTCCCAGGTCGTCGAGGTCTCAGGCTTGAGGAACGGGTTGGGGTAGGTGAATTCTGCACCACCGCCGTGGGGGCGTCCGCTGATCAGGGTCTCGGTCACGGCCGGTGGGCGCCAGCCTTTCCCGTAGGTGGCAAACACTTGCAGCCAGTCCAGGCCCGGCTTGACCGACACCCCGAAGGTCGGCGAGAAGCGGCCTTGCTCCTCGTCAACGTCGTAGTTCACCGGCACGCCGATCTGGCGGGTGGTGCCAATCACGAACGTGCGGGCTTCAAGGCCGGTCTTGCCGCGCAGCCGATAACGGTCGTAGCGCAGGCCCGCATTCACGTTGAACCAGTCGTCATAGTCGTAGTCCAGGCGCGTGAACAGGCTGGCCACGCCACGATCGCCCTTGGGCGTCATGTTTTCCGAGTCCGGGCTATCCAGTACGGCCCCTTCAGAGACGGCTTGGGTCGAGTCTGGGCGCACGTTGTCGTAGAAGAACTCAAGGCCGTAATTGGCTTTGATGACGGACAACTCTCCCGGCGTGAACAGCGAGGTGTTTTGCGCCTGCAAGCCGTAAGTATCGGTCTGGTAAGTGACCTTGTAACCCGCGCTGGAACGCCGGGCCAGTGTGGTCTGGTCGTTGCGGTTATCAACGTGATAGACCTTGGCCTTGAAGTCGATCAGCGGGTTGTCCGGTGTGTAGCGGTAGTCCAGCGCCAGGTTGCGCGCCGTGACGCTGCTGCTGCCGAGCTTGTCCCAAAGCTGGGGCCCCTCGACGCTCATCATGTTGGCATCGGTGTAGTTGACGCCGGTCTCCAGGTAGCTGAGCTGTAGGCGCTGATCCTCTGGCAGGTTGAGGCCGAGTTTGATCAGGCGTGAGCGCATCACCGAACCCGAGTACTCCACCGGGGAGTTTTTCAGGCGGGTGGCATTTTCCGGGTGCGTGGCAGCGCCGGTGCGCAACTCGCCAATAGAACCTTGGGTGCCGGGATCATAATCGCCCAGATGGCGCTCGCCCGCGGCCACCAGCATGTCCCACACCGGCGTGCCGATGGCGAAAGCGGCGCTGCCGATAAAGTGAGTGCCATTGCCGATGCCGCCCAAGCCCGTGGTCGCGCGCAGGCGCCCGCCCATTTCCTTGCCATCAGTCAGCAGGTCGGCCGCGTCAAGGGTGCGGAAGTTGGCAATGCCGCCAATTACGCCCGCGCCCCCCATGGTGGACGTCGCGCCTTTTTCAATCACAACCTGGGAGAGCAGATCGGGGTCGACATACAACGTGCCGTTGCGCTGCTGGTGACCACTTTGCTGATAGTTCTGGCGCATGCCGTCAACCGACATGTTGACCCGGCCATAGTCCTGAAGACCACGAATGTTCACCGAAAGGCCGGGGTCTTGCTGGCTGACCGCCGAGTACACGCCGGACGCTTCTTCAAGCATGTCGGCAGCATGGCGCGGCGGGTTTCGATCCAGTTGCTCACGGGACACCAGGCTGACCGAACGCGGGGTCTGGTAGACCCAATCGCCAGGGTGCGTGGCGCTGACCTGTGTGGCTGACAAGCTCAGCACATTGCCCTCGCGCGCGGTCTGCTGAAACAGCTGCACGCTCGGGCGCTTGCTGCCGGGGGCCTGGTCATTATGGAAACCGACGCCCGTGCCTTCGAGCAGTTGCTGCAGGGCTGCACCAACGCGCAGGTTGCCCTGGACGGCGTGGCCTGTGCGGCCTTGCAGTTGCGCATCACCCACCAACACGTCGATGCCGGCCTGGCTGGCCAGAATGTAGATGGCCGTGTCCAACGGCTGGGAGGCCACGTTGAAGTGGCGCACGCTGTCGAGTGTCGTTTGCGCGTTGCCCTCACTGGCCAGCAAACGAGTGTCCTGGGCAACCACCTGCCCTGCCGATACTGCGCCTGACAGCATGATTGCCAGGCCGATGGCCCGTCCCAGGCGATTGGGGATCGGTCGTTCTGCGTTCATCCTTAACCACTCCGTAAATGCTAATGAATTGCAACTGCATTAGCGTTGACGGATTGAATCGCGAGTCCGGTAAAAATAATTTCAATCACGAGGGGCCAGCGCCGCCAGCCCCTTCGCGGGTCAATACAGCAGCGTCACACCTGCCAATTGCGTGATGCGCAAGTGCCGTTCCGCGGCCAGGGCGCGAATGGCTTCATCGAGGTTATCCAGGTGGAACAGACCACTGACAGGCGTTCCACCGTGTTGGCCGTCCAGCAGCTTAAGCACGCCCGGGCGGAAGTCCGCAAAGCGTTCCAACACCTGCGCCAGCGGCACATTGCGGAAAATCAGCACGCCCTGCGCCCAGTCCGCGCGCTGCGTCGGGTCATCATCAAGTGCCACAATGCCCTGGCCGCGCTGATAGCGGGCGGCCTGGCCTTCATTCAGGTTCAGCGCGCTTGGCGGCTGTTGCAGGCTGACTTGCACACGGTGTTGAAGCACTCCAACCCAGGCACTGTCGCGGCTCTGTCGCTGCACCAAAAAACGCGTCCCCAGCGCCTGGGTTCGCCCGCCGGCGGCCTCGACAACAAAAGCCCGCTGCTCTTGGCCCACACGCGGTGCCGGACTGAATAACGCCTCCCCTTTCACCAGGCGCACACGCCGCTCGCGCCCGTCGTAATCCACGCTTAACGCACTGCGCGAACCGAGCAGCACCTGGCTGCCATCTTCAAGGATCAGTTGGCGTAACTCGCCAGCACCGGTGCGGTAATCCGCCCAATAAGGGGACAGGGTTTCACGGCTATTCACGCCCAGCAGCACAACCAGCAACAACCCGGCAACGCCTGCCCATCGCACCGGCATACGCGGTTCCCACACAAACAACCCGCGCAAGAAACGCCGCACACGGGTCGCACGTGCCACCGGCACCGGTGCCGCGAACAACGGCGCATCGCGCAGGGCGTCGCTGATGTCCCAGAGCATCAGCGCATCGGCCAGCGCATCCGCATGAGCCGGGTCGGCCTCCACCCAGCGGTCCAGTTCGTCCAGTTGTTGCGCATCCAGGCGCTCCAGGTGCTGGCGCACAGCCCAGTCGGCGGCCTGCTGACGGATTCGCTCAGCAGTGGCGTCAGACGTCATCACGGGATGTTCTCTTTTTCTGGCAGATAAGAGGTATGACGGGTGAAGCCGCCATAGCCGGTAAATAAATACACAAACCGCACAAAGCCTTCATCCTTGGGGCCCCATCTTTTGCGCGATAAAGCTTATGGCCATCGCCAGATGCTTCTGCACGGAACTGGTGGAGATGGCCAAGTGATCGGCGGCCTGTTGATAACTCATGCCTTCGAAGCGGCATAACTGGAAGACTTGGCGCGTGCGCAGCGGCAGCGCTTCGAGCGCATGCAACACGCGCTGCAGGCTTTGCTGTGCCTCGGCTTGCAAGTCCGGGCCGGGCAGCGGGTCCACCACCTCATGCAGGGCTTCTACGGCGACGCTGTCGGTGCGCGCCTGTTGATGGCTGCGTCGATGGTCGATGACCAGCCGGTTGGCCATCGTAAACAGGTACGCCAAAGGCGCTTGCAAGTGTTCCTCGCTCTGGCGGGTGGCCAAGCGGGCAAAACACTCTTGAGTAAGGTCTTCAGCCAACTCGGGCTGGCGGGTTTTCAGCAACAGGTAACGCCGCAGACGCGGTGCAAACTCGGCATACCAGCGCTCCAGATCGGGTTCAGAGGCCATGATGCCTGCGCTACGTCGGTCAAATGAGGTTGATATTCTTTATCATTTACAGGCATAGAGGCAAGCTGCCATCGTTCGCGCCTTCACGGGATGAGGATCGCCACCTCACAAAAACCTCACGGCCCGCCAGCCGGTCTTGCCTTGCTTGTTGGTTCGTCGCACCGCGAGGCATTTCACCTCTTCGGGTTGCCCCACCACAAACCGTTGGGCCAGGGCGGGTGGCACGAACACATCGTCCTTGTCCCGGCGAATAAACGCGAAGTCTTTGCCTTCCTGGCGCTGCACCGTGCCGTAAACGATTTCGCACAACCCTGGCAACGCACGCAGTTGCGCCGGCCGCCAAGCCAGTGGCGGGCCGCCTGCCTCAATGCGACCGACTTCAACGATGCTGCCCGGGGGCAACGGCGCGACGTCAGGGAACGTGTGATGCGAGAGGCCAACGCCGCTGTCGGCATCAATGGCCACATAGCTCAGCGCCCGGTCACTGTTGATATGGTCGATGACACCTGCCGAGTAAATCAGGCTTGTTCGACCCAAGTCTTGCAGCAAGGTCTGGATGGCGGTAGAGACGTCCGGCAAGGGCTGCTGGCGATGGCTGGCAATCGCTTGTTGATAACCGTCGCAGGCAATCAGTTGCTGGAGCGCCTGAGGCACTTTGGCACCTTGTTGTTCCCGGTAACGAACCGCCAGCTCCGTTTGCAAGGCCGCTTCGTTGATGCGCCCGGCCAGCACGAGGCGCTGCGCCAGGTGGATACGCACCTTGGCGACCTCTTGCTCATCCTTCGCTTGTCGAGCGGCATGGATGTAGCACGTGAGCGCATCGTCGGGCTGTGACTCCTCAAGAATGTCCCCCAACAAAGCCCAAGGCCAGACCGCACGGGACTGACGCCGTAGCACGGGGAGCAAGCGCCGCGTCGCGAGCTCGCGTTCACCGCGGGCCAGGTGCAGTTTGCTCTGGTAATAGTTCAGCCATTGGTCCTGAGGGTCATCTTTGAGCGCCTGCTCCAGCACGGTCTGCCCCCACTCGCTCAACGGCAGGGGTAATCGATTGTTGATCACACCCACGGCCGTTTCCCGGCAGATGGCGCGTATAAAGCGCTTCTGAAGACTGTCCAGGGTCTTGCCTTGGTCGTTGATAAAGGCTTTTTTGTCCTCTTCGCTGAAGTCCTCGGTACCCGCCCAGCGGGCGAACTCCATGAACCCCGACCAGTCTTTGGAGACCTTCCCAGCCAAGCGCAGCAGCTGTGAAAAAGCACTGTCGGCGCGCAGCGCATCCGCCATCGAAGCAAACTCGCGCAGATAGGGCGTCAACTGATCCGAGAGCGCCAACCCCATCAATTGTTTGGCCTCAAAGCGCTCTACCAGCACTTTTACATGGTCGTAAAGCACCCAGGCGTACGCCCGCAGAAACCAGACGTCAGCCTTGTTTTGAGGGTAGCCTGCACGCGCCAGGGCCAACGCTTGCGCAAACTGTTGTTGCTTGCGCAGCGCAAAAATCTCACTCGAACTCACGTTCAACCCCTTGTGTGTTCATCTGCTGCTGCACCTCGTCGTAAAGCCCGAGGCTGCTGCCCGGCCCGCCGACTTCCTGAGCCGCTGTCCAGCAAAAGGCACCGTCGTAGGTAAAGTCGATAGCGCCTTGGCGCGCAGCATCGGCGAACGTCACGCGCAAGCGATAAGGCATGGCTTTGTGCCCCGTTCGCTGGATCAACGACCCTGTTAAAGCCGTGTCCAGCCGCGCCAAAAATTCATCGATAAAGGGCTCAGCCAGGTGGCTGCCCGACGCGGGTTTGAGCTGCGGTATGACAGCCAGCGCCGCCTCGCCCAACGCCGCATCCGACAGGCCGCCGGGGACCACCGTGGCGCGCCCCATGGTGTGTTTTTTGTCGTAGTAATACTGCACGGTGGCCCGTTTTCCTTCGCATACCAAGGTGTAGCGCTCGCAATATTGCAGGTGCTGCAAATGCTCGACGGTGATGCCCAGCACCTGCCACGCATCACGCAGTTGACGATGCGTGGCCAGCAGGGGCGCGGTGGCCGCCGAGAAGGCCAGTCGCTGCCAGTCCGGGTCCGCGCTTGGGTCTGGCAAGTCCGCCGGGCCGGTGGCCACGGGCAACGCTGCCCACGCCATGTCACTGACCTCGGTGAACGTGGGCGCATTGATGATCACCAGCGTGTGCATCGCTCGGGTGATCGCGGTATACGCCCAACGGAAAAACGACGCGTTGCGCGTGCCCGCACTGGAGGCAAAATCCACCATGACGGTGTCCCACTCACCGCCCTGCGCCTTGTGACACGTCAACGCATAACCATATTTGATATGAAGCGCATTGACGTAGGGGTCGTGGCGGATAGCGTGACTAAAGTCTGCCGAGCGAGGCGTCAACGACGGGTGGCGCTTGAGAAAATCCACCAGCAGGCCACGTTGCTCCAGTGGCGTTAATTCGCGATGCGGCGAGTCGAGCAGGTTTTCCAGAACCCGGCAGTGCTTTTTAACAATGCCGCCATCGCCCTCGCGGTAAGCCACTTGAATAAGGCGAAAACTCAACTCAACGTAATGGCCTCCTTTGAGTGCCACGGCCACCCGCTCGGGCGCTGCAGCCACCTCGGAGACTTTAACCAGGTCGCCATTGGTCAGGCCATAAAGCACCGAATTGCGATTGATCAACAGCGTATCGCCCACCTGCAACGGCCGTTGCGGATCCCCCCACAGGCGCTCGCGAAGGCTGCGGTTGTAGTCCAGCGCCATCGCATTTGAGTGCACGACCGTGACCATGGATTCCTTACGGCGTAACCCGTCAACCATGAGGTCCAGCGCACGGGCCGTATCAACCTGACGAATCGATTGCTGATCGGGTTTCAGGGCAAATGTATTAAAGCCCTGTGTCTCAATGGCCATGCGAAGCTCGGTCGCACGCTCAAGAATGGCGCTGCCTTGCGCCTGGCGCATCACCGTGGTCAAGTCGTAAGCCCCCACGCGCAGCCCGAAGGTTTGGCGCAAGTAAAGCTCGGACAAGGCCGGCGAAATTTTTTCGCCCACAGGCGCAAGCTGGGCCGGGTCGCCCACAAACAGCAGTTTGGTGAGGCCAGCCCCCGTTCGGCCCGGGCGGGCAGCGCGGGCATAGGTCACGATATCGTGGAGCAGCCTGCCAGAGCCGAACTGTACAAAATCACCCCGGCTTTCGTTGTCACCCACCATGGATGATTCATCAATCACAAAAAGAGAAACCGACGCTTCACTCTCATTGAGCGGGAAAATCATTCGCACGCCAGGGTCATTGGCGGTCTCGGCCTGTTCGTTGACCTCCACATGGGCCAACGTATAAATCGCCGAATGAACCGTCGACCCGCGAAATCCTGTCAGGCCGGTGATATGGCCAATTTTGTTTCCCAGGATCCGGGCCGCGCGCCCGGTCGGGGCCAATAGCGCGCACGACAGGTTCATCTGCTCAAGCGCCTGAACCAATGCCGCGATAAGCGTGGTTTTGCCCGTGCCCGCATACCCGCGCAACACGAAGGCGTCCAGGGCGTCATTGCGCATAAACGCCGTGATGGCCGCGAGCGCACCGGCTTGTTCCGGGTTGAGTTGCAGTCCCATAGAACCTTGTCCCTTCCTTGGCACGTTCACGATGAGCCGAATCGCCACGCCTGGTTGTCGTTAAAGTCTTTCCGGGCATATTGCCATTATTTCGCCACTTATCGCTCCCCTCCGCGACATAAACGGCGCAATCCTCGCTGGCACATTGCACCCACGCACGCAATCATGAATGATATGGCTTCTCATTCACATTGATATGCCCGCCGAGCCCTTCATGCCCTCGCCCTCTCCATCACGCCTGTTGGCCAGCTTTCAGGAGCATTACGACGATGTGTTGTCGTTCCTGACACGCCGCCTGCGCGATCGTCACCGGGCGGCAGATGTGGCGCAGGACACCTGGATCAAGCTGGCGAAGATCGACCAGAACGCCGTCACGGTGCTGAACGATCGGCACTTTATTTTCAAGGTGGCGGGCAATCTGGCCATTGATGCGCTGCGGGTCGATCAGCGCCAGACACGCAACCTGAGCACCGAACCGCCCTCGCTGGAGCTTGCTGACCCCGGGCTGGCTCCTGAAGGGCTGTTGCTGGCCACAGAGCGGCTGGGCATTCTGGATGACGCGTTGCAACAGTTATCGCCCAATGCGCGCCAGGCCTTGTTGCTCAGCCGCATCGACGGCATGACGCAGGCCCAGATCGCGGCCGAACTGGGCGTGTCCCCCAGTATGGTGGCAAAATACATCGGCCAGGCGTTGCGCCACTGCCGTGACTGGCTCAAACACAACCATGCCTGAGCCTGCCGTGATACCGACGACCCCTTCCTGCGACACGCTCGACGACCAGGCCATTGATTGGCAGACGCTGCTGCACTCCGGTGAAGCCACTGCCCGCCAGCGCCTGGACTATGTGCGCTGGCAGCAATTGAGCCCGGCGCACAAAGCCGCCGCTCAAGAAGCGGAAGCGTTATGGGCTGATATAGGCCTGACCGCGAGCGCCAGCCAACACCGCGCGCGGCCCCGCCGTCGCCTCTACCGCTGGGCCAGCGGGTTGGCGGCGGGCCTGGTGCTGGCAGTGCTCGGCTACAGCAGCCCCGAGATCATTGCAGGCTGGTCGGACACCCACCACACCCATGTCGGTCAGCGCCAGCAATGGCTGTTGAGCGATGGCACGCGGGTCACGCTCAACAGTGCGACGGCGTTAACCGTGAATTTCACGGGCAATCAACGCCGCGTGTCGTTGCGCAAGGGTGAGGCGTTGTTTGAACTGGCCGAAGACCCGTCGCGGCCTTTTGTGGTTGAAGCCGGCCACGAGCACGTGCAGGCCCGCAACGGTACTTTCAGTGTGCGCCGCGAAGCCGACCAGACGCGCGTACTCGTCGCCGCCGGCACGGCACAGGTGCAGCACCAGACACACACCGTTGAACTTCAGCCCAATCAGTTGGCCGTGTACCGCCACGACCAGCCCGCCCCTGAGCGCCAGTACGTGGATGCCCATGCATACACGGCCTGGCAACGCGGCAAGCTGATTTTCAATCGCAAACCGCTACAAGACGTGCTGACCGAACTGGAACGCTACCAGTACGCCCGGATCGTGCTGCCGGACACCCAACTTGGGGCACTGCAGATCAGCGGCGTGTTTGATCTCAACGACCCGCAAAACGTGCTGCACACTTTGGAGCAGCGTTACGGCCTGAACATCACCTATTTGCCGTTTGTGGCGTGGGTGCGCTGAAAATAATTTCACCCGGGCACTGCAAGATCCTGTCGGGCATATCGTCGTAGTAAGACCAGGAACGTATCCGTTCCGATGAGCGATATAAAAAACCGAACAAGGATCAAAGACGCAATGGTCGAGCACGTCAAAAAGTCGCGCAGCGCACCCCTCAACGAGCAGCGAGTGCGCCAGGTTCTGGTGGCCACAACCTTGCTGGTCAGCCTGGGCGGCTCGCTGCACGCCGCCGCGCAAACCGCCGCCGCAGGCCCGGCGGCGGCCACGTTAAGCGCCCGCCAAGTCACGCTGAACGTCGCGCCTCAGGAACTCGATCAAGCCCTCACTCAATTTGCCGACCAAGCGGATGTGCGCTTGCTGTTCACCTCGGCCGAAGTGGCCGGGTTGCACAGTAAGGGGCTGCAAGGGCAGATGAGCATTGAGCAGGCACTGCACGCGCTGCTGGCCGGCAGTGAGTTGAGCTGGCACTTCAGTGATGCGCGCACGGTGATTGTGCGCAAGCCTGAAACCGCTGCGCAAAGCCTGCAGCTCAAGGCACTGCAAGTGAGCGTCGGTGCCCGTACCAGCACCGCCATCAGCGAGATTCCCGGCACCGTCTGGGTGGTTGACCAGGTGCAGTTGCAAGAGCAACTGGACACCGGCGTCACGCTCAAGGAAGCCATCGGCAAGCTGGTGCCGGGCCTGGATCTGGCCCCCGAGGGCCGCAGTAATTACGGCCAGAACATGCGCGGGCGCAATGTGCTGGTGATGATCGATGGCGTCAGCCAAAACAGTTCGCGCGGCCTGTCGCGCCAGTTCGACAGCATCTCACCGTTCAACGTGGAGCGCGTAGAAGTGCTCTCCGGTGCCAGCGCGCTGTATGGCGGCGGGGCCACGGGCGGCATCATCAATATCGTGACCAAAAAGGGCACGCCCGGCCCTGCACAATTTGAGACCGAGCTGTCGGCCACCAGCGGCTTCAATAACAGCGATGACCTGTCGAGCCGCCTTTCGCAATCGGTCAGCGGCGGCACCGAGCGCGTCTATGGGCGCCTGGGGATTTCCGGCGAGCAGAACGAAGCCTTCTACGACGGCAAAGGCGACCAGGTGTTTATCGATAACACCCAGACCGACTTGCAGTACAACCGCACGCTGGACCTGATGGGCAGCCTGGCGATCAAGCTCGACGACGTTCAAGACCTTGACCTGCTGGCGCAGTATTACGACTCGGGCAACAACGGCAACGTCGGCCTTTACTTCCCTAACCTGCACGACAAAGCCCCCTCCAACCTGGAAGACGCCGAAATCCGCAGCGGCTATGACACCGACCTGGATCCACGCTCCAAGCGTTTGCTGTTCAACGCTAACTATCACCACAGTGACCTGCTGGGCCAGGACTTCTATTTGCAGGGCTCATACCGTAAGGAAGACAACAACTTCTACCCGTTCCCGTACTACAACACCGGTAAGCCGCAAGGCTCAAAGGGCGTGTACTTCGCGGCCTCGCAGCAAAACTTTGAAGTCACCAGCCTCAAGGCGCTGTTTGCCAAACAGTGGGACAGCCTGAAGCTGACCTATGGCGTGGACCTTGACCGCGAGCGCTTCAACGCTGAACAGAGCGTGTTCAATTCGGCCATTTCCTCCGAAACCGGTGGCCTTGACCTGGTGACCCAAAGCAAAGCGCCGCGTTACCCCAGTTACCGCGTAGACGGGCGCTCGGTGTATGCGCAGGTCGACTGGAAGCTCACCGACGCATTGACCGTGTCGGGCGGTGCCCGGCGCCAGCAAATGGACGTGGATGTCGGCGTGTTCAAAGGCATTGCGGGCGGCAGCAACGATTACGCAGTCAACCTGTTCAACCTGGGCACTATCTACGACTTCAAGAACGGCCATCAAACCTGGATCAACTACAGCGAAGGTTTCGACCTGCCCGACCCGGCCAAGTACTACGGCAAAGCGGGCCTGAGCGTTAAAGACAACCCGCTGGCCGGCATCAAAAGCCGTCAGGTGGAAACAGGCTGGCGTTTTGCCGATGTGGATTGGGACGCGCAAGCGGCGATTTACTACATCTGGTCAGACAAGGTCATCACCACAGACGCCGCCACTCTGACCATTGATGTCACCGACAAGAAGAGCCGCGACTTCGGTTTCGAGGGCGCATTGACCCGGCACTTCAACAACGGCTGGGAGGCGGGCGGCACGTTGCACCTGGTACGCTCGGAAGAGGAAGACGCCAGCGGTGACTGGATGAAGCGCGACGCACGTTACGCATCGCTGTCCAAGTCCACAGCCTTTGTGGGCTGGCAGGGAGACGGCCGCAATGTGCGGCTGCAAGGCAACCACGCCTTTACGTTGAAGGACGACGCCGATCACGAGATCAGCGGTTACACCACGTTCGATATGATGGGCAGCCAGGAGACGGAATTTGGCACGTTCAGTGCCGGTATCCAGAACCTGCTGAACAAGGAATACAGCACGGTGTGGGGCCAGCGCGCCGCGTTGTTCTATTCGCCGACCTACGGCCCGCAATACTTGTATGACTACCAGGGCCGTGGCCGCACGTACACCCTGACCTGGTCGTTGGCCTACTGAGTGCCAGGTGCTCGCCCAGGCCCTCGTGAGGCAGGGTGCGGGGTGTTTCCACACCCCTCACCCGCGCACAAACGAGCGCTTTGGCGGCGGGCTGCCTTACTGACCGCCCAGCCCCAAGCGAAGCACCATCGCGTTAATGAGCGCTTCCAAGGGCATGACCTGACCGTTCAGGTCTACTTTGCCGGCGGCGTAGTTCAACGACGCCACGATGTTATCGCCGTCCACTTTGGCCAGGCCGGTTTGCACCGCCATCATGCCCACCATTTCGCTGTTCATGCTGGCCACTTGAGCAATGGCCTGCGAATCAGTCTCACCGTCCAACTGCGCTTGTACCGCCGTGAGGTCGGCAATCATCGGCTTGGACAGGGTGAGCTTGGCGTCCAGCGAGGTCACCAGTTGCTGCACCAGTTCAAGGGGCGGTTGCACAAACGAGGCGGGGTTGGCCAGGTTCGCGCTCAGGCTGAACTGACTTTCACCGTTCGCGGTTTTCAGGCTGAGCTTCTCGACCGCCAGTTGGGGTTTGGGAGCCAGCAGTTTTTCAACATCGGCCTGAATCAGGGCTTGCTCTGCCTCGGTGAACGGCGTTTGCGGCAGCGTGTCATCCACTTGTGACTGCAGTTTGGTCTGATACACCTGCATCAACGATTGCATGGCCGGGATGTCCAGATGGCTGGCGGTCATGACCAACTGCGCACTGCCTACAGGTTTGCCATCCAGCGCGATCTCACCGAGGGTGTAGGCCAGCCGGCCGGACAACAGGTTTTCTTTGGCCGACGCCGAGCCTGTGTACTCAAATTGCTTAACGTTGATGACCGACTGACGCGCGCCATAAGTCATTTGGCCGTCCGTCAGCGACATGACGTTCTGACCCAGGTAAAAACCATACGAGCTTTTGTTCAGATCACTGGCCACCGTCAGGCCGTTCAGCTCGATCTGCACCGGCGGCTTGTCGAGGCTGGCCGCGTGAATCTTGAGGTGATCCATGTAGCCACGGCCCTTGAGGTGTTGCCCGTCGGCATCGCTCTGGCCTTCCATCGTCATGCCTGAAAAGCTAAGGGTGGAGTGTTCGTCCAGTTGCATATCCAGCGGTAGCAACTGCAGGTGGCCTTCAACCGCACGGTTGTAATCCACGGTCAGTTGACCTTGAAGCGGAGCCTGGTCTTTGGCCGCAGCAAACCATTTCTCAGTGAACGGGGTTTTCTCCAGCGCATAGTTGCTGGTCGCCATGACCGGCATCCATTTGAAGGTTTTGATACGCGACCACGGCAATGGCCCATGCTCGATGTTGTCGACGAACAACAACGTCAGCGGCTCGTCGCTCTCAGCGCTGTCATCCTGAATGTTCAGACGATACTGCGCGGTGCTGCTGTACAGGTGACGGTCAAAAGAAACCAGTTCAAGCGTGGCCTGGGTCGTGGAACCCTCCAGCTGAGACGCCAACTCCAGGTTGGCCTGCTCCAGCGAGGTTTTAATCACCCCTTCCAGCTTGGTGCCGGTGTACCAGGCACCTGCCGTGTTCAGAGCCCCTGCAAGTACAACTATCCCGACCAGCACACCTAATGGCTTATTCATCTATTAACCTGTTCAATGTCCGTTGTGTTGAAAGTAATAAAGGTCTTTGCCTGGCCCGTCTTGGGCCGAAAAGTGGCAGCAGCCTATCACTGGCGGCTGCATGGACGCTGTTTTTCAGTGGCACTGCGCAAAGCGGTGAAAGGGGATGAGTACTAGCCCCTGTCGTTGATCTGATGCTCAAAGTGCCTGCGGCCGGGGCTTTATCCGAACACCGGCACCGCAAAGCCCCCTTGACTATAGATTTACCCTACAGCAGTTAAAGAAAAAACTGCGCCATTACCTCGATGAAAAAGCCGAAAACGCCCGTGCTTTAAGGCGTCAGGGTGTTGCCGGGGCCGCTGCCCGCGCGCTTTCCCAACCGCCCCCGAGCGCCAGAAACAGGTCGATCTGACTCATGGCAACCTGAGTGTTAGCCGCGGACAATTGCGCGCGCATGTCCGTGTAGGTGCGGGTGGCTTGAAGGTCGGCCAGGAACGAGTCACGGCCTGCCATAAAGAACTGGTGCGTCTGTTCAGCGGCCGTTTTGGCCGATGCCTCGGCCTCGGCCAGCGCATCACGACGTTGCAGCAGCGCGGTGTATTGCACCAGGCTGGTCTGGGTTTCACGGATAGCGTTCAACACCACCCCGTCGAACGTGGCCAGCGCGCCTTGAGTGGCCGCTTCCGCTTCGCGAATGCGGGCTCGTGAGCCATTGGTAGGAATGGTCCAGCTCAGCAGTGGGCCAAAGCCCCAGCGATTCGCGGGTGCGGTGCCAAGGTTTTCCACCAGCCCGACGGTACCAATGCTCGCACCGATGCTGATGTCCGGGTACAGCGCACCGGTGGCGACGCCGATTTCTGCGGTCGCGGCGGCCAGATGACGCTCGGCCTGACGCACATCCGGGCGGCGCTTGAGCAGGGTGGCACCGTCCCCTACAGGCAGCAGTTGAGCGATATGCGGCAGTTCGGCACACGTCGAAACGCTGGCCGGCAGTTGATCCAGTGGCTTGGCCAGCAGCATCGATAACCGGAACATTCCGGCCTGGCGCAGCGCTTCGTAACGCGGCAGCTCGGCGCGCAACGACTTGAATTGGGTCTGAGAGCGCGTGACCTCCGTCTCATCGCCGCGCCCCGCGTCGCGCAGGCGTTGGGTCAGAGCGGTGCTTTGCCCCTGAAGTTGCAGGGACTCGTTGGCGATATGGTGCTCTTCGTTAGCCGCACACACTTGGGTATAGGCGCGTACAACATCGGCCACCAAGGTGATGCGCGCCGTGTCAGCGGCCGCCTGGGTGGCATCCGCGTTGGCCTGCGCCGCCTCGATGCCGCGCTGCAACGTGCCCCACAAATCAAATTGGTAAGAGGTGCTGATGCCCAAGTCGCCGACGTTGGCCACCGGCACCTTGTCGGCCAGCAGAAAGGCTTCGCCAGATTCTTGCAGGCGTTGGGCACCCGCCTTCACCGAACCACTCCAGCCACCCGCCGATTGAGCCTGATCAACCCGCGCGCGTGCCCGCGACAGGTTGGCTGCCGCTACTCGCAGGTCGGTGTTGGAGGCCAGGGCCTGCCGCACCAACGCGTCGAGGGTCGGGTCTTGATACAGCCGCCACCAATCGGCAGGCACGGGAGCCGACACTACATTGCTCCCCTCGCCCGCGAATGCGCCCTGCAAGTCAGGGCGTTGCAGGGCTGCGTCCTTGGGCACGTGATAATTGGGCCCGACCAGTTGGCAACCCGACAACAACAGGCCTAGCCCAACCGCCGCCAGGTGGAGCGCTTTCATCGTGCGTTCTCCTGGGCAGGCTTGGCCTTGGGCGCGTCCTCGATAATGGAAACGGTCGCGGTACGGCCCGCGATCATGCGGAAATCTTCGGGTACATCATCAAACACGATCCGCACCGGGATCCGCTGCGCCAGCCGTACCCAACTGAACGCCGGGTTGACGTTGGGCAACAGGTTCTGGCCGCTGGTACGGTCGCGGTCTTCGATACCCGCCACGATGCTTTGAACGTGGCCGCGCAACCGCGCGTTGTCGCCGACGACTCGAATATCGACGCGCTGGCCGACATGGATGCCGTCGAGCTTGGTTTCTTCGAAGTAGCCGTCGATATGGAAAGAGGTGCTGTCGACAATCGACAACACCGGTCGACCCGCCGTCACAAATTCATTGACCCGTGGCGCTCGGTCGTTGACATAGCCTTCGACGGGGCTGCGTACCACGGTGCGGTCCAGGTTGAGCTGGGCACTGTCCACCGCCACTTGCGCTTCGGTCAGTGCCGCCTGGGCTCGCATTTCGCGCGATTGGCTCTCTTCCAATTGCTCACGGGCCACAAGGTTGCCCAAACCACGGTTACGGCGGCTTTCACGCTGGGCCTGAGCCAAGGTTTCCTTACGGTCGGCAACCGTTGCCTGAGCCTGGCGCAGCGCCAGTTTGAAACGCTCCTGGTCGATGACAAACAACACCTGATCGCGCGCGACCTGCTGGTTGTCACGCACCTCTACTTGTTTGATCAGGCCCGACACATCGGGGGCAATTTGCACCACATCGGCACGAATGTGGCCGTCCCGCGTCCAGGGCGCAAACATGTAATACATGGTCATGCGCCACACCACGATGCAGGCAAACGTCACCACCAACAGGGTGAGTACGACACGGCCCAGAGTCACTAAAGGTTTTTTCATGTCATGAGGTATCGACTGAACGAATCCACAACGCCGAGTAGCAAAGCGTAGAGACCGACGTTGAACAAAGCCCGGTGCCAGACCAGACGGTAAAAGTGCACCCGCGTGAGGACCGCGTGAACCACCAAAAAAAGTAAGTACGTGATGCCCATCAATACCAGGAGCGTGGGCAGGAACACGCCGCTGATATCTACGTCACCGATCATAGCGGCGCTCCATCAATGCCTTGAGTACCGGGGTGCGGCAGATCGCTGGCGTCCACAATAAACTCAACCCCGGGCAACACGGCCAGCCGCAAACCGCTCAGGGCGTGCAGCAAGTGAACCCGCGCTTCGCTCTCATCCTGCAAGTCGCGGGCATTCAGCGCCCGACGGGTGCGCTCCATCGTCATCTGTAGACCGTTGGGCATGGGCAGCCGCTCACCCGCCATCAGGCACGCACGAAAGTAGTCCCCGACATCGCTTACGACCTGCCCCAGCAGCGCGTGAGCCTCACCCTTAACCCGAGGCGTGTAGGCCAGCAGGTCGAGCAGGTTGAGCGCCACACGCAAGTCGCGCAGGGCCACGCCCGTGTCTTGGCCGGTCTGAGCCAGACGCGGCAAATGCTGCATCAGGCGGTCCAGCATTTGCGCGCCCATGTGCCGGTGTTCGGCCAGGGTCGCGGGTTTGGTCAAGCTGACGATGTCGCGCCAACTGAAGCGCGTTAACCGTTTGGCTGCCAACTCGGCCCCGAACGGGCGGGCAATCAGGGTCCAGACGAAGGCAAACAGCAGCCCGACGGGGCCCGCGAGGTTAGCGTTCATAAACAACAGGAAGTCGGCGTCGTAGGCCCCCTGGATGCTGATAAACGACGCAGTGTTGACGATGGTCAGCAAGGTGCCCAAGTAAAAGCGCGGCTGCACGGTCAACGTACCCACACAGATGAACGGCACCGCAAACGCCAGCACCAGCATCGGAAAGTCATGCAGGTTGGGCAGGATCACAAACAGGTACACGCTGGCGAACACCACCGACAGCGAAGTCCAGAAAAAGAACCGGTAAATCTGCGGGGCTGGATCATCCATCGCCGCAAAGAAGCTGCAGGCCACGGCGGCCAGAATCACCGCGCTGGCTCCGTCGGTCCAGCCCAACAGGATCCACAATACCGACGCGACAATAATCGCGGTGACAGTGGAAAACGCCGAATACAGCATCAGGCCCCGGTCGAGAAAAGGGGTCAATCGGCCCAGGCGCCAATGCCGGTAGACCGCTCGCCAAGGCTCTTCGCTGCCCGTGGCGATGGCGGTTTGCAGGCTGCGGCAGTCTTGCCACAAGTCAACCCACTCGCCCAAGCGATACAGAACGTTGGACAGCACCAGTTGGCGGCGGTCATCCAGTGCGGCGGGGGCGGGTTGCAAGGCTTCAAGTTCGCGGCGCAATGCTTGCCACTGCGGGACGGACGCACCGTCCTGGGTGTTTTCGAGCCAGGCACGTGCGTGGTCAAGCACCCCTGTCACACTGTCGAGCAATTCGGGGGCTCGGCGTTCAAGGGCGTAAAGGGCATCATCCAGCGCGTCGACCACCGGCAACAAATGAATCATCCGCCCGCGCAGTTCTTTGGTATTACGCACCGTCTGCGGGTGTGCACCCTCGTGAGGTAACTGCCCGATCATCATTTCCAGGGTGTTGAACGTGGTCACCATCGAGGCGCGCAAACCGCTGGCCTTGCTTGGCTCTACATCGCGCGACAGGTAATGCTTGCTGTAGTTGGCCGCATCGGCAAACCATTTGGCGGCAGAATCGATGAACACCGGCGTCAAACGACGCGGCCAGAACATGCTGCCTACAACAGCGGCGCAGACGATGCCCAGCATGATTTCTTCGGTACGCGAGACCGCAATATCGAAGACGTTAAGCGGGTTATCCACAATCGGCAGGGCGATCATCGGCATCGTGTAACCGGCGAGCATAAACACGTAGCTATTGGCGGTGCGCAGGTGCAGCGACAGAAACAGCAAGATGCCGGTCCAGAGGGCAATGACCAACACCAGCAAGAACGGCGTTTGCACAAACATCGGCACAAAGAACACCGCTGCTGCGGCACCTATCAAGGTACCCAGCGCACGGTAGACGGCCTTGGAACTGGTCGGGCCAACGAACGGACTCGACACGATATACACCGTGGCCATGGCCCAATACGGGCGCGGCATTTCCATCAGCAAGGCAATGTACAACGCAATCATTGAGGCCGCGAAAGTTCGCACACCGTAGAACCAGTCGCGGGCCGGCGGCAGGCTGCTGAAAAAGCCGTTCAAGAGGCCGCCCCAACCGGTAATTGGCCGGCCGCTTCAAAAGCCTTGATGACGCGCAGCGCCGCCTCCTGGTCGGCCACTGACAGGTTGGCCAGCGCAGCACGACGCAGTTGCACCAGGTGCGCCTCAATCGACTGCACTAGCACGCGACCGGTATCGGTCAGGCTCAGGCTCTTGGCCCGGCGATCACTCGCGTCTTCACACCGGCGCACGTACCCCGCCTTGCACAGTTGATCGAGCAGGCGCACCAGTGACGGGCTTTCCATACCGGCAGCCTGGGCGACGGTGACTTGGCGCACGCCGTCGCCCAAGCGGCCGATAATCAGCAGAGGCATGGCGCACGCTTCGGAGATACCGTAGTTGACCAGCGTGGTTTGACAGACGCGACGCCAATGGCGAGTCGCAACCACCATGCCGGTGCTGATACTCATTTGAAGTGAATCCAGGGAGTCGGACAAAAGGCTTCACACAATGTTAGTTTGCTAACTATTTAGTTTGCGCGGCGGCTTGAACGGAGTCAAGTGTCACAAATTAATTCTGCGCTTTCGCCCGCTTTTTAAACGCCGCATTCGAGAGGCTGAGTGCTCACTGCACACCCGCCAAGGGGCCGCGGTCACGGTCGCACTCGCCGGCAACACACGGCAAATATAGACGAGCCTGAGTGTCGTCAACGGTTAGATCCTGCGCTTTATGCCAACCGGTCGGAATCGGACTGAAATCGTCTGGCTGCACGCTGCTGCTGATTAGCCATATGCGTCCGGAGGTGGGTGGCAAATCGGCCAGATGGTCAACGTAGATCTTGGAACCTTGCTCGTTTACCAACGCACCGAAGCCATAATCACTCGGCCGCCCGGATGCGCCATCGGCCAGTGCGGGCGTGTAGAGCAGGGGCTGCACCCCTGTCTTGTTGTAATACACATAACCGAAGTACCAGAACAGGTCACTGACGACGATACGATCGCCCGGCAAAAACTGTTGGTTCACATGCTCAACCAGGCGATCAAAATGATCGGCACCGTTAGCGGCATTACCGCGCAGACCCACCCACTCCGTGCCCACGAACAAGGCCAACAGGGCTATGGCGAAGGCTCGCCGATGTTCCAGCAATTGATCAACCGCCAATGCGGTAATCAATGCCAGCCCCAAGGCGGCAAACATGACATACCGCTCGATAAATAGCGGGGTCATAAATGACACGCCGTAGACCGCCAGAATCGGTAGCAAGGTATAGATCACCAGCAAGGTATGCGATTTATACGCGCAGGTATCCCGCAGCGCCATCCACCCTGCACCGGCAACCATGAACAGCGGTGCTAGCCAGAACAACGGCCGTGGCAGGTCATCACCTTCATCCTGAATGACGAACTGCCACATCATGGCGGGTAAGGAATGGGCATCTACGGGTGGCTCCCAATCAACATCCCCGCCAGCCTTGAGTTCAGTCATGTGGTGCAACAAGTCCACCAGCCCCGGGAGCCATGGCAAAAAGAGCAGCACAATGGCGACGTTGGCGATCCACCAGGCCGAGCGCTTAAGCGGGTTATCCGCACGGTTTGCACTGAGTACAAGCAGGTACAACCAATGGGCCAGCACGCAGAACGCAGTGAAATAGTGGGTATAGAACGCAGCACTCATGAGTAGCACATAGACCACCAGGTAACGATTTTTACCCGGCGACTTGACCCAATACAGCAGGGCAAGGGTAGCCGCGATCAGCCAGAACCCCAGCAGCGAGTACATCCGCACTTCCTGGCTGTAGCGTACGGCCGTCGGCAGCATGGCCAGCAGCAGCCCTGCCAGTAATGCGGCCCTGGGTGTCGCGACTAACCGCATAAGCCACATCCCCAGCCCCACGGTCGCAATACCGGGCAGCACACTCAGGGTGCGAATCGAGAATAGGCTGTCACCAAACACCGCGATCCAGCCATGCAACAGCATGAAATACAGCGGTGGGTGCACATCACGGGCCGCATGCTCCCAAATACCTGAGAGCGGGTAGCCGCTCAACACAAGACTTGAACCTTCATCGCACCAAATGGCTGAGGTGGTTGTCCCATAGAAACGCAACACCGTCGCCAGCAACATAATTGAAATTGCCCACAACACTGACGGGTGAGTGTGCCGTGACGTTGTATTGAAAGACGACTCAGGAAGGCGGAGTCCGTGTGCACTCACATCGTTACGGCTAAGTACGCCCATCCTGCACCTGCTGTTCATTAAAGCTGCGACCGGGCAACTTCGGATCCTACGATTGTGGACGTCTACGATGAAGGAAAACAGTGCATATCGCGTAGGGGCCGAAAAGATACCTGTTCACTACGATCACTTTGTACGCTGGCGCGGTAGACTATTAGTTACAAGGTTTGACAGGATTGAGGTCAATGCCTTGCGCAAATTGGATCCAAAACACCTTTAAACCTGCGCTGTAGGTGGTAGTACCAACGTGGCCGTCAAACATGATTTTTTAAACAGCATCAACGTCACCGGCCCCATACCGGCCCATTTGGCACGGGCCGTCATTGAGGAGACGCTACGCAGCGCAATCCTTGATGGGCGCTTGCCTTCGGGTACGGCCATGCGTCAGCAAGCCTTGGCGATGTTGTTTGGCGTTAGCCGTATGCCCGTGCGCGAAGCCCTGCGCCAACTTGAGGCTCAGGGCTTGCTGCATGTGGTGCAACACAAGGGGGCAGTAGTAGCGCCGTTGATAGAAGACGATGCACTGCAAACCTACGAGCTGCGTTTGCTGCTTGAAGCTCATGCCTTGCGCCTGTCTTTACCACTGCTAAGTGAAGACGATTATCAAGAGGCTGCAAACTGTATTGCGGCACTCGAATCCGAAACGGACTTGAGTAAGATCGGCGCATTGAATCGACAATTCCATCAGGCGCTTTACGGCAAGGCACCCAATAAAAAGTTGTTGTCGATGATTGAGGCAGGGTTGGTTGAGGAAGAACGCTTTCTGCGCTTCAACGTTGACCAAATGGTCCTTGGGAAGCTGTGCCAGGATGATCACCGAGCGTTGCTGCGCCATGCCCGAGACCGGGACGTAGAAGCCTGTATCGCTGAGCTGACAGTCCATCTGCAACATGGCGCTCAGGCCATTACCCAGTACCTGAAGAGCCAGAAGCCCAAACAGCCGTAAGGCCCACGCGTGCGGGCAAGCCCTGCAAGACGTAAATCTATCCCCCTCCAAAGATGCAGCTGCTCGCTCGAGCAGTTGCTGCCATCGCCTGGACGCTTGCCTGATCCACAGTGAGCGCTGTGTTCGTTGCACCGGCCTCAGGCAAACAGAAACCTTTATCCCTTCGAACTACCAACCCGCATTGTTGGCGACCGGCTTGGCTGCGCAAGACGGGATCTTCGGAAGTTTAACGAGCACTCAGTGTTTGTCACGGGTAAGGGCACGGTAAACCCATCTGTTCATCCCCGCTAAGCCCCGACATAGTGGACACCTTTTTAAGTGGACACCTTTTCTGGCCTTTTAAAGCGGATCCCCCATGCAGCCAAAACGACGCTCTTACACCAAGATTTTCAAAGCCCAACTCATACAAGAATCCGCCCAGCCGGATGC
>Ga0308167_1001714_pt1 | contig 23686 bp, 17 predicted proteins | sample PhyCR1_2_FD_202138 | JGI IMG/M metagenome (GOLD analysis project Ga0308167, IMG submission 202138) | Phyllosphere microbial communities from UC Gill Tract Community Farm, Albany, California, United States - DLSLRC.R1 | ecosystem: Host-associated > Plants > Phyllosphere > Unclassified | place... | reverse complement strand
ATCGCAGCCGGTGAGCATCACCAGCAATGCGAGCAGCAGGCCCGGGCGCAACCAGCGCCCAAGGGTTTTCAACGGAATCATCGGTCGATCCAATTGCGAGGGAATGCCGTTCCCCGTCCTGCCCGCACCGGCCAAAGCCGGGCCCACCCGTCCAGAAGACAGGCAGGTGAGGTGGGGTCGAGTCAGCCTTTCAATTTTAGGCCGTCACCCACCATTTAAGAAAGGCATTGACAATGATCAGGCGCAGGAAAGGCCCGGATCTGGATGCGACACGTTGTCGCACCGCGCCATTGCGGCAGGCAGAACGCGCGGGGATGGCAGCGTAGCATCGGCCACGAGGACGACGAGGCCCCTCGTCCGGCACAGTCGACTGAACAGGTTCAGCAAGTTGTGACTCCCCTTTCTTCGAGGAACCCGGCATGGACAGACCCTTCAGCGTTGAACGCATCGACCACCTGGTGCTGAGGGTGCGCGATCTGGCCCGCAGCGAAGCCTTCTATGGCCAGGTGCTGGGCTGCGCGGTGGTGCGGCGGCGCGAGCACCTGGGCCTGGTACACCTGCGCGCGGGCGCATCGATGATCGACCTGATCAGCCTGGACGGCACGCTCGGTCGCCACGGCGGCAGCGGACCGGGCAGCGAAGGGCGCAATGTCGACCACCTGTGCCTGCGCGTGCATCCCTTCGACGAAGCGGCGCTGGTCGCCCACCTGGCCGCCCACGGCGTACCGGTGCCGGCGCCGGCCGAAGTCAACTTCGGTGCCGAGGGCGACGGATTGTCGTTGTACTTCAAGGATCCGGACGGCAACACGGTGGAGCTGAAGGGGCCTGCCAACGGAGCCGCGCAATGACCCGGTCCGCGGCCACGCCGGCGAAGATCGACTTCAAGACGCAGGACAAGGCGCTGTACCGGCCACCGGTCGGCTCGTTCGTGCGGATCGAGGTGCCGCCGATGTCCTTCGTGATGGTCGATGGACAGGGTGATCCGAACCAGGCGCCGGCCTATCGCGATGCGGTGGAGTGGCTGTACTCGGTCAGCTACGCACTGAAGTTCGCGATGAAGGCCGAAGGACGGGACTACGTGGTGCCGCCGCTGGAGGGACTGTGGTGGGCCGACGACCCGTCCAGCTTCGTGGCACGGCGCAAGCACGCGTGGCGCTGGACGATGATGATCCGCACGCCGCTGGACGTCGGCGTTCCGCGTTTCAACGAAGCGGTGGCCAAGGCATCGGACAAGCGCGGTACCGCGCCGCAGAGCCTGCGCCTGGCGCTTTACGAGGAAGGCCTGTGCCTGCAGACGCTGCATGTAGGCGCCTACGATGACGAGGGCCCGACACTGGCCGAACTGCATGAACGGATCATGCCGGCACAGGGGCTGACCTTCGCCGGGCCGCATCATGAGATCTACCTGGGCGACCCACGCAAGGTAGAGCCTGCTCGCCTGAAAACGGTGCTGCGGCAACCGGTGCGGGCGCGGTGACGGCCGCGTCTCGGGCTGATCCGTCAGCCGCCCTGGAACCGCACCGGGAGACGTAGGGTTATCTGCTTGACCGTGGTCACCGGCCGCCGGGGGGTGACGTGCCATTGGAGTGCAGCCTCACGGGCGGCGCGATCCAGCGCAGGATGTCCGCTGCTGCGGTCCACGGTCACATCGAGCACGCGCCCCTCGGCTGACATGGTGATCAGCAGCTCGACGCTGCCTTCCAGCACCGTCTCCCCGTCACCACGCGGATAGCGCGGGGGATGCCGGCGCGTCATCGCCGCCAACTGCGCGCCCAGCGCCTGCTCGGGATCCAGCTGCGGCGGCGGCGGGTCCATGGCCGTCGGCGATGGTGCGTCCACGGTCACCGCCGGCGGCGTGGCGGCGACAGGCGCTTTGAACACGACCGTCACCTGCCTGCGCTCGCCGCCTGTGGGCACCTTCGACGCGCTGAGCCAGGTGCGTGCGCCCCGGCGCGCGGCCTCATCCAGCTGGGCGCTGCCACTGCTGCCTTCCACCAGCACCGCCGTAACCACGCCGGTCTGCCAGACATCCACCTGCAGGGTCACCATGGTGTCGGCCTCCACAGGTGCGCGCAGCGGGATGCCATGGCGCAGGTCCTTGAAGCCGGCGGCGGGCAGGTCGACCAGCACCTGCCCATACTCTGCTGGTGACGACGACGGCGGCAGAGAGGGTGACGTACGCAACGCCAGGCCCTTGCGATCGACCAGCATCCCCGCTGGCGGCATCGCGCGTTGCGCCTGCCTGGCGGTATCCGCTTTCGGGACCGCCGGCGGCGAAGGCTCCGAGACCGCCGGGCCAGCGGGGTCTGCGGCGTCCGGCGCATTGCCTTTGCCTGCCTTCGCCTGCCGATCGTCATCGCCCAGCAGCAGTGTCGCGCGCGCCGTCAGGATCTCCATGCGGTCTTCGGACGCACTGGCCAGCAGCGTCGAGAGCATGAACACGTCGCTGCCAAGCAGCAGCGTGTTCACGTCGAACCGGGCGGGATCGGACGAAGCGTTCTTGTCACTGCGGTCGATCAGTCCGGCAATCACCAGCGCGCCCAGCGCCAGCTCTTCGTCCGTGTCGACCATCGTCGAAGCGTAGGCATTCCACAGACGCTCCTCCAGCGGTGCATAGGCGAACAACACCTCCTGCGTGCCGTGGATGCGCCACAGGCGCTCTTCCAGTGCCGCGTCGCCCTCACGGTCGAACGGCTTGCGCGGCGACCACCGTGAGCGGATCGCCAGCTCCTGCAGATCCGTCGCCAGCAGGCGCATCGCAACCGAGGTGCTCGATGGCGAGAGTTTCCACATCTGCTGCAGCAGCTCGACCTGCTTCAGCTCCAGCTCGCGCGCTTCCTCCGCCGTCAGCCGGTCCACCATCGCGCCCGCATCGCTGGCCAGCCCCGCCGTCCTTTGCGTGCGGCGGCCGGACCGGGCGGCAAGGGTCTCGATGGTCTCGTTGTACGCCGCGCGCAGGCGCTCGTACTCGGTGCGGTCTTCGCGCAGCACGGGGCCATTGCGCGCCCACAGATCCAGCTCCTGCATCAGCGCCTGCGTACGCGGCAGATCGCCACGGGCAGCAGTGCGCGCGGTTTCGTGCACCTTGTTGAGCATTTCCCGCTCGAAATGACCGCGCGAGTACCAGCGCGGAACCGCAGTGCGATCCTCGCCGACCAGTACCGAGCTCGGCCCCTGTTGACCGCTTCCTGCGCCCGTAGCGCCATTCCCGGAAATGCCGGTGACGATGAAGACGACGAAAGAGAGGAAGCCGAACATCACCGACGCGATCAGATAGTCCACGGCCCGGTCCTGAACCGCTACGCGCAGGAATGACAGCACCGACACCGCTCCACCGATCAGCAGCGCAGCACGCAACGCCGCCCTGCCATCACTCAACACGCCGCTCGACAGCACTCGTCCGAGCCAGCCGATCGAGCTGTAGACCAGCACGCCGAGGTCGCCCCAGAACGGCGCCATCCCGATCAGCGCCAGCAACAGCACGGCCAGTACACCCAACAGCTTCATGGGCGCTTGCTCATGATCAGCATCGGCACGAACAGGATGAACAGCAGGATCGCGATCGCCAGCATGGCCATCTGCACGGCCAGCCCCACGCCATCCCAGATGCCCGGGTCCACCAGCGCGCTGTAGCGGCGGTAGGCCGGCATGCCCCAGCCCATCACCCAGCCCAACAGCAGCGTGCCGATCACCGCCATCGTCACCCGCGACATCACCCCGGGCACGCCGCTGGCCGCCGACGCCTGCGCGGCGACCGGCTGCGCCTGGGCGACGCGCGCGGCGGTGCGTGCACGCTGCTTGCGGGCCTTGTTCGGTTTCTGCCGCGTGCGGGTCTGCGCCGCGCGTGCGCTGCCGGCCAGCAGTTCCGCGCGGGTGCAGGCGGCACAGGGCATGCCGACAAAATGCTGGTGGGCCGCATCCTTGCCGCACGTCACCAGCTGACCGGCGTTGCGCCGTGCGTAGTCCAGCAGCAGCGTGGCCCATTCCTGCGCCGAAGGCCTCCGCCGCGCCTGCGCCGAGAACGCACGATCAAACATGTCGCGCAGCGCCGGCGGAAACATCTCATGGCCGCTGACCGGCGAGGGCAGCATCCGCGGATGCGGCTTGCCACGCGCGTAGGGGTAGAGGTTGGCGGCGATGCGCGCCGGCAGGTCACTGGGCACCGTCGCCCCCTGCGGCCGGCCCGCATACGGATGCAGGCCGGAATTGAGCAGCTGGAACACCATCACCGCCAACGCGAAGCGATCCTGCGCCTCCTCCTGGCCCGGCTTCACCCCCGGTTGCTGGAACTCGGACGCCAGATAGTCGGTGGTGACCTGGCCGGCCGGAAAGCGCTCGCCCTTGCCCTGGATGCTGAAACCATCGCAATCGAGCATCGCGATGAACAAGGTGCTGCGATAGAACCGCACGTTCAGCGGTTTGAGGTCGACCACATAGTGCTGCCGCCGGTGCAGCGCGGCCAGCATCACCGCCAGGTTGGCGGCCAGGGTCATCTTCGCGCCCAATCCGGTGGGCAGGCCCTCGGCGCGTGCCTGCCGCTCCTGCAGTACATGTTCCAGATCGCTGGTAGCCGACAGATCCAGGATCGGCATGGTGAAGCCGATGAAACGCCCACTGCGATTCCGCAGCAGGGTCATCGGCCAGGCAATCTGTACCTGGTCGGCTCCCTGCCCTTCCATCGGCGGCAGGTCCGGCTGCAGCTCCAGCATCGCCTGCAGCTTGCGCTCGTAGACGCGCGCGTCCTTGTCCGAATGGTAGAGCTTGGCCACTTCGCGCGGCCGCTCCTTGAGGGTGAACACGCTGCCCGCACCGCCACTCTTGAGCAGCCGCTCCAGGGTGAGCGGCCTGCGCTGCGCGTCGTAGACCTTTTCGCCGCTGCGCCCGGGCATGTGCTCAGGCCGGCAGCGCGACCAGCAACGTCTTGTCGTCGCCGGTGATCTGATCGGTGCGCGGGTCGGCCAGCGTCGCATGCAACGCCTGGCTGCCGTGGGTCTCGTCCACGCCGGCCAGATAACGGATCACCGGCGCGATGAACGGTTGGAACAGGCTGTCGCCTGCGCGCGACATCGCAAACGGCTGCACGCCGTCGGACATCAGCACCAGCGCATCGATGGCCCCTTCGAAGCGGGTCAACCGCAGCTGCTCGCGCCAGTTGCCACCGGTCACGAACCAGGTTTCGTTGGCGTACTCGCCATTGGCAGGCAGCGATACCGCATCGGGCGATTCATTGCTGAACGCACAGGCGGCCACGCCATCGCCCACATGGAAGAACCAGCCGCCATCGCGTGTAGCGACCGCCCCTACCAGCGTGCAGGCATGGTCGGATAGCTTCAGGCCCTGGCTCAGCGCAAGCATCGCCAGCTGCCCGCGCGCATCGTCGACAGCGGTTTCGATGATGCTGCGCAGCGCGTCCACCGGCAGTGCCAGTGGATCGGCGCCGAGCTGCGCGGACCCGGTAACCGACGCCGCCACGCTGCTGGATACATGCCGGGCGCCCACATCGCTGTGCGATGCTGAGCCTGCGCCATCGCAGACCACCGCGACCAATGTCTGCCCCACCTGCACCGACGCATAGGCGTCCTGGCAGGGCTGCCCGCGGTCCAGATGGGACCGTCCCGTGGCCGATGCGGCCATCACGCGCCAGGCCATGGTCAGACCGGCACTTGCGACCAGCTGTCGGTGGCCGGCAATTGCACCTGGCCACCGGGCGTCGAGTTGGAGACCACCCGCATGCTCGCGCTCAGCCACAGGAACAGTTCCTTGAACTGCAGGCCCTGCAGGCGCTTCACGCCGCGCTCGCCATTGCGGCTGAACTGACCCAGCACGCTCATGTCTGCATTACCGACAGCGATCGGGAACACCGCCACCTTGTTCTGCTGCTCGGCCTCGCGGCACTGCTCGGCCACCGCTTCCCAGGCGTCCGTGGGCTGGCCATCGGACATCAGGAACAGCCACGGCCGGGTGTAGGCGACGCCGGCCTGGCGGAAGCGCGCCTTCTCGTCTTCAATCTCCTGCAGCGCCACTTCCACGGCCGCACCGGTCGGCGTGGTGCCATTGGCCGACAACGTGGGCGCGGTGAAATCCATCGCATCGCACCAGTCACCGCTGATGGCCGCGTTGTCCATGCCGCCGTACTCGACCAGCAGCACGCGCACACGCTTGGCCGCGATCACATCGGCCTTCAGCTCCTGCTCCAGCAGTTTCAGGCCCGCGTTCAACTGCTCGATGGGGCCACCGCTCATGCTGCCGGAACAGTCCAGCACCAGGATCAGCGGCGTGCGCTGCTCACTGTTGTCGACCAGCGAAACATCGGGGATTGCAGCAATGGACATGATGGGAAGCCTCCGTGCGGGTGAACCGGTGCAGGTGATCTGCGGGGACGATTATAGGGGGAGCTGGAGGTCCAGGGGCGAGGGCCGACTGGGAGCCGTGCCGGCCAAACAAAAAGCCCCGACCGAGGCCGGGGCTTTTCATTACAAGCAACGGGGGCCGGAAACAGGAATCGAACCTGCGACCAGCCGCCTACGACTCCAAATCAACGATGGCCTAGCCGCTGGATGCATCAGTCTGATCAGCGATAGCGCCAACGAAATCGATGATCTCTTCGATCTCGACGCCTCGTTGATTAGGCTCATCGTCAGATCCCAAACCGGTCTCCGAAAACTCTTGCACTAAAGCATCGATCAGCGACTCGCGGTCATGTTTGACAAGGTGCTTGATGCCCTCTTCAGGCAAGTGAAAGCTGTGCTTCGCTGCGATTTCAACCAACAGAGAATGCAGATGGCACGAGATAGACCGTTTCATTTCACTTCACCTTCGGGTCTCTCAACCCATCGCTGCTTCTTGGAATGGCAGTTACGACCTTCCCCTCACCATTCAGGACTACCTTCGCATCTTTCCCGGTGTAAGCAGTCCTGCCACCGACCTGCTCGGCGACTTTCGCAGGGTCTTTTACCGCTCACTGAAAGAGCCTCGAAGCAAGGTTCGGCATTCATGACACAAGGAGGTCATCGGAATGCAACTCCAGGGCTGAGGCCAAAGGGGCCATCCTGAGTTGGACAGGACCCTTGGCTACAAGCACCAGCGAAGCCGAGGGCGATGCCTCGCGAGGGATTGAACGGCGACGGAAGCGAACCATCCGCAGCGAGCTACATGAGTGCTCACCAATGATCAGCTCGCAGCGAATCCCTCACCAATCAATGAGTTCCATGTCCCACAAACAAAAAGCCCGACCAATGCCAGGGCTTCCTGCTGTATCTGGTGCCGGAAGTAGGATTCAAACCTACGACCTAGGCGTTCATACATCTACCCGCGCGTACTCGTCCGTAGGGAACTGCCAATTTTTGGGGGCGCCACCAGGAAACGACATCGAAAAGGCACCCGGAATGTCGACAGCTACTGCACTGAATACCTCTCCGCCATCCTTTGAACGGAACTCTATTCCCGCATCGACAAGGATGCCATCACTTTGCCACCGAAGGATGCTGATCTGGCCTACTACAAAGCCCACCAGTACTGAGAGGCCAACCTGATCCCCATCGCTGACGGCGCTTGGTGCCAAAGCAAGATTGATCGTCCCATACTCATCCCAGCCACGAACCAGGGTGCTGGACGAAGTAATTTCAAGTGAGTACCCAGAGTTGAACTCCAGACAGGCCCACCACGCAAGATCCGAGCGCTGAGCAGCTGGAATGCAGCAACGCGTTACTTCCGCCCCACGCAACAAATCAAGTTGATCGACAGAATCCAGCCCCTTGAGCTGCGCTGGAAGGTAGAGCGATCCATCAGCCAGAGAATCAATCGTAGTGAAGGGTTTCATGTGGTTTATTTCCGTTAGCGGGAATGTCTATGCTCTTCCCGCCTGAACTGCTGGTGTCGCGACCGAATACGCCGTGCTCTCCGATTTTAGCCACGGGAACACCGATCGGATGCGGTCCGGGTACTGACGACCACCCTTGAGCTCAGCTATCGTCCAAGGCTCGAAATGCTCGTTGAGGAGCGTTTCGAGCGTGCAACTAGTGGGCTTGGACTTTGCGAGCGTCGGCAATCCGGACTGAACGTATTCAGCCACCGTTTGCCGGGTTCGGTCCCGGGTCAGGTGATCGACCGAATCCAATGTACGGCGCTTACCGTGCGCCCAGGTAACGGTCCAAGCCTTGTGCCCTGAGGGGTGCACGCGAAGAATCAGACCGCGAACCTGAGCGTCTTTGAGCTCATAGGGTCGATCCTTGGGCTCAACGGTGAGAACGATGCGCTTTGTGAGGGCAGATGACATTGAGCGACTGTCCGTAAGTGACGATAAGAGCAACTTACGACATGATGCGAGGCGGTGTCTGGATGCGGATCGTCCGCAGTGGACGATCCCACCCCATGTAGCCGCCAGTTCAGTTACAACTCAAGCTGAAAACCGTTGATATTCGAACAGACCCACAGTCTCTACGGCACGTATACCAAAACCACCTCGTATCGATATCCTTCGCCAACTTCGTACACGTGAGCTTGAAGCACTAGATCACTCCTCCCCTCCTCTTCTGTGTAAAGATCAACCAGAACGTTCCAAAAATCTCCATACCAAATGCATACGGAAGAGCTCCAGGACTCGTCTGGCAGCCTTTTCAAGTGTGCGCCATACGCGCGAATGCTCTCTTGCGCGCTTGCCCACACATCTGGGGCCTGAAGGGTTACCTGCGGTAGCGATGGTTCGCGCCCTTGAATCAGCGCATCAACGATGGCTGCGAGCGTGGGCCGCCAAGCTTGCGGCACCGCAATCTCGTTCTCACCATCTTTAGTTATGGTCGTCATCTTTAGTTATGGTCGTCTCCTTCATTGCTAATCTCTCCCGTGCAATTGCTTGTGGCAGTCCAAACAGACCTCGGCATGATTGGAGGATGTTGTAGGACCAACGTCGGCGTGTCGCTCGACATGATGCCCGGCGGAATTGCTTCGATCAATTGACGTCCCGCACCCCGTCGCGCACTTTCCACCTTGTTCAGCTCGCTTGGATTCTCGTGCGGAATCAGTGAACAACCGCTGTGGGTCTCGTTGTGCTACTGGAACTGACCCCGGCCCCGTGGGTGGCTTTGGAAGATCTCCAACCATCTTGCCCGCGTCGCCGAGATTGTCAGCTGTGCGCGCACCGTCAACAGCCTTCTCAAGTCCCCTGGCGGCCTTGATTGCCGTACCCGCGCCTCCGGGAACAAAGGGCACTGCAGCCGCCGTCGCATCAATCGCCACACCGATTGAGTCGACAATACCCGCCCCCACATTACCTTGGCTAAAGTTCGAGTAGGCACTGGTCGCGCCCATCGCAATGTTCGCAACGTCCCATTCGGTCTCGACAATGCGTCCATCAGGATCCGTGAACTTGTACGGATTACCGTTCGCATACCGGTATCGATTGAACTGCCCAACCGGCTGGTCATACGCAGTCACCGGATCCACAGACAGGAACACACCCAGCTGCGGATCCATGTACCGCTGCTGCATGTAACTCAGCCCGGTAGCCGAGTCGCTCACATGCCTGGTATACCCCGGTCCGTCCGTGGCCTGACCACCGACTACGGCCCCATAGGGCTCGTAGTCATGGCGCTTGATCACGTTGCCATTGGCATCGCTCTCGGCCACAACCGAGCCCAGCGCGTCCGTGTGGATGTAGTGACCGTTCGTGCGCCAGCGGTCGGCACAGCAGCCAGACCCAGCAACACCACAAAGCATAGCCAGGCGCCTACCGCACCCGGCTTACGAACTCGATCTTCAAATCCCTTGAAGCGGGTCAACACCGCCTGCAGTTCCCCCTAACCTGCGCATTCTTCCAATCCCTGAAAGAGCCTTGAAGCAAGGCTGGGCCATAGCACAGGAATGGTCGGCTGCAGTTTCCGGGTCAGGAACAGCGCTAGGAGCTAAGCTCCTGAGAAGTCGGCGGGGCCAGCAAACCGCGAGGTTCAGAAATCGGGCTGCCAGCCTTGGGCTGGCACTACTGGGGGACCACGCGTTCCGCCGGACGTGGCCCGGCGCTACCAGAACACAAAAAAGCCCCGGCCAAGGCCGGGGCTTTTGCTGAAACTGGTGCCGGAAATAGGAATCGAACCTACGACCTACGCATTACGAATGCGCCGCTCTACCAACTGAGCTATTCCGGCGAAGCAGGCAATTTTACGGTCGCCCTGCCCCTGCGGTCAATCCGGTCGTGACGATTTCCGTCAAACGCCCACCCGCCCGGGCTCTCAACCCGCCTCCACCCGGTTACCGCAGTCCCGCCCCGCCGCGAAATCGGCCAGGTTGCCCACCGTGATCGCCGAGATCTCCTGCAGCGCCTCCACGGTGAAGAAGCCCTGGTGGCCGGTCACCAGCACGTTGGGGAAGGTCATCAGGCGCTGGAACGCCTCATCGTCGATGATCTCGCCCGACAGGTCCTGGAAGAACAGCGCGCTTTCCTGCTCGTAGACGTCGATGGCCAGATGGCCCAGCCGGCGCGACTTCAGCGCGCGGATCACCGCATGGGTATCGACCAGGCCGCCACGCGAGGTGTTGACCAGCATCGCGCCGGGCTTCATCCGCGCCAGCGAGGCGTCGTCGATCAGGTGCTGGGTATCCGGGGTCAACGGGCAATGCAGCGAGACGATGTCCGAGCGCGAGAGCAGCTCGTCCAGTTCAACCATCGCGCCGATCCCGGCGAACGCCGGCGAGGGATACGGATCGTGTCCCAGCACGGTGCAGCCCATGCCGCGGAAGATGCGCGCGGTGGCCAACCCGATCTTGCCAGTACCGACGATGCCCACGGTCTTGCCATGCAGGGTGCGGCCGAGCAGGCCATCCAGCATGAAGTTGCCCTCGCGCACGCGGTTGTAGGCGCGATGGGTGTGCCGGTTGAGGGTCATCACCAGCGCCAGTGCGTGCTCGGCCACCGCTTCCGGCGAGTAGGCGGGCACGCGGGCGACGAACAGGCCGAGCGCGTGCGCGCTGGCCAGGTCCACATTGTTGAAGCCGGCACAGCGCAGCAGCACCGCGCGTACGCCCAGTGCATGCAGGGCCTGCAGCACCGGTGCATCGAGCCTGTCGTTGACGAACACGCAGACGGCGGCGCAGTCCTGTGCCAGCGCGGCGGTGTGCACGTCCAGCGCCGCGTCGAAGTACACGAACTGGAAATCCTGCCCTGCCCCCTCGCGCTGGTTGGCTTCCTCGAGAAAGCGGCGGTCGTAGGGACGGGCACTGAAAACGGCGATCTGCATGGCAAGGCCTGCGCGGAAATCCGCCACGACCATAGCGCACCCGCACACCGATGGGGATGGCACCGGCGGCGCGACGGCCGCCGGTGCCGGTACTGCCTTAGAACGTGTAGCCCAGGCCCAGCATCACGCCGTTCTGCAGCTGGCCGTCGCGGCGCTCGCCCACGTAGTCGACCATCACCGACAGGCGATCGGTGGCGCGGCTGGTCACGCCCAGGTTCCAGGCCAGCACCTGCTCGCCCACGGCCTGGCTGCTGGCACCGAACACCAGGTCCGGCGCGGCGGCGAAGCCGGTGCTGTAACGGGCCTGGCTGTCGCCCAGTTCCTTCTGCCAGACCACGCGCGCGCGCGGGGTGATGCGCTCGCCGTTGTTGCCTTCGAAGGTCTTGAACACCTGCAGGCCCGCACCGACGCGGATGCTTTCCAGGCTGTCACCACGCCCCACCAGTGCGCCGGCTCCCTGCCCTTCATTGAAACGGGTGGCCGAGGTGCGCGCGTAATCGACCACCGGCAGCAGCGGTTGGATCACCACGCCCTTGGCGGTGGTGAACGAGAAGCCGTGCTCCAGCCGGGCCGAGATCGCATCGTTGTTGTACTTGGCACGCAACGGACCCTGCAGGCCATCGATGCCATCGATGCTGCGGCGGGTGTCGTGGCGCAGGTCGGTATAGCGCACCGAGGCCGACAGGTAACCCCGCGAGTAGGTGGCATCCAGGTAGCCGCCCACATCCAGCGCACGCACGTCGCCGGTGAACCCGGAACCATCGCGGCCCTTGGTCGACATGTCCGCCGCGGCAACGCTGACGCCCAGCGTCACCCGGTCATCGGCCAGCTGCGTATCGGCACCGAGCACGATGCCGCCGACGGTATGGCTCAGGCCGGCCACGCCGCCCTCGCCATCGATGCGGCCATGGCTGCCGAAACCGCGGCCCCAGAGGCCGTGGCTGCGCGGCACTTCGCCGCTGAAGTTGGTGCTGCCATCGCCCGCCCCCGCCGGCTCCAACAGATGCATCGCCAACTGGTTGAACAGACTGCCATTGGCCATGCCCGGCTGAGCTGACGCCGCCTGCGCGGCCTGTGCGGCCAAGCCACCGGCATCACCGCTGCCGCTGCGCCGTGCGGCCTGGTGCTGCTGCACCACGCTGCCGATGCTGCCAACCAGCGCGTTGTCGGCCAGGCGCAGGCTGGCATGGCCATCACCGCGCAGTGCACCGGCCTGCTGGGCGATCACATCGCGGTCAGCGAACTGCAGCGCGCCCAGCAGCGGCTTCAGCCCGGCATCCTGGCGCTGGCCGGCAGTGGCCAGCGCGCGACCGAGTCCATCGTTGCCATTGTTGCCGGTAAGCTGCGCGAGCTGGTCGAAGCCGGGGTTGGCGGTCAGCGACAGGCCCTCGGCGGTCTGGTTGATGTTGAAGCTCAGCAGTGAATTGTGGCGCGGCCGGAACACCTCGCCGTCGGTGATGCTGGCCGTATAGCCGGTGTCACCCAGGCGCACCGCATCGGTGAAACCGCCCTGGTAGATCGGGCCGCTCACCAGCTCACGCTGGTAGTTGCCGGCGTAGAAGCCCTGCGCCACGTTCAGTTCAAGGTGGGCGCCCGGCGAGATGACCAGCGCACCCTCGTTGGCGCCGCTGTCGTAGAAGTCGCCCACACGCAGGCGCCCGGCCTGGGAGCCGCCGGCTTCAGTCACGTCGAACAGCACCTTGCCGCCCGGCATGATGTTGACGTAGCCGTGGGTGACCAGATCACCACCACGCGGCATCAGGGTGCCGTACACGCGTAGGCGGTTGAAGCCATCCTCGCGGTACGAAGGACCAGTGCCATTGAGCAGTGCGCTCGAGTCGGTGGCAACCGAGGCGATGTCGCCGTGGCCGACCACCATGCCGGCCGCCAGCACGCGCAGCTCCGGAGTGCGCAACCCGCCGCCTTCCAGGGCGATGGTGCCGTTCTCCACCAGCATGAAATCGGCGCCGGTGGTTTCGGCGGTGCGCCAGGTGCCGCCCTTGGCGACGCGGATCACGCCAGCCGAATTGCCCAGCGTGGAAGCGTCCAGTTCATCCAGGCGCAGCTGGCCCAGAAGGAGCTGCTGTGTACCCGGATCGTTGAGGTAATCCTGCACCGAAGCCGGGCCGATGCCGTTCGGGCCGGCGCTGGAGCGGTTGTAGATGTTCACCGCATAGTTGATGTACGTGGTGGCGAAGTCGGTATCGTTCCAGCGCGCGAAGTCGTCATCGACGAACGCCTGCAGCTGGCGCGCAGTGCGCAGGTAGCCTGGATTGATGTCGCCGCTGACATTGCCGGTGACCGTCAGGGTATCGCCCGGATCGCGGTAACCGGCGGCGGTGATGATGTTGTTGCTGTAGATGTCCTGGCCGGGGAAGGTCTCCAGCCTGCGGCCGCTGCCATCGGGATCGAAGCTGACCGAAGCGCCGGTGGTCCGGGCCGGGTCGCGGAACACCAGCAGGCCGTTGGGCTGCACCACCTCGTACATGGCCTTGTGCAGCAGGCCGGCATCCATGCCGCCGCCGTAGTTGCCGGTGTAGATCTCGGTCATCCGCGGCGACGGCGTGTAGATCACCTTGCCACTGTTGCTGGCAGCGTGGATCTGCACCGAGTCGACCAGCGGCAGGTCGCCGGCCAGGTAACGTTCGACGCCACCGGACTGCATGATCGAGCAGGACGAGATGCAGTGGCCGGACACGATGGTGTTCAGGCCGTTGGTGCGGATCACGCCCTGCAGCCACTCACCCGCGATCAGCGCGCCACCATTGGAGGTGCGCAGCACGACTTCGCGGATCGGGCGGCCTTCGGCCTGCGCTTTGGCCAGCAGCGCCGGCAGCGCGACGACGTCGGCGACGGTGACACCGCCACTCAGCACGACGCGATCGCCCTGCACGTGATAATTCATTGCCATGACGTCATCCATCTGGCCCAGGGTCGCGATACCCACCAGGCCTGCCAGGGCGATGCTCAACTTCGAATGCTTCATTGCGTTCTCTCTCTCCGCCCGCACCACGCGGGTCGAAAGCAGAACGCAGCAGCGGGCTCGACGCCCCCAGTCGACGGCGAGAAAAAACATGAATGCATTCACAATGGAAATGCGGGAGAAACGTGGGCTTCCCCATCCGGTCACCGTCGCGTAAAACTCGGTGACGCGTCCGTCATCGTCGTCCGAGGCCCTCCCCTGTCCGCGCCCTCCCCTTTGCTCCGTCCTGCGCCGGATCTGCCCGGGGTTCCGGATGCCTTCATCGCATTCGTGCGCGAGGAACGCGCGCCGCTGTGCGCTTTCCTGCGCGCCCGCGGTGTCGGCCCCGAGGATGCCGAGGACATCGCCCAGGACTGCATGGAGCGCCTGATCCGCTACCGCGCGCACGGCACCGAGGAGCTGCGGCTGCTGCTGTACCGCATCGCCCGCAACCGCCTGGCAGACCGCGGGCGCTCGCCACAATCGCGCAACCACCTGTCGCTCACCGAACGCGACGGCAACGAAGAAGCCGCCAGTGCTTCTCCTGATCCGCTGCGTCAGGCAGAATCCGGGCAGATGCTCGCCCTGCTGCGCCAGGCACTGTTCAAGCTGCCCGAACGTGCCCGCGAGGTGTATCTGCTCAACCGCATCACCGGGATGAGCTATACACAGATCGCCCGGCATTGCGGCATCACCGCCAAGACCGTGGAAAAACACATTGCCCGTGCATTGCAGGGCCTGCGCAAGGAGCTGGGCCCCGATCCTCTCCACAATGATGGAGATGCCGAATGATCCGCAACGACAACAGGGATGACACGTTGCTTTTTGAACACGCAAGCGCCTGGGTGGCCCGGCTGGACGCCCCCGACTGCAGCGCCGAAGAACGGCAGTCCTTCGAGGACTGGTTGGCCGAGGATCCGGCACATGTCAGCGCGTGGGTACAGGCCGAGAAGCTGCACCAGCGCAGCGCCGGCCTGGCCAGCGACCCGTGGCTGCGCACCGCCGCCGCGCGTGCGGCACGCCGGCCGCAGCGGCGTTGGCTGCCCGGTGTCGCCGCCGCTGCAGGCGTGTGCCTGGCCGTTGGCCTGGGCTGGATGCTGTACACCGATGGCAACCCCACACCGCTGACCTACGCCAACGCCAGCCTGCTGCCGCAGCAGCGCACCCTGGCCGATGGCAGCATCGCCACCCTCGACGCCGGCACCACGCTGACCGCACGCTTCGGCTGGCGCAAGCGCGAACTGGCGCTGGAACACGGTCGCATCCAGCTGCAGGTCGAACCGTCATCGCGCTCGCTGCGGGTGCAGGCCGGCGGCAGTTCGATCCGCGATATCGGCACCACCTTCCAGGTTGAACGCCTGGCTGACGGTCGGGTCGAGGTCGCGCTGCTGGAAGGCGTGGTGGAAGTCACCAGTGGCAGCGCGCAGCACACGCTCTCGCCGGGCCAGCAGCTGCAGGTCCTGGCCTCCGGCAAGATCCAACCCGGCCCGCAGCTGTCCTCGACTGCCGCCGCCGAGGCTTGGCCGCAGGGCAAGCTGGTGTTCGACGGTACCCCCCTGGCCACCGTGGTCGAGCGCATGAACCGCTATGGCAGCACGCCGCTGGTGGTCGCCGACCCGGATATCGCCGACCTCGCGGTCAGCGGCACCTTCCGTGCAGGCGACGCGCATGAACTGCTTTCCGCCCTGGAACTCGGGTGGTCCATTGCTGGCCAGCCGCGCTCGGATGGCGCGCTGGAACTGCGCCGCACCTACTGAGGCGGCGGCCGATGCCGGCGCCTGATGTGCTTCGATGGGACGTGCTCCGTTGGGACGTGCTGCGCTGGGGTCTGCTGCAGGCCCTGTTGTGCGTCGTGCTGGTGCCCGGTGTGGCGGCAACGGCGGCGTCAGCAGAAGCCGTCAGACAGATCGACTACCGGATCGCTCCCGGCGCCCTGCCGCCGGCCCTGCAGCAATGGGCACGCCAGAGTGGCATTGCCCTGGTGTTCGACGCACGTGAACTGACCGGCCTGCGCACCGGCGGCGTCGCCGGCTCGCTGGCGCCGGCCGCCGCACTTAAGCAGCTCGTCGCCGGCATGCCGGTGAATATCCTGCAGACCCCCAGCGGCGGATTCGTGGTCCGCCGGCACGCTGCCCCACCCGCCGTGGTCGCGCAGCCGGTACGGCGGCCACCGCCGCCCGCGCCAGCGAAGCCGGTGCAGGTGGAACTGGCGCCGATCCATGTCACCGGCAGCCGCTTGCCGCGCACCTCCGTGCAGACCACGCTGCCGGTAACGGTGATCGATCGCGAGGACATCCTGCGCAGCGGCTACGGCACGTTGTTCGACCTGTTGCGCCACCTGCCCGGCATGAACGGCCATCCGCCATTGAGCACCTCGCGCAGCGGCGACTCGCTGTACCTGCCGGTCGGCGCGGCCGCCACCACCAGCCTGGACGGCATGGGCCCGCGCGCAACCCTGTTCCTGGTCAACGGCCGGCGCCTGCCGCGGTATCCGATGGTGTCGCTGGAAGAAGGCGGGCTGACCGATCTGGGAGGCATTCCGCTCAGCTTCGTCGAGCGCATCGAGCTGGTGCGTGGCGGTGCTTCGGCCATCTACGGCGCCGATGCGATGTCCGGCGTGGTCAACATCATTCTGCGTGACCAGGCCGAGGGACCGGAAGCCACGCTGCAATCGGGTGTCAGCAGCCGTGGCGATGGCGATCAGTACCGGCTGCAGGCGGCCACGGGCGGCGTGCGCGAAGGCGGCGACCGCTGGTTCGCCGGCATCGATCTGCATCGCCTGCAGCATGTGGCCGGTGACCAGCGCGACTGGCACGCGGAAACCTCGCTGTACCCGATCGGGCTGATCATGCCCAACGGCGACTACTACCCGGCCACGCAGTGCCATCCGCCATTGCAGAGCGAAGACGACGGCTGCTGGTTCGACAACGCACGCCCGCGCTCGCTGCAACCGGCGTCGGAAACGCTGTCCGGCTACCTGCGTTATCGCCACGAGCGCGGTGACGGACGCTACGCCTACGTGGAAGCACGCGCCAGCCACAACCGCCAGCGTTTCGAGCTGGGCCCGACCGCCGTCGCCCTCAATTTCAGCCGTGGCGCGATCCTCAACGTGGTCCTGCAGGAAGGCGGCGAAGTGCGCCCGCGCGTGCATGCCACCGAAGGCGACATCAGTTTCGGCATGGGCCGTGAGCGCGCCGGCCGCAGTTGGGATGCTGGCCTCAGCGCGCAGCGCAGCCAGGTGGACCTGCGCACCGAAGGCACCGTGCGCAGCGAACGCCTGCTGGAAGCAGCACGCACGCTGGACTTCCTGCCCGGATTTTCCACCCTGCCGGCGGGGCTGGCAGAGGAGCTGTTCCCGGCCATCCACAACCGCGGACGTACCGAGCAGTTGCAGGGCTGGTGGGGCATGCAGCGCACCCTGATGACACTGCCCGGCGGTGCAGCACAACTGGCCACCGGTATCGATCTGCGCCGCGAGCGCTGGACCTCGCTGCCCGATCCGCTGCTGGGCAAGGGCGAGCTGGCGCTGGGACTGCCGATGGAGCAACGCCGGCTGTCGCGGCAGAGCAACGCCGCTTACGCCGAAGTGGGCCTGCCGTTGGCGCCGACACTGCGCCTGGACGTGGCCGCGCGACTGGACCGCGATGGCGGTGACACTGCGTTTTCGCCGCGTGCCGGCCTGCGCTGGAGCCCCAGCCCGCACTGGTCGTTCCTGCTGGCCAGTGGCCGCGGCTACCGCGCTCCCAGCATCTTCGAGCGCCGGCGGCCACCGGGCTACTTCGGCCTGTATGGCCTGCCCGCCTCGGAGTCCCTGCCGACGTGCGCGCGCCCGCTGCGCGATGGCGGCTGCGCGGTGGAAGTGGAGGTGGCGGAGAACGACGGGCTGAAAGCCGAGACCTCGCGCAGCCACTCGCTGACCGCCAGCTGGACACCCAACGATGCGTTCTCGCTGTCACTGACCCACAACATCGTCGAACTGCGCAACGAGATCCTCGCCCTGCAACCCAGCGATGCCCTGTGGAATCCCGGCACCTGGGAACTGGATGAGCAGGGTCGCCTGCGTGATCTTCGCCTGTCATTCGACAACATCGGCCGCACCACCTCGCGCAACTGGGTACTGCGCGGCGAGTACCGGGTGGATACCGGCCGCAACGGGCAGTGGCTGTTCTCGCTGGATGCGTTGAAACAGCAGGAGCTGCGTCGTGATCGCGGCCATGGCGAATCGGTGGACCTGCGCGGGCATGCCACGCCGGCGAACGCGGGCATCCTCAACGTACAGTGGCAGAACCCGTCCTGGGACATCGCCCTGCGAGGCAACCGCGTCGGCCGCACCCGCGCATGGCTGGCCGGTGAAGCGTGCGCGCAGGAGCAGCATGACCAGGGCCGTTGCATGAACCCGGCGCAGCTGCGCTGGAACCTGCATCTGGCGCGGCGGCTGAGCCCGCGCGTGATTGCCGCACTGGACGTGCACAACCTGCTTGATACGCGGCCGGTGAACCACCTGGTCGGCAGCGGCGGGCAGATGCCCGGGCTGGACGATCCACTCGGGCGCTACTTCCTGCTGACCCTGCAATTCCGTTGAGCGTAGTACCCTACGCCGCCTGTTCCACGGCGTCGAAGGCGAGTCATGAAAGCCTACCTCTGGTTCCTGGGCGCGCTCATGCTGTTCTTCGCGCTGCCCTTCCCCTGCCTGCTCTACTTCGGCACCAGCTGGCCGCTGGAAGCGGGCGACCGCAGCGCGCCCTGGCTGGCACTGGCCCTGCTGGCGACGTCGCTGACGCTATGGCTGGTGCTGCTGTACGCCTTCCTGCATTACCTGCTGCTGGCGCCCCCCCGTGCGTTGCAACGTGTGCGCGGCATCCTGGCCGACGGCACGCCACGCAGCGCACGCATCGAGCAGGCCGAACAGACCGGCGTGCAGGTGCGCGGCTTCGCGCAGTGGCGGCTGCAGCTGGCCTTCGACAATCTGTCCGGCACGCCGATCACCGAAACGCTGGTCGTGGTCGACAGCAAGCCACAGCTGCAGCGCTTCGCCGTGGGCAGCCCGCTGGAGGTGCTGCTCAGCCCTACACCCGGTCCCGCGCCCAACCTGATGCTGGCAGGATCGCAACCGGAACTGGACCGCGCCAGCCTGTGGCGCCGCGGCATCGGCGGCCTGATCGGCATTGTCGTGGTCGCTGCCGCGTACGTCATGGCCTATCGCCTGCAGAGCGATGGACTGGGCTGGACGTTCCTGGGCTTCGGCCATCCGCTGCTGGTCTGCCCGCTGGTGCTGTGCGGCTACCTGATCGGCCTGCGTCTGCTGGCGCGCCTGCTGGCCGGCACACTGCAGATCGACGCGCGCGGCGAAGCGCTCAAGTACCGTGGTATCGGCGCCGAAGCGCGGGTGCTCGACGTGCGCCAGACCGGCACCTACGTCAACGAACAACCGCAGGTCGAGTTCAAGCTGGAATATCTCGACCGCGAGGGCAACGTGCAGCAGGCCAGCGTGCGCCGCTTCGTTGCGCTGCTCGAACTGGCCAACATCCCGCGCGGGCAGGTCGACATCCTCTACGACCCGGATGATCGCCGCAGCGTGCGCATGGAGCACGCGTGAAGCGGCCCGTGTCCACGCCGCTGGTGTTCGCCGGGGTGGTGCTGGCCCTGGCCGGTGCCGCCACGGCAGGCGGCGCATTGCAGACCGTCAACGCGACCCTGCGTGGTGCCGCATCGACCGTGCCTGCGGATGCGATGCAACAAGACCCATGGGAACAACCGTTGCGAACGGCGGCCATCGCAACGCCACGGGCGGCGCCCGAACCGATGCCGCTGTCAAGGCGCGCGCGTCCGAACCTGCTGCTCGACAGCGAGCGCCTGCAGGTGGCACGGCAGGCGCTGGAGGCGATGCCCGGACTGGCCGGCGAACGCCTGGTTGTTTTCCACAGCATCCACTTCCATGACGACGGCCGCATCGACATCGACCTGGTCGATCCACAGCAGCCGGGCCACGTGGATAGTTACCACTACCAACATGGACAATGGCGCAAGGGCGATGCGGTGAATCCGCAGCAGTTCGCGCCGACCATCACCCTGCGCCGCAGCAGCACCGCACTGGCCAACATCGATTTCGATGCCGTACCACGGGTGACGCAGGCCCTGCAGCAACAGCGCAATGCACTGATGCGTACGCCCGCCGACGTCGGTCATGTCTATGTGGTCATCCGCAAGGGCGGCAAGCTGGCGTGGTTGCCGGATGAAGTAGCCGGCGACCGCCAGACCGTGCGTCTGCGCTACGACGCCAAGGGCAACCTGCAGTAGAAAAAGGCTATCTCACCGAGCGGGCGATGGCGTACTGCGCAGCGTAGTAGGTGGACAGCACCAGCAGGCTGGCCATCGGCAGGCCACCGCCGAAGCGGTCCCACGCCAGCAATGAATCACTGGCCACGAACAGCAGTGCGCCAGCGGCAGCCCAACGCGGGCTGCCCGCTTCCAGTGCGTCGACGTGCGGCCGCTTCCAGTAACGGGCCAGTGCCAGCACCGCCATGGCGGCAAGCACCACGACATAGGCCAGCACCGGAACGCGCATCGGCAGCGGTAGATGCGGCCACAGGCCGGTGACGTTGATCGAAGCGAATGCGACAAGCAGCACGAAGGCAGCGAGCAATCCGCGGCCCGCGCGCAGGCCGGCACGGAACGCGGCGATGTAGCACAGGTGCGCCAGCAGGAAGGCAACCAGGCCTGGCACGAACGCGTCGATCGGCAGCATCAGCGCGATATCACCTGCACAGGACAACAGCATGCCGGCCAGCACCGCGCGCCGATAGAACGCATCGCCCGCCGGCCTCGCCTGCCAGGCGATGGCGGCGATCAGCAGCGTGGTCGCCGGCTTGGCCAACCAGTGCAGCCAGCGCCCGTCGCCGTCCAGGTAGGCGCCGATGATGGCCAGCACGGCCACCACCAGGATCAACCCATCGCGCGTGCGCAGCTTCATCGTGCCTTCCACAGCTCTGCAAGGCGATCCGGGCGGCCGGCGATGCGCTCCAGCACCGGATACTGCAGGCCACCGTGGTAGTCGATCTTCATCGTGTCGATGCGGTCGAACTGCTTGACCAGCAGCGTAACCGGCGCCTTGTCAGTGGCGGCCGCAGCCACCGCGTCCTTCAAGCGCTGGCTGCTGTACTCGCGGCCACCAACGGCGATCACCTTCATGCCCGGCGCCAGGCCGGCATTGAACGCCGGGCTGTCCCAGACCACATCACCGACCACGCCACTGTCGAGCACCGTCGCTCCCAGCGAGTAGGCCAGCAGCGCTGCCTTCGCGCGCTTTTCCTGCGCCTTGTAGGCCTCGTTGGGCGCATCGCGGTAGACCAGCTTCCAGCCCGCCAGTTCCAGGCCACCGGTCAACGAACCATGGCCGTCCAGGCGACCGCGCAGGAACGTCGCCCAGTCGTACGGCGCGATGCCGTTCAAGGTCGCGACCACGTCGTCGAAGGTGTAGGGATTGACGTCCCAGTCGCCGTTACCGACCCCGAAGAAGGCACGCGCGAAGTCATCCAGGCTGCGCCGGTTGCCGGTCAGCCCACGCAGCTTGCCCTCCACCTCCAGCCACAGCATCTGCCCGCCGGAGTAGTAGTCCTCGCTCATCTGGTAGTTGCGGTACGGCAGGGTGCGACGCTGGGCGATGGTCGGGTCGTTGGTGGTGTCCTGCAGCGGTCGCCAGGCCAGGCCCGGGCGACCACGATCATAGGTGGCCGCCACATTGGCCAGCATGTCGCGCGCCTGCTCGCTGGACCACAGCCCCGAACGTGCGGCCAGTACCTGGCCCCAGAACTGGGTCTGCCCTTCGTACACCCACAACAGGCTGTCGCCCATCGGCGTATTGAAGTTGGCCGTGGCCAGGTCGGCACCACGACGGTACTTGCCGTTCCACGAGTGGGTGTACTCATGCGGCAGCAGGTCGCGCATCCACGCGTTGCTGTCCCACTCGGTGAAGTAGCCCGGGTCGGCGCTGTTCTCGCTGGAACGATGGTGCTCCAGGCCGATGCCGCCGAGGCGATCGGTCAGCGCAAGCAGGAATTCGTAGTGGTCGTAGTGGCGCGCGCCGTACAGCTTGTCCGCCTGCTGCACCAGCGCACGGTGCGCCTTCAGCTGCGCGTCGGTCGGCTTCAGCGATTTGGCATCGTCGGCGAACACGTTCAGATGTACCGGCGCCTTCGCGCCCGGGTCGAGGTCGATGCGCTGGTGATGCTCACCGGCAAACAGCGGCGAATCGACCAGGTGGTCATAGGAAATCGGCTTGAACACCACGGTGTCGCCATCGCGGCGTGCGGTTTCCAGTGCGGTCGCGTAGGCCCAGCCCTTGGGCAGGGTCACGCTGGCCTGCGCCTGCAGGTTGCGCGCGTCCACGCCGGCCGGATACAGCGAGTTGGCGTTCCACTGCAGGTTGAGCATTTCCGGGGTCATCACCACCCGGCCCTGGCTGCCGCCCTGCGAAGACAGGAAATCGAAGTGGGCGACGATCTCGCTCACGCCCGCCGGCACATCCACCTTGAATGCATAGACGTTGTACTGGTCGCGCTGCCAGGCCAGCGGCTTGCCGTTGGCAGTGACGCGCAGGCCGGCCAGCTTGTCGATCGGGCCGGTGGGCGAATGGTTGCCGGGAATCCACTGCGGGTACAGCAGGGTCATCAGGCCGGGCTTGGCCGGTACGGTGGCGGTCACCTTGAAGATGCGCCGGGCCAGGTCGCGTGCATCGACGTCGATGCGCAGCAGGCCGGGGGCGGCGGCATCACCCGGTGGCGGAGTCTGCGCCAGCGCGGGCGTAGCCGCCAGCGCGAACAGCACGGACATCACCAGGGCACGGGTTTTCATCGGCAACTTCCAGCAGCAAAGGATTCCCCGATGCTAGGCCTGTGAGGTGCCGAGCCCCATGGCCGAAGGTCATGGTCAGTGGCGCATCGACCAGATGCGGCAAAGCCTCATCGGAGCGTCGGCGAAGACTGGCAGCATCCACGCATGGCGTGGATCTGCTGGAAAGCAGAGCAGTAGATCCACGCCACGCGTGGATAACGTACAGCCGACAGTGCGAACCAGGGTTCGCACCCACCGGCAGCGCTGCCGGTCAGTCGACCAGGCGCAGACGCAGTTCCTTCGGCAGCGCGAACACCATCGATTCCGGCTCGCCGTCCAGCTCACCGATACCGGACGCGCCCAGCTCGGCCAGACGCGCCAGCACGCCATCGACCAGCACCTGCGGTGCCGAGGCACCAGCGGTCACGCCGATATGCTGTTTGCCCACCACCCAGGCCGGGTCGATCTCGTGTGCACCGTCGATCAGGTAGCTCTCCACGCCTTCACGGCGGGCCAGCTCGCTCAGGCGGTTGGAATTGGAGCTGTTCGGCGAACCGACCACCAGCACCAGGTCACAGCGCTTGGCCAGGTCGCGCACGGCGTCCTGGCGGTTCTGCGTGGCGTAGCAGATGTCGTCGTTCTTCGGCCCCTGCATCGCCGGGTAGCG
>Ga0308167_1001708_pt1 | contig 23727 bp, 22 predicted proteins | sample PhyCR1_2_FD_202138 | JGI IMG/M metagenome (GOLD analysis project Ga0308167, IMG submission 202138) | Phyllosphere microbial communities from UC Gill Tract Community Farm, Albany, California, United States - DLSLRC.R1 | ecosystem: Host-associated > Plants > Phyllosphere > Unclassified | place... | reverse complement strand
CCAATCATACCCTGAGCGAAGGGAGCGAAATTCGTTTGCCATCAGATAGTCGCATGACGCCATCGGCGCGTGAGCTGATAGAAGGGCGTCGTCTGTTGGTGAAATTTCAGGATGAGCAAGGGCGGTTATTTGTTGCTGCATCGCTGGATGAAGATAAAGCGCTGCCTGAGTTGCAGCCGGTGCATGGGCTGACCAGCCAAGATCGTGCTGCGGCGGCAAGCTGTGAGCTTTGCCATCAGGCCGTCGTGGATAAGCCCGATACGCTGACTCATCTTAATGCGCAGGTCATGGTCGCTAAAAACGATCCACGTCTGGCGTTTCGTGCCCGCTTAGATGCCAGCATCGCTACCGCCGTCTGGTTGCAAAGCGAACTGAGCTCGATGGCGTCGGCAGCCCACTGGCTGGCTGATATTCGCTCGTTGCTGGGCAACATTATGCGGGCCGATGCCTTGGACATTCCCTTGGCGGCTCAGGAGATTGCAGGGCTAACGGCGGATGAGATCCATCGCTTATCGCATCAGCCGCTCAAATTCCTCGGACACGATCATATTGTTCCCGACGTGAATCAAGGACGCGACGTCGCGCTGCTGAATTTGCTGCGCGCCTCGGTGCGAGAAACGGAAATCACGGCGGCTAAAGTGTTTATCGGCGCTGATTATCATGTGCAGAAAGCCGATTTGCTACAGGCGCTTAATCGCTTATCCAGCGCGGTGTATGTGCTGATGATCCTGTGCGTGCGGCAAAATAGGCACCAAGGCGAATGGCCGAGTGCAGAACAGCTTAAACAGTCGATCGCACGCGGAGGCGCTCATGTTAATTGATCGCTGCCGCCGCCTAGCGCAGAACCATCCACGGCAGGTGGTGTTCCCCGATGCGTTGGATAAGCGCGTGCTTGAGGCCGCGCACTATTTATTGCATCACGGTTTGGCTCAGCCCATTTTGCTCGCCAACCCTTTTGCCCTGCGCCATTTCGCGCTGAGTCACCGTTTTACGTTGGACGGCATAACGGTGATTGATCCGCACAATGCCGATGATTGGCACAGCGAATTTTGCCAGCGTCTAACGCAGCGTTTGGGTGAGAAAACGCCCGCTGACTGCGCAGAGAAAATGCGTCAGCCGCTGTGGTTTGCCGCGGCGATGGTGAATGGAGGCAAAGCCGATTTATGCATTGCCGGAAATCTCTCATCAACGGCTGCGGTATTACGTGCAGGGCTACGGGTTATTGGACTTCAAGCGGGAACACAAACGCTGTCATCGCTTTTTTTAATGCTGTCGCCGCAGGGGGAAACGCTGGGATTTGCCGATTGCAGCGTGGTTCCTCAGCCGACATCGGCACAGCTGGCGGATATAGCTATCAGCAGCGCGGCTACCTATCACGCGATTACGGGCGAAGAGCCTCGCGTGGCGATGCTGTCATTTTCCACCCGTGGCAGCGCCAAACACCCGGCGGTTGCGTCAGTACAACAGGCGACGGAGCTGGTTCGTCAGCGCGTACCGGCCTTAACGGTGGATGGTGAAATACAGTTTGATGCGGCGTTTGTACCTGACGTTGCACGGCAAAAAGCGCCAGATAGCGTATTAGAAGGGCGTGCCAATGTGATGGTGTTTCCTTCGCTTGAGGCGGGAAATATCGGCTACAAAATTGCTCAGCGTCTGGGCGGGTATCGTGCTTTAGGACCGTTAATCCAAGGACTTAATGCACCTATGCATGATTTGTCTCGCGGATGTAGCGCGCGTGAAATTATTGAACTGGTGCTGGTGGCACAAACGCAGTGCGCCTCGCCAATCGCTCCAGTCACGGCGAATAAATCTGTAACGCAGCGCCAGCCAGAAATGGCGGCATCTGCAAATGAATTGATGTAGCCCACGCTGCTGCATCAAGTGAAAACGTGGTTATAAAACCGGTCCCAACGGGATCTCATTGAGAGGTATATATCATGGAAGCATTAGGATTGATTGAAACCAAGGGTCTGGTCGCACTGATCGAAGCATCGGATGCCATGGTCAAGGCTGCTCGCGTTAAATTGGTGGGCGTGAAGCAAATTGGCGGCGGTTTGGTTACTGCGATGGTGCGTGGCGATGTGGCGGCGTGTAAAGCGGCTACTGATGCGGGCGCTGCGGCGGCGCAGCGTATCGGCGAACTGGTTTCTGTGCACGTTATTCCACGTCCGCATGGCGATCTGGAAGAGATCTTCCCTATCAAAATGTCTGGCGACAACCCGCTGGATTAATCGATGTTCGCGTGACGTCGCCATCTGACGTCACGCTATTTTAGCAACACATCATTTTTTGCTGCCTGCGGGCGGTGCGGGACGCTTTTACCCTGCGTTTACCCAAAACGTTTTTAACAGAGCAAGGAGTTAAACGTGAAACTGGCCGTCGTGATAGGACAGATCGTATGTACCGTGCGGCATCCCGGGCTTGAGCACGACAAGCTGTTGCTGGTTGAGACCATCAACCGACAGGGTGAACCAAGCGGGGAATGTAGCGTCGCCACCGACAGTATTGGTGCAGGCAACGGTGAATGGGTGCTGGTGGTGGGGGGTAGTTCCGCCCGCCGCGCACAGCACAGCGAGGCGTCACCGGTCGATCTCAGCGTCATTGGCATCGTAGATGAAGCCGTGATGGAGAGTCAGGTGATTTTCCATAAGTAATTTCCCACAGCGAGCCGCTTAAATTCAAGCAGCTATCAATTCGGGGCGAACAGTGAACATGGATCAGAAAGAAATCGAACAAGTGGTGAAGGCGGTACTCGCTGGCATAGCGTCAGCTCCGGCGGCAACGGCTTCGGCACCTAAAACAACCGATACGCACGTGTACGGCGCAGGCGTTTTCGCCTCGCTGGACGACGCCGTTTCTGCCGCCAAAACGGCCGTTGCGGGTCTTAAAACCGTGAGCATGCGCAAAATCGCGGTGGACGCTATTCGCCACGCGGCGGAAAAACACGCGCAGGTGTTGGCAGAAATGGCCGTGGCTGAAACAGGCATGGGACGCGTTGAAGATAAATTCGCTAAAAATGTGGCTCAGGCTCGCGGTACGCCGGGCGTGGAATGTTTAGCGCCGCAGGTGCTTACCGGAGATAACGGCTTGACGCTGATTGAAAATGCGCCGTGGGGCGTAGTGGCATCCGTCACACCGTCTACCAATCCGGCAGCAACGGTGATCAACAACGCGATCAGCATGATCTCTGCGGGTAACAGCGTGGTTTTCGCACCGCATCCGGCGGCAAAAAAAGTCTCACAGCAAACCATCACGCTATTAAATGAAGCGGTGGTTGCCGCCGGTGGGCCAGCCAACCTGATAGTGACCGTCGCCAATCCAGACATTGACACCGCGCAGCGCCTGTTTAAATACCCGGGCATCGGTTTGCTGGTGGTGACCGGCGGTGAAGCCGTGGTGGAATCGGCGCGCAAGCATACCAACAAACGTTTGATCGCCGCGGGCGCGGGTAATCCACCGGTCGTCGTAGACGAAACAGCCGATATTCCTCGTGCGGCACGCGCTATCGTGCACGGCGCTTCTTTCGATAACAACATCATCTGCGCCGATGAAAAAGTGCTGATCGTCGTCGACAGCGTGGCCGACCAACTGCTGGCCGAAATGAAGCTTCAGCATGCGGTGTTACTCAGTTCGGCGCAGGTGGAACAGCTAATGCCTCTGCTGCTGAAAAATATCGATGAGCATGGCAAAGGAACGGTTTGTCGTGACTGGGTGGGCCGTGACGCCGCCAAAATTGCCGCTGCGATTGGGTTAGAAGTGGATGCCAAAACGCGCCTGCTGCTCGCTGAAACGTCGTCCTCACATCCTTTTGCCGTCACAGAAATGATGATGCCGGTACTGCCAGTGATCCGCGTGGGCAACGTCGAACAGGCGATTGCGCTGGCGGTGAAATTGGAAGGCGGCTGCCACCATACGGCGGCGATGCATTCTCGTCACATTGAAAATCTCAACCAGATGGCCAATGCCATTGATACCAGCATTTTTGTCAAAAACGGGCCTTGTATCGCAGGGCTAGGGCTTGGCGGTGAAGGCTGGACGTCAATGACGATTACCACGCCAACCGGTGAGGGTGTGACTTCCGCCAGAACCTTTGTCCGTCTGCGCCGCTGCGTGCTGGTGGATACATTCCGCATCGTATAACGGAGGCGTCAATGACTCGAACCGCACAGGAATGGCTTCACCCGCGCTTGTTACGTGCCGCCGAATTGCAGCAAGGATCTGCCGCGCCCATTGAAACCGGCCAGCCACTTTGGTTAGGGATTGATTTGGGCACCTGCGACGTGGTGTCGATGGTGGTTGATGCGGACGCGGTTCCCGTTGCGGTGTGTCTGGACTGGGCGGATGTGGTGAGAGATGGCGTGGTGTGGGACTTCTTTGGTGCCGTGAATATCGTGCGTCAGCACTTGAACACCTTAGAAGCGCAGTTTGGTCGGCGTTTTGAATGCGCGGCAACCTCATTTCCACCGGGCACCGATCCACGTATTTCTATCAATGTGCTGGAAGCTGCGGGGCTCACCGTCACCAAAGTACTGGATGAACCCACCGCCGTGGCGGACATGATGGGTTTAACCCGTGCGGCGGTGGTGGATATCGGTGGCGGAACCACCGGTATTGCCGTGGTGGCGCAGGGCAAGGTGGTTTACTCCGGTGATGAGGCTACCGGCGGCCATCACATTTCTCTCACGCTTGCGGGAAACCAACGGATTTCGTTAGAAGAGGCCGAGCAAATAAAACGCGAGCGCGGCGCTGAGATCTGGCCCGCGGTGCGTCCAGTTTACGAAAAAATGGCGGATATCGTTGAGCAACATCTGCAAGGACATCGCGTGGATGAGCTCTGGCTTGCGGGCGGTTCTTGTATGCAGCCAGGGGTTAAGGCGCTATTTGAACAGCGTTTTCCGCAACACCAAATTCATCTGCCACCGCAGTCGATCTTTATGACGCCGCTGGCGATTGCTGCCTGCGGGATCAGCGAAGGGGAAGCGTGCCATGCATAACTCATCATTACAGGAAATATCACAGGGCGATTTAGTTCAGACCGCGCTTTATCAGGCCTTGGACATGATGAATGCGCGTCAGGTGCGTGAGTTTGCGGTACCGCCTTCCACTCTGATGGGGCCGGGGGCGGTCAGTCGTTGCGGTCAATCTCTGGTGGATCGTGGCATTGAACGCGTTTTTCTGATGGTCGACGGCGGTTTGCATCAGGCCGGAATGACTCAGGTTTTGCTGCGAAGCCTTGAGCAAAGCGGCGTGGCCTATGAGATTTGGGCGTGTCCACCGGGTGAACCTATCGATACCGATGTTAACGCTGCGGTCACGCAGCTGCTACAGGTGCAGTGCGACGGCGTGATTGCGTTGGGTGGCGGTTCGGTGCTGGATGCGGCGAAGGCCACCGCGTTACAGGCGGCCAATCCAACGCTGAATTTTGCCGAGCTTACCCCGTCTTTACGCCTTAAGCGTCGCCTGCCGCTGATTGCCATTCCGACCACCGCCGGAACGGGCTCAGAGGCAACTAATGTTTCAGTCATTATCGCCATGCCCCAACACCGCAAGCAGGTTTTGGTTCACGCGTTGCTCATTCCTGATATGGCCATTATTGATGCCTGTTTAACGCTGGGCGTGCCGCCGCACGTGACGGCCGCAACCGGTATTGATGCGCTGACTCACGCCATCGAGGCCTATGTTGCCACCAATGTCACTGGGCTGACCCGTGCGCTGGCTCATCGCGCAATTACGCTGATTGGTCAGGCATTACCGCAGGCGGTTGGGCAGGGGCAAGATTTGGCGGCGCGTGAGTCGCTGATGATGGCGTCTTACATGGCGGGAATGGCGTTTTCTAACGCGGGTTTAGGCCTGTGTCATGCCTGTGCGCATCAGATTGGCGCGGCGTATGGCATCCCGCACGGCGTGGCGAACGCCATCATGCTGCCGCAGGTGATGGATTTTAACCGTTTGGTATGTAAAAGAACGTTTGCCGAAATTGGTCATGCTCTGACGCGGGAAACCTGCGACGCGAAAGGCACCATTCGTGCAATTGCGCAGTTGATTGAAGATGTGGGATTGGGCGGCAATCTGGCGAGCTATGGCGGGCAGGAATCTGACTACGCCGAATTCGCCCGTGCAGCATTACAAGACGTGTGCATTCAAAGTAATCCACGCACCGTCACTGAGGCTCAAATTGTGGCGCTGTATCGGGGCTCGTGAGCTGACTTAAACAGGCTTTTAAGGAGAACAGGCTATGGGCATTAACGAAATTATCATGTACATCATGATGATCTTCATGCTGATTGCGGCAGTGGATCGCATATTTACCCAGTTTGGCGGCTCGGAGCAGATTTTAGGCAAGATTGGCCTTGGCTCGGTCGGAAAGAGTATTTCTGGCTCGGGCGGTCAATTCGAAGAAGGCTTTATGGCGATGGGCGCCTTGGGCTTGGCGATGGTGGGGATGACCGCGCTGGCGCCTGTGCTGGCTTATTTGCTCGGGCCAATCATTATTCCTCTGTATGAAATGTTAGGGGCGAACCCTTCCATGTTTGCAGGCACTTTGCTGGCCTGTGATATGGGCGGTTTCTTCCTCGCCAAAGAGCTGGCGGGCGGAGACATCGCCGCATGGCTTTACTCTGGCTTGATTCTCGGTTCCATGATGGGGCCAACCATCGTGTTCTCTATCCCCGTAGCGTTGGGGATTATTGAAAAATCCGATCGTCGTTATCTGGCGCTAGGCGTGTTGGCGGGCATTGTCACCATCCCGATTGGCTGTATTGCGGGCGGCTTGGTAGCGATGTATTCCGGCGTGGAAGTGAACGGTCAGCCGGTGGTCTTCACGCTGAGCCTGATCCTGATGAACATGATCCCCGTTCTCATCGTGGCGGCGCTGGTCGCGTTGGGTCTGAAGCTGATCCCCGAAAAAATGATCAACGGTTTTCAGATTTTCGCCAAAATCTTGGTGGCGATTATCACCGTGGGTTTGGCAGCCGCGGTAGCTAAGTTTGCCGTCGGCTGGACGATTATTCCTGGCCTAGATCCTATCTTCATGACCGAAGGCGATAAGCCCGGTCAGGTGATGCGTGCGATTGAAGTTATCGGCTCAATCTCCTGTGTCCTGCTCGGTGCTTATCCAATGGTATTGCTGTTAACCCGCTGGTTTGAAAAACCGTTAATGCGCGTTGGGGGCGTTTTGCGGATTAACAATATGGCCGCCGGTGGCATGGTTGCCACGCTGGCTAACAACATCCCGATGTTTGGCATGATGAAACAAATGGATGCGCGCGGCAAAGTGATCAACTGTGCGTTTGCGGTATCCGCCGCCTTTGCGCTGGGCGACCACCTTGGTTTTGCCGCAGCGAATATGCCTAGCATGATTTTCCCGATGATCGTCGGCAAGTTAGTCGGTGGGGTTACGGCTATCGGCGTTGCCATGATGCTGGTACCAAAAGGGGAAGACGTCGCCGTTAACGCTGAGCAACCTGTGTCTGAGGAGGCCTAGCGTGAAAACTCTCGAACTGCTTAGCGTCGGTATTGATATTGGCACTACTACCACACAGGTGATCTTCTCGCGCCTGTCGTTGGTGAACCGTGCGTCTATTTCTCAGGTGCCTCGCTATGAGTTCGTGAAGCGCGAGATTATTTGGCAAAGCCCGGTGTTGTTTACACCGGTCGATTTTGCCGGTTTTCTGCGGGAAGAAGAGCTGCTGGCTTTGGTGCTCGCCCAGTATCAGGCCGCGGGCATTGCGCCTGAAACCATAGATTCAGGCGCCATTATTATCACCGGTGAAACGGCCAAAACCCGTAATGCACGTCCGGCGATCGTATCGCTCTCTCAGCGGCTGGGCGATTTTGTGGTGGCTACCGCAGGGCCGCATCTAGAGTCGATTATTGCCGGTTTTGGCTCGGGGGCGCAGGTTTTATCCGAGCAAAAAATGGCGCGGGTTTTAAACATTGATATCGGCGGTGGAACGGCAAACTACGCGCTGTTCGAAGCGGGGCGGGTGGTAAGCTCCGCCTGCTTAAACGTGGGTGGGCGGTTGATTGAAACCAGCACCGACGGTCGCGTACTGCGTGCTCATCCGGCTGGGCAATGGATCGTGGATTCTCTGTTTGGCGAAGGGGTTTACGTTACGAGCCTGACGCGAACACAGCTTGAACTGGTTGCCGCACGCATGGCGCAACTGCTGTTAGAAGTTTTCAATGGCGCACCTTCTCCGTTAGCGCAACGTTTACTGATGACCGATGCGCTCCCCGCCTGTGATTCGCTGTATGCCTTAACGCTTTCGGGCGGGGTGGGCGAGTGCTTTCGCACGGACGACAATAGCAATCCATTCCGATTTGGCGATATCGGCCCGCTGCTGGCACAGGCTATTCATCTCGATCCAGGATTTGCTGCGCTGCCGGTGCAGGTACCGAATCAAACCGTGCGTGCCACCGTCATTGGTGCGGGCGCGCACACGCTTTCTCTTTCTGGCAGCACCATCTGGCTGGATGGTCTGTCTCTACCTATTCGCAATATTCCGGTTGTTCATCCTGACGCAAGTCATGCGACCTCGCTGGTAGAAGCGTGGTTGCAGGCGCTAACCCAAATGGATTTGCAGCCGCAGCACGATCTCTATGCATTGGCGTTGCCTACCGAGCTGCCTGTGAACTACGCCTCGGTACAGCACTGTATCGACGCCTTGCAGGAATTCAGCACCCGCTTTTCGAATCCGCATCCGCTGTTGGTCGTTGCCTGTCAGGATTTTGGCAAGGCTTTGGGCATGCTGCTGCGGCCGATGATGGCACAACGTCAGCTGGCGGTGATCGATGAAGTGATCACTCGAACCGGCGATTACATCGATATCGGCACACCGCTTTTTGGCGGCGCAGTGGTGCCGGTCACCGTCAAGTCACTGGCTTTTCCTTCTTAAGGGAATTTGTTTATGAAACTAAAAACACAGCTATTCGGTAAGTCGTATCAGTTCAAGGATGTGAAGCAGGTCTTGGCGAAAGCCAACGAACTGCGTTCGGGGGATGTGTTAGCTGGCGTGGTGGCGGAGAGTTCGCAAGAGCGCGTAGCGGCTAAACAGGTGCTGTCAGAGATGACGATTGCGGATATCCGCATGAATCCGGTGATCCCATATGAAGAAGACTGTGTCACGCGCATTATCCAAGATGACATCAATGAAACCGCCTATGCCCGCGTGAAAAACTGGAGCATTAGCGAGCTGCGTGAATACATTCTGGATGATGAAACCAGCGTGGATGATATCGCTTTTTTACGCAAAGGGATCAGCTCTGAAGTGGTTGCCGCCGTGGCTAAAATTTGCTCCAACGCCGATTTAATCTACGGTGCCAAAAAAATGCCGGTGATTAAGAAAGCCAATACCACAATTGGTATTCCCGGCACTTTTAGCGCGCGCTTACAACCGAACGATACGCGCGACGATGTGCAGAGCATTGTGGCGCAGATTTATGAAGGGCTCTCATTTGGGCTGGGCGATGCGGTTATCGGGGTGAATCCCGTTACCGACGACGTCGATAACCTGAGCCGCGTACTAGACACCATTTACGGCGTCATCGATAAGTTTTCTATTCCTACCCAAGGGTGCGTGCTGGCGCATGTGACGACGCAAATCGAAGCGATTAAGCGCGGTGCGCCGGGCGGTCTGATTTTCCAAAGTATCTGTGGCAGCGAAAAAGGGCTTAAAGAGTTTGGCGTTGAGCTGGCCATGCTCGATGAAGCCCGTGCAGTCGGCGCGGAATACAACCGAATTGCCGGTAGCAACTGTCTCTATTTTGAAACTGGGCAAGGCTCAGCGCTATCGGCTGGCGCTAATTTCGGTGCCGATCAGGTCACGATGGAGGCGCGTAACTACGGTTTAGCGCATCACTACGATCCGTTCATTGTGAATACCGTGGTGGGCTTTATCGGGCCAGAGTATTTGTACAACGATCGCCAGATTATCCGCGCCGGTTTGGAAGACCACTTTATGGGCAAACTGAGCGGAATTTCTATGGGCTGCGACTGCTGCTACACCAACCATGCGGATGCCGATCAAAACCTGAACGAAAACCTGATGATCCTGCTGGCGACCGCCGGATGTAACTACATCATGGGGATGCCGCTGGGTGACGACATCATGCTCAACTACCAGACCACGGCATTCCACGACACGGCTACTGTGCGTCAGCTGTTGAACCTGCGTCCGTCGCCGGAGTTTGAGCGTTGGCTCGAAACTATGGGGCTGATGGCGAATGGCCGTTTGACCGCCCGCGCCGGTGATCCGTCGCTCTTTTTCTGATTTCTGAGGTAAATCATCATGGATCAAAAACAAATAGAAGAGATTGTGCGCAGCGTGATGTCGCGTATGGCGCAGCCAGAAGCTGCTGCGCAACCGGCTACGGCTGGGGCAATAACGGGCGCGGAGAGCGGCGAATGTTGTTCGGTCGATCTCGGTTCTGACGAGGCTAAACAGTGGATTGGCGTTAAAAACCCACATCGTTTAGACGTGCTACAGGAGCTGCGAGCGAGCACCGCGGCGCGCGTGTGTACCGGTCGTGCGGGCCCTCGGCCACGTACTCAGGCGCTGTTACGTTTTTTGGCTGACCATTCACGCTCCAAAGATACGGTACTCAAAGAGGTGCCGCCGGAGTGGGTACAAAAGCATGGTTTGCTGGAAGTGCAGTCGGAGATCAGCGACAAAAATCTGTATCTCACCCGTCCCGATATGGGGCGACGCCTTAGCGCGAATGCCATTGAAACATTGAAAACCCAGTGCAAAGCCAATCCAGATGTTCAGGTGGTGATTTCTGATGGTCTATCGACCGATGCGATTACCGCTAACTATGACGAGATCCTTCCTCCGCTGCTGAAAGGGCTGGAGCTGGCAGGGATGAACGTGGGTACGCCGTTCTTTGTGCGCTACGGGCGCGTGAAAATTGAAGATCAGATTGGCGAGTTATTGGGCGCAAAAGTGGTGATTTTGCTGGTGGGGGAACGTCCAGGCTTGGGGCAGTCAGAAAGCCTGTCCTGCTATGCGGTCTATTCACCACGCATGGCCACCACGGTAGAAGCCGATCGTACCTGCATTTCAAATATCCATCGTGGCGGCACGCCTCCGGTTGAAGCGGCAGCGGTGATTGTGGATTTGGCCAAACGGATGCTGGAGCAGAAAGCCTCCGGTATTTCGATGACGCGTTAAGGAGTAAACACATGCCAGCATTAGATTTGATTAAACCGAGCGTCAAAGCAATGAGGGTGATTGCTGCGTTGCAAGAAGATTTCCGCCGTGAGCTGAAGCTGCCGTCGCATATCCGCAGTCTTGGCTTGATTACCGTGGATTCTGACGATGTGGCCTATATTGCCGCCGATGAAGCTACCAAACAGGCTCAGGTCGAAGTCGTTTATGGCCGTTCTTTGTACGCGGGTGCCGCGCACTCGCCGTCACCGTCTTCGGGCGAGGTGATTATTATGCTCGGTGGGCCAAACCCTGCCGAAGTGCGTGCTGGTTTGGATGCAATGTTTGCGATGATCGAGCAAGGACCGGCGTTTCAGTGGGCCAGCGATGCCGAAGATACGGCGTTTCTGGCGCACGTGGTTTCGCGCACCGGCTCTTATCTGTCGGGTTCTTCCGGTATTCGGTTAGGCGATCCGTTGGCGTATTTGGTAGCACCGCCGCTAGAAGCCACCTTTGGCATTGATGCGGCCCTGAAAGCCGCTGATGTGCAACTGGTGACCTATGTTGCACCGCCGTCAGAAACCAACTATTCCGCCGCATTTTTAAGCGGCAGTCAGGCGGCGTGTAAAGCGGCGTGTAATGCCTTTAGCGAAGCAGTATTGGAAATAGCACGCTGTCCTATTCAGCGCGCTTAACGGAGGACGTCCATGATCAACGCGCTAGGATTACTGGAAGTTTCAGGTTTGGTGGCGGGCATTGACGCCGCTGACGCCATGCTGAAAGCGGCTCAGGTTCGGGTTCTTAATCATGAAGTGGTTGATCCGGGGCTGGTGACGCTGGTTATTGAAGGCGATCTGGCCGCCTGCCGTGCGGCATTGGATGCTGGCGCGGCGGCAGCCAGCCGAACCGGTACGGTGATTAGTCGCAAAGAGATTGGCCGCCCCGATCCTGATACAGAATGGTTAATTTTAGGGCTAAGAGGCTTAGCGCCTACATCATCCCCTGCGCCTGAAGCTGCGCCAGCAGCAGAAATAGTGCAGCCAGCGTTGGCGGAAACTGAGATTTCCGGCGATGAAATGGCTGTCTCGCAAGCATGGCTTGCGGAGATCGCCAGCCATGCCCAAGGCATGACCGCGGGTGAAATGGCCGCTCGCTTTCAACTGAGCTTGAAGCAGACAAGACATACGCTAGAAGCGCTACTGCGGGAAGGAAAACTGCGTAAGCGGGGGAGTCGCTATCGTATAAAAGTAGCGAAGGAGGAGGGGCATGAATAACCCGAGCCAAATGCGCATGGCGTTAACGCCCGAGGAGATCCGTGCTCGGGTGGCTGCGGCGGGTGTGGTGGGTTCGGGCGGAGCTGGCTTTCCGACTCACGTTAAGCTTCAGGCGCAGGCGGAGATTTATTTAGTCAACGCCGCCGAATGTGAGCCACTGTTACAGGTCGATCAGCAACTGGCCGCTCAGTCGGCGGCGCGTTTGCTGCGTGGTCTGCAATATGCCATGTGTGCTACGGGAGCCACCGAGGGCATCGTGGCGATTAAGCGTAAATATCACGCTGCCATAGAGGCGTTAACGCCGCTGCTGCCGACCGGAATTCGTTTGCATATCCTGCCGGATGTTTATCCGGCGGGAGATGAAGTGATCACTATTTGGCTGGCAACGGGACGACGCGTTCCGCCGGCCTCGCTACCTCTGTCGGTTGGCGTGGTGGTGAACAATGTGCAAACGTTGCTTAACGTTGCCGCGGCGGTGGAAACACAAACGGCGGTAACCCAACGTACCTTAACCATCAACGGCGCGGTGGCCGAACCGATAACGCTCACGTTGCCGCTGGGAACCTCGCTGCGCGAAGCACTGGCGTTGGCCGGTGGTGCAACCGTTGCCAATCCTGCCTTTATCAACGGCGGGCCGATGATGGGGCGTTTGTTGGCATCGCTGGATGAACCGATCACGAAAACCACCGGTGGATTGCTGGTTCTCCCGAACGATCATCTGTTGATAGAACGCCGAATGCGCAGTGAGCGGACGGTGCTTAATCAAGCAAAAACGGTGTGTGAACAGTGTGGGATGTGCACCGAGCTGTGTCCTCGCCATCTGATTGGTCATGAACTGCCACCGCATTTGATTGTGCGTTCGGTGAGCTATGGGCATATCGCTTCGCTGTCGTCTGTGACGGCGGCGTTAACCTGCTCGGAGTGTGGCGTTTGTGAGGCGTGGTCATGTCCGGTTGAGATCTCCCCGATGCGAATTAATCAATTACTTAAGGCAGAGCTGCGTGCCAACGGCGTTCGATACCAAGGCGAATTAGGCCCGGTTTCGCCGATGGCAGAATATCGATTGTTGCCGGTAAAACGGCTGGTAGCGCGCTTAGGATTGACGCCATTTATGCATAAAGCGCCGATGCAGGAAACTGCGTGGCAGCCTGAGCGGGTCGAACTGATGCTTAATCAGCATATTGGTGCGTCAGCCTCGCCTTGTGTCGAGATTGGTCAGCGCGTTACGCAAGGTGAGTGTGTTGCGCAGATGCAGAACGGGGCTTTGGGCGCAGCGCTGCACGCCAGCATTTCCGGTGTGGTTAGCCAAGTGGGATCACGCAGTATCACGTTGGTGAGGGAGTAGCGAGATATGGTGGCGCAGAGCAGGATTATCACTGGGGTTAAAACCTATAACGCTATCGGGATGGTTGAGCTGTCTAGCATTGCTAAGGGGATGCAGGTGACGGACTTCATGCTGAAAAGTGCCAACGTCGGTTTGTTAATGGCCAAGACCGTTTGCCCCGGAAAATATGTGGTGATGGTGGGAGGGGATGTTGCCGCCGTGACGCAGGCGATAAATACCGGTGAACAGCAGGGCGGCACGCTGTTGGTCGATAGTTTTTTGCTGGCCAACGTACATCCTGACGTTCTACCCGCGATCAGCGGTGTTACTGACATGCCAGACAAGCAGGCGGTGGGCGTTGTTGAAACCTTCAGCGTGGCGGCCTGTATTGAAGCGGCTGATTGTGCAGTTAAAACAGCAAACATCACACTAATTCGTCTGCATATGGCGTACGGTATTGGCGGGAAATGTTATGTGGTGATGAGCGGCGATGTGGCTGACGTTACCACGGCTACGCAGTCGGCAAGTGAATCAGCAGGAGAAAAAGGCGCGCTGGTATACAGCATGGTGGTGCCTAACCCACATCCAGAATTCTGGCAGCAACTGATGAGTTAACGCGTGGTTGCCGTCGAGGAGCGCATATGAAAAAGAAGCCAGATCTTAATTTGCACCATCTTTTTTCTGGGGATACTGATCCCGTTAATTGTAAGCCACTGGTGGAGCGTGAAAATGTTCATCAGCGCGAGTCGCAAGATGTGTATGAACACGCCTGTACCATCACGGCATGGCAGCAACTTTATGATCAGCTCCGCCCCGGCAAGTTTAAAGGTGAGCTCACCGAAATCCTGTTCGACGGCGTGCAGATTTTCCGTGAGTACACCAACCTGACGCTGCGTCAATCTTGCATGGTGTGGCCGAATGCGTTCTGGTTTGGCATTCCTGATGTGCGCGGTGAGCACGGTTTTATCGGCTCACAGCCGTTGGATTCACAAGAAATTGCGGTTCGCCCAGGCGGCAGAGAGTTTGAACTCAGCACGCCGGATGATTACACCATTCTTGGCGTGGTGGTTTCTTATGATGTGTTGTTTAGCCACGCCTCGTCGCTTATCGATCCAGACCGTCTATTGCAACTGCTCAACAACAATCCCGCGCTTGAAGTGAATGCGTATCAAAAAGAAGCGCTGTGGTATTTCATCCATCAGGCGCTCTCGCACGGCAGCGTTGATCCTCAGTCGATGCAACGGGCAAACGTGCGTAAAGTGTTATGCCATAATCTGCTCACGGCGATGACGCATTTACTAGAAGGCGCACAGCCAGTCTCAACCCGCCAAGTTTATAGCCGTATTAACTATCAGCATTTAGTGTCACAGGCGCGAGAATATTTACTGAGTCAAACGTCTGAACCCGTGACGGTGCTAGATTTATGCCGCGAGCTACACGTTAGCCGCCGAACGCTACAAAACGCATTTCATCTGGTACTGGGCATCGGGCCGAATGCGTGGCTAAAAGCACTGCGTCTGAATGCGGTACGCCGCGAACTGGTCAGCCCATATTCCGAGTGCCATACCGTGAAGGATGCCGCCATGCAGTGGGGATTTTGGCATTTAAGCCAGTTTGCCACCGACTATCAGCGCCTGTTTAACGAAAAGCCCTCTGCTTCGTTAGCGGCACGTGGGGCGAGGTTTATTTAGACGTTACAAATACAGAGAGGTGCGATTGTATTTGCCTCTCTGTATTAAACCCTACCAACAATTCTCGCTAAACCCTCAAAAAATTGCCCATGTGACAAGCAAAATCGAAACTATCATCGGAGAAGAAGGCCAACTCAAAACGAAAAATGTGAATGTGCAGCCCAACCTGCACCAGAAATTAGAGTATCTACGGCTACTTTCTACTATTCGAACGCTCACGCCACTTAATTGACAAACGTTGGTACCAAGGTTCTGGAACTGGATGAACAATACTTCGTAGAGCACGGGCATAATCCATAACCAATCCCGGAGTCCAAGCCATTGAGAGTGCCCGTTTCCGCACCTGAGCCGCTATCCATAGCTCTGGCATAAATAGCGTTCGTAGGGTAGAGCCCCAACTTTTGCTTTGCTCAGAAAGCACACCTTCTAGCGACGCCTCTAATGCGTATGCAACGCTGCTTGAACAATTACGGTAAGTCAGGTTATAGGTCGTTGTCATCCGATAACCTTTCCAATAACGTAACAATGCCATCCCATTGTATTGATTGAAATAAATCTTACGATCTGACTCGCACCAGTTTGCCGCTTCAGTGGCATAATCAGGCTGGAAAACACCAGGTACATTATTGTCTTGAGTTGCTTTTAGAATATTCAGGAACTCAGAGGGCGATCGGTCAATATCGGATTCGGGATAGAGGCTGATATAGATATCTGGCGATAGTTCCAGCGCAGCATGACCGGTTGAAATCACACCGTCAGTATCAACCGCAGCGATATAGCGGTTAATCACTGGGCGGGGTATTGGCGATGTATTTGCTGTCCCGACAGGTGTCCAAATATGAACGGTAAGCGGTCCGATGAAATCAGCATTTGAACTGTCGCTAGTGAGAGAGACCGGGTGTTTCGTTAGGTCATTCTGAATATCGGAAGGTGCTAGCAGATCAAAAATTGAAACCCCTTCACTTATTTGTCTCGCCCTGAGCGCCAAGCGCGCTGTATTGATACCACTAATCAGCATTAGTGTGCCAAGAAAGACAGGAACGGTGGCTTTATAGTGCGTCGGATAAGGGCTAAACATGAAAAATGCAAATATTATCTGTGCGATACCACCGAGCATCGCATTTTTCCAGTGAGGGTATCTCACTACCCACGCTGAAGAAATAATAAACAGTCCTATCACGAAGAACGCAAAACCAAAAACGATAGCCAATAAAAGATTGCTGTAGGCTCTATTAAATAGAATAAGAATAGATACTGAACAAAAAATAGCTCCCTTGAAATAAAGGACAGCCTTTTGTGCTCCAACACCACTGGACGCAATACTCAAAGTGACTAAACTTTCGACAAACAATAATGTGCCGAATACGCGTAATGGAAAATAGGTTACGCCGTCTAGGCCATCGATGAAAATGCTAACGCCAAGCACCCCCCACAAAATACCGATCAACATGAGGTATTTTGCTTTCGTCTGGACGAATTCGACGCCGAATAATAAAAGAACAATTTGGATCACAAGCTTCAGCCTCCGAGATCTAGTAATCGTGGTCGCATTTAGAGGGCAAGGTGATAGCGGCTAGCCTGCCAGTTACCTACGATAATATCTTCACCGTCCAACACTATGTGCACACTGCCTTTATCGACTAAGGTGATCCATTGGTCGTTGAATGTTTGGATACGGAAAATCATGGAGCCACGTTTATCCTGCGAGCAAGCGCGCCAGTGGGAACGAAGCTTTTCTTTGTCACGTGGATGAACACGTTGTAATACTTCTTCCAGATTGTCTAACGTTCCATCTGTCATATCGCCAAACAGTATTGAGAGATCGTTTTCCCAAATAAATGAACCAGACGATGTATTAAGTCGATAGAACACACCATTACCGACAATACGTCCGGTTTCAGGGTCATGGTTTCTGGTCGAACGCCTCAAGACTCTAATGAACACAACCAATAACGTGGTGGCGGACAAATAGCTCAGGGCTAAAAATAATGATTCGGTATAGGTTAGGCTTTTCAGAAAGAAGGGGCCTTGGTGCTGGTCGGTAAAATAGATAACGATAGCGCCTAGCGTTAGCAGCGCAACAGAACCGCCAAGGTTTCCCCAAAATACAGAAATTATCATCACTATCGCGATAGGCAGGCACGCCAGACCAAAGTAGAGCGCAGTGGCATGCTTGGCTACCCAAGGTAATTCGTGACCGAAGACAACCCCCGCCGTTGCACAAAGCAGTAGCCATAGTGCGAAACCGATTGATTTTGATACGCGATTGCTGGCTGAAGAAGGCTCATTCTTATTAATGAATCCCATTACTATCGGCGTTGCGAAGAATATCCCTGTGATGTCGGCGATAAATCCTTGTGAGAAGAGTTCAAGGAATGGCTGGTCGTGTATTAGAGCAAATCCGCCAACGACCACCAAAGAATCCACTGCGCTGATAACAAGTGTCGCCACTATCCAAACAAGGATGATATGAAGATCGTCATTTAGGCGTGCAAAGCGACGCACAACCCAAGCGATTATGACGGTCGACGGAATCGACAAAAATGAATACAGCATTGAAACAGCAAATGTGAGTGGGCTTCTCCAATTCTCATCTAACAAAACGTTAGCCAGTGTAAAAATGACTATTAGGCTTGGGTAATCTCTCCAGCGGGCACTTAGAAAAGCAGCAACTGCGACCCCTGCAGGAAACCAAATAATAGCAATTGATGAGTCTGGGTCATCGAATTTCAGCGACGTTAATCCGGCTAAATAGAAAATTAGCCCCCACATGAGGAGGATGGATAACTGCTGAAGCCACGTAGGAAAATACGCTTTCATTGCGGCTGAATTCCTCCTAGTTAGAGTATGTACTAAGCTATTTAAATATAGCGCTAACACGGCTGATACAATGGCACCAATGCTAACAATCATTGACTGGAAAACAAAGTAACATGAGTCTTTGAGTCTATGAATTATGGGGCAGTTCTATGGTGGGGCTGTTGTGTTGTGGTTGACACATAGATTCTTCAGACTTGTATAATGACCAGCACATTACAGTATGAAGAGAATCCTATGCCAAACACCTATATTATCCTTGCGATTTCCATTTGCGCTGAAACTCTGGCAACCACGATGATGAAAGCGTCTGAGGGCTTTAGCCGCTTGCTACCAAGCGCAATTGTGATCATAGGCTATGCAATTTCATTTTATGGCCTGTCTCAGGTTGTAAAAACGATGAATATTGGTATCGCTTATGCCATTTGGGCTGGCATGGGAATCTTTTTAGTATCGATTATGTCGTTCTTCATTTATAAACAGAAACTCGATCTGCCGGCGATTGCTGGAATGGTGCTTATAGCGCTTGGGATTATGGTTATCCAATTGTTTTCAAAATCAGTAACGCACTAATTCTTACAATATATTAAGGGCACTAGCAGGCCCTACTTATTGTTTTTTTTCATCATATTGCACTACAAATAACTACGTGTAGCATGTCGTCAAGTTGCTCGCCACGAACGGATATTCGGAAGGGGAGAGTGCTTAGGTAAGTCTGTAACAGCGGGATGAATATGGTGGCCAGAATTCTTATAAATCGATGCAGGCGTAAGTACGCAATTCAAATCCCCTATAAATTCATATGATAATTAAAGCCGTAGGCTAAACATAAATTTGAAGGAAAAATTTTATCCTTTTTGGCGCTGATTTTTTGAGTATGACGCAATAACAGTAAAACATTTCAAGCTTTACTGCATGCCTAAGTGTATTTATACATAAAATTTTGAATAGTATACGAATCAGAATATTCGCAGCCTAAGAATATTTCCTCTTCATTCCTTATATCGTCTGCTTCCTCTAAGTCATTCTCATTAGTATTTGACATCTCTACAAATTGATTGGCTGTTAATTTTATTTTATGACTCAGTAGGAGTAATCCGTCATAAGGCCATGATTTTGATGATGAAATATCGACTTCGCTATGTGCTGGCGATACCAGTAATATAGATATAAATAACAAGGAAAATAGATTAGTTGGCAATTTGATGATTTCCATATTTGATGTGAATTATATTTTATAAGTTAAAGACTAGAACCTAAATATTGATTAAATAGAAATTTAAAACTTACTTTATTGATAGAAGGTCTATCGTGATTGTTTTATTATTAATTAATAAAGTGTGTTATTAAATTATTGAGAATATTAACATTGTTTATAAAGTATTTAATGTTAGTCATCCTAAAATTTACCGACTTATTTATTAATAAATATTAACTAATCTTTATCCTATAGAGGAAGCATCGTGACAGCAAAGATTAAACCATATAATGGAGCCGCTGCCGGTTGGGGAGCAGTCAGAGCGGTGGTGAGCTCAATTCGACATGAAATGGATATTCAACATGGTCTAATTGCACTTTTTCACATGAATAAAGTCGATGGATTCGACTGTCCAGGATGTGCGTGGCCGGATCCAAAACATACATCATCCTTCGACGTGTGCGAAAACGGTGCTAAAGCTGTTTCCTGGGAGGCGACAGAAAAACGAGCGGATGCTGAATTCTTCAAAACCAATACCGTAAGTGAATTGCTGGGATGGGAACCTCGAACACTCGAGCAGACCGGCAGGCTTACAACGCCTCTTAAATATGATCCCTCTACTGATAAGTATTTACCCATTGAATGGGAAGTCGCTTTTGCTGAAATCTCTCAAAAACTTAAGTCTTTCAATGACCCTAACGTTGTCGAGTTTTATACCTCAGGGAGGACCTCCAATGAGGCAGCGTTCCTGTATCAGCTCTTTGCAAGAATGTATGGCACAAATAATTTCCCAGACTGTTCAAACATGTGTCATGAACCAACGAGTGTCGGACTCATGGAGAGTATTGGCGTAGGCAAGGGAACGGTAAAATTAGAGGACTTTGACCACTGTGATCTCGTTATTTGTATTGGACATAATCCTGGAACAAACCATCCAAGAATGCTGACTTCTTTACGAGAAGTAGCACTGAGAGGTGCGAAGATTATTGCGATAAATCCAATGCAAGAGGTAGGACTTACAAGCTTTATTGCCCCACAAAACCCATATGAGATGCTAACCGACAAAGGTACCAATTTAGCAAGTGACTACTACCATGTCCGCGTCGGGGGGGATATTGCGTTGATGAAGGGAGTTATGAGATGTCTAATCGAATTACATGAAAAGTCCTTATCTCAAGGTAAAGAAGGGATCTTAGACATTGAATTTGTCCAAAATCACACGAATGGATACAGGGAACTTCGTACAGATGTACTTAATACAGAGTGGGAACATATCATTGAGAGCAGTGGCATCAGTGAAGAAGATATACACCGCCTAGCCGCAAGCTATGCATCTGCAAAAAAAACCATAATTTGCTATGGCATGGGGATAACACAGCACGAACATGGAACCCAAAATGTGCAGCAATTAGTCAACTTACTTCTCTTAAAGGGAAATATAGGGAGGGAAGGTGCTGGTATCTGTCCTCTACGTGGTCACTCCAATGTCCAAGGAGATAGAACAGTAGGGATTACGGAAAAACCAAATAGCGAGTTACTCCATAATCTGAATAAACGATTCGGGTTCATACCGCCAAAACAATTTGGGCATTCTGCCGTTGAAAGTATGAAAGCTATCTGCAGTGGAAAATCAAAGGCATTAATTTGTCTTGGTGGGAATTTCGCCGCAGCGATGCCAGACTGTACAACAACATACCCGATGTTTAGAGAATTAGAGCTAACGGTACACTTAGCAACAAAACTAAATACCTCACATTTATTAGTCTCTAAAAACAGCTATGTCTTTCCAGTTTTAGGGAGAACAGAAAAAGATTCACAAAATGGCAATTATCAGTTTGTTAGCGTCGAGGACTCAATGTCTGTAGTTCATTCCTCCTTGGGCGTGCTAACACCTGCGAGTGAAAATCTGAAATCAGAGTGTGAAATTATTGCGGGGTTAGCTAAAGCAACTTTAGGGCAGGAAAAGGTGAACTGGGATGAATTGAAGAGTAACTATGATTTGATTAGAGATCACATAGAAAAAGTGTTTCCCGATTTTAGTCATTATAATGAACGAGTAAGAAAACCAGGAGGCTTTACATTAACAAATTCTGCTTCTGAAAGGCGATGGCTTACAGCATCAGGACGAGCAAATTTCGTGACCTTTCCGAGTCTGTTAGAAGACCCAAAAATTCCGAGTAAAAAAGGGATTATACTGGCAACCGTACGCAGTCATGATCAATACAATACAACAATCTATGGGATGGATGATCGTTACCGAGGGGTGTATGGACAAAGAGACGTATTATTTATAAGCAAAGAAACAGCTCGCAGTATTTCTGTAAATGACGGTGAACGAGTGAACATAATTGCCTTGAATCCTGATGGGACTCGTAGTGATAGAAGGATGAATCAACTTAAAGTTGTCATTTATAAAATGGCAGATAAAACAGCTGTTACATATTTCCCAGAGTCTAACCACATGCTTACCTTGGATCAATGTGATAAAAAAAGTGGCATTCCAGCATATAAAAACATCCCAATAGAGATAGAGGTTTGCAACTAGCTATTATGTTTAGTTTATATTTATACATATATCAAGATTAAGACGTAGAATATTCATGATGAGTTAGATGAAATTTAAACTCAACGTTGCTTAAATGAAATAAAATGGATTTAACTCCCAGAGTAAATGTATCCATTTCAATTAACACTAGGTTCTCTAGAAATTTCATAAGGAATGAATCTTATAAATATTTGATTTATTCTATATAGGTTAATCAATAATGTGTAACCATAGTTTAAATGATACTAATGCCTGTTATCTTCTTCTTAGCTGTGAAGCAGATTTTTCATTCAAATCTGAAGTTGGTTATGAGCTCATTGGCTCTAGCACGATGGTGTTAACCAATAGTGAGAATAGGAAGTATTTTCCATATCAGAGTATACATGAAATACCTATCAGGCAAAATTTACTGCATGAGTTGATAAGTTTTCTATCTGCAAAGCAGTTAAAGTTAGGAAATAGAAAAAAAGTCTCTGACTACTATTGTGCACATTTCGATGTGCATGATGTTTTTTTCAAAACGGTTGAGTTATCGCTATTACAAGCTCAGTCTGAACAAGAAGAGTCTAAGTTCGTAACTCATTTGTTAATGCTGTTATCCTACTTCTTTGATCAGTCTCAATTATTAAACTATTTGCTACGTGCAGTAAGGCATATTACATGCCTACAAGTAGAGGCAATTATTGAAAGTTGTCCCTCAAGAAACTGGAAACTCAATGACATAGCCAATGAACTGTGCATGAGCGCTAGCGGATTAAAAAGAAGATTGCGAGAAGAGGGAACTTGCTATAAAAAAATCTTAGTTAAAAGCCGTATGAAGCTAGCGAAGTTTCTACTAGAGTCAAAAAATATTTCGATACTTGATGTCGCTAGTAAATGTGGATTTTCTAACGCCTCTTATTTTATTGCAGTATTCAAGAAACATTACTTAATAACACCATCTTGTTATTCTAAGGGCATATATTGTTGCGTGTAGCTACTGTAGTAGCTAGCGGATAAATTTCATGAATCCACTGTGTGTGTTATTCAATGAGGCTTTTTGTGAAACTGATGGCTTTGATGTTAGGAATGTCTGCGAGTTTTATTGTTGGGGCGTATATGTTAATAACCTTAATGATCAAAATGTGGAGTCACATTATCATAATATAGTGTTTCTGTATTTTTGTTGTTGTCTTCGTTACCTAAATAGTATCATCCTTGGGAAATAAAATGAGTTTAAATAAGCTATCAAAAGATAAAATAAATTTCACTAGAAATAAACTAATATTATCGTTTTTTATTATTTTTTTGCTATGCGCATCTGTTTTTTCAGTCTACTGGTTTTTAGAGCTAAGAGAGTTGCAGACAACTGATGATGCTTATGTATCAGGCAACAAGATATTAATATCTTCCCAGGTAGCATCTAGCGTCGTAAGTATAAATTATACTAATACAGACCTTGTGAAAAAGGGGGATGTACTTGTTCAGCTTGATAGTACAGATGCAACATTAGCTTATAATAAAGCCAAAAGCAATTTATCAGAAACAGTTAGAAAAGTTAGGCAACTATATATAAATAACTCGCTTGATAGAGATAATATTGAGAAGGCAAGAATAGCATATGAGCAATCACTGACTGATTTGAATCGGTACTCAAGACTCACTGGTGTAGCCGCGGTGCCTCATGAAACTCTTCAGCATGCGAAAAATTTAGTCGCAAGTAATAAAATCAGTCTCAATATCGCTTTGCAA
>Ga0308167_1001707_pt1 | contig 23729 bp, 22 predicted proteins | sample PhyCR1_2_FD_202138 | JGI IMG/M metagenome (GOLD analysis project Ga0308167, IMG submission 202138) | Phyllosphere microbial communities from UC Gill Tract Community Farm, Albany, California, United States - DLSLRC.R1 | ecosystem: Host-associated > Plants > Phyllosphere > Unclassified | place... | reverse complement strand
GGCCTGAGCGCTGCGTTGTCGCCGGTAGATTCGAATCACTGAAACACGGAATCAGGAGCTGACATGGCTGCAGAACCCCTCCTCGCTACGAGCGTCTTCGACCGACTGTTGAAGGACCGCATCATCTGGCTGGGATCGGAGGTGCGCGACGACAATGCGAACGAGATCTGCGCGAAGATCCTCCTTCTCGCCGCAGAGGACTCCGAGAAGGACATCTACCTCTACATCAACTCGCCCGGCGGATCGATCACCGCGGGCATGGCGATCTACGACACGATGCAGTTCGTCCCGAACGACATCGTCACCGTCGGAATCGGCATGGCCGCATCGATGGGTCAGCTGCTGCTGACGGCAGGAACGAAAGGCAAGCGGTACATCACGCCCAATGCCCGCGTGCTGCTGCACCAGCCGCACGGTGGCTTCGGCGGCACGTCGAGCGACATCCAGACGCAGGCGCAGCTCATCACCTCGATGAAGAACCGCCTCGCCGAGATCACGGCCGCACAGACCGGCAAGTCGGTCGAGCAGATCAACGAAGACGGTGACCGCGACCGCTGGTTCACCGCCGATGAGGCGCTCGAATACGGATTCGTCGACCACATCCGCGACTCGGCCACCGACGTCGTCGGTGGCGGCGGAACCGACCAGGACATCAAGTAACGGAAAGCGAAAGGACTCCCATGTACGCACCCACCTTCCGCTCTGCCGGCGACCTGCCCTCCAGCCGCTACGTGCTCCCTCAGTTCGAGGAGCGCACGGCTTACGGCTTCAAGCGCCAGGATCCCTACAACAAGCTGTTCGAAGATCGCGTGATCTTCCTCGGCGTGCAGGTCGACGACGCGTCGGCCGACGACGTGATGGCCCAGCTTCTCGTTCTCGAGAGCCAGGACTCCGAGCGTGACATCACGATGTACATCAACTCGCCCGGTGGTTCCTTCACCGCGATGACGGCCATCTACGACACGATGCAGTACGTCGCGCCGCAGATCCAGACAGTGGTGCTCGGTCAGGCCGCTTCGGCCGCCTCGGTTCTGCTCGCAGGCGGGCACCCGGGCAAGCGTCTCGCCCTGCCCAACGCCCGCGTGCTCATGCACCAGCCGGCGATGGGCGAGGCCGGACACGGCCAGGCATCCGACATCGAGATCCAGGCGGCGGAGATCCTCCGCATGCGTACCTGGCTCGAAGAGACGATGGCTCGCCACACCGGCAAGTCCGTCGAGCAGGTCAACCGTGACATCGATCGCGACAAGATCCTGTCCGCCGCCGAGGCGCTGGACTACGGCATCGTCGACCAGGTGCTCACTTCGCGCAAGCGCATGTAGGCATCCGGCATGGAGAAGGACGTCGACCCCTCGGGGTCGGCGTCCTTTGGTCGTCTCCGGCGAAAGTGCGACGATCGCGTCGAAACTGCTCATATGAGCAGATGGGTGCGCGAACGGTGATGCCGTCGTAAGCTGGAGGAGGAAGGAGGATGCCATGGAAGAGGAACTGATCATGGTCCGCGTCGCCGAGCTGTACTACGACGAGGACAAGACACAGGACGAGATCGGCGCCCTCCTCAAGCTCTCCCGCTGGAAGGTGGGACGGCTTCTCACGCAGGCCCGGGAGCGTGGCATCGTCCGGATCGAGATCGTGCACCCGCGTGCGCGCCGGCTCGGACTCGAACGCCAGCTCGTCGAACGTCACGGGCTCACCGCCGCGGTGGTCGTTCCCTCTCCGGACGGCGATGACGGAACACTCGAGCGCGTCGCTCAGGCCGCAGCCGACTACCTCACCGCGATGCGGCCGGTGCCGCGCACTCTCGGCGTCAGCTGGGGGCGCACTCTGCGTGCCGTGGCCGAATCGCTGCCGGACGGCTGGGCCACGGGCGTGACGGTCGTGCAGCTCAACGGGGGAGTGAGCCTCAACCGGCGCTCCGGCGGAGCCGCGGGCCTCGCCGTCACGATCGCCCAGCGGGCATCCGGACACGTCTCCCTCCTGCCGAGCCCGGCGATCCTCGAGCGCGTCGAGACCAAGCAGGCGATCGAAGCCGACCGCACCGTCGCGGCCGTTCTCGTCGAGGCAGCCGAAGCGCAGGCGTTCCTGTTCACCGCGGGCCCGTGCGATGCGTCTTCCGCGCACGTCGAGAACGGCTACCTGTCGGCATCCGATGTCGAGGAGCTCGCACGTCGAGGTGCCGTGGGCGATGTCCTGGGGCGCTACATCGACGCCGACGGCAACATCGTCGACCCGCAGCTCGACGCCCGCACGGTCGGAGTCGACCTCGGGCGCCTGCGCGCAGCGAAGCGCTCGATCTTCGTCACCGCCGGTGACGCGAAACATGACATCGCGCGCACAGTCGTCACCAGCGGCCTGTGCAGCGTTCTGGTGACAGATGAGACCACAGCACGAGCATTGTTGGAGGAACGATGACGACCCAAGAACTCAGCCGCAGGACGGCGGTGGACGTTCTCGGCGGTGAGCCGGATGACGCCACGCTCCGCCGATTCCTGCACGGACTGCCCGGTGTCGACGCCGTCGGCCTGGAGCAGCGCGCTGCCGGGCTCGGCACGCGGTCGATCAAGACCACCTCGAAGGCCTGGGCTCTCGACACGATCATCAAGCTGATCGACCTCACGACCCTCGAAGGCTCGGACACCCCGGGCAAGGTGCGGTCCCTCGTGGCCAAGGCCAAGAACCCGGATGCCGCAGATCCATCGACTCCGAAGGTCGCCGCCGTGTGCGTGTACGGCGACATGGTGGGCGACGCGGTCGAAGCGCTCGGTGCGCTGCACGGTGACCCCGATGACGGACTGATCTCGGTCGCAGCCGTCGCCACAGCCTTCCCGAGCGGTCGTTCGTCGCTCGCGATCAAGCTCGCCGACACCGCAGAGGCAGTCGCGGCAGGCGCGGACGAGATCGACATGGTGATCGACCGAGGCGCTTTCCTCTCGGGCCGATACGGGCTCGTCTACGACCAGATCGCCCAGGTGAAGGAAGCCTGCCGTCGCGCGGACGGCTCGTATGCCTCGCTCAAGGTGATCCTCGAGACCGGCGAGCTCAACACCTACGACAACATCAAGCGCGCCTCGTGGCTCGGCATCCTCGCCGGTGGCGACTTCATCAAGACGTCCACGGGCAAGGTGCAGCCGGCGGCGACGCTTCCGACCACGCTGCTCATGCTCGAGACGGTGCGCGACTGGCACCGCGGCACGGGCGAGCGCATCGGCGTGAAGCCCGCGGGCGGCATTCGCGCGTCCAAGGACGCGGTGAAGTATCTCGTCACGGTCGCCGAGACCGTGGGCGAGGAGTGGCTCCAGCCGCACCTCTTCCGCTTCGGCGCCTCGAGCCTTCTGAACGACGTGCTTCTGCAGCGTCAGAAGCTCACCACCGGCCACTACTCCGGCCCCGACTACGTCACGATCGACTAGGAGCCCACACATGTCATTCCTGGAATACGCTCCGGCCCCGGAGTCGAAGGCGGTCCTGAACCTCAAGGACAGCTACGGCCTGTTCATCGACGGCGAGTTCGTCGACGGATCAGGAGCGAGCTTCACGACCATCTCTCCCGCCGATGAGAGCCGCATCGCCGAGATCGCCACGGCGAACGATGCGGACATCGACCGTGCGGTCGCCGCCGCGCGTCGTGCCTACGACAAGACCTGGTCGAAGATGAGCGGCCGCGATCGGGGCAAGTACCTGTTCCGCATCGCACGCCTCGTGCAGGAGCGCGCCCGCGAGCTCGCCGTCGCCGAGAGCCTCGACAACGGCAAGCCGATCAAGGAGAGTCGCGACGTCGACGTTCCCCTGGTCGCATCCTGGTTCTTCTACTACGCGGGCTGGGCCGACAAGCTCGACCACGCGGGCCTCGGCGCGAACCCCCGTGCGCTCGGCGTCGCGGGGCAGATCATCCCCTGGAACTTCCCGCTGCTGATGCTCGCGTGGAAGCTCGCTCCCGCTCTGGCAGCCGGCAACACCATCGTGCTCAAGCCCGCCGAGACCACGCCGCTGACGGCGCTGATCTTCGCGGAGATCCTCCAGCAGGCCGACCTTCCCGCCGGCGTCGTCAACATCGTGACGGGCGCAGGTGCGACCGGTGCGACTCTCGTGCGCCACCCCGATGTCGACAAGGTCGCGTTCACCGGTTCGACCGGAGTCGGACGCGACATCGCCCGAGCGGTCGCAGGAACCGACAAGAGGGTCACGCTCGAGCTGGGCGGCAAGGCGGCGAACATCGTGTTCGACGACGCGCCGATCGATCAGGCCATCGAGGGCATCGTCAACGGCATCTTCTTCAACCAGGGCCACGTCTGCTGTGCCGGAAGCCGCCTGCTCGTGCAGGAGTCGATCCACGACGAGGTCATCGACCGACTGAAGAACCGTCTGTCGACGCTGCGACTCGGCGACCCTCTCGACAAGAACACCGACATCGGCGCGATCAACTCGGCGGCGCAGCTCGCGCGCATCCGTGAGCTCAGCGACATCGGCGAGGTCGAGGGAGCGGAGCGCTGGACCGCTGATTGCGCGATCCCCGACAAGGGGTTCTGGTTCGCCCCGACGATCTTCACCGGCGTCGAGGCGTCGCACAGGATCGCCCGTGACGAGGTGTTCGGACCCGTTCTCTCGGTGCTCACGTTCCGCACTCCGGCCGAGGCGATCGCGAAGGCGAACAACACCCCGTACGGTCTGTCCGCGGGCATCTGGTCGGACAAGGGATCCCGCATCCTGGCCGTGGCCGACCGCCTGCGGGCGGGCGTCATCTGGGCGAACACCTTCAACCGATTCGACCCGTCGAGCCCGTTCGGCGGATACAAGGAGTCCGGATACGGCCGCGAAGGCGGACGTCAGGGTCTCACCGCATACCTGAAGGGGGCATCCGCATGAGCAAGCGATTGACCGTTCCGAAGACCTACAAGCTCGCCATCGGCGGGGCTTTCCCCCGCAGCGAGTCCGGCCGCACCTACGAGGTGCTCTCCGCCAAGGGCGCGTTCCTCGCGAACGCGGCGAAGGGCTCTCGCAAGGATGCGCGGGATGCCGTCGTCGCGGCGCGGGCCGCGGTCAAGGGCTGGTCGGGTGCGACCGCGTACAACCGCGGTCAGGTGCTCTACCGGGTCGCCGAAGTGCTGGAAGGGCGCCGCGCGCAGTTCATCGACGAGATCGCTGCGCAGGAGGGCGTCTCGTCATCCGCTGCCGCTGCGCAGGTCGACGAGGCGATCGACCTCTGGGTCTGGTACGCCGGCTGGTGCGACAAGTACTCGCAGGTCGCGGGCAACGCCAACCCCGTGTCAGGGCCGTACTTCAACATCTCGGTGCCGGAGCCGACCGGTGTGGTCGCGATCGTCGCGCCTCAGGACTCCGCACTCCTCGGTCTCGTGTCGGTCATCGCACCCGCACTGGTGGCGGGCAACGCGGTCGTCGTGATCGCGAGCGAGCGGTTCCCGCTCTCCGCCATCAGCCTCGCCGAGGTGCTCGCCACGAGCGATGTGCCCGGAGGGGTCGTCAACGTGCTCACCGGGTCTCCGGCAGAGATGGCGCCGTGGCTCGCCTCGCATCAAGACGTCAACGCGCTCGATCTGGCAGGCGCTGGAGACCTCGAGTGGATCGACATGCAGATCGCCGCGGCCGAGACGCTCAAGCGAGTGCTGGCACCTGGCGCGGTCATCGCATCGCCCGAGCGCATCGGAGCCTTCACCGAGATCAAGACGGTCTGGCACACCAAGAGCATGGTCTGACGTACGTCGGAGTGTGTCTCTCCACGCCCCGGGAAGGCTGAACGCCAGCGCATGGGCTTCGCGACTGGCCGTGAACCTGCTGCATCGGGAAGGACAAGACCTCCGCTGCGAGAGCAGCGGTTTCATCCTCGGTAGCGTTCTTCCGGGGCGGCGGCGAGGTCGGCGATCGTCGAGCTCGCCGCCGTCGTCCGCCTGTCCCCGGGCCGCTGAGCGGAACCGTCGAACGCATGGCGCGCCGTTGCGGGAGTTCCCGCTGCTGTCAGCAGAGCGCCCCGCTCTTCTGACAGCGATCACGACCGCAGCGCGTCTGCGGGAACGATGCGGTTGGCGCGAACTGCTCCGGCGATTGCGCCGAGAGCGGCGATGGCGATTCCAGTTCCGAGAGCGGCAAGGGCGAGGGCGGGGTCGAAGACCGGTGTCCATCTCTGGGCAATCGTCACGGCGAGTACAGCGGCCATCCCAGCGACGATGCCGACGAGACTGCCGATCAGGCCGATCAGCAGGGACTCGAGAAGCAGCATCGTCGCGATGTGGCTCTTGCGTGCCCCGATCGCACGTCGTAGTCCGATCTCGTTGCGTCGTTCAGCGACTGCCGACAGGGTGGCGATCGTCACTGAGGCCGCAGCAGCCAGTCCGGTCACGATCGTCAGCAGCGCAAGACTCAGCGCGACGCTCGCTTCCACGTTCGCGCGCAGCGAGTCCGCTGGCGGGGGAGATGCGACATCGACGCGTTCCGGCCGAATCGGGTCAAGCACCAGCGGCGCCTCCTCCGCGACGGTCGCGGCGGCTCCCAGTTCGGTGACGATATACGCCGTCACCGTGCCCATCGGAAGGTTCACGGTCTCAGGGCTCTCTCTGCCTCCGATCACGGCTTTGCCGAGCAGATCGGGTGCGCGAGGAGAATCAGTGATGATTCCTGCGACGACGAGTGTCCGGCCGGCGATCTCGATCGTCGGAGCCAGATCAACGGGCGCCATCCCGATGCCCTCGGCCAGATAGGCACCGACGAGCACCTGGTTCGTATCGAGCGACACTACTGGTGCGTTCGCCCAGTCGATGTCGAGGCGTAGCGCGGTTCTGACGTCTCCGTAGCTCGCGTATGTGGATGTGTCCACTGCATCGCGGGGGCTGCCGACGCGCACGCTCGCCGTGCCGAGATCTTCGAGGATGGCGACGGAAGCTGAGCCATTCAGGTCCGCCAAGGACCGGGCAGCATCCCGGAGCTCGGTGTCGATCGTCGCTGAGACGCCATCGCCGGAGACCGTCGCGGTGACGTCGCGGCTTTTGACGGCATCGAAGCTCTCGGAAACCTGCTGCTGCGCTGTGGCTGAGAGTCCCAAAGTCGCCACGAACAAGGCTGCAGCGACCGCGATCGCTGCGATGAGCGCGGCGGCGCGCCCGGGGCGGCTCAGCATGTTCGCCGCGGCGTCTTTGACTGCAGCCGCCGGCCGCACGGTGGACGCCTTCCCCGGAGTCTTCGGTTCTCTGCGGGGCGTGATGAGGGGAAGCCTCTCGGTGTCGCTGTCTTCGGTGAGCTCCTGAACCTTGCCGTCCACGACATGGATCTGTCTGTCAGCATGCTGGGCGACCTGATCCGAGTGGGTCACGAGGATCAGTGTCGCGCCATGATGACGGAGGTTCTCGAAGCTCCTCATGACGGCTTCAGTGGTGCTCGAGTCAAGGTTGCCTGTGGGCTCATCCGCCACGACGATGGGCGCCCCGGACGCGAGCGCTCTGGCGATCGCCACGCGTTGACGTTGTCCGCCGGACAGCTGGCGCGGCTTCGCATCGGCTAGGTCGGAGATTCCCACGTCATCGAGCGCCGCAAGGGCTCGTTTCCTCATCCTGCGGGGGTCTACACCGCGATAGTGCATCGACAGTTCCACGTTCTCGACGACTGATCGGCGGTCGAGGAGGTGGAAGGCCTGGAAGACGAACGCGAACGTCTCAGAGCGGTGGGCGCATGCTGCGCGTTCTTTCAGCGCGGCGACGTCCTGTCGGTCGATCAGGTAGTCTCCCATCGACGGAGCATCGAGCAGCCCCAGGATGTTGAGCAGGGTCGACTTCCCGCTGCCCGATTCACCCTGGATGGCGATGTAGCTGCCTTGCGGGATGTCCAGGTCGACGCCGCGCAGCGCGTCTACTGAAGCCAAGCGCGTGCCATAGCGCTTGGTGATGTCCCTGAGGCTGAGTCCAGGCACTACTGGACTCTCACGAGATCGCCTGGCTTCAGCTGCTCTTCGTTCAGGATCTCAATGGCGCTGATGCCGTTCAGCTCGCCGACCTCCTTCACCGGGACCTCCTGGAAATCACTTTCCGCCTCTTGACGCAGAACGTACCGACTCGAGCCGCGGGAGGCGACAGCACGGCTCGGAACGAGGAGTGCATCCTGCGCGACCACGCTGCGGGTCACCACGAGAACGGGCTTCTCTCCGACGGACGAGTCCGCGATGGATACGGTGGCAGATTCGGCTGTCACGAACGTGATCGGGACCAGACCTTCCTCGTCGGCCACACCGATGTTCTGCAAGACGAGCGGGATCTCGGCCCCTGCGATCGTCGCTTTCGCCTCGAAGCCGACTTCGAGCTGGGCTGCGGTGGCTGCGATCACCAGAGCCGAGGCGATGGGAGATCCCTTGGCGAAGACGACCGCTGCATCATCCGGCAGCGAACCGACGCCTGGTGCGGCAACGACAGTAGCTGGCAGAACCGAGGTCACCACGAACGAACTCGACGTGGCGACGGCTTGCATCTCCGGCACGGTCGGAGCTACGGGGACCGGCTGGGCTGCGGGGTTTGAGGGGGTAGAGGGCTCTTGCGTGGGCGCCGGGGCATCTTCCGTCGCAGCCGAGCTGTCCTCGGCCACGACTTCTTTCGGCACCTCGTAGCCATGGTCGGCGTAGAGACTCGTGAGCGAGCGCTCGGTTTCCAGGCCGAAGATCCCATCTGCTGTCGTGGAGTAGCCGGCGGTGTTCAACGCGCGCTGCAGCTGCTCGACGTCGCGGCCGGTGTCGCCGGTGCGCAGATCGCGGAAGAACGGAAACGCACCAGGAAGCGCGAAGACCGGCTGCGCGTCGATCTCGAGGAGCACTTGGCCGGGCGAGACCTGGGAGCCAATCGCAACAGGCGCGTCGGTCACGACTGCAACACCGCCCTCTCCAGCGGCAGTCAGGCTGGCCGATGTCTGATCGCCTGCGCGCACCTCGCCCTGCACCGTCAGGGTCTCGGCGAGGACTCCTTGCTCCACGGGTGCTGTGATCACGGAGGGCGGAGGGGCTGCGGCGTCACTGGCGATCTGGCCGGGAGAACGGAACACCGACGCGACTGTCCACCCTCCAGCGAGTAGAGCCACACTGGCAATCGCGCCAGCGATCGCCAGCACCGCGCGGCGGCCGGGTGGGCGGCCACCTGGCCGACGAGGAGGGTCTGCTGGCCCCGCAGGGCTGTCGAGATACTGCGAGGACTGGCTCTGACCGACTCGTGTCATCCTGCTCGTGACTCCGCGATGATCTCGTCGATCTTCGTCGTCATCTTCTCGATCTCTGCGCCGGCGTCCACGAGCGCCGCTTCGTTGTCTTCGAGCATCGAGCTCTCCCGGGTCCACAGAGCGTCGTAGAACGATTCGGTGAAGCGCGAGGAGTCTCGGCACTTGGCGTCGGCGGTCGCCAGGTCGATCTCTTCGGCGGTGGGCTCAGCGATGGGGCCGTCGATGCTCCCACCCAGACCCAGACCCAGACCCAGGCGCTGACGAACGGACTCAGTGGGCATCTCGATCGGCGTCGGCGGGAGGTCTTCGATGCCCACATCGGCCATGCAGTCGTACCATGCGGCCGCGGACTCGAGAACAGCGGGGTCCTTGCTCGCTCCCGAGTACGCCGCTGCGGCCAGACCCGACGTGAAGTTCATCAGGGTGTTGCTGTATCCAGGGCTGTCGGTGGCAGGGTCGTCTCGACACGCCAGGAACGCCTCGTCCTCGGAGGGCGTCGACGCCTGATGCTGGAAGTCGTCCCACGCCTTGAGGCCGGCGGGGCGCTGCTGCGAAGGGTCGTGGTATCCGTACGTCTGAGCGATCTTCAGATCGAACCATTTACGCACCGTGACGTTGGAGCCGTACGCCGCGTCGATGTCCACGTACGGAACGGGATCATCGATGCCTTTGTCAGCGAGGCAGTCGTTGATCACGATCGCCTCGGCGTATGCCGCCTTCGTCAGCTGCAGATCTGAGAGCAGATAGGGATCCAGGGGGAGCGCCCATCGAGCGATGTCCTTGCCCTGCGTGTCCAGCGCCTCTGTGAGCTGATCCGCGCTTCCGGGCGCGCACGCGGCCGCCACCGCGACGGTGGCGGCCGCGACGATGCTGCCGACGGCCCGGCGAGCGAATATGACCTGCCTGGGTCGCCTCATGATGCTCAGATGAACTTCGCGGCGTTGGGGTCCCAGGCAAGTCCCTGGACGATTCCGGCGCTGTTCTCGATATTGCCGTCGCCCTGGTTCGTGTTTAGGCAGACCGAGGACCCGCCGTAGCCGTTGGTGGCGGTGTCGTAGAAGCAAGCGACGGAGTACCGCCCGTTGTTGAACCAGGAGTCTGCCGTGTTGCCAGCCGTCACCGAGGTGCCGGCGTAGTTGTAGTTCGACATCGGCGTGACGTAGTACTCGAACCACAGCACGCCCGCGTAGCTGCCGTTCGTGTTGAAGTCCGGATCGTCCCAGACGCAGGCCCTGCCGAGGCTGCAGTAGCTCGGAGCGGCGCTGGCAGGTGCCGCGAACCCGAACAGTGCGACCAGCGGAACTGCCAGTGCGATGAACGTCATGGCGATTCTTCTGCGACCTCTTCTGACCTCAACTGATGTCTTCATTGTCATTCCTTCCGAACCGGAATGCGGAGTTCCCGCTGCATGGGTTGTTTCCGAAGTGATGGCGTTCGTTTCCACGAAACAGATATATTCCTCGCGCCTCATGATTCGTAACAGTGTGTGAAACACATCACTCGTGTGCGGAAATAGTTGGTTCAGGAGAGCTGCGGGAGGGGGCGCGCGGTTGGATCAGTTCCCGGATTTCTATCGGAAGCACTATCGGTTGATCTTGACCGTGGCTCAGCAGCGTCTCGGCACCGCGGCAGATGCCGAAGATGTGACGGCCGTGGTGTTCCGTGTCGCTTGGGCTCGGCATGACGACGGCGCACAGTTGACCCTGCCGTGGCTGTACACGACTCTTCGCAACCTCATCGGCAACGAGTACCGGCGTCAGGGACGACTCGGCTCTTTCGTTTCTGACGCGGGGCCGATCCTCACCTCTGACGACAGTTTCGGACCCGCGACGGACGAGGCGATCGAGGTGCGACGAGCTCTCCGCAGGGTGTCGACGGCCGACCGCGAACTCTTGTACATGGCCTACTGGGAGGAACTCTCGCGAGCCGAGATCGCATCGATTCTCGGCATCAGCGCGATCGCAGTGCGGGTTCGCCTGATGCGCGCTCGCGAGCGATTCAGACATCTGCTTCCACGAGAAGAGGACATTCATCACGATGAGGTGATCAGCGATGGACGAGCTTGAACGAAGAATTCGTATGGCGCGCCCTGTGAGCGGGTATCGAACCCTGCCGCTCACTGATCGAGCCGAGAAGGAGCTGGCTGGGCTAGTCTCCACGAGACCGCTCACCGCCGCGGATCACCGCCGAGCCAGACGTACCGCACCGAGCAGGCTGATGCCGTTGGCGGTCGCCACTGCTGCTGCGGTGGTCGTCATCGCCCTCGGGCTGACGCTGTTCCTTCCGACTGCTCCGACGTATGCCGCGACTCCGCCTCTGCTCGAAGTATCCCCGGTCCCCCAGCCACGGGAGGAGCTGCTCATGGGCCTGAGCCAGAAAGTGAAGCTCGGTACCGAGACCCCCACGCCCGACCCCGAAGTAACGCAGATTTCGGCTGTGGCGTGGTCGCTCGTCGTGATGTCGGACGGCGAGAACCAGACTGCGAATGTGGTGAACCTGGATTACGACATCACCGTTAAGTCCGACGGCGCCGTGCATCAGATCGTCAAGGCAGGGTCGTCCGTCGACGCCGACGGCCGATCAGTGACCGAGGGGGTCCCTGCTGTCGGTGAGCTCATCTCCGAGGACGAGTGGGCAGTCGGCAGCCCAGAACTTCGGTTCTCCGAACCACTGCCGTCAGAGAGCCACCAGATCCCCGCATACTTTGCCAAGACGTACGAGACCACGGAGCTTCCTGATGCGGCTCTGGTGATCAACTCGGTCGCGGACCTCATGCGCCAGCGTCAGCTCTCATCGACAGAGGAAGCCACGGTGCTGGAGTACTTCGCGCATGAGGCGGGTCTCAAGGTCGTCGGGGCCGTGACTGACCGGTTGGGCCGTGATGCGATCGCGTTCTCGGCTGCACACGAGGATGACCCCTCTTACGAGGAATATCTGCTCGTCGCCCCCGACAGCGGACAGATCCTTGCAGTCGAGACGCATTACATCGCACAGGGGCGCGATGACATCCCCTCGCCGTCGGTGACCGGCTATTTCGCCTGGCGCAGGTGACGCGACCCCTCCGATGCTCTTCGCCGAGCAGGCGCGGACACATGCGGTCGGGCGATGCGGACTCGTGATGCGCGACCCCGCGCCAATGCGTCCCGGTGTCGGATGCAGCGGTTAGGCTCAGTAGACGATCTCAGGATCCCCCTAGGAGGACGCGCATGGCCCGTATCGGCGAAAGCGCTGACCTGTTCAAGTGCTCATTCTGCGGAAAGAGTCAGAAGCAGGTGCAGCAGCTCATCGCAGGACCCGGTGTGTACATCTGCGACGAGTGCGTCGAGCTGTGCAACGAGATCATCGAGGAGCGGATGGCGGAGTCCTCCGCCGACGGCACGGCGGACTTCGAACTGCCCAAGCCGCGTGAGATCTTCTCATTCCTCGAGGAGTACGTCGTCGGGCAGGAGCCCGCGAAGAAGGCTCTGGCCGTCGCGGTGTACAACCACTACAAGCGAATCCGTGCGCACGGCACCCTTCAGACAGCCGAGCAGAAGGCCGAGAGCGTCGAGATCGCGAAGAGCAACATCCTGCTCATCGGCCCGACGGGCTGCGGCAAGACCTACCTGGCGCAGACGCTCGCGAAGCGACTGAACGTGCCCTTCGCCGTCGCAGACGCCACAGCGCTCACCGAAGCCGGCTACGTCGGTGAAGACGTCGAGAACATCCTCCTCAAGCTCATCCAGGCCGCCGACTACGACGTCAAGCGCGCGGAGCAGGGCATCATCTACATCGACGAGGTCGACAAGATCGCCCGCAAGGCCGAGAACCCGTCGATCACCCGCGATGTCTCTGGCGAGGGCGTGCAGCAGGCTCTCCTGAAGATCATCGAGGGCACTGTGGCATCGGTGCCTCCTCAGGGCGGGCGCAAGCACCCCCACCAGGAGTTCCTCCAGATCGACACGTCGAACGTGCTGTTCATCGTCGCGGGCGCGTTCGCCGGCCTCGAGGACATCGTGTCGGCACGCGTCGGCAAGCATGGCATCGGCTTCGGCGCCCCGCTGCACGACAAGGGCAAGGATCTCGATCTCTTCAGCGAGGTACTGCCGGAAGACCTGCACAAGTTCGGTCTGATCCCCGAGTTCATCGGTCGTCTTCCCGTCGTGACCTCGGTCTCGCCGCTCGACCAGAGTGCGCTCATCGACATTCTCACGGGACCTCGCAACGCACTCGTCAAGCAGTACCAGCGCATGTTCGAGCTCGACGGCGTTCAGCTCGAGTTCGAAACAGAGGCGCTGCGCTCGATCGCCGACCTCGCCGTCGAACGCAAGACCGGCGCTCGTGGACTCCGTGCGATCCTCGAAGACGTGCTCGGGCCGATCATGTTCGAGATCCCCTCGGCCGAAGACGTGGCGAAGGTCATCGTCACCCAGGCGGCCGTCGACGAGGGCGCTGCGCCGACGATCGTGATGGAGCGCAAGCGCAAGAGCGCATGAGTTCGGCTCCCTCGCCCTGGCGAGTGGTCGGCAGCGAGCTGGTGCATGCCGATCGCTGGATCAGCGTGCGCGCGGACGACTGCGTCGATGAGCGTCAGCGGACCATCGCGCCGTACTACGTGCTTGAATACGGGGACTGGATCTCGGTGCTGGCCCTCGACCGAGAGGGACACGCGATCGTCGTCGAAGAGTACCGACACGGAGCCGGGATCGTCGCGGTCGGCACGATCGGCGGCGGCGTGGAGGCTGGCGAATCGCCGGACGCAGCCGCGGTCAGAGAGCTGCGCGAGGAGACCGGGTACGAGGCCGAGGAGATGATCGGTCTCGGAGCCACCTGGGCCAACTTCGGCAACCACACCAACCGGGTGCATCACTTCCTCGCCCGAGGCTGCGTGCGCGTCGCCGAGCAGTCGCTCGATGACAGCGAGGCGATCGCCGTGCACACAGTCCCTCTCGACACCCTCGGCGAGCATCTCTCGCAGAGCTACCATCAGCTCACCTGGTACAAGGCGATGGAGCGTCTCGACCGCTCGGCGATGGAGCGTCTCGACCGCTGACGTCAGGAGGCGGCGCGCGGCTCTCTCATGCTTCGAGGCCGCGGCGCTTCAGCAGCGGCGCGATCTCGGCATCCCGGCCGCGGAAGTCGCGGTATGCGTCGAGCGGATCCTTGGAGCCACCCACGCCGAGGAGACGGGCGCGGAACCGGTCGCCGTTCTCGCGCGTGAGTCCGCCGTTCTCACGGAACCAGTCGACCGTGTCGGCGTCGAGCACCTCGCTCCAGATGTAGGAGTAGTAGCCGGCGCTGTATCCGCCCGAGAAGACGTGCGCGAAGTAGGTCGACGAGTAGCGGGTCGGCACGACGGGATCGTCGAGTCCGATGTCGGCGAGCGCGGCCGCCTCGAACTCGGCGACGTCGTCGACGACGGCCCTCGTATCCATGCGGTGCCACGCCTGATCGAGCCACGCTGCCGCGAGGTACTCGCTCGTCGCGTGACCCTGATCGAACGTCTCGGTGGCGCGAAGGCGTTCGACGATCGCGAGGTCGAGCGCTTCGCCGGTCTCGTAGTGACGTGCGTAGTTGTCGAGGACCTCGGGCCAGAGGATCCACATCTCGTTGACCTGGCTCGGGAACTCGACGAAGTCGCGGAAGACGTTCGTGCCGGCGAAGTGCGGGTAGGTGACGACGGCGAACAGACCGTGCAGTGCGTGCCCGAACTCGTGGAACAGCGTCGTCACCTCGTCGAGCGTCAGCAGGGTCGGCTCACCGTCACCCGGAAGCGGGACATTGAGGTTGTTGACGACGACGGGCAGCGTCCCTCGGAGGCGCGACTGGCTGACGATGGGATTCATCCACGCGCCACCGCGCTTCGAGTCGCGCGTGTAGAGGTCGAGCACGTACAGGCCCACCGCGCTGCCGTCGGCATCGCTGACCTCGAACACGCGAGCACCCGGGTGGTAGGCCCGGAGGTCGTGCCGCTCTGCGAACGTCACCCCGTAGAGCTGTGTGGCCGCGAAGAACACCCCGTCATGGAGCACCCATTCGGCCTCGAACCACGGGCGCAGCGCGCTCGTGTCGATCGCATAGCGGGCAGTGCGCACCTTCTCGGTGTAGAACGCCCAGTCGTGCGCCTCGACCGTGAAGGGTGCGGCCTCCGTCTCGTCGACGATCGACTGCAGGGTTTCGCGCTCTGCACGGGCGTTCCGCGCAGACGGCGCGGCGAGCTCGCGCAGCATCCGCTCTACAGCCGCAGGGCTGCCGGCCGTCTCGTCTGCGGTGACGTAGGCGGCATGCGAGTCGTAGCCCAGCAGCGCTGCGCGCTCGGCGCGCAGGCGGACGATCTCCGTGAGCACCGGCCGGTTGTCGTTCGCGTTGGGGCGGGACGCCCGTGACCGTGAGGCCGCCATGATGCGGCGGCGGGACTCGCGGTCGCGGAGCTGAGCGAGATACGGATGCCCGGTGAACAACGGGAGAGTGATGACGAACCGTCCGTCGAGGCCTCGATCGCTCGCCGCACGAGCTGCGGCGGAGAGCTCCCCACTGCTGAGACCGTCGAGTTCGTCGGAGGAGTCGAACACCACGGCGAGATCGTTCGTGTCGTTGAGCAGGTTGCGCTCGAAGGTGTTGCTCAGCGTCGACAGCTGCTGATTCAGTGCGGTGAGCCGGCTCTTCGCGTCGTCGTCGAGGGCCGCACCTGCGTGGGTCATCTCGCGATGGTGCCGCTCGACGAGGTACCGCTGCTCATCGTCGAGCTCGAGGTCATCCAGGCGCGCATGCACCTGTTGGACGCGCCAGTACAGCGCCCCGTCGAGAGTGATGGCATCCTGATGCGCCGCCATGAGCGGAGCGAGCTGCTCGTCGATCTTCTGGATCTCGGGCGTCGCGTCGGCCGATGTGACGGTGTAGAAGGTGTGTGCGACGCGGTCGAGCAGTTCTCCGGAGCGCTCCAGCGCCTCGATCGTGTTCTCGAAGGTGGGCATCGATCGCACCATGGTGATCCGAGAGATCTCCTGGAGATGCTCGTCGAACGCCGCCTGGAACGCGGGCAGGTAGTGCTCGGGCGTGATCGCCGCGAAATCGGGGAGCTCGTAGGGGAGTGCAGACGGCTGAAGCAGAGGGTTCGAGGCGTCGGTCATCCTCTGAGCCTAGCCATCACCCGCTGCAGGGCGTCGATGACGACGCGCACGGATTGTCGTCTCAGGTTCTCCGGCCTGGCGAGCACGTCGATCATCCGGTGGGTGCTGACTCCCCGCAGCGGAAGCCGCACGATGTCACGGTCGTCGACGGTGCGGGACGTATAGCGCGGCAGCATCCCGAGGACCCCGCCCGCGGCGATGACCGCCGCGACCGCACCGTAGTCGTTGATCCGGTGGCGGATCTCGACGGGACGCCCGGCGACGGCTGAGACGGCGCGCAGCACATCGTCGGGCGAGTATCCGATGCGACTCGTGACCCAAGGGCTGTCGATGACGTCGAAGGACGTCACCTGCGCGCGGGTGGCGAGAGGGTGGGAAGACGAGACGGCGACGTCCAGCGGTTCTCGGACGAGCGCCAGGCTGCGCACCCCGTCGGTCGGCCACGGCGGCGAATGCTCCATGCGGTGCGCGAGCACGAGGTCGTACCGGGCTGCGAGAGCGGGGAACTCGCTCTGCGCCACGTCCTCGTCGGTGAGCTGCACGGTCGGCGGCGCGGGGGAGTCGTCGAGTTCACGGATTAGCGACCCGAAGAGCGCCTGCCCGACGCTGTGGAATCCGCTGATCGTGACCACGCCGGTGCTGTCGTTCTCGAAGTCGTCCAGCGCGCTGCGCGCTGCGGCCATCGCGTCTATCGCCTCGGCGCCCGCTGCCGCAAGGGCCTGCCCGGCTGCGGTCAACGTGAGGCGACGGCCGTCTTTGCGCGTGAGCGGTGTGCGGAAGCTCCGTTGCAGGGCTGCCAGATGCTGTGACACGGCAGACGGGGTGACGTTGAGCGTCTCGGCGACGGCGGTGACGCTCCCCAGAGCGCCGAGCTCTCTCAGGATCTGCAGCTGATGGAGTTCCATCCAGTCAGATTAGTGTTTGCTACAGGGTCTATGCAGAACTTGCCGATTGTTCTACATGGTCGAATGCGATCAGATCGACATATGAAGGCATTGTTCAAAGCCGAACGCGCCGCCGGACTCGAGCTCGTGGATCGTCCCGAGCCCACTGCGGCGCCCGACGAAGTCGTGATCCGCGTGCTGCGCACGGGGATCTGCGGCACCGACCTGCATATCCGTCGCTGGGACGACTGGGCTGCATCCGCCATCGATGCCCCACTCATCCCCGGTCACGAGTTCTACGGCGAGGTCGTCGAGGTCGGTCCGCTCGTCCACGACATCGCTGTGGGCGATCGAGTGTCGGGCGAGGGGCACATCGTGTGCGGCACGTGCCGCAATTGCCGCGCAGGACGCCGCCAGATGTGCATCCGTACGATCGGCCTCGGACTGCAACGCGACGGCGCCTTCGCCGAGTTCCTGGCGTTGCCCGCCGTGAACGTCTGGGTGCATCACGCCGACGTGGCGCCGGAGCTCGGCGCGATCTTCGATCCTCTCGGCAACGCCGTGCACACGGCGCTCACGTTCCCGCTCGTGGGCGAGGATGTGCTCGTGACAGGGTGCGGTCCGATCGGCCTCATGGCGATCGCCGTCGCTCGGCACGCTGGAGCCCGCTTCATCGCGGCGACGGATATGAGCGCGCCTCGCCTCGAGATGGCGCGTCTCATGGGCGCGGACGAGGTCGTCGACGTCTCGGCCCGCGAGATCCGAGATGCCCAGCAGGCGCTCGGTCTGCGCGAGGGATTCGACATCGGCTTCGAGATGAGCGGCGCGGCGTCGGCGCTCCCGGCGATGATCGACAACATGAACCACGGCGGCCGGATCGCGATGCTCGGACTGCCCAGCACCGGATTCGAGATCGACTGGGGCAAACTCGTCACGCACATGCTCACGATCAAGGGGATCTACGGACGCGAGATGTTCGAGACGTGGAACGCGATGGGTGCCATGCTGCAGACGAGTGCGACGCTGCGCGACTCGATCGGACGGGTGATCGCGGATGTGATCCCCGCAAGGAACTGGGAACAGGGCTTTGCCGCGGCCGAGTCCGCCGGCACGGGAAAGATCATCCTCGATTGGACGGAGCTGTGATGTACGGGACATTCCAGAAGCATGTGGCTGACGAGCTCGCCGGGATCGAGGCCGCGGGCCTCACGAAGCACGAACGAGGCATCCGCGGGCCGCAGAACGCCGAGATCACCGCCGACGGCGCAGAGGTGCTCAATTTCTGCGCGAACAACTACCTCGGTCTCGCCGACGACCCGCGGATCCTGGATGCCGCCACTGCGGCACTGCAGGAGTGGGGCTACGGGCTCGCCAGCGTCCGCTTCATCTGCGGTACGCAGGAACAGCATCTGGAGCTCGAGCGACGACTCGCGGGATTCCTCGGCACCGACGACTCGATCCTCTTCTCGTCATGCTTCGACGCGAACGGAGGAGTGTTCGAGACGCTCTTCAGTGCTGAGGACGCGATCATCTCGGACGAACTCAATCACGCGTCGATCATCGACGGGATCCGTCTCTCGAAGGCGCGTCGGCTTCGCTACCGCAATCGTGACATGGCGGATCTCGAAGCGCAGCTGCAGGCGGCATCCGATGCACGCTTCCGGGTGATCGTCACCGACGGCGTGTTCTCGATGGACGGCTACATCGCGCCGCTCGCCGAGATCTGCGACCTCGCGGATCGCCACGACGCCCTGGTGTTCGTCGACGACTCGCACGCGGTCGGCTTCGTAGGGGAGAACGGACGAGGAACGCCGGAACTCTGCGGTGTCGCCGATCGTGTCGACATCTATACGGGCACGTTCGGGAAGGCGCTGGGCGGAGCATCCGGTGGCTACGTCGCCTCGCACGCCGACGTCGTCGCCCTGCTGCGTCAGCGTTCGCGTCCGTATCTGTTCTCGAACACGCTCGCCCCCGCCATCGTCGCCGGAACCCTCACCGCGCTCGATCTCGTCGAGGGTTCGGCCGATCTCCGTGCGCGTCTGCGCGACAACGCGGCACTGTTCCGTGAGCGGATGACGGCGGAGGGTTTCGATCTGCTGCCGGGAGAGCATCCGATCGTCCCCGTGATGTTCGGCGACGCGGCTCTCACAGCGCGCATCGCGACGGAGATGCAGGCGCAGGGCATCTACGTGACCGCGTTCAGCTTCCCCGTCGTTCCTCGCGGGCTGGCGCGGATCCGCGTACAGCTCTCGGCGGCGCATACGCCCGAGCAGATCGAAAGATGCGTGGCTGCCTTCGTCGCCGCGCGAGCCGTCGTGAGCTGAGAGGCGAGCAGACAAAGATTGCTTTGCAAAAGAATGTTTGCAAAGAAGTCTTTGCAAGAGTATCTTTGCATGCATGGCAGACGAAGAGCAGTTGCGACGACTCGATTCCGGGGCGCTCAAGGCCCTGGCTCACCCGCTGCGTGTGCGGATTTTCGATCTGCTCAGCGCACATGGGCCGCAGACGGCGAGTTCGCTCGCATCGATGCTGGGGGAGACCTCCGGGTCCACCAGCTACCATCTGCGCACTCTCTCGGCACATGACCTGATCCACGAGGTCGAGGGGCGAGGCACAGCGCGCGAGCGCTGGTGGGAGCTGCCTGAGGGGCGCATCGACATCCCCGGTCCGAGCCAGAGCATGTCGCCCGCCAACCGGGCAGCGGCGCAGATCGTGTCGTCGGAGTTCTTCCGCCTGCGGCACGAGACCCTGATGTCCTACGTCAACCGGCCGGACACAGAGGTGCCGGAAGGCTGGAAGGACGCGGGGCTGATCGCCACAACCCTCCTCGAGATGACCCCCTCGCAGATGGAGGACCTCAAGGACGAGCTCATGGGAGTCATCGAGGGTGCCGTCGGGCGATATCGCGGCCAGACCGGGCCGGACGTGCGCCGGGTGTCGATGCGCACCGAGCTCTTCGACCTTCCGGCGACCGGGCCGGTGCTCGCCGGTGCCGCTGACTCGAACGAGGAGGAATCATGACCAGCGCGACCATCCGCCTCGTCGCCCCGACACAGGCGGAGCGGAAGCTCCTCGGCCTTGCTGATCTCCTCACGGTCTTCGTCGAGCGACGCATCACTCGCCGCGCTCAGAAGCGGGCCCTCGCTCTCGATCTCCTGCGAGAGCAGCAGACCAGGCGACAGGATCCTCGCGCGGTCGAGCACATGCTCGCGCAGATCGGGCTCCCTCGGCGCTGAGGCGTTCTGATCACGGCGAAGCCCCCTGCCGCAGACGCGGACAGGGGGCTTCGTCAGCAGAGACCGCTCAGTCCTCGAAGGGTCGGGCGACCACATCGCCGGACCCGGTCTGGAAGACCTCCCAGCCCGCATCGAGCTCTGCGATCGCGCGGCCTTCGAGCCACGTGAGCGTCCAGTGCCCGGAGAGACCGCGCGATTCGACCTCGGCGATCGCCGGCCGGAGCGCGGCGGGAACGGATGCCGGTGGCTCGGAACCGGTGGCCCACCTCGTGCCCAGCTGCATCAGGCGCCCTCGACCGGCGCGAGCTCGATCGCGGTGACCGCGAACTCGCCGGTCTCGGTGAACTCGAGTTCGGCGATGCGTCCCACTGCCCGGAGGTCGTCGGCCGCGGCGCGGAGCGCCTCGAGCTTGGCGGCGGGAGCGGCGATCGCGGCGCGGGAGACCGGAGTCTTCTGCGATGCCTTGGCCTCGGTCTTGGCGCGGCGGATGCCGATCAGCGCCTCGCTCGCGGCCGACAGCACGGCCGTGTCGCCTTCGATGCCGAGTGTCTCAGGCCAGGCCGCGGTGTGCACCGAGCCTTCTTCGAACCACGACCACACCTCTTCGGTCGCGAACGAGATGATCGGGGCGAGCAGGCGCAGGAGCGTCGACAGTGCCAGACGCAGCGCGAGGGCGGCGGATGCCTGACCCACGTCGTTCTGGTTGTAGGCGCGCTCCTTGACGAGCTCGAGGTAGTCGTCGCAGAACGTCCAGAAGAACGCCTCGGTCACTTCGAGCGCCTTGGCCTGGTCGTAGTTCTCGAACGCCTTCGTCGCCTCCTCGATCACGGCGTCCAGGCCGGTGAGCATCGATGCATCGAGCGCGTGGGTGACCTGAGCGCCCTCCGGTACGGGGAACGACAGCACGAACTTCGCGGCGTTCAGCACCTTGATCGCCAGACGGCGGCCGATCTTGACCTGCGTCGGGTTCTGCGGGTCGAAGGCGGCATCCATGCCCAGGCGGCTCGAAGCGGCCCAATAGCGCACCGCATCCGATCCGTGGGTCTCGAGGATGTCCGCCGGAGTCACCACGTTGCCCTTGGACTTCGACATCTTCTTGCGGTCGGGGTCGACGATGAAGCCCGAGATCGCGGCGTTGCGCCACGGCGATCGGGAGTCCTCGAGAGTCGAGCGCAGCATGGTCGAGAAGAGCCAGGTGCGGATGATGTCCTGCCCCTGGGGGCGCAGGTCGAACGGAGCGGTGAGCTGCCACAGCTCCTCGTCGCGCTGCCATCCGCCGGCGAGCTGCGGAGTGAGCGACGAGGTCGCCCAGGTGTCGAGGATGTCGGCTTCGGCCTCGAATCCGCCGGCCGCACCGCGCTGGTCCTCGGTGTAGCCCGCGGGGACGTCGGTCGTCGGGTCGATGGGAAGGCTCGCGTGGTCGGGAGCGATCACCCGGTCGTAGTCGCGCTCGCCGTTCTCATCGAGTCCGTACCAGAGCGGGATCGGCACGCCGAAGAAGCGCTGGCGTGACACGAGCCAGTCGCCGGTCAGGCCGCCGACCCAGTTCTCGTAGCGCACGCGCATGAAGTCCGGGTGCCACGTCAGCTGGGTGCCGCGCTCGAGCAGCTCGTCGCGCAGCTTCGCGTCACGCGCGCCGTTGCGGATGTACCACTGGCGGGTCGAGACGATCTCGAGCGGGCGGTCGCCCTTCTCGAAGAACTTCACCGCGTGGTTGAACGGCTTGCCGACCGCCGTCATGTCGCCGGTCTCCTGCAGCTTCTCGACGATGGCCTTGCGGGCCGAGAACACCGTCTTGCCGGCGAGCTCGGCCTGGTACCAGTCGATGGCCTCAGCGTCGGCCACGATCGACGGGGCGGTCGGGAGGAACCGGCCGTCGAGACCGATCGTCGTCATGTTCGGGAGGTGGTCGCCCGCGGCTGTGCGCAGCTCACGCCACCAGATGATGTCGGTCACGTCGCCGAAGGTGCAGACCATCGCGGCTCCCGTGCCCTTGTCGGGCTGTGCGAGGTGGTGTCCGTGGATCTCGATCTCGGCGCCGAAGAACGGCGTGCGCACCTTCGTGCCGATCAGGTGCTTGTGCGGTCCCTCGGGGTGGGTCACGATCGCGATGCACGCCGGCAGCAGCTCGGGGCGGGTGGTCTCGATCGTGATCGAGCCGGATCCGTCGGCGAAGGGGAAATCGATGGTGTGATAAGCGGCCTGCTGGTCGCGATCCTCGAGTTCGGCCTGCGCGATCGCCGAGCGGAAGTCGATGTCCCACAGGGTCGGTGCGAGCGACTGGTAGGCCTCGCCGCGCTCGAGGTTGCGCAGGAACGCGAGCTGGCTCTGGCGGATGGTGTCGTCCGAGATGGTGCGGTACGTCTGGGTCCAGTCGACCGAGAGGCCGAGCTGGCGGAACAGCGCCTCGAACTGCTTCTCGTCTTCGATCGTCAGACGCTCGCAGAGCTCGATGAAGTTGCGTCGGCTGATCGGCACCTGGTCGGCGGCGCGGCTGGACTTGTTGTCGCCGCCCTCGAACGGCGGCGTGAAGTCGTCCTGGTAGGGAAGCGAGGGGTCGCAGCGCACGCCGTAGTAGTTCTGCACCCGACGCTCGGTGGGAAGGCCGTTGTCGTCCCAGCCCATCGGGTAGAACACGTTCTTGCCGCGCATGCGCTCGAAGCGCGCTTTGACGTCGGTGTGCGTGTACGAGAACACATGACCGATGTGCAGGCTGCCGGATGCCGTCGGCGGAGGGGTGTCGATCGAGTAGACGCCCTCACGGCCGGACTGGGCGGCGCGCAGTCGATCGAACAGATAGGTGCCCTGCTCGGACCACGACTCACCCCACTTCGCTTCGAGACCTTCGAGTACGGGCTTGTCGGGAATCACGGACATGGAAGATCTCCTCGAGCGATGTGTGCGGCACTGTGTGAGCGTGCCTGAGTGTGGGTTGTGCCCCACAGTCTAATCGCCACGATCCTGGCGCGACCCGTCATCGCCGGGGGTCGTGCCTCCCGACCCCCGGGGGTGTGCGCAGGATCTACAATTGCATCGAGTCCAAGAACTGATGCATCCGCGTCGTCTCCCCGCATTCCCTCCCGAGGAACAGCATGCCCCACACTCTTCTGCGCCGCGCGATCCCGCTCGGTGCCGCCCTCGCCGCGAGCGCGCTCCTGCTGAGCGCCTGCGCGGCCCCCGCGTCCGACGCCGACGGCGGTGAGCTCGTGTGGTCGATCGAGGGAGCGAACCTCGCTGCGGGACACATGGATCCGCAGGTGAGCCAGCTCGACGTCTCGGGGATGGTGCAGCGCGCGGTGCTG
>Ga0308167_1001705_pt1 | contig 23745 bp, 30 predicted proteins | sample PhyCR1_2_FD_202138 | JGI IMG/M metagenome (GOLD analysis project Ga0308167, IMG submission 202138) | Phyllosphere microbial communities from UC Gill Tract Community Farm, Albany, California, United States - DLSLRC.R1 | ecosystem: Host-associated > Plants > Phyllosphere > Unclassified | place... | reverse complement strand
ATATGCGTCTCGGTCTGGAAGTGACTCTTTACATCTCCAACCGTTAATCGTTCTGCCCGCCCTCTGAGCGGGCATTTTTTTTCAACTTCTGGTTTTCCTCTATGTTTATCAAAATCCTCGGTTCAGCTGCGGGTGGCGGGTTTCCGCAGTGGAACTGCAACTGCGCCAACTGCCACGGCGTGCGTACCGGCACAATCCAGGCCCAGGCACGCACGCAATCGTCGATTATCCTCAGTGATAACGGCGAAGACTGGGTGCTATGCAACGCCTCTCCCGACATCAGCCAGCAGATCCTGCATACCCCGGAACTGACCCGCAAGGGCGTGTTGCGCGGCACGGCGATCGGGGGGATTATCCTGACCGACAGCCAGATCGATCACACGACCGGGCTCCTGAGCCTGCGTGAGGGCTGTCCACATCAGGTGTGGTGTACGCCGGAAGTGCATGCCGATCTCAGCACCGGCTTCCCGATCTTTCCGATGCTCACCCACTGGAATGGCGGCTTGCAGCACCGGCCGATTGCGCCACTGATGCCGTTCAGCGTCGACGTCTGCACTGATCTGCAGTTCACTGCAATTCCTATCATCAGTAATGCACCGCCTTATTCGCCGTACCGTGATCGGCCGCTGCCGGGCCACAACGTGGCGCTGTTTATTGAGAACCGGGCGAAGGGTCAGACGCTGCTCTATGCGCCAGGTCTGGGCGAGCCGGATGCAGTGATCCTGCCGTGGCTGCAAAAAGCGGATTGCCTGCTGATTGATGGCACCGTCTGGCAGGATGATGAACTGCTGACCACCGGCGTGGGTCACAACACCGGCAAGGCGATGGGCCATCTGGCGCTGGCGGAAGAGCAGGGATTGATGGCGCTGCTGGCGTCGCTGCCGGCAAAACGCAAAATTCTGATCCACATAAACAACACCAATCCGATCCTTAACGAGCAGTCACCGCAGCGTCAGTTTCTGACGGAGCAGGGAATAGAGGTGAGCTGGGACGGGATGGCGATTCACCTTCAGGGCTAAATCATGCAGATCACTGACACGCTGTCGCCGCAGGCTTTTGAACAGGCCCTGCGCGATAAAGGCGCTTACTACCATATCCATCACCCTTATCACATCGCGATGCACAACGGTCAGGCTACACGCGAGCAGATTCAGGGCTGGGTGGCGAACCGCTTCTATTACCAGACCACCATTCCGCTGAAAGATGCGGCGATTATGGCCAACTGTCCCGATCCGGCCACCCGCCGTAAATGGGTGCAGCGCATCCTCGACCACGACGGCAGCAACGGCGAAGAGGGTGGCATCGAGGCCTGGCTGCGGCTGGGCGAGGCGGTCGGGCTGACGCGTGAAGAATTGTTGTCAGAGCAGCATGTGCTGCCGGGCGTGCGGTTCGCGGTCGATGCGTACATTAACTTTGCCCGCCGCGCCAACTGGCAGGAGGCGGCCTGCAGTTCACTGACCGAGCTGTTCGCTCCACAGATCCACCAGTCGCGGCTCGACAGCTGGCCGCAGCACTATCCGTGGATCAAAGAAGAGGGCTATTTCTACTTCCGCAGCCGCCTGGGTCAGGCGAACCGCGATGTGGAACATGGCCTGGCGCTGGCGCTGGAGTATTTCACCACCGCAGAAACGCAGAACCGCATGCTGGAAATTTTGCAGTTTAAGCTTGATATTTTATGGAGCATGCTGGACGCCATGACCATGGCTTACGAGCTGAAACGTCCGCCTTATCACACCGTCACAGACAAGGCGGCGTGGCACACCACCCGACTGGTATAACAGATGAATGAAAACTCGATTGCCGCGTTTCGCCGCGGCTACCGTATGCAGTGGGAAGCCGCCCAGGATACCCATGTGGTGCTCTATCCCGAAGGCATGGCGAAGCTGAACGAAACCGCCGCCGCCATTCTTGAACTGGTGGATGGCAAACAGGATATCGCCGCGATCATCGCGACGCTGGATAGCCGTTTTCCGGAAGCAGGCGGCGTAGGACCGGACGTTTTAGAGTTCCTGCAATCAGCTTATGAACAGAAGTGGATACAGTTCCGTGACCCCGCATAAACCTGGTGTGAACCCACCGCTCTGGCTGCTGGCCGAGCTGACTTATCGCTGTCCACTGCAGTGTCCTTATTGCTCCAACCCGCTGGATTTCGCGCAGCAGGAGAAGGAGCTGACCACTGAGCAGTGGATTGAGGTCTTTCGCCAGGCGCGGGCCATGGGCAGCGTCCAGCTCGGCTTTTCTGGCGGCGAGCCGCTGGTGCGTAAAGACCTGCCTGAGCTGATTAAAGCGGCGCGCGACCTGGGCTTCTACACCAACCTGATCACCTCCGGTATTGGCCTGACGGAGAAGAAGCTGGATGCGTTCAGCGAGGCCGGTCTGGATCATATCCAGATCAGCTTCCAGGCGAGTGACGAAACCCTGAATGCGGCGCTGGCGGGATCAAAAAAAGCGTTTCAGCAGAAGCTGGAGATGGCGAAAGCGGTCAAAGCGCACGGCTATCCGATGGTGCTGAATTTCGTGCTGCATCGCCATAACATCGATCAGATCGATAAAATCATCGACCTCTGCATTGAGCTTGAGGCGGATGACGTAGAACTGGCGACCTGCCAGTTCTACGGCTGGGCGCAGCTTAACCGCGAAGGTCTGCTGCCGACGCGTGAGCAGATCGCCCGGGCGGAAGCGGTGGTGAAAACCTACCGTGAGCGGATGAGCACCACCGGTAATCTGACCAATCTGTTGTTTGTGACGCCAGACTACTACGAAGAACGCCCTAAACCCTGTATGGGTGGCTGGGGCGCGATCTTCCTCAGCGTCACGCCAGAGGGCACCGCGCTACCGTGTCACAGTGCGCGCCAGCTGCCGATAGAATTTCCGTCGGTTCTGACCCAAAGCCTGGATGATATCTGGTATAACTCGTTCGGCTTTAACCGTTATCGCGGTTTTGACTGGATGCCGGAGCCGTGCCGCTCCTGTGATGAGAAAGAGAAAGATTTTGGCGGCTGTCGCTGTCAGGCTTTCATGCTGACCGGCAATGCTGACAACACCGATCCGGTCTGCAGCAAATCACCGCATCACGGTAAAATCCTTGAAGCCCGGCGTGAGGCGGATTGCAGTGACATTAAAATTGGTCAGCTGCAGTTCCGTAACCGCAGCAACTCGCAACTGATCTACAAAACACGGAACCTCTGATGAAAACGCGCTGCCTGGAGATAAACGGTCTGACGGTTGAACTGGTGCATCAGGCTGATGCCAGCCAGGCCGCCGCCCTGATTCAGGTGGGAGCAGGGAGCCATGACGAGCCAGAACGCTGGCCCGGACTGGCGCATCTGCTGGAACATCTGCTGTTTACCGGAAGCAGCGGCTGGCCTGATGAGGGCCGGCTGATGAGCTGGATCCAGACGCAGGGCGGCAAGGTTAACGCCACCACGCTGGCCCATCGCAGCGCGTTCTTCTTTGAGGTGACGCCGTCGCTGCTGGCTGACGGGCTGGCACGACTGCAGGATATGCTCGTCTCTCCGCTGCTGGATAACCAGGCTATCGCGCAGGAAGTGGCAGTGATCGACGCCGAATATCAGCTGTTGCAGCGCCATGAGCCATCCCGCATCGAAGCGGCACTGCTGCATGTCGTTCAGTCACCCGCTGAATTTCAGCGCTTCCATACGGGCAGCCGGGCGAGCTTTGGCGATGAGATGTCTGCGCTGCAACGCGCGCTGCGTCAGTTCCACCAGCGTTACTATTTCGCCAGCAATATGCGGCTCTGGCTGCAGGGACCGCAATCACTGGATGTGCTGGAGCAGCTGGCGCGCCAGTTTGCCGCCGCGCTGCCTGCGGGTCAGTGGCAGCAGGATCTGCCACCGCCGCACCTGCTCAGCGATAGCTGCTGGCAACTGGCCGATACCGCCTCACCCGCGTTATGGCGCACCTGGTTGCTGAGTGTCGGTGACGGTGTCACGTTATGGCGTGAGTTCCTTCTGGATGAAGCGCCAGGTTCTTTGCTGGCTATCCTGCGTGAACAGGGGCTGGCAGAGTCGCTGGAGCTGAAGTGGATCTATCAGGCGGGTGGCGCGCTCTGGCTTGGCCTGGGTGTCGAAACGCAGCAGCCTGATATCGTCAATGAACTGATCGACCGCTATCTCGATGCGCTAAGCCAGACCAGTGCGGTGCAACATCAGCATTATCATCAACTGGCGCAGCAGCGATTTGTGACGCTGTCACCGATGGAGCAGCTGCGACAGCGCGCCATCGGCTTTGCACCGGATGAAACCGTGCCTGAACTGCTGCCGCTGCTGAAAAGCCTTAACAGTGCGCCGGGCACGCGGCTGAATTGCACACCGTCACCGGCAACGGAAAACCTCTTCACGCAGGGCTTCAGCCTGCCGCTGACAGCGTGGCAGCCCTTGCCGCCTGAGGCGCTGCCCGCTGCGAATTTCACCTTCTATCCGCTCGATACCACCGTCATCACTGAGCCGCTGCCCGCAAAGGCAGTGGCATTGCCGCATCATCCGTCCGATGACCCGCAGGCAACGCTGATCCTGCGACCGGAGTTTTACTCAACGTTTACCGCCGAGGTGGGCGAAGCACTGGGACGGCGATTGCGTCCGCTGTTTGCTGCGCTGCGTCATCTGGGCGGGAACGGCAGCTGGCAGGAAGCGGAGGGCGTGTGGCAACTGACGCTCCAGCTGACAAAGGATGAGGCGGTGACGGATCAGGCGCTTAGCCAGATTGTCATCGCACTGACACTGCCGGTTGCGGCAAACCTGCCATCGCCTGTCGAAAGCATCGCCATCCGCGCGCTGCTGCGGCAGCTGCCTTATCAGATGGCAGCGACCTTTGCGCCGGATTGCTGGCGGGCAGCGCTGAAAGGCGGCAACGCGGCGCTGCATTCGCTGATTGCGCGGCGGCTGAGCGCGCTGTCGCTGCCGGTGAATCCAGCAACGCCTCCGAAACGCATGACTACGCAAACCGGCATGACGCGCCAGCCGCACGCCAGCGCGGACAACGCGCTGCTGCTGTTTATTCCGCTGCACCGTCCTGAACAGCTGGCCGCATTGCGCGCGCTGGCGCTGATCTATGAGCCACGCTTTTTCCAGCGCTATCGCGTTGAGCAGCCCATTGGTTATGTGGTCAGTAGCCGCTATATGCGCTGTGCTGATGAAGATGGCGTCCTGTTTGCGCTGCAGTCGCCCGATTACAGCGCGCTGTCACTGCTGCGCTACTGCCGCAACTTCCTGCGTTCTCTGAACGAAACGCTGGCGGGTTGTGATCTGGTGGCACTGAAAGCGCGTCTGCTGAGCCAGGAAGTCGCGCAACCTCTGGCGCAGTTGCGCCATGAAAATGGCCTGGCAGAAGTGGACGCGGCACAGGTTGATGCGCTGACCCTCTCTGATCTTCAACAGCTGCATCGCACGCTGATTCAGGATCGCCGCCGCTGGCGGGTGCTGTTTACCGGCGGCGGAAATCTGTAGCGCCCGGCAAAAAGTTGCTGAATTTATTTGAAAATTACCGACAAATCTCTTCACTGTCTATTCCGGGCAAACTGGACCACACTCAGTTCACTTTTGTCCGCATAAGGAATTGACCGTGAAGAACTTCAAACGTATCGCACTGCCCCTGTTAGCCGCTGCTACCCTCTACGCTCCGTTATCGCAGGCTGAGGCGATGCACTACCAGCTGAACCCTGAGCATACGTCGGTAATTGTTGCCTGGAACCATTTTGGCTTCTCAAACCCTACCGCAGATATTCCTGATGCATCCGGTACGCTGGTATTTGATAAAGATCATCCAGAAGCATCGCGTGTTGATGTGACCCTGCCAGTCAGCAAAATCGACAGCCACGTTGCCGCGCTGACCAAAGAGTTCAAAGGCGCGGAGTACTTCGACACGGCCAAATACCCGACGGCGACCTTCCACAGCACCAAAGTGGTTGCCAAGGGCGACAACAAATTTGACGTTGAAGGCAACCTGACGCTGAAAGGCATCACTAAGCCTGTTACGCTGCACGCGACGCTGAACAAGCAAGGCGAGCATCCGATGGTGAAGAAGCAGGCGATTGGTTTTGATGCCACCGGCACCATCAAGCGTTCTGACTTCAAACTGGACAAATATGTCCCAGCGGTAAGCGACGACGTCACCCTGACGCTGTCTACCGAAGCTTACGCGAAGTAAGTTTTTCGGGGCGTAGCGGCTCACTGCTGCGCCCCCGATTCATTTTCTACCTCTCCTGCGTCCCCCTGAAATACGCCTGCCAGATTTGCCCTGAAATAATCCCGCCACACCGCTTAAAACTATTTCTTTAACGTCTTATCCGGGCCCGATCCGGTAAAAATGAGGCGAAAGTCACAAATTTGCAACAGCAAGAAATAACGAAATCGGCACCCGCGTGTGGCGAAATCGAATTTTGATGCCTGTTTAACTAACCTGCTGATTTATATCATTTCGCTGTGAACGTTACGTTCGCTAATAATGTGACCTGATTCACAGATAATGCTGATAAACTGCCGCTGTCAACACACCTGCCTAAAAAATACCGTGCATAACTGTGATCTCCTCTGCAAATAGCAACCCCACGAACCGGAAGAATGTTCCTCAGCAGAGTAAGTTAGTGGGGTGAGGGAAATGCGCATTGGAATGGTAATCAGTGGCGGGGATGTCACCGGCATTAATAATTTTGTCTTCCAGATAGGGCGTCTGGCGCAGGCTGAGATGGTGATATTTGACGGCGGCATTCCCGGCCTGCTGGAAAATAACCATCGTGATATCAGCCAACGCGATCTGCTCGACTTTTCGATCGCCCCGATTCCCGTTATGCAATCGGGTCGCACGCAAAAGAAACTGGTTCGCAGCGAATATGAGTTAATTGCGCGCCAGCTGAAAAGCGCCCGCATTGACGTATTAATCATGGCGGGTGGTGACGGTTCGCTGCAATTTCTCCACATCCTGTCTGAGTCTGGGGTTAATTGTTTCGGTGTCGGCATGACCATCGATAATGATGTCTTTGGCAGTGATTACACGCTGGGTTTTTCCACCGCCTGCGAGCAGGTATTAAAAGAGGTCGCGAAACTGCGCAATACCGGCCGCGCCTTACCAGGCCGGGTTTTTATGCTGGAGTTGCTCGGCGGCTATTGCGGTGAATTAACGCTGCAGTCGGCGATTAAATCCAACGCGGACATTGCGTTAATCCCGGAGTGCCAGATCCCGCTGCCACAACTGGCGCAGCGCATTACCGGGCGACTGGCAGAGCAGAACAGCGTGGTCATCCTCTGTTCTGAAGGTTACACCCGTGAATATTCGCCCGGCTTTCAGGGGGCGATCGACACCTTAATCAAACAGCTTGAGCCGCTTATTGGTGTACGCGTCCGGAAAACCATTCTCGGTTACGGACTGCGCAATGGTGACCCTACCTGCGAAGAAATTTATCAGGGTACCATTATGGCCAGTGAAGTGGTGCGTTGTATTCAGTCAGGCATGCGGAATAAAGCCGTCATTATTAATGGCAGTAATAAACCGATCCCGATTGATTTAATAAGCATGCAAAAACGCCTGGTCGATATTGACGGGCACCATTACAAACTCGCTAAACAACTCAATATAGTGTGAGGAAAAAACCATGCTGAAAATATTATGTGTCTGTGGTTGTGGATTAGGCTCCAGTTTTGCGATTGAGATGAGCGCAAAAGCGGTATTAAAAAAACTGGAAATTGAGGCCGATATCGATCACACCACCATTTCAGAAGCGAATGCATTTAAGTCAGATATGATCCTGACACAAAAAGCCTTTGCCGACGTATTAAACGCCGACGCCAGTCCGGAACAGATTAAACGGGTCATTATTCTTAACCGGCTCACCGATAAAGCGGAAATAGAGCAGAAGATTCTGGCCTTTTTAAAAGAACGCAACGAGAAGGTCGCCGCCCATGAATAGTGTGATCGACTTCCTGGTCAAAGATCTGCTGGGGCAGGCGTCGATTCTGATTGCCTTTATTGCCCTGATTGGTCTGCTGCTGCAAAAAAAATCGGCAGGCAAGGTGGTGGAAGGCACCTTCAAAACCCTGCTCGGCTTTTTAATTATGATGGCGGGTATCAATATTATTGTGGGCACCCTGACGTTCCTCAATACCATTTTTACCCACGGCTTTGGTATGCGCGGCTATATCACCGATGTGGCCGCCATTGCCGGCCTGGCTAACCGCGAGCTAGGCTCGGAGGTGGCGCTGACGCTGCTGGTGATCTTTATCGTCAATATCATCATCGCGCGACTGACACCGTTTAAGTACATCTTCCTGACCGGCCAGGCCCTGCTGTGGATGGCGACGATTGGCGCGGTGATCGGTTACAAAGCGGGGCTGACCGGCCTGCCGCTGATCCTGACCGGCGGTATCTTTGGCGGGATCATGGCGGTGGTAATGCCGGCGCTGGCGCAGCCGGTGGTAAGGCGGATTACTGACTCGGACGACGTGGCGTTAGGTCATTTCTGCACTATCGGCTATCTGGTCACGGCGGCGGTTGCCAAAGTGGTCGGCAAAGGATCGCGCTCTACCGAAGATCTGAAACTGCCCGATAACTTCAAGTTTCTGCAGGATACCTATCTGTCGATGGCGCTGGTGATGGTGCCCATGTACCTGATCCCCGCTGTGGCGGCCGGTCCGGCGTTCATTGCCCAGTACAGCAATGGCATGAACTACCTGATGTACGCCTTTATGCAGTCGATTCAGTTCGTCGCCGGGGTCTTCGTGCTCTACAGCGGTGTCCGTCTGCTGCTCAACGAGCTGGTGCCTGCTTTCCGGGGTATCGCCATGCGTGTGGTACCGGATGCCAAACCAGCGCTGGACTGCCCCGTGATGTTTCCTTACGCCCCGAACGCGGTGATCGTGGGCTTCCTCGCCACCACGCTGGGCTCCATCGTCGGCATGCTGGTCTTCCCGATGTTTGGACTGGCGATGATCCTGCCAGGCCTGTTGACCAACTTCTTCGCCGGTGGCACCGCCGGCGTATTTGGTAATGCCATGGGCGGACGGCGCGGCGCGATGATCGGCGGCTTCGTCCACGGACTCTTTATCACCATTCTGCCCGCCATTCTGGTGCCGATGCTGGAGAGCTATGGCTTCACCGGTGTGACCTTCAGTGACTCAGACGTCATCAGTACCGGCCTGGTGCTCGGCCACGCCTTCCAGAATAACTGGCTGTTTGTCGCCCTGTTTATTGCCTTTGTTACCGCACTTGCCTGGTTTGTTAATGGCAAATCCACCAAACCTCAAGAGGAAAAAATCCATGAAACTTTATAACTTCGCCGATCTGTTAAAGCTGGCTAAACAGCGTGACTTTAAAGCGGTGGGTTCTTTTAATCTTCACTGCCTGGAAATGCTGCCCGCCTATTTTAAAGCGGCAGAGAAAACCAATAGTCCCTTAATGATTCAGATCTCTACCGGCACGGCAAAATATCTCGGCCATAAGCTGCTGGTCGATGCGATTAAATCGCTGTCAGAAAGTATGAATGTGCCGACCTGTCTGCATCTCGATCACTGTTCTGATTTAGCCGCGATTCAGACGGCGATAGATGCTGGATTCAGTTCCGTGATGTATGACGGGTCACATCTGTCGATTGAAGAGAATATTGCTAATACCCGCCGGGTGATTGATATGGCGCGTCCGCATAATGTCTCGGTAGAAGCAGAACTGGGTGCCATTGGCGGTTCGGAAGATGGTAAATGTGTGGAGATGGAGGCAATAGCGTTTACACCGGTGGAAGATGCACGCCGTTTCGTTGAAGAGACCGGCGTCGATATGCTGGCGATCTCGATTGGCACCGTACATGGGCTTTACACCGGGAAGGCGCATATTCAGCATCAGCGCCTGGCGGATATTACGGCGGCAACCCACACGCCACTGGTGCTGCACGGCGGCACCGGCGTCAGCGATGAAGATATGCGGCTGGCAGTGAGCAGCGGGATTGAGAAGGTCAATGTCGGCACCGAAATGAATGTACAGTGGGTGGCGCAGTGCAAATCGACCTTTGAGAAAGGCAAGGTGAATGACAGCGTGCGTAATTTCCTGGTGCCAGCTAATGATGCGGTGACGAATGTGCTGGTAGAGAAAATGCAATTATTCCGGTAATTGCCCGCGCCGCCATCACCGGTTTATTGCATTAACCGTTTTTATCATCACTATTAATCTTAGCTACCCCGACATGACAGGGGCAGGAGAGCCTATGTTTGGATTCTTAAAAAAGTCTCCGGCTGTGGAACAACCCAGCGAGCAGCAGCAGGATCATCTGGCGGAATTAAGTCGCGAGAAAATAACGCAACTGGAGCAGCAGCTGGCTATTAATCCGCGTGATGGCGAAACGCAAAAACAATTAATGCTGGAATATAATCGGGCATTAAGTTTATTTGCGAAAAGCCGTCGCTACCGCAATGAAATTGATGCGCTGTTTGTCAAAATCGATGAATTACGCAATGTGGTTCGCCAGTCGATTTAAGGAGAGCTGATGACGATTAAGCAGTTATTGCAAGAGGCCAACGCCATTCAGATTGGCATCGACGCCACGGACTGGCGTCAGGTTATCGCGCTGGCCGCCGAACCGCTGGTTAGCGGCGGCTATCTTGCTGCCTCTTATCCCGATGCGGTGATCGCCAACACGCTGGCTCATGGGGCGTATTATGTGTTTGAGGAGGGCATTGCTATCCCCCATGCGCGGCCGGAAGCGGGGGTGATCCGCGACTGTTTCAGCATGATCCTGCTGAATGAGCCGATCTCGTTTGAGGGCAGTGATAAAGCGGACATTGTGATTATGTTTGGCGCGCGCGACAGCAATGCCCACATTGAAGAGGGGATTCGCGCGATTGTATCGCTGCTGGAGGATGAGGAGACGCTGGTGCGGTTACGTCGGGCCAGCAGTGTCGCGGAGGTTATCGATATCTTATGACGCAAAACATCCCCCCCAAACGCGTGGTGCTGGTTAACGGTATTCCGGCATCGGGTAAGAGCACCCTGACGCACGCGCTGTCACACCATTTTGGCTGGCCGGTGCTGACGCTCGACAGTCTGAAAGAGCCGTTTATGGACGCTTTTGCGCCGGTCGATCGCCAGCGTAACCGGCAACTGGGCTGCGCGGCCTATCAGGCGATCTGGAACATCGTCGAACAGGCACCGGCCAGTCAGGTCTGGCTGATAGACGCCTGGTTTGGTTTTCAGCCGCGCACGCTGCTTGAACAGGGGCTGAAACAGGCGGGCGTCGAAGAGGTGCTGGAGCTGTGGCTGAAGATTGAGCCAGAGGTGGCGGTAGCGCGCTATCAGGCGCGTCTGTCGCAGCGGCTACCGGGACATCCGGGCGCAGAGTATCTTCCGGAACTGCGTCAGCTGGCGCATCAGGCCAGGCCGATGGCCCTTGGAGCGGTGTATGACGTGGATGCCTGCGCCCAGGATCACGCTGCCGTTATTCACTGGCTGCAACAGCAACTGACCAGAATCCGCTACACTTCAGCTCATCATCAGAGGAATGAGGAGTTGCAGGATGTCGTCGCCCCCGTATCTGCAAACCGGTGAAAGCGCCGTGCTTTATGACGGCGTCTGTAAGCTGTGTAACGGCTGGGTTGAGTTTCTGCTGCGTCACCACCTGGCGCGGCAGGTCCGTTTTGCTTCGGTGCAGAGCGAGCAGGGCAAAGCGCTGCTGCGCTGGGCGGGTATGCCGGAAGAGAACGTCAGCACTATTGTCTACATTGCCGGTAACCAGCACTGGCTGCGGGCGCAGGCAGTTTTCCGCGTGATGCAGCACCTGCCGGCACCCTGGCGCGGGCTGGCGGTGCTGCGCCACTTCCCTGACGCGATCAGTAATTTTGCCTATGACCGCATCGCGTTAAACCGCTATAAGCTGTTTGGCCGTTACAGTAGCCAGCATGCTCTCACACCTGATTATCCTGACCGTTTTCTGCATCCGATGCCGTCCGGGAGTTAGCGGCAGGTCTGCCCGACAGGCAGGCCCGCGCTGTTCATGCGCCGGGTGACTACAGCGTAAACACCGTCCGACAGCGGCTGTCATCTTCATCCCATGCTGTCTCCACCTCAGAAAGAGGACGTGGTTTAAAAGGCACCGAAAAGGCGTGCTGTCCGGCAGCCTGCAGTAGTTCAGCCAGCGAGCCAATCAGGTCTGCGTTGGATACACTGCCCAGTCCACTCCCCATCAGTGTCAACCCGGATGCACGCAGCAAATGACTGTGCAGAGGGATCTCCTGTGCGCTGAGTGAGCCAATCTGAACGAAGCGGACGACGTGGTCACTGCCCCGCACCGCCGCTTCCATGATCGCCAGCGCGCTCTCTCCCCAGAGATAATCCAGCACCACATCAATGCCGTCTGCCATCAGGGCAGGGAGTTCAGCGGGCAGAGCGTCAAGTGTCATGACGCTGTCTGCGCCCTCATTAAGCAGTTGCTGCAGGATCTCTGGGTTCCGGCCGGTCGCAATAATTTTGCCTGCGCCGAGACTGCGGGCAATGCGAATCGCCAGACGGCCGGAGGTGCCGGTTGCGCCGTTGATCAACACGGTTTCGCCTTTGCGCAGTTCAGCCCGTCGGGTGAGTGCGGCCCATGAAGACATGCCCGGATTGGCAAGCGCGGCGGCGACCACGGGATCAAGCGACGCAGGAAGCGGAATGACGCAGCGGGCATTGACCACCACGCTTTCCGCCATGCTGCCTGACGCGGTACCAAAGGTCAGAAAGTAAACCGGATCGCCGTTTTCGAGGTAACCCGTACCGTCAATGCCCGGCACCACAGGATAGAGCGCAGCGGCACTGTAATGCGTACCCGCGGCCCGTGCTTTGACCAGCTGGCTCATGGCGGCGGCTTTTACGTGAACCAGCCGTTGGTTTTCAGCGGGCTGAGGAGTGGGTAAATCACCATAGTATGGTTTCTGACCGGCCTGATTAATGATGGCTGCTTTCATAAGGTGTTGTCCTTCTAATAATAAGCAATTAAGTGTAAAGTACACACATTATTCCTGCCTCAGGATGGCGTCAATGAAAAGTGTGCAAAATACACATAAATACGATGCGCTGCATGATTGTTTGTTGATGATTGCAGGCGCGCTTAACCGGCCCCAGCGCGATATGGCGATGATTAAAGCGGCAGGTATTGATCTGGATCGGGCGCTGTTTCCGCTGCTGGTACAGGTCAGCCGGTTCGGCCCGATCGGCGTAGGCGAACTGGCCGATCGGGTGGGGCGTGATTACAGTACGGTCAGCCGTCAGGTGGCGAAGTTAGAGGAAACCGGACTGGTCATGCGGCAAAAAAATCGCCAGGACAAAAGGATTAACGAGGCGGTAATCACCCCGGATGGCAGGGCGATGACCGATAAAATCGATGCCCAACGCGTGCAGGTTTATCAGCGTGTTTTCCAGCACTGGCCGGAGATTGATCGCGAAACGCTGGAGCAACTGCTCAGCAGATTTGTGACCGATTTTAGTCAGACGGAAGGCGATGAAAATAATGACCAGGGGTCTGATGCGATTTAAGGGAAGAGGTAACCATGCCGGTTAATGTCGATCTCAACGATCTCTACGCGTTTCGCGCGCTGGTGGAGTTTGGCAATTTTCGCCTGGCGGCGGAATCGATCTGCCTCTCTCAGTCGGCACTAAGCCGCCGCATTGATAAGCTCGAAACCACGCTGGGGATCAAACTGTTTGAGCGGACCACGCGCCGCGTCACGCTGACGCTGAAAGGGCATGCGTTTGCGCAGCGATCGGAAAAGCTGCTGGCCGATTTTGAAGAGGTCATGGCCGATCTCAGTGAGGTGAGCTTAGCCCGCACCGGCCTGATCAGGGTGGCCTGCGTGCCGTCAGCCGCCTACTATTTTATGCCCAATATCATCCGGCTGTTTCAGGCGCGCTATCCAAAGGTGCGGGTCAAAATGATCGACAGCAGTGCGGCCAACGTCTATGACGCGGTGATTGGCGGGCAGGCCGACTTCGGCATCAGTTTTTCCAGCCGCTCTCAGCCGGATGTGCTTTTTCAGCCGCTGATGGATGACCCCTACGTGGCGGCCTGTCGGCGTGACCATCCTGTCGCCGCGAAAAAGAGTCTGAGCTGGCAGGCGTTTTATCAGTATGAGTGGGTAGGGCTGGATAAAACCTCCGGCAATCGCAACCTGCTGGATCTGGCGTTGCAGGCGGTTATACCGGAGAAACCCTGTATCTGTGAAACCCGGCACGTGACTACCATGCTGGGGATGGTTGAGGCGGGGCTTGGCATCGCTGCCGTCCCCGCCATGGCGATGCCGGGCTACGATCACGCCATGCTGATGGCGGTGCCATTAACTGACCCGGAAGTAAAACGCACCGTGGGCCTGTTGCGTAAAAATGGCCGCACGTTGTCGCACATTGCCAGCGAACTGGAGAACCTGATTATTGAACAGTATCAGCGACTTTGACCGGTTCTGACGCTTTTACGGTGTGCAGTCCGCTGGCGTGGACCGCCTGCTGAGCCTCCGGCGAGGCGAGCCAGTGCAGCAGCTTCGCTGCCTCATCCGGCTGCGCGGATTTGCTTACCACGGCACCGGCAAAACGAGTGGTGTATTGCAGGTTGTCCGGCAGTTCGCCAATAAAGGTTACGCCTGACACCGGCAGCAGCTCACTGACCTGTTGAAAGCCAATAGTGTATTTACCGGCTGCGACCTCTGACGCCACCGGGATGCGCTCAACCTTCACCGCCTTCGCCTTAACCTGATCCTCAATGCCCAGTCGGCTGAACAGCTGGCGGTTGACATATTGGCCGCTGGCGCTGTCGGAGTAGGCGATGGAAGAGGCGTTCAGCAGGGCAGCGCGCAGCGCGCGTTCACTGCCGATGTTAACTGGCGTGGCCCCTTTTTTAATGACCGCGCCGATGCGTGAGTCTGCCAGCTCAACCCGTGAACCCGGCCGCGTCTCGCCCTTTTTTTGCAGATCGCTTAACGCATCGCCAACCATAATCACCACATCGGCCGGCTCACCGCGCGCCAGTCGCGCCGGAATCGCCTGCGGCGTCTTGCCCATTGAGGGGCCAGCCACGGTGTTGATGGTGATCCCTTCCTGTTTTGCGAATTGTGGCGATAGCGTATCCCACGCTGCTTTAAACCCGCCGGAGATCATTACCGTCAGTTCCTTTGCCTGTGCCGTGGCGCTGCCCGCCACGCTGAACAGCAGGGCGGCGTACAGCGACATCGTTTTCAGTTTCATCTTCAGTTCCTTAGCTTACGGTTTCATGGGCTGGCGCGACGGCACTGCGGGTACGTCGATAGAGATAAAGTGTCGCCCCCAGGGCGCAGACTGCCGCAAAACTCATCCAGTAGCCGGGTGACGCTTTATCACCGGTCATCTCAATCAGGCCGGTTGACATCACCGGGGTAAAGCCGCCAAACAGCGCGGTTGCCAGGCTGTATGCCAGCGAGAAGCCCGCCACACGGACTTCCGCAGGCATGATTTCGGTCAGCGCCGGGATCATCGCGCCGTTATAAAGACCGTAAATCATCGACAGCCACAGCAGCACGCCCAGCATCATCGGGAAGCCCGGGGCCGCCGCCAGCATGCTCAGGGCCGGGTAGGTGGTGACAATCGCCAGCAGTGTCATGGCGACCAGTACAGGTTTACGGCCAAAGCGGTCGGAGATTGCGCCGCCAATCGGCAGCCAGACAAAGTTAGAGACTGCCACCAGCAAGGTCACCAGCAGGCTGTCAGAGGCACTCAGCAGCAGCACCTTCTTGCCAAAGGTCGGGGCATAAACCGTTATCAGGTAAAACGCTGTTGTGGTCATCGCCACCATCAGCATCCCGGCTATCACCACCTGCCAGTTACTCAGCAGGATACGGAACACCTGCTTCACATCAGGATGGCTGCGACGTTTGTTGAATTCCTGGGTCTCTTCCAGCTTGCGACGCAGCACGAAGATAAAGGGCACAATCAGGCAGCCAGCCAGAAATGGAATACGCCAGCCCCATTCACGGATAGCACTCTCTTCCAGCACCGCGTTGAGGATAAAGCCCATCGCCGCCGCGACCATAATCGCCACCTGCTGACTGCCTGACTGCCAGCTGGTGTAGAAGCCCTTACGGCCTGGTGTGGCGATCTCCGCCAGATAGACCGATACACCGCCCAGTTCTGCACCGGCGGAGAAGCCCTGTAATAACCGACCGATCAGCACCAGCATTGGCGCCCACAGGCCAATGCTCTGGTAGGAGGGGATTAGCACGATCATAAAGGTGCCCGCCGCCATGATGGAGAGCGTGACGATCAGCCCCTTACGACGGCCGACCTTATCGATGTATGCCCCCAGCACGACTGCGCCGATAGGGCGCATCAGGAACCCTGCGCCAAACACGGCAAAGGTCATCATCAGTGAGGCGAACTCACTGCTGGCCGGGAAGAAAGCATGGGCGATATACGTGGCATAAAAGCCGAACAGGAAGAAATCGAACTGTTCGAGGAAATTGCCTGAGGTAACACGAAATATGGCGCCAATCCTGGCGCGGTGAGTCATGGGTAAGGTTGTCTGCATCAGTAACTCCAGTAAGGTTTGACGCTTTTTGAAGCGTTTGTTACTGGAGAGTGGATCAGCGCCCCGCGCTAAATAAGTGCAAAAAGGGCATTGATTGATGTGTGCTTCGCATGATTGCCAGATGTTATCATTTAAATATTTTTTAATTCATTCACTTATATCGATCAGTGGCTTTTGTGCACCTGTTATTGAGTCTGAGACGGGTTTACGGAAATGTGACAGAATTCATAAGCGTGTTACGGGCTGCCCGGGGATTCTGGCCTGTCTGAAGCTGCTCATGCAGATCCTGGCGGCACAAGGGAACAACATTCAGATGTGCTCAATCAGCGACGGTGATTGCGAAGACCTGACGTAAATGCCGGATTCCCGCTTCGGAAAACGCGACTTCACGGTAGCCTGGCTGGCGGGTGAGCCAGCCCTGCGCGTTAAAGGCGGTCAGCAGCGCGCCACCTGCATAGCCGCCGAGATGGAACCGGCGTTCACTCCAGTCGAGGCAGCCACAGCACGCTTTGCGGCGTCCGGGCTGCGACATATCAATCCGCAACGCCGCAAACTGCTGCTGGCCGTAAAGGGTGACCGTGCTGCCCTCCGGCGTGATCCAGCCCTGTTTCGCCATAGCGCTGTAGATCTGCACTGCGATTCACCCGCCAGATGGTCGTAACAGGTGCGGGCGATACGAAGCGATGCTGGCGTACTGCTCTTCGGCACGTCAATCCGTCGCCACGACACGCCCATCATGTTCTCAATCAAAGCAGCAATGTCACTGCCAGCTAGCCGGTAATAATGGTGACGACCCTGCGCTACACAGACGATCAGACCGCTGTTCATTAACCGGTTCAGATGAGCGCTGGCGGTGGAGGGCGCCACGTCGGTGACGGCACTGAGTTCCGTGGCGGTCCAGGCCCGCCCATCCATCAGGGCTGACAGCATCTTCACCCGTGAAGGATCGGCCATCGCGGCAGCAACGCCTGCAATCGCGTGCTCAAGCGCGTCGCTGTCGTCCGGTGCATTTTGCGGTTGCGATCTTGCCATCAGATTACGGTGCCCATTCTGTGGTCAGCCTGGCGGCTGATGCATTGTTATCGGTGATCAGGATCAGCTGATTAGCGTGATCGCTGTATTGCAGCAGGATGTTGATCCCGGCATCGGCAAGCCGAGCCGTGATCGACCCCAGCTCGCCGGGACGCTGCTGCGGTAGCCTGCGAATCAGCGGGATGTTAACAGCCTCGACGGCGATCCCCTCCGCTTCCAGCACAGCACGTGCCCGTTCGCCTTCCGCAACCAGAAAATGGGCGTGGCTCAGTTCACCAAAAGAGAACAGGCCGCCACCTTCCAGTCCAATTCCATGATGGCCCAGCAGTGTGGTCAGTCGGGAAAGGGTGCCTGGACTATTTTGCAGGATCACGTGAATATCGAACATGTTAATTTACTCCCTGAAGTGAGGCATATTCTCTGACCAGCGTGACGATGCGCAGACGATATCCGGCAAAAAGGGTTTCACGGCCTTCCCGCTGTGCGGCCTGATGGCACAGGTTGCGCTTCCAGGCCAGCACCGATTCTTCATCGCGCCACCAGGAGAGCGAGAGAATTTTTTTCTCATCGGTCAGGCTTTGAAAGCGCTCAAGAGAGATAAATCCGCTGTTTTGCATCAGCAGCGGTTTCAGGTCGGTAGCCAGTTGCAGGTAACGCATCTGGTGTTCAGGTCGGGCTTCGGCTTCAAACAGAACGGCAATCATCGCGATCTTCCTTTGGATGTAAAAAAGGGGGTGAGCGAAAAATAGCGGGCGGGGCGACCTGATGCTTCGGCCGGTAACGAAATATGGCTGCAGCCAGCCAGTGCAACCTCATGATGGAGCAGACGATATGTTCAGCGGACTCAGTGCCTTTCCACTTACTCCCTTTGCTGATGGCAAACCCGATGAAGCGGCCTTTTTACGACTAGTGCGCAGGCTGACTGAAGCAAAAGTCGATTCCCTTGGCGTGCTGGGTTCTACCGGCAGCTATGCCTATATGACCCGCGCGCAGCGCAGGCGAATCGCAGAACTGGCGGTTGAGCATGCAGATTCGATTCCGGTGATGATTTGCATTGGCGCGGTATGCACCGATGAGGTGCTGACGCTGGCGGAGGACGCGCAGCAGGCAGGCGCATCTGCTTTATTGCTGCCGCCGCTGGGTTATCAGGCATTGAAAGAGGATGAGGTGTTCGGGCTTTTTGAGAGCGTGACACGCCACGCTTCGGTACCGATTTGCATTTATGACAATCCGGGCACCACCCATTTTACATTTTCTGATGCGCTGCTGAGCCGGATCGCCGCACTGCCCGGTGTTGGCTCAGTAAAAATTCCGGGTGTACCCGCGGAGCAATCTGCGGCGAATGACCGCCTCGCTCAGTTGCGCGGCACGCTGCCTGATTCCGTGTCGATTGGCGTCAGCGGCGATGCCTTTGCCGCTAATGCGTTGATTGCAGGCTGTGATGGCTGGTATTCAGTGTGCGGCGGGCTGTTTCCGCGCGTTGCAAAAGCGATGACTGACGCGGCAGCCGCAGGCGATCATAAGAGCCTCAGGGCGCAGTCCGATCGCCTGCAGCCGTTGTGGGCGCTGTTTCGCCAGCACGGCGGTAGTTTCCGGGTCATAAGTGCCGCAGCAGGGCTGCTGGGACTGACCGAACGCGACTGCCTGCCGCGTCCGCTGTTGCCGCTCTCCTGTGCGGATAGCCAGCAGATTGCTGATGTGCTCGCGGCACTCGACCTCACTTAACGTTACAGAAGGTGTTAACCGTGCCGCACGAGGTTAAAGCCTTCCTCCGCCTGCGGCGGTTCAAAATAACGGGTAATCAGCGTGAACTGCTCGTCCGTTGCGGCAAAAGCGTGTTCGCCGCCCTGATTGCGGGCATGCAGACGTGCTTTACACAGCGCGTCCGGCACATCCAGATAATGCAGGCAATGGCCGGCAGAGGATGCCTGAATAATCGAGCGCATCCAGTCGCGATTCGCCCGGGTGTTCGCCGGAAAATCGAGCACTATCGATAAACCTGCATTAAGCAGTGCTACCAGATGAGGCGTCATCGCCTGTCTGAGTTTTGCTGCAACACGCACGTAATCTGCTACCGATTGCATCTCATTTTGCCAGAGCGCGGCCAGCCACTGATCCTCGCTGATCACGACACAACCGGGCGCAGTACCCAGCTCGGTTGCCAGCGTCGATTTCCCGGAAGCAATTTTACCGCACAGCAGATGCAGCGTGCCGCGGGATGGGGTCAGGGCCATATCTCTCCTTTAACAACCGGGTCATAAATGAGTGCGCAAAACGAGCCTCGCCAGCATGAAATTCAGGCTAACAAAAGAGAAGAGAAACAAGCAATAACAGAACTAAAGTGGCAGCTGAGTAAAGCCCGGCATTACTGTGCGTAACAGCATCAGTAGCTGAGAGCAGCACTGCGTTGCGAAAAACGGGCGGCTTAAACGGGAGAGGTAACACGCCTGAACGGAGAAGTGTGCTCAGGCGGAGTCCGGAATTTGAATGACATTATCAGAGAGTAGCTGCGCTGAACATTGAGCCACAGGTTTCATTTTTTCGCCATCAGCAAAGTCAGCAGTTCACGGCAGCACGCCTCTTCTTCGGTGCTGTCAGCGGAGGCCAGGTGACGCAGCAGTTCCATGCAGCTTTTTTCCTTGCCCGCTTCCATTAACTCTTCAATCAGAAAATTAAGCTTATCCTGCTCTGATGCAGCAAAAGAGGAGGTGAACTCATTTTTGACCGGGAGAGTGTGAGTCACCGGCAACGTAAGGGTATTTTGCATTGGCATATTACTGTCCTGTTTCGGGTTAAAAAACGCACTATCATTGCTATTAAACTTATACAACGATCGCTGTTTTGTACAGAAATATGCCAGATTGATTTTTATGCCGAAGCTAAGCGTAGCGCGGGTGCGGAGTAAATGCTGGCTAATCATTTAGTTAGCCTGAGAAGGGATTTCAGAAAAATTTTTTGGGTTTTAAGCCCTATTCGGGCAACGGGAAAAAAGTCCTGAACACAGATGTTCAGGGCGGCCCTGTGGGCCGCCTGCGCTGTTATATGGCCAGGAAATCTTCGCGCTGTGGTGTAAAGGTATCCAGCAGCACACCCGCCTCAAGACAGACACAGCCATGAACCACATCAGGCGCTTTATAAAGTGTATCGCCCGCACCCACTTCACGTGTTTCACCATCAATGGTGAAGGCAAAGCGTCCGCTCAGTACATAGGTCAGCTGCTCATGGGGATGGTGATGCAGCGGGCCGATGGCGTCTTTTTTAAAACACACCTCAACCGCCATCATTGTGCCGCCATACGCCAGTACGCGGCGGGTTACGCCGTTACCCAAATCTTCCAGTGGTCGCTCTTTATGGTAGATAAACATCGCTATCCTCACGCGGTAGTGGGCGCTGTAGTGGCCGTTTTGTGATGGGTCTCACAGCACCAGGGTCAATTAGTCCATGCACTTTAGTGGTTTTTCTCTAAAATGAAACGGTGTTTCATTTATTTTATGAGGGTAGATCATGAAAATCGCGTTAATGATGGAAAACAGCCAGGCCGCTAAAAACGTTACCGTGTTGAAAGAACTGGAAGGCGTCGCGCAGCCGCTGGGCCATCAGGTCTTCAATGTCGGGATGAGCGATGAGCAGGATCACCATCTGACCTACATTCATCTTGGCATCCAGGCCAGCGTGCTGCTCAACAGCCAGGCGGTGGATTTCGTGGTCGCGGGCTGTGGCACCGGCCAGGGCGCGCTGATGTCGCTTAACATCCATCCGGGTGTAGTCTGCGGCTACTGTATCGATCCGGCAGATGCTTACCTGTTCGCGCAAATCAACAACGGCAATGCCTTATCCCTGCCATTCGCCAAAGGGTTTGGCTGGGGCGCTGAACTTAATCTGCGCTTTATCTTTGAAAAAGCGTTCACGGGCGAGAAGGGCAATGGCTATCCACCAGAGCGTAAAGAGCCGCAGGTGCGCAATGCCGGCCTGCTGAATCAGGTCAAGGCTGCGGTGATCAAAGAGAACTATCTCGACACCCTGCGCGCCATCGATCCTGAACTGGTACGCACCGCCGTCAGCGGCCCGCGCTTCCAGCAGTGCCTGTTTGAGCATGGCAAAAATCAGGAGATCGTTGCCTTTGTGCGTCAGCTGACTCACTAAGCGCGCCGATTTGACAGGGCCGGTCTGACCGGCCCTTTTTTTATCTTCTCTCAGCGTCCGCGACTATTCAGCTCTGCTGCGCCAGCACCGCATGATTGTGGCGACTCGCTTCCACCAGCATCCGCGTATAGGGCATTGCAGCGCGATCGGCTACCAGCGTCGGCACATCCAGCGTCTCCAGCACGTTGCCCTGTTGCATGACTGCTACGCGATGGCAAAGATGCGCCACCACCCCGAGATCGTGCGTCACCATCAGATAGGTCAGGTTCTCCTGCTGCTGCAGATCGCTGAGCAGATTCAGAATTTCTGCCTGCACTGAAACATCCAGTGCTGAGGTCGGCTCATCCAGCAACAGGACGCGCGGTTCTAAAATCAGCGCTCTTGCAATCGCCACGCGCTGACGCTGCCCCCCGGAAAGCTGATGGGGATAGCGCGTCTGCCAGGCACGGTTCAGCCCGACCTTATCCAGCATCGCCACTACCCGCTGCTGGCGTTGACTGATGCCCTGAATCTGCAACGGCTCTTCAAGGATATCACCCAGCGTGTGACGCGGATGCAGCGAGCCGTAAGGGTCCTGAAACACCATCTGTACCTGCCGACAGCGCGCCCGTTCGATTCGATGCGTCAGCGGCTGATTATCAATCGTCAGCTCTCCCTGCCAGTGAGTAAACAGGCCCGCCAGGCACTTCAGGACCGTCGTTTTGCCTGAGCCTGATTCACCGACCAGCCCGAAGATTTCACCCTGTTTCACCTGCAGATTCACGTCGAACAGCACCTGATTCCGTGCACCCTCATCACCGAAACTGAGGTTGAGATTTTTCACGTTAATCATCACCACTCCTTAGTCAGTTAGCCAGCTTGCGTGTCGCTGTAACACTGGCAGGCGCGTACGGCGGCGATCCAGGTCGGGCAGTGCTGCCAGCAGCCCCTGCGTGTAAGGATGCTGCGCGCGGTCGAGTTCACTGGCGGCCAGCGACTCCACCACGCGCCCGGCGTACATCACCAGCACCCGATCGCAGAAACTGCGCACCAGATTGATATCGTGACTGATAAAAATCAGCCCCAGCCCGCGTGCTTTCACCAGATCATCGAGCAGTGCCAGCACCTGCAGGCGCACCGAGACATCCAGCGCAGAGGTCGGCTCATCGGCAATCACCAGTTCCGGTTCGGTAATCAGCATCATGGCAATCATCACACGCTGCCCCTGACCCCCGGAAATCTCATGGGGATAAAGCTGATAGACCCGTTCAGGATCGCGGATCTGCACCTCCTCCAGCATCGCCAGTGCCCGCTGGCGCGCCGCTGATTTCTGGTCGCGATGATGACTGCGCCAGGCCTCGGCAATCTGCTCGCCCACCCGAATCACCGGATTCAGCGAATATTTCGGGTCCTGCATAATCATTGAGATGCGTTTGCCACGAATGGCGCGCATCTGCGCCGGGCTGGCGTGCAGCAGGTCGATATCGCCAAACTGCATCCGGCTCGCCTCGATGCGCGCCTTCGCCGGATGCAGCTGCAGCAGGGCGCGGCCCACAGTCGATTTACCGGAGCCGGACTCGCCGACAATCGCCAGCTTCTCCTGACCGAGCTGAAAGGAGACGCCGCGCACCGCCGGGGTTGCCTGGCGTCCGTTAACAAAGTTCACGTGCAAATCGCGCACGTCGAGCAACGGCGAGGCGTTACTCACTGCGGGGATCGAGCAGGTCACGTAGGCCATCTCCTAAGAAGTTAAATGCCAGGCTGTTAATCAGGATCGCCAGACCGGGTACAGTGACCACCCACCAGCACTCCAGCATGTAGGTGCGGCCGCTGGCGATCATCGCGCCCCATTCCGGATCGGGCGGCTGCGCGCCCAGCCCAAGAAAACCCAGACCGGCGGCGGTGAGGATAATGCCCGCCATGTTCATGGTGATGCGGATAATCACCGACGGCAGGCAGAGCGGAATAATGTGCTTCCACAACACCCGCAGCGGCGACGCACCCTGTAAACGGACCGCCGAGATAAAGTCCGCCTGTCGCAGCGACAACGTTTCGGCGCGCGCAAGACGGGCAAT
>Ga0308167_1001702_pt1 | contig 23767 bp, 20 predicted proteins | sample PhyCR1_2_FD_202138 | JGI IMG/M metagenome (GOLD analysis project Ga0308167, IMG submission 202138) | Phyllosphere microbial communities from UC Gill Tract Community Farm, Albany, California, United States - DLSLRC.R1 | ecosystem: Host-associated > Plants > Phyllosphere > Unclassified | place... | reverse complement strand
CAGTGCCCACAGCTCGTCATCGATGATAGGTGCTGACATTCCTTGATCCGTTGTTCAGGCATCCAAGGTTAACCGTTTCACGGGAAAGTAAACAGCCCCTCCGGGCTCTTTTTGAACTGGCCTTTTAGCGAGTTTGGTATTCTGAAGACCTCGAACCCACCCCTGAAAATACCCCCCAGGTACCCCCCGCTGTAAATGGATACCCCTGGAACGTACGGGAATAAAAACCCCCCGGAAGCTAGGCTTGTCGGGGGTTTCAAGTATCTCTTTGGAACACGCTGGAATGTTCTATGGTCCCCCGACAGCTATCACATTAAAGCCGGAGAGGTCCGTTTTATATGGGTTTCGTGCCTCTAATTTCTGAGAGATACCCCCAAAAATACCCCCAGATGATGGTTGCTTGCCGCAATCGACGCGATTGGGCAGGGGGGGATATGATCCAAGCGACGACGGAAAACTAATTTCCCCATGGTAACGAAACTACCGAACTGTCAGACCAGCATTTTCATTTTTCAAGCCTTCCGCTGACCAATCAGATTTTCAAAATGACGCTCAAAGTGTTGCTGGACACAAACGCCTACGATCTGATCGAGGGTGTGCCTGGCGTGCTCGCAATGGTTGAGCGCGCGATAGAAAATGGAACGATTGAGGTCCTAATGCCACGCACAGTTGCCATGGAGTTGCATCAGCGGCCTCAATGGTATCCGGGGTCATTCCAGGTCACTCATACGGGTCATCACGTCGCGAGAGCTGGCCTAATGTGCGCTGGCGATGCTCTTGGCTCTGGAAGTGCCTTCGACACCCATCTCGGCGAAGGAACTTCCAAGCATATTCCGGATGCCTTGATCGCCGACACGGCCACCTGGATCGCCGATTGGTTCGTATCGAACGATAAGCGGAGTCGTAATCGACTGCGAAATATCTATGCGGAAAGTGATATTTCCAACAAATGTCGTGAGATGGATTTTCGAGAGTTTGTCGATCGACTTGAAATGCTGATGGCGCCTAGTAAATAGCGCGGCGGACTCTCACCTCAATGCGCCATCCCCGCCAAATACCGACAAATCGCCTCCAGATCTGCCGCGGCCCCATGCTCGGCAAAGTGCAGCATCCGCTCCCGGTGGTCTGGCTTTCATTGCTGGCAGGCCGATGCTTCCACCGCCAGCCGCGCTATCTCGGTCCGTAGCGTCGCTTCCTGTTCACCGATCAAGTGCCGTAGCGCAGTAGCGTAATAGCCGGTCGGTCGCGCCAGGCCTGCGTAGGCGGCCATCAGGTCGTTTAGGTTCACTTGCAGGTGCGTCCCTCGTTTCGAGTCGCTAGGCGTCCGAGTGAGTCGTGATTTGATCGAGGGGCTTGATCGCCGGATTGGTGGCGGACAGAAACTTGATGATCCGACCACCCAAAACGCGCGCAAATTCGTCGTCGATTATTTTGCTGTCATGGTCTTCCACACTCATATCAAGGGGCATAGCGTTGCCGACTGCTTGGCGAACTTTTTGGGCATCGATTGCGTAGGACACAAACGCTTTTGTGTCGTCATCCCAAAATGAGACGACGCATTGGGGCGGGCGATTCGCGGTCATTTCAGTAGCCTCGACATGTTTGATAACGTTGAAAAGCGCGCTGGGTACACGCCGCGTATGCGCGGCTTCCCCGCATGGCTCGCTCGAATTGGCACATCTCCATGTCTACCTCATATTGGTCGTGGCACTCGGCCTCTTGTTGCTCGCTCACTCCACGGGCCGCAAGCTGCTGGGCGGGGGCTGGCGTGGTCTCGGCGCTGTCGCCAACCTTGACGGCCAATTTCTGGTGAACCGCCACCAGTTCGGGAAGCTTGGCGCATTTGCACAGGCACAGGTCACCACTTAGCGCGATCTGTCGTCCCGATATGGTCATCGGCAAGCGAGGGCCGTTCGCGATGATCTGGCCGGTTGTCTTGCAGGCTGGGCAGTAGACCGGATCTCCGATTAAAGCGGTCCCTTTACCGAAGGCCCCGTGCAATTGTTGCTCGGTGGTCAGCACCGTTCCATCCGTGGTTGTCTTGTCGCCAACGTGGATGACGTATCGGGTCACCATATGTGCTGGAAGGGTTGTTGTACCGATTCGTATACTACCCGCCGCCGCATCGTCGTCAACAGGATCGCTGCTCCAGCGCCCGTTACGCGCGCGCACGCGCGTACTGCTGACAAAGGATTTGCCGCCCCCCCTCTTTTCCCTATACGCCCGCCCGCGCGTTTTATGGGGTAAAGAAATTGCCGATGTCCCGCGACGCTCGAAGGGCGCGCTTTCCGTGCGAACCTGGGTGACAACCATCGGCTTGGCAAGGGCCGGGATCGTGGATGCCGTCCCTGTTTGTCTAGCGTTGCGCCACCGTCGACGTTAGGTTTTATAAGGTACTCAGACGCGGTAAAGGGTCGCGTTTCAAACGCGACTTCGTAATGCGATGTACGCACCAGATGTCCGACCGTCCGACTGCACGTCGGGGCGTGCTTTAGAGTGGATACCGGAGTGAATGCCGCCGACCTGGAAACCAGGGAAGCCTACCTCATGGCGGGAAATCTATCCCGCCGTGCGGATGTCGGCAACGGCCAATTCGGCAGAGCGCCAGCCGCCATCCTTTGATTGCCCCATCCTGACGAAGAGCGATCAGCGCCTACTTCGAGCAAGAGGGCTCAAAGCGGCAGCTATTGCGAAGACGGTCGGGCGCGACGTTGCGATAAAGCCCAATGAACCACTCGCTTAGATCAATCAGGATACCGGAAGGTGACGACATAGTCGTGGGTCGTGGTTGACTTTGCGCCGAACAGAGCCGCGAGGCAACTGGTAGGAACGTCAACGCCGAAACTATCCGTCCGATAAAACTCCCACCCGTCTTGGGCCTGCTCATTCACAATGGTTTCCAGATAGGCAGCTGCTGCGCGCCCCTTTTGTTTTTTCGACACTTCGATATTTGGCGGAACCTGCACCATCTTGTACTGATAACCCATATGCTCCCCATTGCTCAGATGCTGCTTATTATTCGAGCCTTGATGGTCTCGTATTCGGAATCGCTGATCAGTCCTTGTTCAAGCATTTCCTTTGCTTGTGCCAAGCGTGCGGTCAAGCCAGACCCGGTGTCTATGTCCGTGCCAGTGGCCGTGCTGGACATTTGGAACCCGCCAGCCTTTGCCCGAAGCTCCTCAATCTCACGCAGCCGTCGCTTTTCTCGCCATGCCTGTTCCTGCGCCTGACAAATGCGATATACCGCTTGCGCTTGGACCTTTCGCAGGCCCGTGAATTGAAAATCTTCACGAGATCCCATAATGGCGAGATCGGGGCTGCGTAAGGCGCTAATGGTCAGCGTTGATCCGAAAATGCCGACCTTGATCCTGGCTTGCTTAATGTCCTGCCACCGAATGTCGACGGGGTTATATCCGGCGATTAGGTTGCGCGAGACCGCGATAAAACGCCCGGAGGTAGCGCTGACAATCGAGCGACGGTGAAATATGGCAAAGATTCTGCGTTGGACGGCGAACTCTTGAAGCGTTTCGCCAGGAACCATCATCGATCGGATGTGCGCGACGGCCTTGGTGATACGTGGCTCGCGGTCGGATGCCTGGTGAACCACGATTTCATCTGACATTGCGGCTAATCCTGTTGGGTGCGATGCGGGCGATCATCAGTGCCGCTCCTCGTAGTGATCGCCGGTACGCGCGTTCTTGTAGGTGCCGCCCTTATGCGACGATCCGTGGCCGCCAGCGTAATGGCCGCCGCGTGCGTAAGCAGCGGTGGTGGCGAACAGCGCAATAACGAGAAGCGGAATTATTTTTTTCATGGTCTGACTCGAAGCCCCGCGCTTGATGGCGCGCGGTTTGCCGTCCAGCGGATTGATAGCTATGGCAGGTATGCAGACGCCATTACGACAGATTCCGTAACATCTTTAGGTACGACTTTAGCGTTCGAGCACCAAACGCGTCGATAACGCAATATTCTTGCGAGCCCCTGCGCGATCTCTGGTAAATCAAAAATCCTGAAATCGTTTATCGACGTGCTTTTGGGGTCAAATAAATTGCTGTCCATCAGCGCCCCATTAGAGCACCCTTATTCAATGAGGGAATGCGCCAGCGGGGCAAGGGAACCCCGTTTTCGGCTGGCCGGCCTATGCGCAGTCTTTTAGCTTGTGTCATTGCTTGCGATGTCTGGGCGAACGTTGTGAAGACTGGAATACTGCGCGAACACGCTGCAAGACGCGCTTGGCAGTTTCACGCACGCCGCGGGCCTCGATCTCGGCAATTGGACGATCCCCGATCTTTGGGAAGGCGTCGATCTCCAGGGAGGCAATCACCTTCTCCCCATACACCTTGGGCCATCCACCGGCCTGCTGCTCAAACCACTCGCGGGATAATGCCTCGAAAGACGTTGCCGCAGCCAGGGCGCGCAATCGATTTTGCTCCTTTTTATCCGCGCCTGGATCGCCGCCAGCAGCGAGGATCGCGCGCGGTAGGTCGTGCCGCTTCCGCGCAGCCGCAAGTCAAAGCTCTGGGTAGACGCCGATCGCCAGCAACTTCTCTTTCCCGGCGAAGCGGTACTTCATTCGCCAGTATCTATAGCCGGTCGGCGCGATCAATAGGAATAGGCCGCCGCTGTCGAACGGCTTGATTGGCTTATCGCCTGGCTTGGTGTTTTTGATTGCGGTGTCGGTGAGCGCCATAGCTTTGTACCCCCGTGATTAGGGTATCTCCACGAAATCCCCGGCGAACGCTGGAAAGCGCCGTCTGACGTGCTGTTCCCGCTGCCCTGGGGGTACAAATTTGGGGGTATATTTCCTATACCCCCAAAAAGTCCCCCAAATTGCGCGGCTGCCAATGGGCAAACCTTATGAATGTGGGCAATAAAAAGCCCCGCAGTACGGGGCTGGAGGAGGCTAACTTGGCGTTGCTTGCAATCGCTAGAGTGTTCTATGGTCCCCCCGACAGGAATCGAACCTGTATCTAGCGCTTAGGAGGCACTTGTTCTATCCATTGAACTACGGGGAGACGCGGAGGCAGAGTATAGCAGAGGGGAAGGGGGCATTCCAGGCAGGCGGGGGGATTGGCAGGCGAATGTGAGCGAACCGGCCGAATGGCCGAACCCCTTATCCCCGTAGAATCGCCTCTGCCATATCCTGCACGCTCGACCCCTGTTGTTCAGCCGCATCGCCGGGGTGGTAGTGGAGAAAAATTGATATCCGCTGTATACAAACCTCAATTTTTTCGCGCTAACGTAGCCATAGGGTTCTATGTTTTCCGTGACAAAGGTCGGGGGAAGAAAATGGGCGTTGAATGGTTGGCGGGTGGGGCGGCGGTATTCGGCCTGGCGGTGGTCACCTTGTTTCATGAGACGTGGCGTAACGTGCGTTTGAAACGGACATTATCCACGGTCATGTCCCGCAAAAACGAGGTTTGATCCACCGGATTTGTCCGACACGGTTTGGTTGATTCGCGACCGAAGAGCACGCTTTGCGCCACTGATACCCGCCGGACGCCCGGCTTGTCCAGCGCGCGAAAAAAGGTTTGCCACTACGGCGACATCGCTTCGCTGTGACCCGTCCTCGAACCCATCACCCAATCCCGCCCGCTTGCCGCTCCGCCGCCTCCGTCCCGCTCCTTCCCCGCGTGTGACACGTTCCTGACTGCGCCCACCCATTCCCCAAAAAACGACTAAGGCCTGACTTTTCGGTCGTATTCACTGCCCGATCAGCCTCATTTCCGCACTTCGCGAGCCGTGTTACGCACAGCCGGTACAATAGCGCCCAACCAATTTCCCCTTTTGCGGCGGTCATGGTGCCGGGATCGCTTGATCCTGCCTAACCGCTGCTGGACAGCCTTCTCATGTCGATGTATTCCATTACCGGCGCCCAACTGGCGTTCGGTCACGTGGCTTTGTTGGACCACGCCGATTTCTCTATCGAGCAGGGTGAACGCGTTGGCCTGATTGGCCGTAACGGCGCCGGCAAGTCCTCGCTGCTCAAAATTGTCGCGGGCCTGAGCCGTCCGGACGATGGGCTCGTCTCGCGTCAATCCAATCTGAAAACGATTTTCGTCGCCCAGGAGCCGGAGTTCACCGAAGGCGAGACGATCTTCGAGGCCGTCGCCTCCGGTCTCGCCGATGCCATGCGGCTTCTCGCTGAATACGACGAGGTGTCGTCCCAGTTGGGCGCGGAAGGCAGCGATTCCGATGCGCTGATGGCGCGCCTCACCGAACTGCAAGGCGCGCTCGACGCGACCGATGCGTGGTCTTGGCGCAATCGCGTGGAAACGACGCTCGGACAACTGGGCCTCTATGAGACGATGCGCGTGGATGACTTGTCCGGCGGCATGCGCAAGCGGGTCGCCATCGCGCGGGCGCTTGTCAGCGCCCCCGACCTGCTGCTCCTCGATGAACCGACCAACCACCTCGATTTCGATGCCATCCGGTGGCTCGAATCGCTGGTGATCTCGTTGCGCACCAGCCTGCTGTTCATCACCCACGACCGCCGGTTTCTGGACACCGTCGCCACCCGTATCGTCGAGCTCGACCGCGGACGCCTCCTGTCCTATCCCGGCAATTTCGCTGCGTACCAGATTCGCAAAGAACAGCAACTCGAGACCGAGCGCATTGAAAACGCCAAATTCGATAAGTTGCTGGCGCAAGAGGAGGTCTGGATTCGTAAGGGCGTGGAAGCGCGGCGGACTCGAAGCGTCGGCCGTATCGCCCGCTTGGAAGCCATGCGTGGCGAGCGCTCGGAGCGGCGAAACGTCCAGGGCAATGTCAAACTGGACGTCAGCCAGGCCGATCGTTCGGGCAAGATCGTTACCGAAATGATCGATGTCTCCAAGGGCTATGAAGGCTGGACCTTGATCAACAAGCTCACCGCCACCGTGATGCGGGGCGACAAGATCGGGCTGATCGGTCCGAATGGCGCGGGCAAGACCACGTTGATCAAGCTGATGCTCGGTGAGATTGCACCGGATAGCGGCTCGCTGCGGACCGGATCGAATATCCAGGTGGCCTATTTTGACCAGATGCGCGCGCAACTGGATCCGGAGCGGAGCCTCGCGGACACGATCGCCCCAGGTTCGGACTGGGTCGAGATCAATGGTGCCCGCAAGCACGTCATGAGCTATCTGGCGGACTTCCTGTTTTCCCCGGAGCGGGCCCGCTCCCCGGTGAAGTCGCTGTCCGGCGGTGAGCGCAATCGCCTGCTGCTGGCGCGTCTTTTCGCGCGGCCATCGAATGTGCTGGTGCTCGACGAACCCACCAACGACCTCGATATTCCCACGCTGGAACTGCTCGAGGAACTGCTGGCGGACTACCCAGGCACCGTCCTGCTGGTGAGCCACGACCGCACCTTCCTGGATAACGTCGTGACGTCGGTCATTGCGTTCGAAGGCAATGGCGTGTGGCGCGAGTATGTGGGGGGATTCTCCGATTGGCGGACGCAGTCGGCGCGCGCGCAACATACCAGTGGCGATGCCTTGCCGGCCACCCCCTGGTCCGCCGGGGGCAAAGCCGCAAAGCGCCAGGACGCGTCCGCGAGTAGCGTGTCCGGCGCTCATGCTCCCGCCGCTGCTTCCATGCCTGCGCCCGCCGGCTCCACCACGGCTACCCCCACGGTGCCGAAGGGCAAGCCGCTCAAGTTGTCTTTCAAGGAACAACGCGAACTGGAGACGCTTCCGGCGACAATCTCCGATCTCGAAACAGAGCAGAAACACCTGTCGGCACTGATCGAGGACGGCAAGATTTTCGTCGATAATCCGGCCGAAGGCTCCAAGGTGACCGATCGATTCGCCGAAATCGACGACGAACTGATGATCGCGCTGGAGCGCTGGGAAACGCTGGAGGCGAAGTCCCGCGGCGAAGGCTGACCGGAAGAGAACGGCGTGTGCCGAACCGCCACCCGTCTTGTCGCGCGGTGGGCGCCGTTCTTGCGGCGGTGCCTCCCGATGAGAGCCGGGTGTGCGGTACCGTATCACCGACCGGGACCTCCCAAGCGGCCAATTACACGCGCGCAAGGTACACTCGATCGTCCTACACAGTAAAATACGCGCGGCCATCGGGGTTTCTGCCCTGTTTTCGCGTCTGAACACCGGTTGCGGGTTGCCCGTGGACCGGCGTCCGTATCCGATGTGTCGGCCGTGACGGGCGGACGGACGGGGAAATGCCCGTGCCGACTACCTAGCGCGACATCGTCATTTGTATTTTTTGTGGCCGGACGGCTGTCGTCAGACACGCCCGGCCCGATGCTGAATTTCGAACCACATGTCCAAGAAACCGACGAATCCTGCCTATAGCGAAGCCTCGATCAAGGTGCTGAAGGGCCTCGAGCCTGTCAAGCAGCGGCCGGGCATGTACACGCGGACGGAAAATCCGCTGCACATCATCCAGGAAGTCATCGATAACGCGTCTGATGAAGCGCTCGGCGGCAACGGCAAGCGCATTTCCGTGACGCTGCATGCCAATGGCGCCATCAGCGTCGAGGATGAGGGCCGTGGCATCCCGCATGGTATCCATCCCGAGGAAGGCGTCAGCGTCATCGAGATCGTTTTCACGCGCCTGCACGCGGGCGGCAAGTTCGACAAGGCGTCCGGCGGCGCGTACTCCTTTTCCGGAGGCCTGCACGGCGTGGGCGTATCGGTCACCAACGCGCTGTCCACGCATCTCGACGTCACCGTCTGGCGGGACGGCAAAGTGGCGGATATCGGCTTCGAGCACGGCGCGGTGACGCGTGCGCTGACCGTCCGTCCGGCCAACCGTGGCGAAAAGCGGAGTGGTACCCGTGTCACCGTCATCCCTGATGGGACGTACTTTGATTCGCCCGCCTTGCCGCTGGCTGAATTGCAACGCCTGCTGCGCTCGAAAGCGGTGCTGCTCGCCGGTGTCGAAGTCGAATTAACGATCGAGAAGACCGGGGAACGCCAGGTCTGGCAGTATCAGGACGGCCTGCGCGGGTACCTGAGCGAGGGCCTGAACGGCGCGGAGCCGCTAGTGCCGCTCTTCGAGGGCGAGCGTTTTGCCGATCCGGCCCGCAACGGCGAAGAAAATTTCGCGCCGGGCGAAGGCGCGGCGTGGGTGGTGGCATGGACCGAGGAGGGCGCGCTACTGCGTGAATCCTATGTGAACCTGATCCCCACTCCGGCGCACGGTACGCATGAATCCGGACTGCGCGACGGCCTGTTCCAGGCGGTGCGGAGTTTCATCGAACTGCGAGGCCTGTTGCCGAAGGGCGTCAAGCTACTCGCCGACGATGTGTTTTCTCGCGTTTCGTATGTACTTTCGGCGAAAGTGCTGGACCCGCAGTTCCAGGGCCAGATCAAGGAGCGCCTGAACAGTCGCGACGCGGTCAAACTCGTGTCGTCCTTCACCCGGCCGGCGCTGGAGTTGTGGTTGAACCAGCACGTCGAGCATGGCAAGAAGCTGGCGGACCTGGTGATCAAGCAGGCGCAGGCGCGGACCCGCGCCGGCCAGAAAATCGAAAAACGCAAGAGTTCCGGCGTGGCGGTGTTGCCCGGCAAGCTGACCGATTGCGAATCCACCGATCTGAGCCGCAACGAGCTGTTCCTGGTCGAGGGTGACTCCGCGGGCGGGTCGGCCAAGATGGGGCGGGAGAAGGAATTCCAGGCGATTCTGCCGTTGCGCGGCAAGGTCCTGAACACCTGGGAAACCGAGCGCGACCGGCTGTTCGGCAATAACGAAGTACACGATATCTCGGTCGCGATTGGCGTCGATCCGCACGGGCCAAACGACCCGGTCGACCTGTCGAACCTCCGCTACGGCAAGATCTGCATTCTGTCTGATGCGGATGTCGACGGCTCGCACATCCAGGTACTGCTGCTGACATTGTTCTTCAAGCATTTCCCGCAACTGGTCGCGCGGCAGCATATCTACGTGGCACGGCCGCCGCTGTTCCGCGTGGATGCACCGGCGCGCGGCAAGCGTCCCGCGCAGAAGCTCTATGCGCTGGACGAGGCCGAGTTGGAGTCGATCCTCGACAAGCTGCGCAAGGACGGCGTGCGTGAGACCCAGTGGAGCATCAGCCGCTTCAAGGGCCTGGGCGAAATGAGCCCCGAACAATTGTGGGATACGACGATGAATCCCGATACCCGACGCCTGTCACCGGTTACGTTGGGTGAATTCGACTTCGACACCACGGTCACGATGATGACGATGCTGATGGGCAAGGGCGAAGCCGCCGCGCGCCGCAGTTGGTTGGAAGAGAAGGGCAACGAAGTCGAAGCGGACATTTAAGGCAAGCAGGACATGGTCATGGAATACGACACTATCGAGACGCCCCCGCCGGATGGCGATGCGTTGACGCTGGGCGTCTACGCGGAACGGGCGTATCTGGATTACGCGGTCTCGGTTGTGAAAGGGCGCGCGTTGCCCGACGTCTGCGATGGGCAGAAGCCGGTACAACGCCGCATCCTTTACGCAATGAGCGAAATGGGCCTGGCGTCCGACGCGAAGCCGGTGAAATCGGCACGTGTGGTCGGCGACGTATTGGGTAAATACCACCCGCACGGCGACCAATCCGCGTATGACGCATTGGTGCGCTTGGCGCAGGGTTTCTCGATGCGCTATCCGCTGATCGACGGCCAGGGTAATTTCGGCTCGCGGGATGGGGATGGCGCCGCGGCGATGCGATACACCGAGGCGCGCCTGACACCCATTGCGAAGCTGTTGCTCGATGAAATCGATATGGGGACCGTCGATTTCATGCCGAACTATGATGGATCCTTTCAGGAGCCGCGGCTATTGCCGGCGAGGTTGCCGTTCGTATTGCTGAACGGGGCGTCCGGTATCGCGGTAGGCATGGCCACTGAAATTCCGTCGCATAATTTGCGCGAGACGGCCGCCGCGGCGGTGGCCTTGATTCGTAACCCGAAGATGGCGCTCGACGAGTTGCTGGCGTTGATGCCCGGACCGGACTTCCCGGGCGGTGGTCAGATTATCTCGAGCCCTGCGGAAATCGCCGCGGCCTACGAGACCGGTCGCGGCTCCCTGAAAGTGCGTGCGCGCTGGAAGATCGAAGAACTGGCGCGTGGGCAATGGAATCTGGTGGTGACCGAGCTGCCGCCGAACACATCGGGTCAGAAAGTGCTCGAGGAAATCGAGGACCTGACCAATCCGAAGATCAAGCTGGGCAAGAAGGCGCTGACACCGGAGCAGCTTGCAGGCAAGCAGACGATTCTCGGACTGCTCGACGCGGTGCGCGACGAATCCGGCAAGGACGCGGCGGTGCGGCTCGTGTTCGAGCCGAAGTCGAGCCGTATCGATCAAACCGAGTTCATCAACACCTTGCTGGCGCATACCAGCATGGAGTCGAATGCGGCGATCAACCTGGTGATGATCGGCGGAGACGGCCGGCCGCGGCAAAAAGCGTTGCCGGAGATCCTGGGTGAATGGGTGGCGTTCCGCCAGGCGACGATGACCCGTCGTACGCGGCATCGCCTGGGCAAGGTCAATGATCGCATTCATATCCTGGAAGGACGCTTGATCGTCTTCCTGAATATCGATGAAGTGATCCAGACCATCCGCGAATCGGATGAGCCGAAGCCGGCCCTGATCGACCGTTTCAAGCTGACCGATCGGCAGGCCGAGGACATTCTGGAAATCCGGCTGCGCCAATTGGCGCGACTGGAACGCCTGAAGATCGAACGCGAGTTGTCCGAGCTGTCCGACGAGAAGAAGAAGCTCGAGGAGTTGCTCGGCAGTGACTCGGCCATGCGTCGTCTGATGATCCGGGAGATCGAGGCCGATGCAAAGCAATATGGCGACGATCGCCGTACGCTGATCCAGCAGGAAAAGCGTGCGAGCGCGGAAGCGCGCGTGGTTGACGAACCGGTGACGGTCATCGTCTCGGCACGTGGTTGGGTACGGACGCAGAAGGGCCACGGCCTTGATAGTGCGATGTTCACGTTCAAGGCGGGTGACTCCCTCTACGGTGCCTTCGAATGCCGTACAACCGACAACCTGATTGCCTGGGGCAATAACGGCCGGGTGTATTCAACCGCCGTCGCGGGTCTGCCGGGTGGCCGGGGTGATGGCGTACCGGTGACGTCGCTGGTCGACCTGGAGTCGGGTACGCGATTGCTGCACTACTACGCCGCCGCGCCGGAGCGTCTGCTGTTGCTGGCAACCAGTGCCGGATATGGTTTCCTGTCGAAGCTGGGCGACCTTGTCAGCCGGAATCGTAGCGGGAAGTCGTTCATGACGATCGAAGGCGAGGGCGATACGCAACCCGTACCGCTGATGCCTACGCCGGTGCTTGATGGCGCGACGGAAGTCGCCTGTCTTGCCAGCGACGGTCGGTTACTGGTTTTCGGTATCGATGAAATGAAGACCATGGCCGGTGGCCGTGGCGTTACGCTGATGTCGCTGGAAGACGGCCAGTCACTGTTGCAAAGCGTTGCCTTCACGCCGGTTGGCCTGGTGCTGCAGGGGGAGCGCGGCGGCAAGCCGGTGGAAGCGGTATTGAACAACGATGCGCTCGATCCACACCGCGGCAAGCGTGCGAAACGCGGCAAGGTGCCAGCAAATCGGTTGAAGCCGACGGGCTTGCGCCCGGCAATCCGCTGAAGTCGATCTCCCGGCGTTCGCCGCGCGTATCGGGCGGACGCTATCTGGAAAGGATGTTGTCGAGATGAATCATGTCGTGGAAGTGGCGCTGTTTCTGCATTTGATCGCGGTTGTCATCTGGGTAGGGGGGATGTTTTTCGCGCACACCTGCCTGCGTCCGGCGGTCAGCGAAATCGCGCCGCAAATGCGGTTGCCGCTATGGGAAGGGGTGCTGCGGCGTTTCTTTACCTGGGTCAGTATCAGCATCGGCCTGTTGCTGATTTCCGGTGGCTATTTGATGGGACGCTTCGGCGGTGGTCAGGCGCCTTGGCCGGTACACGCCATGACTGGCACCGGCGTGGTCATGATGCTGATTTTCGGCCATATCCGGTTTGCGATGTTCCCGCGTCTGCAGCGCGCGGTGCAGGCGGAGAAATGGCAGGATGGCGCAAAAGCATTGGGCACGATTCGAACCATGGTCAGTATCAACCTGGTGCTTGGCGTTATCACCATCGCCCTCGGTGTGATGGGGCTGGTGTAACGGGCACTCACCGTATGTAATGTCTCCGGAGCGTACGCGTCCTGTCGCGATCGACAGAAGGGCGCGCCCTATGGGTTGAGGGCGTCCTTCGGCGGCAGTGTCGCCTCGGCGCCAGACACGCCCACGTTCCGCAGCGCTTCGAGCGCCGCTTCGGCACGCAGCGGGCGCGAGAACAGGAAGCCCTGCGCATCCAGGTTTCCAAGACGCGACAACCATTCCGCCTGTTCGTCGTTCTCGATGCCTTCGACGACAACCGTCAGACCGAGGGACATCGCCAGACCAACGATGGCGGAGATCATCGAGCAGACGCTGCGATCGTTCGGAATGGCGTGAACGAATGAGCGATCGATTTTCAGCGTATCCACCGGGAAGCGATGCAAATACGATAGGGACGAATAGCCTGTCCCGAAATCATCCAATGCGATTCGTACGCCGAGCGCCTTCAATGCGGTGATCTTGTCGGACACCAGCTCCGGATACTCGATCATCGCCGTTTCGGTGATTTCCAGTTCCAGTTGTTCCGGCGGAACACGGTGTTTGTCGAGCGCGCGCCGTACCGTGTCAACAAGGTCGCCACGCCAGAATTGCACTGACGAGACATTGACCGCTAAGGTCAATGCATTGAATCCCTCTGCGCGCCAAAGCGCCAACTGACCGCAGGCCGCATCCAGAGCGAAGTCGCCAAGTGGCAAGATCAAGCCGGTGGATTCCGCGATCGGAATGAAGTCACCGGCGAGAATCAGCCCCTGATCCGGATGGTGCCAGCGCAGCAACGTCTCGAAACCGCGGATGCGGCGATCCTGCAAGTTGTAGATCGGTTGGTATTCGACAAAGAACTGCTTCTGGGACAACGCCACGCGCAGTTGTTGCTCCCACTGCATCAAACGGTCCGCGCGACGTGCCAGGTGAGGCGAGTAAAACTGATAGCAGGCCTTGCCAGCCTCCTTCGCACTGTACATCGCGAGATCCGCTTTTTTCAGCAGATCGGCCTCGTTCTCGCCATTTTCCATGTAGAGCGCGATACCCACGCTGGCGTTCAAGACCAGCGGAATGCCGCGGACCGTGAACGGCGGTTGCAGTGCCTCCGCGATCGCCTCGGCGAGCAGTGCCGATTCCTCGCGTACCGATGGTCCCTTTATGGCAATCAGGAACGCATCGCCGCCGCTGCGCGCCAGAATCAGCGCCTCGCTGCTCAAGCGTGCCGCCAGTTCACCCAGCCGCGCCGCGGTCTTGATGAGGACCTGATCACCGGCGGCGTGACCCAGGGAGTCGTTGATGGTCTTGAAGTTGTCCAGCCCGACCATCAGCAGTGCGATGCGGCCCACGTTCTCCAATGGCAGTACTTCCCGTCGCAGGATGCGCAAGCTTTGATAACGGTTGGGCAGACCGGTTAGGATGTCCGTCTCGGCGAGCAGACGCATCTCCCGTTCGCGTTGCATGAGCTTGCGCATCAGCAGCCAGACATAGAACAGAAAGAGGATGATGGCGACCGACATGAAAGTCGTCATCATCAGGTAGACGTTGCGCGTGTGATTGAACGCGGCCAATTCGTCGCTGACGGCGAGGCCTGCCATGACTCCCAGCGGATAATCGGCGATATGCCGATACGCAACCTGCCGTGTCACGTTATCGATCGGATCGTCGATCTCCCCCGCAAGATGCTGCGGTTCCGGATAGCGTACGCCTGCGGTGAATCGATGCTCGGGGTCGTGGCTGCCGGTCTGCCGCGACAGCACAGTGCCGTCGTCGCTTATCACCGCGATGACGCCGTTGTCGCCGAGTGCCGCGGTGTTATAGAAATCCGAAGTGAAATAGCGGGGGTCGACCGACACGACGACGATACCGCCGAATTGGCCGCCGGGGCTGTTCAGGCGCCGTGTGAATTGCAGCGTCCATTGACCTGATGCACGCCCTAGCACCGGCTTGCTGATAAACAACTCATCGCTGTCATGCGCGGTGTGATAACGGAAGTGTTGGCGGTCAGAGACATCCACCGGGGTCGTCGCGCCAGACGTTACGGTGATACCGCGTTGTCCAGGCCGTGTGCTCACCGCTTCGACCATCTTGCCGTCGGCACCAACCAGGGAAACCTGCAGCAGTACGTCCGCCGGTACGAGACCCTGTGAGAATGCTAGATCCAGATTGAAATGCGCCGGGTCTTTTTCGTATTCGAACTTAATGAAACGTGTGATCTGATCGATCTGGTGAATGGCCTTGACCGTATGCTGTTCCAGCGCGGAAGCGAGGATATCGGCCGATGCCGCGGAATCGGCGCTCACGGTACGATGCTCGACCGAGAGCCGCGTACCGATCACGGTCCACAGAATAGCCAGCAAAATGAGTCCAAGCGCCGGAATGGCGAACAAGGCCCATTTGCGGGAGTCGCGATAATCATCTTGCGGATCGAACGGCCGTGTTGCTCCATCCCCCGACGGCAGTAGCTGAGTCATATATCGTTCAAAGGCGTGTGCCGTGCCGCAACGCCAGCGCATCCAGGAAGGATGCCGCAGTAGCGCCCATGACAGACAACGAAAGCAATGGCCGCCACACATGCGAGGCACGTCCGCTCATATCGAGTGATGGCGTCCCATTGACCAATGCCAGCGGCTACGGCTGAGAGATAGTAACCCAAGCCTATAAATTTTAGGAGTTCGTCACGTAGGTGTTCGACCGACCAGACAAGGCCGGCAGAACAGTCCTCATAGGGGCAATAGCGACGTGCCGGATGCTTTGCGCGTCGCGCCCGGAAGAATGTCTTGGAATCGAACGGGATGCGCGTGGAGTCGGCGCACCGACGCATGAAGCACGCGTAATCATTGTCTGGCCCGATCTCGGCGAATTCATCTCGTCGCGCCGCGTTGAAAAGGCATCGGTTCCATCGGCAGAGGGGGCGATGGAACCGAAACAATCGTTCGATTGTTAGGCATCCGCCGCGGCGTACGCATGGTGCGCCTATTGCCGTTGCGCCGGTTGGATCTCCGACGAAGCCGGCGCATTGGGTGGCGCGATGACGAGGGTGTCGTGATTGCGCGACGAAATACCCGATCAGCGGTCGGGTATGCAGGCACTGCTAAGGGGCCGTCAGTTCGGCGATCATCTCGATTTCCACGCATACGCCGAATGGCAACTGCGCGACGCCGAATGCGGAACGCGCATGCTTGCCCTGGTCGCCGAATATTTCGACCATCAATTCCGATGCTCCGTTGGTGACCAGATGCTGTTCTGTAAACGTCGGCGCCGAATGCACCAGGCTCACCAGTTTGACGATCCGGGAAACACGGCCAAGGTCACCGGTGTGTGCGTGCAGCGTTGCCAGCAGATCGATTGCAACGCTGCGTGCCGCGGCCTTGCCCGTTGCCGTGTCCAATGAATCGCCAAGGCGGCCAACCCACGGTTGACCCTCCTTGCGCGCGATGTGCCCGGAGACATGCACCAGGTTACCGGACTGCGCCGCCATCACATAGGCGGCTGCCGGCGCATTTGCGGCTGGTAGCGTGATACCGGCAGCGTCAAGGCGTTGATAGACAGCGGATTGCGACATCGTGATCTCCAGTTGATAAAGCGGTCCGCGCCGACTAGGGTTTGGGCCAGCCGGCGATCAGGCGGCCTAGTATAGCGATGCCTTCGTCGATGCGCGCCGGCGGCACCGTCGAAAAACACAGGCGCATCGAGCGGGACGCCAGTGGATCGGTGCGGCCGTCCGCATAAAACGGCTCGCCCGGCACGAAGGCCACACGCTCCGCGATGGCGCACTGCAGCAGGGCGGTTGCATCGATATGGCCCGGAAGCGTCAGCCAGACGAACATGCCGCCGGACGGTGCGTTCCAGCGCACACCATCGGGCATCTCGCGTTCAAGCGCGGAGAGCATCGCATCGCACTGGCCGCGATACAGCGTCCGCACATCGGGCAGGTGGCGCGACAGCAGGTCGCCCTTTATCGCTTCATGGACGATGCGCTGTGTCAGGATCGGCGTGTGCAAGTCGGCCGCCTGCTTCGCCTGGACCAGTTTCAACAGCAGCGGTTCAGGCGCGATCACATACCCCACGCGCAAGCCGGGCGCCAACACCTTCGAGAATGTCCCGAAATGCACGATGTGGTCGGGTGCCATCGATAACAACGTGGGTAATGGCGCGTCGCGGTAATACAGCTCGCCATACGGGTCATCCTCGATTACCGGAAAACCGCAGCGGCGTGCGAATTCGGCCAATGCCAGACGACGCGCCAAAGGCATGCGGCGGGCCGTGGGATTTTGGAAGTTTGGCTGTGTATAGAGCAGCCGTGCCTCCCGCGTCAGCGCGGGGGTCAGTGTCTCCGGTTGCAGACCGTCGTCATCGGATGGGACGGACACGAACGTGGGCTCGAACATCGAAAACGACTGCAGCGCTCCCAGGTAGGACGGTGTCTCCACGAGCGCGCGGCTGCCTGGATCGAGCATGATCTTGCCCATCAGGTCGAGTGCCTGTTGCGACCCGGTGGTGATCAGCACCTGCTCCGTCCGGATCGTCACGCCATTGCCCGAGTGATGCGCCGCCACCCATTCACGCAATGGCCGATAGCCTTCGGTCGGCGAGTACTGCAGTGCACCAACCGCGTCGTTCGTCAGGACGCGTTCCGCCGCGGCGCGCATGGCTTCCACCGGAAACGTCGCCGGGGCGGGCAGGCCGCCGGCGAACGAGATGATTTCAGGGCGCTCGGTGACTTTCAGGATCTCGCGGATCGCCGAACTCGTCAGGTTGCGCGCGCGTTGCGACAGCGGCCAGTGTTGCGCGGCAGTGGCGGCGCTTGCCAAGGAAGACGGTGTGCCGGAGGCGGTGTTTTCCAATGACATGGTGGTAGCAGCGTTGGATTTCATGCGGGAAGGTCGATGTCGATCAGGATTGGCGGGCGATCAGCGTGATATCGCCTCGCGGCCCGACGCGTTTCTGGTGCGGCAGGGTTTGCGCCAGTTCCAGCACGGTGGGGAAATGGTCCGCACTCAGCCATAGCCGTCGTTCCGCCGGGACTGTGAGCGATGCGCCGGCCTCGAGCCAGTAATCGGTCGCATCACCTTCCATTGTGACCCACAACACGCCGCGCGTGACGGAGAGCGTCGTGCGCGCGGTCGTCGTGTGCGCGATGGCAGTGTCGTCGGAAAAACGGAAGTGATGGATCTTAAACATGGTCGGCTCCCCGTTGCAAGGTCGGATGCGTCTGGAGGATCATATTAAGCAAATGTACCAATACAGTCTCGATACAGTTGAATAGATAATTTATGATACAGTTGCATAAACAACTGAAGCGATTGTCGTGGAGAGCACGCTGTGTCGACAATTCTGGAACAGATTCCGTCGCCGATGGGCTCGGATCAACTGACGCTGGTCGAACAATTGGTGCTGTGGGCGCGACGTCGTATCGACGAGCGTGTCTTTCGGCCCGGGTTGCGGATGCCCTCGATTCGCCGGCTTGCATCGGAAAAAGGGGTGTCCCCGGCGACCGTCGTGGATGCGTACGAGCGTCTGGTCAGTCAGGGGTATCTGGAGGCGCGCCGTGGTTCAGGCTTCTACGTTCTGGAGCGCCTGAATGAACAGCCTGGAAGTGCATATCACATGGGCACGGGACCGTCGGCTGCGACAATGAATGCGGCTGTCAGGAACGGTTCGGGCGCCGCCCCGGGTGCGACAGTACGGAGCGCCAATACGCCCTCTGGCAGTCGCGCGCGATCGGCTGGGGCGACGCTGCCGTCGGCGGCGGCAATCGACGTTCCCTGGCTTTTGAACAACATCATGCATCACTCCGCGCCGGAAAAGGCGCCGGGTCTAGGCTTTCTGCCAACCGACTGGCTCGACGCCGAGATGCTGGCGCAGGCGGTCAAGCGGATAGGCCGCCAGAACGGCGGTGCGTTGTTGCGATATGGATTGCCGCAGGGGTCGTTGCCGCTGCGGCAGCAATTGCAAATTCACCTGGCGGGACTCGAGATTGGGGCGACACCGGAGCAGATCGTCACGCTGTCGGGAATTACCAATGCGGTCGACCTGATATCGCGTCTGTATCTGCAACCGGGCGATGCGGTGCTGGTTGGCGATCCGGCATGGTTCCAGATGTTTGGCCGTATTGTCGGGCAGGGCGCGCGTTTGCTGGGCGTGCCTTATACCGCGAACGGCCCCGATCTGGATGCGCTGGAAATGCTGGCGCAGACGTGGCGGCCTAAGCTGATGGTGATCAATTCGGTGCTGCACAATCCCACGGGCACGTCCTTGAGTGCCGCGCAGGCCTACCGGATCTTGCAGATTGCCGAGCGTTATGACTTCATCATCGTAGAAGACGATATCTACGGCGATCTTTGCCCACCGAACCACCCGGCCGTGCGTCTGGCCAGCCTGGACCAGTTGCGGCGGGTCATCTACGCGGGGAGTTTCAGCAAGACACTGGCACCGAACCTTCGGGTCGGCTATGTCGCGTGTGACGCGGTGCTGGCAAAGCGGATTTCCGACCAGAAACTGCTGGCCGCGTTGACCACGCCAGAGCTGGGCGAGCGCATTATCTACGGTGTGTTGACAGAGGGGCATTATCGACGCCATGTTGAGCGGCTGCGGCACAAGCTGGACGGCGTCCGCGCGGCCGCGATTGCCGCCTTGAAGCAGGCTGGCGCGACGTTGCTCTGCGAACCCGAGGCGGGAATGTTCGTCTGGGCAAATGTGCATTCGGACAGCAGCGCGATGGCTGCCGCCGCCCACGAGGCCGGTTTCCTGTTGGCGCCGGGCGCGCTGTTTTCGCCGTCGCAAACGCCGTCGACCTATTTGCGGTTGAATATCTGCAGCAGCACCCATCCGGATTTCCTCCTCTTTCTGACCGATTACATCCAGCGCCACGGGCAGTGATCGAATCGTGGCGGTCGCCGTGGGCGCCTGGGCGCCGCCGCTTGCCGTGGGAGGTCGGCTACGGCTGGTGGTCGGGCCAATGGGCCGACGGTGCGGCGCGCAGGCGGGGCGCGCGCCAGCGCCACCCGATTCGCCCTCTTGAATTTGTCGATCGCGCCCCGATATAGAAAGGACTACGGTTTCCGGCCACGGCAGCGTGGCGGGAAAGCAATCGGGGCCCATGGCGCCTGGGTCGGAAGGGCGGCGATGACATCGCCGCCCTTCCGGCATGCCGGCAGGCTTTGGGGATCGTGAACGACACTTTTGCATCGGGAATTGGCATGACGCAACAAACAATGAGTTTTCAGGCAGAAACGAAGCAACTTCTGCAATTGATGATCCATTCGCTGTACAGCAACAAGGAAATCTTTCTGCGCGAGCTGGTCTCCAACGCATCGGATGCGGCGGACAAACTGCGCTTCGAGGGGATTGCCGATGCGTCGCTCTATGAGAATGACCCCGATCTGAAAATTCGCGTCACGCATGATGCGGAAGCCCGCACGATTTCGATCGAGGATAACGGCATTGGCATGAGCCGCGACGACGCTATCGCGCACCTCGGTACAATCGCCAAGTCGGGTACGAAGGAATTCTTTTCCAAGCTGTCCGGTGATCAACAGAAAGATGCAGCGTTGATCGGTCAATTCGGCGTGGGCTTCTATTCGGGCTTTATCGTCGCCGACAAGATGACCGTGGAATCGCGCCGTGCCGGCCTGCCGGCATCCGAGGGCGTGCGGTGGGAAAGCGCCGGTGACGGCGAGTTCACGGTGGACAACATCGACAAGCCGACGCGCGGCACGAAGATCACGCTCCATTTGCGTGAAGATGAAGATGAGCTGCTGTCGTCGTGGAAGCTGAAGTCGATCATCCAGAAGTACTCGGATCACATCGCGCTTCCCATCCTGATGCAAAAGGAAGAGTGGGATGCCGAGGCGAGCAAGATGGTCGTCAAGGACGAGTTCGAGACGGTGAACCAGGCCAGCGCGCTGTGGACCCGTTCGAAGAACGACATCGACGAGGAGCAGTACAAAAGCTTCTACAAGCATCTGGCGCATACGCAGGAAGATCCGCTGGCGTGGACGCATAACCGTGTCGAAGGTCGCAGCGAGTACACGCAGTTGCTGTATGTCCCGGCCAAGGCGCCGTTCGACCTGTGGGATCGCAACCAGCGTGGCGGCCTGAAGCTGTACGTCAAGCGCGTATTCATCATGGACGATGCCGAGCAATTGCTGCCGTCCTACCTGCGCTTTATTCGCGGCGTGGTGGATTCGAGCGATCTGCCGCTGAACGTGTCGCGTGAGATCCTGCAGGAAAGCCGCGATGTGAAAGCGATCCGCGAAGGGGTCAGCAAGCGTGCGTTGCAGATGCTGGAGGATCTTGCGGAAAACCAGGCCGAGATGTACAAGACATTCTGGAGTGAATTCGGCCAGGTGTTGAAGGAAGGCGCGGGCGAGGACTTCGGCAACAAGGATCGGATTGCCAAGCTGTTGCGCTTTGCCAGCACGAACGGCGATACGGACGAGCAAAACGTGTCGTTGGCCGACTACGTATCGCGGATGAAGGACACGCAGACGAAGATCTACTACGTCAGCGCTGACAGCTGGCGCGCCGCGCGTAACAGCCCGCATTTGGAAGTCTTCCGCAAGAAGGGCATCGAAGTGCTGCTGCTATCGGACCGCGTTGACGAATGGATGCTGTCCTTCCTGACCGAATTCGATGGCAAGCCGTTGAGCAGCGTGGCCCGTGGTGATCTGGACCTGACGCCGGACGATGAAGAAAAGGCCGCGCAGGAGAAAGTGGGCGACAGCATGCAGCCTCTGGTTGAAAAGGCCAAGGAGCTGCTGAAGGACAAAGCGAAAGACGTGCGTCTGACGTTCCGCCTGACTGATTCACCGTCTTGTCTGGTGGCGGACGATGGCGCAATGAGCGGCTATCTGCAACGTATGCTGAAGCAAGCGGGGCAGCAAGCGCCGGATGCGCAGCCGATCCTGGAACTGAACCCGGATCATCCGCTGGTCAAGCAATTGCAGTCTGATTCGCCGCAGATCGATGACTGGGTACATCTGCTGTTCGACCAGGCGTTGCTGGCGGAAGGCGGTAGCCTCGAGGACCCGGCGGCGTATGTCCGGCGGACCAACACCCTGCTGTTGGGCGCAGCCGGGCGTGCCTGAAGCCGGGCTGCGGGAGGCACGACGTCGAACGCGGGTATCCACGCGCCGGGCGCCAACGCGCGCGGGCGCACGGGCGGGGCGGATGTCCGGCACCGATGATCCGGTCGCGCGCGGCAAGCGCCGCCGGTGGCGCGTATCGCCTGCGGCGTCCGTGCCGCGTGATCAGCGGCTTTGGTTGACGGCGGGTGGGGCGCTGACCTCGCATCTCGCGCGTTCGATCGCGAGGATGGATACGGTTGAACGCGCAGGGACACCAGCCTGTCAGGTCACTGTCCAGGTGCTGAAAGAGCGGCGTGAAAACCCGTGGGCCGATGAGGCACCGCTGCTGGGCACACCGGCGCGCGGCATGGCGTGGGTGCGGGAGGTCGTGCTGGCGATTGACGATATTCCGTGCGTCGTCGCCCATAGCGTGACGGGACTGGCACACAGCCGAGGTATATGGCGAGCGATGCGAACATTGCGGACGCGTCCGCTCGCCATTTTGCTTTATCGCGATCCGATGGTGCGGCGATCGATGTTGACGTCGCGGGTAGTGCCGCTGGCAGGCGGCATGCGGGCGCGTGGTTCCGACCCCGTGCTACGGTTGTATGCGGGTCAACGCATGCGGATAGCCGCCAGGGTGGGCAACGTCGGCGAAGCGCGGGAAGCGCATCGTTCCGGCGCTGACAGCCTGCTGGAGATGCCGGCGGATGTCCGTATGCCGTTGGTCGCACGTCGTTCCGTTTTCGAACGGCACGGCGCGCCATTGATCATCACTGAATGTTTTTTGCCAGCGTTTTGGACGTTGTTGGATCGCACTGACGGTAGATGACGGCAGGCGCGCGGCCGCGGCGAAGGAGGTCGCACCTCTCCCAAGCATTCGCAAGTACCTGCTTTTCAATGAATCCTTCCTCGTCATCACCCCTCCAAAGTTTCCCCGCCGTCTGCAATGCGCAGACGCGCATCATGATTTTTGGCAGTCTCCCCGGCGTCATGTCGTTGTCGGCGGCACAGTATTACGCGCATCCGCGAAATCAGTTTTGGGATTTGCTGGGCGATGTGATTGGCTCACCATTGCGGCCATTGCCGTATGACGAACGCCTGGCCACTGTATTGGCCCATGGCGTGGGTCTCTGGGATGTCATCGCCGAAGCGCAACGCGACGGCAGTCTCGATAGTGCGATCCGGAATCATATGAGCAATGACTTGCACGCCTTGCTGGCAAGTCTACCGCTTCTTCATACCATCGGTTTCAACGGCGGCACGGCCGCAAAAATCGGCGAAAAGGCCTTGGGTGAATGGGCGCGACGTTATCGGATCCTTCGCCTGCCTTCAAGCAGTCCAGCGTACGCCGGCATGCGGTATGCGGACAAATTAGCTGCGTGGAGCGCATTATGGGTGTTGCCCGGGGGCGTGTGACCGTCCGGCGTGGCGATGGCGCTGAATCCATGCGTGCTGTAAAGGCGCAAGGATCCCTGGCGATCTACAAGTAAACGTGTGTTTGAAAAAAGATAAAGAATTTCGCGACAGTGCCGTTAAGCGGTAGCCGCCTGGTAGTTCGCAGTGGCAAGTGAAAGCTTCCTGGAAAAATTAGAATAACAACGGATAACACCATGTTCCCTAA
>Ga0308167_1001701_pt1 | contig 23776 bp, 21 predicted proteins | sample PhyCR1_2_FD_202138 | JGI IMG/M metagenome (GOLD analysis project Ga0308167, IMG submission 202138) | Phyllosphere microbial communities from UC Gill Tract Community Farm, Albany, California, United States - DLSLRC.R1 | ecosystem: Host-associated > Plants > Phyllosphere > Unclassified | place... | reverse complement strand
GAGCCGTCGGCCTCGCCGTCGTGGGGGCCGGCGGTCGTGCCGCCGTCCTCCGGGATGTCGCTGTCGACGTACGAGCCGTCCGACTCGCTCGACGTCGTGCTGTCGTGCGAGACGTGCGTGTCGCCGTCGACGTGGCCCTCGTGGTGTTCGTGGTGCTCGGTGCTGGTGTGCTCGGCGTGGTCGTGCTGCTCGTCGGTGCCGTGGTGCTCGGTGCCCATGGGGTGCCTCCGTGTTCGTCGTGGCGGTCGGCGTCCTCGCCGCCCGTGCGGCTCACAGTAGACGGACGCCGCGCCCTGTGGGTCAGAACCCCTCGTTCTCCCGGGTGACGTAGGGCGTCTCGAGCCGGTCGAGCTCGTCGTCCGTCAGCCACAGGTCGGCGGAGGCGACGGCGTCGTCCAGGTGCTGCATCTTCGTCGCGCCGACGATCGGGGCGGAGACGACCTCCTGCTGGCGCACCCACGCCAGGGCGACCTGGGCGCGCGACACGCCCCGCTCCTCCGCCACCTCCGCCACGGCCGCGGCGACGCGACGGTCGCCGTCCTCCTGCTGTTTGTGCAGGGTCTGGCCGAAGCGGTCCGTCTCGGTGCGCGCGGTCGTGGCGTCCCAGTCGCGGGTCAGCTTGCCGCGCGCGAGCGGCGACCAGGGGACCACGCCGACGCCCTGGTCGAGGCAGAGCGGGTGCATCTCCCGCTCCTCCTCGCGCTGCACCAGGCTGTACTGGTCCTGCATCGAGACGAAGCGGGTCCACCCTCCGAGGTCGGCCGTGTGCTGCGCCTTCGCGAACTGCCACGCCCACATGCTCGACGCGCCGACGTACCGGGCCTTGCCCGAGCGGACGACGTCGTGCAGCGCCTCCATCGTCTCCTCGATCGGAGTCTCCGGGTCCCAGCGGTGGATCTGGTAGAGGTCGACGTGGTCGGTCCCTAGCCGACGCAGGCTGTCGTCGATCGCGCTCATGACGTGCGCCCGCGAGAGCCCGGCGCCGTTCGGCCCGTCGTTCATCCGGCCGTTGACCTTGGTCGCGATGACGACCTCGTCCCGCCGGGCGAAGTCGGCGAGCGCGCGGCCGACGATCTCCTCGCTCGTGCCGTCGCTGTAGACGTCGGCGGTGTCGAACGTCGTGATGCCCTGCTCGAGGGCCCGACGGATGAAGGGCCGCGAGGCCTCCTCGTCGAGGGTCCACTCGTGGGCGCCCCTGCCCGGCACGCCGAAGCTCATGCAGCCGAGGATGACGGTCGAGACCCGCAGGCCGCTCGTGCCGAGTCTGGTGTGCTCCATGGTGTTCGTCCTCTCGTCCGGCCCGCGCTCGTGCGGGCCCTCACTCGTCGCCGCCGAGACTAGGCCGATCCGCAGCCGGACGGAGGCGCAGGCCGGCACCCGGAGGTCAGGGCCGGCCGCGCAGCACGCCGGCCAGGTGCGCGGTCGCCCGCCGCGCCTCCCTCGTCCAGGGCGCGCCGACGAAGACGTGGAACGCACCCCGGTAGACGCGCAGCTCGCCGCGTCCGTCGACCCGGGCGAGGCGACGGGCCAGCTCCTTCGCGTCGGCGACGAACAGGTCGCGGTCGCCCTGGTACGTGAAGACGGGCGGGAGCCCGGCCAGGTCGCCGAACAGCGGGCTGACGAGCGGGTCACGTCGGTCACGGTCGCCGGCCCACCAAGCCCCGGCGACGACGAGGCCGTCCCGCCCGAGCATGGGGTCGAGGTCGGCGAGCCACGGCACCTCCGGGTCGCTCAGCGTCGCGTCGAGCCAGGGCGACACCAGCAGCACCGAGGAGGCGGCGGGCCGGCCCGTGTCGCGGTGCCGCATCGCCTGGGCGAGGGCGAGCGCGCCGCCGGCCGAGTCCCCGCCGAGGTGCACGACGTCGGCCCCCTCGGCGCGGAGTCCGTCGTGCACGGCGTCGAGCAGCCGCACCGCGTCGTCGACGTCGTGCTCGGGCGCGAGCCCGTAGAGCGGCACGGTGACCGTCACGCCGGAGGCGCGGACCAGCCGGGCGAGCAGGGCCCAGTGGGTGCGCAACGCCGGGTACACGTAGGCACCGCCGCACGTCCAGATCAGATGCGCCCCGGTCGAGCCCCGGCGCGGGGTGATCCGGACGACGCGCTGCCCCTCGACGGTCGTCTCCGTCACGACGGCGACGCGGTGCAGCCCCCGGGGGAACGGCGCCGCCTCCGGGCCGCGCTTCGCGATCTCACGCCGCACGCTCTGCTCGCTGCGCGTCGTGCGGGGGAACAGGTACAGCAGCGAGCGCGTGGCGGCCATGAGGAGCGACATGAGCCGACCCTACGGCTCACGGCGACAGGGACGGGACGAGAAAAAGGGCCCCGCCTGAGCGGGGCCCTTTCTTGACACTGTCTCAACCAATGTCATGATCTCAAGGTATGACACTTGCGATCGGTGTCCGAGGGGGGACTTGAACCCCCACGCCCTATACGGGCACTAGCACCTCAAGCTAGCGCGTCTGCCATTTCCGCCACCCGGACTGGATGGTGCCTGCCGAAGCCGACCACGAAACACTAGCACGGCCGCGGAGGCACTCCTGACCACGGGCAGGAGGCGGTCGCCGGGTACCGTGGACGGCATGACGACGAGCGCTCCGCAGCCGGACCACCACGACCTCGACGAGACGGCCGTCATCGCGCGCGACCTGATCCGCTTCGACACCTCCAACTACGGCGGCGGCCGGTCCGAAGGCGAGGCCGACGCCGCCGAGTACGTCGCCGAGGCCCTGCGGGCGCTCGACCTCGAGCCGCAGCTCTTCGAGTCCGAGCAGGGGCGCGTCAGCGTCGTCGCCCGGGTCGAGGGCGCGGACCGCGCGAAGCCCGGCCTCGTCGTCCACGGCCACCTCGACGTCGTGCCCGCCGACCCGGCGAACTGGTCGGTCGACCCGTTCGCGGGCGTCGTCGAGGACGACATGCTCTGGGGCCGCGGCGCCGTCGACATGAAGAACATGGACGCGATGATGCTGACGTCGCTCGGCGACATCATCCGCTCCGGCGAGCGCCCCGCCCGCGACCTGGTCGTCGGCTTCTTCGCCGACGAGGAGGCCGGGGGAGTGCTCGGCTCTCACTTCCTGGTGAAGGAGCACCCCGAGCTCTTCGCGGGGGCGACCGAGGCCATCAGCGAGGTGGGCGGCTACTCGACCTACATCGACGGGCGTCGCTCGTACCTGCTGCAGACGGGCGAGAAGGCGCTGATCTGGATCACGCTCCGCACCCGGGGCACGGCGGGCCACGGCTCGCAGATGATCAAGGCGAACGCGGTGACGCGACTCGCCGAGGCGGTGGCCGCCCTCGGTCGCCAGGAATGGCCCATCGCCCTCACCGAGACGACGACGGCCCTGCTCCGCGAGGTCGCGCGCATCCTCGACGTCGACGTCACGCAGACCGCGCCGGACGAGCTCGTCCTGCACACCGGCACGGCCCAGGGCTTCATCCGCGGCTCGCTCCGCACGACGACGAACCCGACGATGCTGACGGCGGGCTACAAGCACAACGTGGTCCCCGACACCGCGGAGGCGCGGGTCGACATCCGCTGCATGCCCGGCCAGGAGGAGGCGGTCCTCGCCCAGGTGCGCGAGCTCGTCGGCGACGACGTCGAGATCGAGACGGTCCACACCGACATCGGGCTCGAGACGCCGTTCTCGGGCGACCTCGTCGAGGCGATCACGGCCACCCTGCAGCGACACGACCCGGGCGCGCCCGTGCTGCCGTACCTGCTGTCGGGCGGCACCGACAACAAGGCGCTGAGCCTGCTGGGGATCGCCGGCTACGGCTTCGCCCCGCTGCGCCTGGGGGAGGACATGGACTTCCCGGCGATGTTCCACGGGGTCGACGAACGGGTCCCGCTCGACGCACTAGCCTTTGGCAGTCGCGTCCTCCGGGACCTCCTGGCGACCTACTGACACCCCCACCAGAAGGGCACCCCGCGTGGAGCATCTCCTCCAGGCACTCCTGCTCGGCCTCGTCCAGGGCCTGACGGAGTTCCTCCCCATCTCGTCGAGCGCGCACCTGCGCCTCGTCGGCCTCTTCTTCTCCGACCCCGACGCCGCGGCGGCCTTCGACCCGGGCGCGACCTTCACCGCCATCACGCAGCTCGGCACCGAGCTCGCCGTCGTCATCTACTTCTGGGGCGACATCAAGCGGATCGTGACCCGCTGGTTCCAGGGGATCACCGGGAAGATCCCCCGCACCGACCCCGACGTGCGGATGGGCTGGCTCGTCATCATCGGCACGGTCCCGATCGTCCTGGTGGGCTACTTCGCCCAGGAGTACATCCGCACCGTCTTCCGCTCGCTCTGGATCGTCGCGATCGTGCTCATCGTCTTCGGCGTCCTGCTCGGCCTCGCCGACCGGTTCGGCAAGAAGACGGCCCGCTTCGACGAGATGACCTACGGCCACGGCATCGCCGTCGGCGTCGCCCAGGTGCTGGCGCTGTTCCCCGGCGTCTCCCGCTCGGGCGCGACGACGACCGCGGCGCTCAGCCTCGGCTACACGCGCCCGGCCGCCGCGCGGTTCTCGTTCCTCCTCGCCGTGCCCGCGGTCTTCGGCAGCGGCCTCTTCGAGCTGGTGCAGAGCTTCAGCGAGCCCGGGCCCTACTCGCTGGGCGAGACCCTGGCCGCGACGGTCGTGGCGTTCGTCGTCGGGTTCGTCGTGATCGCCTTCTTCATGAACTACATCTCGAAGCGCAGCTTCCTGCCCTTCGTCGTGTACCGCATCCTGCTCGGCGGCGTCCTGCTGGTCCTGCTCGGCACGGGCGTGGTGGCGGCATGAGGTCCTGGAACGCGCCCGCCGTACCGAGCCTGCCCGGTGACGGGCCGCTGCCCGTCCTGTGGGACACGGCCACCGCCTCCCTCGTGACGACCCGACCGGTCGACGGCGCGGCGACGCTGTACGTCTGCGGGATCACGCCCTACGACGCCACGCACCTCGGGCACGCCAGCACGTACCTCGCCTTCGACTCGCTCGTGCGCGTCTGGCGCGACGCGGGCCTCCGGGTGACCTACGCGCAGAACACGACCGACGTCGACGACCCGCTGCTCGAGCGCGCCACGGCGACGGGCGTCGACTGGCGGGCCCTCGCCGCGTCGCAGACCGACCTCTTCCGCTCGGACATGGAGCACCTCGCCGTCGTGCCGCCCGAGCACTACGTCGCGGTGACCGACGTCGTCGGCGACGTGGCGGACGCCGTCGCGGGCCTGATCGACTCGGGCGTCGCCTACCGGGTCGAGACCCCGGGCTCCGAGGCCGGCGACGACGTCTACTTCGACGTCCGCGGCGCCGAGCGCGACACCTCCTGGCACCTCGGCCTCGAGAGCCGCTACGACGCGCCGACCATGGCCAGCTTCTTCGCCGAGCGTGGGGGAGACCCCGACCGCGCCGGCAAGCGCGACCCGCTCGACCCGTTGCTCTGGCGTGCGGCCCGTGCCGACGAGCCGTCCTGGCCGTCCTCGGTGGGCCCGGGCCGGCCCGGCTGGCACATCGAGTGCACCGTCATCGCCGAGCAGCACCTCGGCGCGACGGCCACCGTGGCCGGGGGCGGCAGCGACCTCGTCTTCCCGCACCACGAGATGAGCACCGCGCACGCGACGTCGATCACCGGCGAGCCGTCGGCCCGCCAGTGGGCCCACAGCGGGATGGTCGCCTACCAGGGCGAGAAGATGAGCAAGTCGCTCGGCAACCTCGTCAAGGTCAGCGAGCTCGTCGCCGCAGGTCACGACGCCCGTGCTGTTCGGCTCGCGATCACGGCCCACCACTGGCGGTCCGACTGGGAATGGCTCGACCACGACCTCCTCGCCGCCGAGGCGCGTCTCGAGCGCTGGACGGCCTGGGCGCACGGCGTCGGCCCGCAGGAGGCGGGGGCGGGGACGACCCCGCTGCTCGCGCTCCTGCGCGCCGCCCTGGCCGACGACCTCGACACCCCCAGGGCGATCCGAGCCGTCGACGACCACGTGGCGGCCGGCCGGCCCGCGACCGCCGTCGACGTCGACGCGGTGGCCGCCCTGCTGGGGATCGACCTCCGACGCTGAGAGGCGCGTGTCCCGGGACGGGGTGCGGCGTGGACGGCCCCCGACCCCGCAGGCATCCGTGACGGAAGCTCGCGACACACGGTCGCTGATATACTGACCGGGATGTCTGCCCCCGTCTGCCCCGCCGACGGGGACGAGACCGTCTGGTGCCCCGGCCCCCTCACCCGACGACAGGCCCGAGCCGACGTCTGGCTCGCCGCGGCCCTCCTCGGCCTCGGGCTGGTGACCTGGTGGCTCGCGTCGGTCGCCGTGGAGGGCTCCGACGTCAGCACGGCGACGCCTCTCGAGGCGATCGCCTGGCTCGTCGCCCTCTGCGCGCCGACCGCGCTGCGCAGACGCGCCCCGGTCGCCGTCATGGTCGTGGTCAGCGCCGTCCTCGTCCTCAGCCAGCTGCGCGGCTACCCCGACTCCACGGCGCCGTCCATCGTCGAGTTCCTCGTCGTCTACACGGCCAACGCGTGGGCCCGCTCGCGGCGGGCAGCACTCGTCGGCAGCGCAGTCGTGACGGTCGCCGTGCTCGGCTGGTTCGGCGTCGCCGTCCTCGGCCCCCTCCAGCAGGGCGACCCGCTCCTCTCGTCGACCGTCGCCGGCGTCGTGTACTCGTTCGTCCTCAACCTGCTCTTCTTCGTGTCGGCCGTCTGGTTCGGCCGGTCGTCCCGTGTCTCCGCCGCCCGCCTCCGTGCCCTCGAGCGTGCCGGGGTCGACCTCCGCGCCGCCCAGGAGCTCGTGGCCGACCGCGCGATCGGCGAGGAGCGCGCACGCATCGCCCGCGAGCTGCACGACGTCGTCGCGCACCACGTCGCCGTGATCGCCATCCAGGCAGGTGCGGCGCGACGGACGCTGCACCGACCCGAGATCGCGAGCGGTGCGCTCGGCGCGGTCGAGTCGACGGCGCGCACCGCCATCGACGAGCTGGAACGGCTGCTCACCGTGCTGCGCGCCCAGGACGGCGCCCCGCACGACGGCCCGACCGGGCTCGCCGCGCTCCCGCAGCTCGTGGCCGACACCCGACGACTCGGCCTCGACGTCCGGTTCAGCACCCACGGCGAGCGCTTCGACGTGCCCGACAGCGTCGGGGTCACCCTGTTCCGGGTCGTCCAGGAGGCGCTCACCAACACCCTCAAGCACGCCTCGGCCGGCGTCGCCGACGTCCGCCTGCGCTTCCGCGACCGCGCCGTGGAGGTCGAGGTGACCGACGACGGGGTGGGCGGAGCCGCCTCCTCGTCGACGCAGCAGCACGGCTCGGCCGGTTCGGGCCTCGGCCAGCGCGGCATGCGCGAGCGTGTCGACCTGCACGGCGGCGAGCTGCACGTCGGCCCGCACGCCAAGGGCGGCTACCGGGTGCGCGCCGTGCTGCCCGCCGTCCGCACGGCCACCGTCGCCGCCCCCGAGGACCCCGCCCACCCCCGCTCTCGAGAGGCACCCGCACGATGACCGCCGACGCCCCCGTGCCCGACGCTCCCGACGCCGACGCCACGCGCCCGGTCAGGGTCCTCCTCGCCGACGACCAGGACCTCGTCCGCGCCGGCTTCCGGATCATCCTCGAGACCGCTCCCGACGTCGTCGTCGTGGGCGAGGCCAGGGACGGCCTCGAGGCCGTGGCGCTGGCCGCCTCCACGTCTCCGGACGTGATCGTGATGGACGTCGAGATGCCCGGCATCGACGGGCTCGAGGCGACGCGTCGCCTCCTCGAGGCCGCGGCGCCCGGCGGTCCGGCCGTGCTGGTGCTCACGACCTTCGGTCGCGGCGAGTACCTGTTCCGTGCGCTCCGTGCCGGGGCCAGCGGCTTCCTGCTCAAGACGTCCAGCCCCGAGGAGCTGATCGAGGCGATCGCCGTCGTGCACCGAGGCGACGCGCTGCTCGCCCCCGAGCTGACCCGCCGGGTCGTCGCGGCCGCCATCGCCGAGGCCGTCGTGCCCGTGATCGTGCCGAGCCCCCGGCTCGCTGCGCTCACCGACCGCGAGCGCGAGGTGCTCGACCGCATGGCCACGGGCTGCTCGAACGCCGAGATCGCGCGCGACCTGTACCTCGGCGAGGCCACCGTCAAGACGCACGTGTCGAACGTGCTCACGAAGCTCGGGCTGCGCGACCGCACGGCCGCCGTCGTCTTCGCCTACGAGAACGGGGTCGTCGTCCCCGGCGACGGGCACCGCTAGGGCGACGACTCCGCCGCCGGTGGGACACGCGGGGTCTCCACTGCCTCCTACGCTGGGGTCGACGGCCGTCCCCGGCCGACGCCACAGGGCAGCCCGGTGCCGCCCGGAGGGAGGGCCCGTGCTCCAGCTCGACCACGTCCGACGGTCGTTCGGCGGCCGGACCGCGCTCGACGACGTCTCGTTCGACGTCGCCGACGGACGCCTGACCGGCTTCGTCGGGGCCAACGGCGCCGGCAAGACCACGACGATGCGCATCGTCCTCGGCGTGCTCGCCGCCGACTCGGGCGAGGTCCGGTGGGACGGCTCCCCGCTCGGCGACGAGGTGCGCCGCAGATTCGGCTACATGCCGGAGGAGCGGGGCCTGTACCCGAAGATGACCGTCGTCGACCAGCTCGTCTACCTCGCCCGGCTGCACGGCGTCGGCCGAGCCGCGGCGAGGCACCGCTCGCTCGAGGTGCTCGACCGGCTCGGCCTGGTCGACCGAGCACGCGACACGCTCGACAGCCTGTCGCTCGGCAACCAGCAGCGGGTGCAGATCGCGGCGGCCCTCGTCCACGAGCCGCGGATGCTGGTCCTCGACGAGCCCTTCTCCGGCCTGGACCCGATCGCCGTCGACGTGGTCGTCGCGGTGCTCCGTGAACGGGCGTCGACGGGGGTCCCCGTGCTGTTCTCGAGCCACCAGCTGGACGTCGTCGAGCGTCTGTGCGACGACCTGGTCGTGATCGCGGACGGGACCGTCCGGGCGGCCGGGCCGAGGCACGAGCTGCAGGCACGGTTCGCGCGGGCTCGCTGGCGCATCGTCGTCGACGACGACGCGGGCTGGCTGCGCGATCAGCCCGGAGTGACGGTCGTCGAGCTCGACGGCCCCGTGGCCCTCGTCGAGCTCGCCGCCGGGACGGACGACCAGGCCGTGCTCGCGGCGGGGCTGCGGCACGGGCCGGTGCGCTCGTTCCACCCCGTCCTGCCCCGGCTCGCCGAGATCTTCGAGGAGGTCGTCCGATGACGCCCGACCTCCCTGCCGCCGACCGGGCCGCCGAGCGCCCCGGTGCTCGCGGGCTCCTCTGGGTCGTCGCCCGACGCGAGATGGCGGTCAAGCTGCGCGATCGCGCGTTCATCGTCAGCGGCGTCGTCATGCTCGTCCTCATCGGCGCCGCGCTCGTCGTGCCGGCCCTGCTCGCGGGCGGCCCCGACCGCGTGGCGGTCCTGGACGCGCGCACCGCGGCCGTCGTCGAGGCGACCGGCGCGGAGGCCGTCACGACCTCGTCGGACGACGAGGCGACGGCGGCGGTCCGCTCGGGCGACGTCGACGCCGCCGTGCTGCCGGATGCGGGCTCGCCGACCGAGCTCCGCGTCGTGGCCCTCGAGTCCGTCTCGTCGGTGCTCGTGCTGGGCGTCAGCGAGGCGTCGCCGGTCGAGCTGCTCGAGCCCGCCGAGGCCGACCCGCTGGTCGCCGTCTTCGCGCCGCTCGCCTTCGGGGTCCTCTTCATGACGACGTCGCTGCTCTTCGGCCTCAGCATCGCGCAGAGCGTGGTGGAGGAGAAACAGACCTGCGTCGTCGAGATCCTCGTCGCCGCGGTCCCGGTGCGCACCCTGCTCGCGGGCAAGGTCGTCGGCGCCGCCGTCCTGGCGATCGCCCAGACGGCCGTCCTCGCCGCGGTCGCGCTCGGGGGCCTGGCGCTCTCCGGTCGGGCCGATGCGCTGCCCGCCGAGCTCCTCCCGTCCCTCGCCACGGCCGTCGGCTGGTACGTGCCGTTCTTCGTCGCGGGCTTCCTGCTGCTCGCGGGCATGTGGGCCGTCGCCGGGGCCCTCGTCTCCCGCATCGAGGACCTGGGCTCGACGACGACGCCGGTCCAGCTCGTCGTGATGCTGCCGTTCTTCGCGACCGTGTTCGTGAACTCGCCCGGCCCGGCCCTGACCGCCCTGTCGTTCGTCCCGTTCAGCGCGCCGGTCGCGATGCCGGTGCGGATGGTGCTCGAGGGCGGGGTCCCGCTCTGGCAGCCGCTCACGGCCCTCGCCCTGCTCGTCGTCGGCGCCGTCGCGGTGGTGCTGGTCGCCGCGCGCCTCTACGAGGGGTCGCTGCTCCGCACGGGCGGCACGACCTCGCTCCGCCAGGCCTGGCGTCGGCGTTAGCCGACGTCGCGCGCGGACCCCACCTGGAGGACGCCCCGAACAGTGGACAGGGGCAGTGCACAGGGGTCAGGGCTCAGGGCTCAGGGCTCAGGGCTCAGGGGGCAGGCGGCAGGCGCGGGTCGTCCGGGCCCTTGCCGTCGTTGCGCCTCAGGTAGCGCTCGAACTCCTCCGCGATGGCCTCGCCGCTCGCCTCGGGCGAGTCGACCGTGTCGCGCGCCTGCTCGAGCTGCTCGATGTAGCCGGCCATGTCGTCGTCGTCGGAGGCGAGCGCGTCGATGCCTTGCTCCCACGCGGCGGACTCGGCCTCGAGGTCGCCCCGGGGGATGCTGACGCCCGCGACCTCGTCGAGCTTCTCGATCAGCGCGAGGGTCGCCTTGGGGGAGGGCGAGGCGTGGACGTAGTGCGGCACCTGGGCCCAGATCGACAGGGTCGGGACCCCGGCGGACTCCACCGCGTCGCCGAGCACGGAGAGGATGCCGACGGGACCCTCGTAGGTGCTGCGCTCCAGGCTCAGCTCGCCCCGCACCTCCTCGTTGTCGCTGCTGACGAAGACCGAGATGGGGCGCGTGTGCGGCACGTCGGCGAGCATCGCGCCGAGGAACACGACGGCGGACACGTCGTGCACGTCGATCAGGTCGACCACCTCGGCCGCGAAGCCGCGCCAGCTGCGCGAGGGCTCGGCGCCGAGCAGCACGAAGACGTCCGGGGCGTCGCCCGCGGGGCCGTCGGCGGGCGTCGAGGCCGCCTCGGGGGAGGCGTGCAGCTGGATCCGGGGCCACACCAGCGCGCGGACCCCGTCGTCGTCGTACCCGACCTGGGGGCGGTTGAACTGGTAGTCGATGTACCGCTCTCCGTCGAGCTCGGCGACCGGCTCGAGCGAGAGGGTGTCGACGATGCTGCGGGCGACGCCGCTGGCCGCCTCGCCGGCGTCGTTCCAGCCCTCGAACGCCACGACCAGCAGGCGGCCCGTCGCGAACGACGGCGTGCCGCTCACCGCCGACCCCTCGGTCGTCGTCTCGTCGGGCACTGCGTCTTCACCGGGCACGGGATCCTCACCGGCCGGGCACGGTCCCCGGCGTCTAGCCCTCCACGATAGCCGTCCGACATCGTCGAGGAGGCGGCAGCACGGCGGCCGGGGACCGCTCCCGTAGACTCGTGCCCCGTGACCGACTCCCTGCCTGCCGCCGTCCTCTGGGACATGGACGGAACCCTCGTCGACACCGAGCCCTACTGGTTCGACTCCCAGGTCGACCTCGTCGCCTCCTTCGGGGGCACCTGGACGAAGGCCGAGGGCGACACCCTGATCGGCTCGGGCCTCTGGCACTCGGCCGCCGTCCTCCAGCGGCACGGCGTCGACCTGCCCGCGGACGAGATCATCGACCGGCTGACCACCGACGTGCTGACGCGCTGCGCCGAACACGTGCCGTGGCGCCCGGGAGCCCGCGAGCTCCTCGCCGAGCTGCGGGCCGCCGGCGTCCCGACCGCGCTCGTCACGATGTCGATCCGTCGCATGGCCCAGTTCATGGTCGACGCGATCGGCGACGACTCGTTCGACGCCGTCGTGGCCGGCGACGAGGTCGAGCACAGCAAGCCGCACCCCGAGGCGTACCTGCGCGGTGCCGAGCTGCTCGGCGTGGACGTCGCCGACTGCGTCGCCATCGAGGACAGCGTCCCGGGCCTCACCTCGGCGATGGCCGCCGGCGCCGTCGCGCTGGGCGTCGAGCACGCGGCGCCGCTCGCCGACGACTCCGGCTACGTCCGCCGCGACACGCTCGTCGGAGTCGGCCTGGCCGACCTGCGCGAGATGCACGCCGCGGGCCGACGCGCCCGTGACGCGCGCACCTCCGACTCCTGACCTCCCGGCGCCGCGTGCGCCGCCCCTCCCGCACCGCGGCCCCGATCCGGGCCCGACAGAGAGCAGCACCCACCATGAGCGCCACCCGCCGACAGTCCGGCCCGTTCCTCGAGGGCGACAAGGTCCAGCTCACCGGCCCCAAGGGCAAGATGAACACCGTCGTGCTGACCCCCGGGGCCGTGTTCCACACGCACCGCGGCATGATCGCCCACGACGACCTCGTCGGCCTCCCCGACGGCTCGGTCGTCGCGAGCACGACCGGAGACGAGTACCTCGCCCTGCGCCCCCTGCTGAGCGACTTCGTCATGTCCATGCCCCGCGGCGCGGCCATCGTCTACCCGAAGGACGCCGCCCAGATCGTCGCCTTCGCCGACATCTTCCCCGGTGCCACGGTCGTCGAGGCCGGCGTCGGGTCGGGCGCCCTGTCGCTCTGGCTGCTCCGCGCGATCGGCCCGGAGGGGCGCCTCGCGTCGTTCGAGCGCCGCCAGGAGTTCGCCGACGTCGCCCAGGGCAACGTCGTGAGCTTCTTCGGCGCCGAGCCGCAGAACTGGACGGTGACCGTCGGCGACCTCGTGGAGGAGCTCGCCGCCGTCGTCCCCGACGGCACCGCCGACCGGGTCGTCCTCGACATGCTGGCCCCGTGGGAGTGCGTCGACGAGACGGCCGCCGCCCTCACGCCCGGCGGGCTCGTGGTCTGCTACGTCGCCACGGCGACCCAGCTCTCGCGCGTCGCCGAGGCCCTCCGCGCCTCCGGCCAGTTCACCGAGCCCGACGCCTCCGAGACGCTCGTCCGGGGCTGGCACGTCGAGGGCCTCGCCGTCCGCCCGGACCACCGCATGATCGGGCACACGGGCTTCCTCATCACCGCCCGTCGCCTCGCACCGGGCGCGGTGCTGCCCCAGCTCAAGCGCCGCCCGTCGAAGTCCGACTACTCGGACGAGGACGTCGAGCTGTGGACCCCCGGGGCCCTCGGCGAGCGGTCGGCGAGCGACAAGAAGCTGCGCAAGACCGCACGGCAGGCACGATCGGCGGCCGACAGCGCCGTCGCCGCGACCGACAGCCTCGCCGAGGCCGACGGCGACGGCCAGGCCGACGCCCCGCACTAAGCTGTCCTCCGCATCACCAGCGACCCGCCAGTCGCGGCCCCCCGCCGCAGCCCAGGAAAGAGCCTCCGTGCGCAAGATCCCCGCCCTCGTCGTGACCGTCGGCCTGCTGGCCTCGCTGACCGCGTGCGCGACGACCCCCGCGCCGGGCTCCGCCGGGTGCCCGCCCACGGGCGACGCCGCCTCGGTCGTCACCGCCACCGGCGCCTTCGGCGAGAAGCCCGACGCGCAGGTGCCGAGCCCCATCGTCACGACCGAGACGCAGGTCTCGACCCTGATCGAGGGCACCGGCGACCGCATCCTCGACGGCACGCCGGTCATCATCGACTACACCCTCTACGACGGCACCACCGGCGCCGAGGTCGAGGACTCCGGCTACGACGGCAGCCTCAACGCGCCCATCACCGTCGGCGGAAGCGCCCTGGCCCCGCTCGCCTCCGCCCTCGAGTGCTCACGCGTGGGCTCCCGCGTCGCCGTCGCCATCAAGGCCTCCGAGCTGTCGGCGTCGGTCAACGGCGGCGCCGGTGCCACCGACGACGCCCCCGACGCTGCCTACGTCGCCATCGTCGACATCCGCCAGTCCTTCCTCGCCAAGGCGAACGGTCGCCCCGTGCTCGGCGCGCAGGGCATGCCCGCCGTCGTCCGCGCCCCGGACGGCGCCCCCGGCGTGACGGTCCCCGCGTCGGAGGCCCCCACGTCGCCCGAGTCGCACCTCGTCCTCGACGGCTCGGGCCGCGAGCTCGCCGCGGACGACACCGCCGTCGTGCAGTTCACCGCCGTGACGTGGGCCTCGCCCTCGACCGTCGCGACCTCGTCGTGGACCGACGGCGGGTCGGCCACGTCGCTGCCGCTCGCGGACGAGCAGATCCCCGCCCCGATCCGCGACGCGCTCGTGGGCACGCCCATCGGCTCCCAGGTGATGGTCGTCGTGCCCGCCGACGAGACTGCCGGCGTGCCCCAGCCGCTCGTCTACGTCTTCGACGTCCTGGGCGCCCTCTGACCCGCCGTCCCGTGTCGCCCCGCCGCCCCGTCCTCCGGGCCGCGGGGCTCGCGGGCGTGTCCTAGGATCGACCCGTGGCAGCCGTCCGCGCTCCGCGCATCCCCGTCGAGGAACGCCTCTTCAGCCTCGTCCTCGCCCTCCTCGCGACCGACGCCGGCCTGACCAAGACCGAGGTCCTGTCGACCGTCCAGGGCTACCGCCAGAAGTACGCCGCCGGGGGCGACAACGCGGCCCTCGAGCGGCAGTTCGAGCGCGACAAGGACGACATCCGCGAGCTCGGGGTGCCCCTCGAGACCGTCGACGACCCTGCCGCGGCCGGTGACAACCACCTCCTGCGCTACCGCATCCTCCGCGGCGACTACGAGCTGCCCGTCGACATCTCCTTCTCGCCGGAGGAGACGGCGCTCCTCACGCTCGCGGGCATGGTGTGGCGCGAGGGCACCCTCTCGGCCGAGTCCCGCCGCGCGCTGCTGAAGCTGCGGTCCCTGGGAGGCGCGACGAACGTCCCCGAGCTCGCCTACGCCCCGCGGGTCCGCAGTCGCGACGCCGCCTTCGAGCCGTTGCGCACCGCCCTCGACCGCGGCGTCGTGGTGCGCTTCGACTACCTCAAGCCGGGGGAGGCTGCGCCCCGTCGCCGAGAGGTGGCGCCCTTCGCGCTGGTCCAGCACCAGGGCCGGTGGATGGTGGCCGTCGTCGAGCCCGACACGTCGTCCCGCAAGAACTTCCTGCTGTCGCGCATCGTCGGCCCGGTGACGATCACGACGAAGGCGTTCGCGCGCCCCGCCGACGCCACCGCCGACTCCGCGCTGGAGGGCCTCGACCGGTTGTGGGAGCAGAACACGGCCGCCGTCCGGGCCGCCCCCGACTCCGACGCCCGCACCCGCCTCGGCGCGCGGCGCGGCACCGTCCCGACCGACGGCGACGTGCTGCTCGTGCACTACAGCGATCGTCAGGTCCTCGCCGAGGAGCTCACGTCGTTCGGGCCCGAGGTCGTCGTGCTCGCGCCCGACGACCTGCGCGACCTGGTGGCGTCGCGCCTCCGCGACCTCGCTGCCGACCACGCCGTCGACGCCGCCCCGGGCCGCGCCGCCGCGGGCTCCGGTGCCGCCACGAGCGGGGGAGCAGCCTCGTGACCGACCGCCGCCCTGCCCTGCACGCGACCGACAAGCTCGCGTTCCTGCTCTCGCTCGTGCCCTGGCTGATCGACCACGAGCGCGTCAGCGTGGCCGAGGCCGCCGCGCACTTCGGCGTGGGCGTGACCGACATCCGGCGCGCCGTCGAGCTGATCGCCGTCTCGGGCATCCCGGGAGACACCGCCCAGTACCAGCACGCCGACCTCTTCGACATCGCGTGGGACGACTTCGAGCAGAACGACGTCATCGTCCTGACCAACCTCGTGGCCATCGACGACACGCCCCGCTTCTCGGCCCGCGAGGCGGCCGCGCTGATCGCCGGCCTGCAGTACCTGTCGTCGCTCCCGGAGAACGCGGACCGCGGGGCCGTCGCCTCGTTGATGTCGAAGCTGTCGCGCGGCGCCTCGGGCGAGCCGAGCCAGGTGGCCGTGGCGCAGGAGGGCACGAGCGAGGTGCTCGCCCTCGTCCGCGACGCCGTCGAGCGCGGGGTGCAGCTCGAGTTCGACTACGCCGGCGTCCGAGGGCAGGTCGAACGGCGCCGCGTCGACCCCCTCCGGGTGGAGTCGCTCGACGCCGACTGGTACCTCCGTGGCTGGGACCACCTGAGGGAGGCGCTCCGGACGTTCCGCCTGGACCGCATCGCGTCGCCTGCCCTCACCGACGCGCGCATCACGCACCGCGCCTCCGACCTGTCGCTGCCCGACACCCTCTTCGAGGGCTCGCCGGACGATCTCGACGTCGTCGTCGAGATCGACGCGGCGGCGGCGCCGCTCCTGGACGACTACCGGCCCTCCGACGTCGAGGACGCGGGGGAGGGGCGTACCCGACTCACCCTCCGGGTCGGCCACGTGGGCACCGTCGCCCGTCTCGTGAGCGGACTCCCCGGCCGCGCCCGCGTCGTCGCGCCCGACGAGGCCCGTCTCGCCGTCGCGAGCTGGGCCGCCGAGGCCGCCGCCCGCTACGACGCCTGAGCCGTACGACCGCGCGGGCAGCTCGGGTCGCTCGACATGGGCCCGACCGCCAGGTCCCGTCACAGGCTCCGGGTTACACTGGGGACTCCCCTTCCCGCTAGGAGACACCCCTCATGCTCGGAAACCTCACCGGCTGGCACCTGATCATCATCCTGGCGATCATCCTGCTGCTGTTCGGCGCCCCCAAGCTGCCCGCCCTCGCGAAGAGCATCGCCCAGTCGATGCGCATCTTCAAGAACGAGATCGGCGACGACAAGAAGACAGGCGACGACGACGTCACCCGCAGCTCGACGACCGACAGCACCCGTCGCCGCGACGCCGACGTCCCGACCGTCCGCCCCACCAGCGGCGACGACCACCTGAAGAACTGACGCGTGGCCACGACGACGACTCGTGGCACCGACGAGGGCGACCAGGCACCCCGAGGCTCGCGGAAGCGCTCGGCCGACGGGCGCATGTCCCTGGGCGCGCACCTCGTCGAGCTGCGCAAGCGCCTCTTCCGCTCCGCCCTGGCCCTGATCCTCGCCAGCGTCGCGGGGTGGTTCGTCTCCCAGTTCGTCCTCGACTTCCTGCGGCAGCCGGTCCTCGTGCTGGCGGGCGGCAACGCGAGCGAGGCCGTCCTCAACTACGCCCAGATCACGAGCAGCTTCGACCTGCGGATGCAGATCGCCGTCACCGTCGGCGTCATCCTCAGCAGCCCGGTCTGGCTGTACCAGGTCTGGGCGTTCATCGTCCCGGCGCTCGTCCGCCGCGAGAAGCTCTACGCCGTCGGCTTCATCGGCTCGGCCATCCCGCTGTTCCTGCTCGGCTGCATGAGCGGCGTCTACGTCCTGCCGAACATCGTCCGGGTCCTCACGGGATTCGTCTCCGAGCAGGACGCCGCCATCATCGACGCGAAGCAGTACTTCGACTTCGTGCTCAAGCTCGTCCTCGCCTGCGGCATCGCCTTCGTCCTGCCGGTCTTCCTCGTGCTCCTGAACTTCGTCGGGGTCATCAGCGCCGGGGCGATCATCAAGGGCTGGCGCGTCGCCATCCTGCTGATCGCTGTCTTCACCGCCATCGCGACGCCCGCGGCCGACATATTCTCCATGTTCCTGCTCGCGGTGCCCATGGTGTTCCTCTACTTCGTCGCCGCCGGCGTCGCCTGGATCCACGATCGGGGCGTGGCCAAGCGGGCTGCGGCGCTCGACGCCGAACTCGCCGGAGGGTGACCCCATGACCAGCAGCGACCTCAGCCCGGCCGCCCGCTTCGCCGCCTCGAAGAACCGCGTCCGCACGCCGCAGCTGCAGTCGTTCCGGTCGCGCCTCGGCTTCTCCCTCGACCCGTTCCAGGAGGCGGCCTGCGCCTCCGTCGAGGAGGGCTCGAGCGTCCTCGTCGCCGCGCCCACGGGTGCGGGCAAGACGCTGGTCGCCGAGTTCGCCATCCACCTCGCGATGCAGCACCCCCGCGACAAGGTCTTCTACACCGCGCCGATGAAGGCGCTGAGCAACCAGAAGTTCCAGGAGCTGGTGGCCGAGTACGGGGCGTCCGAGGTCGGCCTGCTCACCGGCGACACGAACGTCAACTCCCGTGCGCGCATCGTCGTGATGACGACCGAGGTGCTCCGCAACATGATCTACGCCGGCTCCGAGATGCTCGACGACCTCCGCTACGTCGTCCTCGACGAGGTGCACTTCCTGGCCGACCGCTTCCGCGGCGCCGTGTGGGAGGAAGTGATCATCCACCTCCCGCTCGACGTGCGCCTCATCTCGCTCAGCGCCACCGTGTCGAACGCCGAGGAGTTCGGCGACTGGCTGCAGACCGTGCGCGGCGGCACCGACGTGATCGTCTCCGAGGACCGCCCGGTGCCCCTCGACCAGCACGTCCTCGTCGGGGGCAAGTTCCTCGACCTGTTCGACTCGAGCGGGCAGGCGGCGACCAACCGCGTCAACCCCGAGCTGCTGCGGGCCACGTCCCTGTCGAGACGAGGAGGCGGCAGCCGGCGCGAGCGCGGCGGTCGCGACGGCTTCTCGAGTCGCGGCCCGCGCGGCCACGTCGTGCCGCCGACGCAGCACGCCCAGGGTCGCCTCGATCGCTGGAAGATCGTCGAGATGCTCGACGACCAGAACCTGCTCCCGGCCATCTTCTTCGTCTTCAGCCGCGTCGGCTGCGACCAGGCCGTCAAGCAGGTGCTGCGCTCGGGCATCCGTCTCACCACCGCCGACCAGCGCCAGGAGATCCGCGAGATCGTCGAGGCCCGATGCCGCACCCTCCGTGACGAAGACCTCGCCGTGCTCGGCTACTGGCAGTGGCTCGACGGCCTCGAGCGCGGGGTCGCCGCGCACCACGCCGGTCTGCTGCCCGCCTTCAAGGAGGTGGTCGAAGAACTGTTCCAGAAGAAGCTCGTCAAGGTCGTGTTCGCCACCGAGACCCTGGCGCTCGGCATCAACATGCCCGCGCGCACGGTCGTGCTCGAGAAGCTCGAGAAGTTCAACGGCGAGGCCCGCGTGCCGATCACGCCGGGGGAGTACACCCAGCTGACCGGCCGCGCCGGGCGGCGGGGGATCGACGTCGAGGGCCACTCCCTCATCCAGTGGCAGCAGGGCCTCGACCCGCAGGCGGTCGCGAGCCTCGCCTCCCGACGCACCTACCCGATGAACTCCAGCTTCCGCCCGACCTACAACATGGCGGTCAACCTGATCGAGCAGTTCGGCCGGTCGCGCACCCGTGAGGTGCTCGAGACGTCGTTCGCGCAGTTCCAGGCCGACCGCGCCGTCGTCGACCTCGCCCGCAAGGTCCGGACGCAGCAGGAGAGCCTCGACGGCTACGCCCGCAGCATGCAGTGCCACCTCGGCGACTTCGGCGAGTACACGACCATCCGTCGCGAGCTCGGCGACCTCGAGAAGCAGGGCGCGGCGCGAGCCGACGCGCAGTCCCGGGCCGAGCACGACAAGCGCCAGCGGCACCTCGCCGACCTGCGCCGTCGCCTCCGGCAGCACCCCTGCCACGCCTGCCCCGAGCGCGAGCAGCACGCCCGCTGGTCCGAGCGCTGGTGGAAGCTCAAGAAGCAGACCGACCAGCTCTCGGCCCAGATCCGGGGGCGCACCGGCGCCGTGGCGAAGGTCTTCGACCGGGTCACCGACGTGCTGCTCGACCGCGGCTACCTCGAGCCCGCGTCGCCGCGCTCCTCGACGTCCGGTGCGGCCGCACCCGGCTCGTCGAGGCGCGGCGGCGACCGCACGGCCGAGGTCGCGGTCACGTCGACCGGGCGCACCCTCCGCCGCATCTACGGCGACCGCGACCTGCTCGTCGCCGAGAGCCTGCGGCTCGGGCTCTGGGACGCGCTCGACGTGCCCTCGATGGCGGCGATGGCCGCCACCCTCGTCTACGAGCCCCGCCGCGACGAGGGCCAGCTCAGCGAACGGTTCCTGCCCCGCGGCGCGTACCGCGAGGCGCTGGACGAGACGCAGAAGCTCTGGGCCGAGCTCGACGACCTCGAGCAAGAACACCGTCTGCCCGGCAGCAACCCGCCGGCCCCCGGCCTCGCGCTGGCCATGCACCGGTGGGCCAGGGGAGCGGATCTCGACTCCGTCCTCGAGGACGCCGAGCTCGCCGCGGGCGACTTCGTCCGCTGGACGAAGCAGACCATCGACCTGCTCGACCAGTTGTCCGTCGTCGCCGACCTGCCGGTCGGGCCGATCGCCCGCCGTGCCCTCGACGCCGTCCGGCGCGGGATCGTCTCCTACTCGGCGGTCTGAGGCGGGGCCCGGCGGTCCGGGTCGGCCCCGCAGGGTCGCTCTGGAGCTGCAGGAGGCGCGCCCCGCCTCCCAGCCTCGCCCCCGTAGGATCGCACGGTGCCCCTCCGCGTGACCGACTTCCGCCTGCCGCTCTGGGTGGCCGTCCTCGTGGCGGCCGGGGCCGGGGTCGTCCTCGACGCGGGCTTCCCGGACGGCGACGTCTGGCCGTTGGCCTTCGTCGGGATAGCCCTCGTCCTGGTGTCCCTGCGTGGCCGCCGGGCCGGGGGAGCGTTCCTCGTGGGCCTCGTGGCCGGGCTCTCGTTCTACCTGGTCCACATCTTCTGGGCCACCCTCTATCTCGGTCTGCTGCCGTGGGCCGCGCTCTCGACGCTCGAGGCCCTGTTCTTCGGCGGCGGCGCCGTGCTGATCACCCTCGCCTACCGCTGGGTGCCGCGCATCTGGCCCGGACTCGTCGGCCAGGCCGTCGTCGTCCCGGTCGTCGTGGCCGGCCTCTGGACCCTCCGCGAGTTCGTCGCCGGCAACTGGCCCTACGGCGGGTTCGCGTGGGGCCGCATGGCGCTCAGCCAGTCGCAGAGCCCGTTCGCCGGGCTCGTGGCGTGGGTCGGCATCTCGGGGCTGAGCTTCCTCATGGTCGCCCTCGTCGCGGCGCTGATCCAGCTCGCCCTCATGGTCACGCTGCCCCGCGCGACCCGGCTGCTGGCCGGCGCGATCGCCGTCGTCGCCGTGCTCGCGGTCCCCGCCTGGCCCACGTCGTCGAGCGGCACCGCCCGCATCGCCGGCGTGCAGGGCAACGGTCCGGCCGGCTACTTCGACGAGCGGGAGCAGGGCGACCTGCTCAACTCGCAGGTGCTCGCGATGAGCGGCCTCCAGCCCGGCGACGACCTCGACCTCGTCGTCTGGCCCGAGGGCGGCAGCGACCGCGACCCCACCCGCGACGCGTACGGCCGCTACGTCTTCGACGCCATCACGACGGGCTACGACGCGCCCCTCCTGTCGGGCGTCATCACGCAGAGCGACGACGGCGAGACCGTCTGGAACTCCTCGATCCTCTGGGACGACGGCGAGGTGCAGGGGCAGTACGACAAGAAGCACCCGATCCCGTTCGGCGAGTACGTGCCCGACCGCTCCTTCTGGCGGCCCTTCGCACCTGACCTCATCGACCTCATCGCCCGCGACTACACGCCCGGCACGCGACCTGAGGCGATGACGATCGGCGACTTCACCGCCGGCATCTCGATCTGCTTCGACATCGTCGACGACCAGCTCGTCACGAACATGATGCGCGACGGCGCCCAGGTGATCATCGCGCAGACCAACAACGCCGACTTCGGCGACACCGACGAGAACGCCCAGCAGCTGGCGATCGCCCGGCTGCGGGCCATCGAGACGGCACGCCCGGTCGTCAACGTCTCGACCATCGCCTCCAGCCGGGTCATCGACGCGCAGGGGGACATCGTCGCCGGCGTCCGGGACTTCACGGCCGGCACCATGGTGCACACGGTCGACCTCGGCACCGGGACGACGCCGGCGGTCGTCGACAGCCGCGCGATCGAGTTGTTCGTCTCGTTCCTCGGGCTCGCCCTGCTGGTCCTCTCACGGGTGCTGATCGGCGGCCGACGGAGCCGGCGCCGCCGCCTCCTCGCCTCGGCTCCGTGGGCCGAGCTCACCACGCCTCGGCTGGCCGCCGAGAAGCCCGTGGCTCTCGAGGACGAGCTGGACGACCCCGACCAGTTCGACTCGGTGCGCCGCGGCCGCCGCCGCTGACGAAGCCCCACGGGACGCACGGCGTCACGACCGGCAGGCCGTCACGGCGGTCACCCGGACGCACATCGGCCCCGGCGTCGTGACGACGACCGGGGCCGATGGTGGGGGAGCGGGCCGGAACTCGGAGGGCGAGCCTCAGGCTCCGATGGCCTGCTTGCCACGACGCGCGCGGAGGAACGTCAGACGCTCCTCGAGGAGCTCCTCGAGCTCCTCACGGCTGCGTCGCTCGAGCAGCATGTCCCAGTGGCTCCGGGGCACCTTGACGTCTCCGGCCTCGATCTCGACGGGCTTGCCGTCCGCGGCGAGCAGACGACCCTCCTGGCCGCTCTTGGGCGACTGCCAGATGTCGGGGATCTCCGCGTCGGCCGCGAAGACCATGTCGAACTCCGTGCCGTCCGCCGTCTGGTAGACGGCACGCTTCCGGGGTGAGAACTCCACGCCCTCTTCGCTCTGCAGGCTCTGACTGCCGAGCCGCATGCCACGCAAACTGCGATCTGCCATTGTGTGGTCTCCTCTCGCGTTGCAATCTCCCGTTGTAACGTCAGGTCGGGTCCGCCTGTTTCATCCGAGACGGATTCACAGTCCGCTCACAGTGCCCTGGCAGTGGCCGCCCGCACCTCCGCGAGGGCGAGATCGGCCCTGTCGGACACGAGTCCGTGGACGCCGAGGGCGAGCAGACGGCGCATGGCGACGGGGTCGTTGACGGTCCAGACGTGGGTCTCGACGCCGATCGCCTCGAGGTCGCGGACCCGGCGACGGGTGACGACACGGAGCGGGCCCTGGCGCTCGGGCACCTGGACGGCCCCGCAGCCGCGGAGCGCACGAGACATCAGCCGACGCCGGAACGCCGTGACGGGGACGGCGCCGAGAGCGACGACGGCGACGACGCCCCAGGACGACGCCGACGTGGCGACGCCGGGGAGGCCCGCCAGCACCCGTCGTCGGATGCGCTGGTCGAACGACGTGAGCAGGACGCGGTGCTCGGCCCGCGTCCGCCGCACCGCGTCGATCGTCGGGCCGACGGCCTCGGCGACCTTGACGTCGATGTTGAAGCGCGTCTCGGGGAACGCGTCCAGCGCCTCCTCGAGGGTCGGCATCTCGTAGCCGTCCTCGAGTCGGACCAGCCGGACCTCGGCCAGGGTCAGGTCGTGCACCGAGACGTCACGACCCGCGACCCGCGAGAGGTCGGGGTCGTGGCTCACGACGGCGACGCCGTCGCTCGTCGCGTGGACGTCGGTCTCGACGTAGAGCGCTCCCGCCACGATGGCCTGCAGGAACGACGCCGTCGTGTTCTCGGGCACGTCGAGTGCCAGGCCACGGTGCGCCAGCACCCGCGGTGCCGGACCCTCGAACCAGACGGAGGCGCAGGCCAGCTCCACTAGGGAGCGGCCGGGGGAGCGGTGGGCGGCACGTCGGTGCTGCCGTCCGAGGAGCCGGTCGTGCCCGACGTCCCAGCCGTGCCGCCGGACCCGGGCAGGTCACCGGCCCCGGGACGCGTGACGGTCGGGAAGCCCAGGTCGGGCTCGCTGCCGAGGTCGACCGTGGTCGCGAGGTCGGGCGTCTGCTCGGTCTCGGACACCTTCGTCGTGCCGCGGTCGACCCAGCCGGGCGCCGACGGGTCCTTCGGGGCGAAGAAGCCCGAGCCGATGCCCTTGAGCGCCTCGGTCAGCTCGCTCGGGATGATCCAGAGCTTGTTCGCCGAGCCCTCGGCGAGCTTCGGCAGCGTCTGGAGGTACTGGTAGGCGAGCAGCTTCGGGTCGGGGTCGCCGAGGTGGATGGCGTTGAAGACGGTGTCGATGGCCTCGGCCTCGCCCTGCGCCCGCAGCACCTGTGCCCGGGCCTCGCCCTCGGCGCGGAGGATGGCGGACTGGCGCGAGCCCTCGGCCTCGAGGATCTGCGA
>Ga0308167_1001700_pt1 | contig 23780 bp, 18 predicted proteins | sample PhyCR1_2_FD_202138 | JGI IMG/M metagenome (GOLD analysis project Ga0308167, IMG submission 202138) | Phyllosphere microbial communities from UC Gill Tract Community Farm, Albany, California, United States - DLSLRC.R1 | ecosystem: Host-associated > Plants > Phyllosphere > Unclassified | place... | reverse complement strand
GTGACCGTGAGCGTGCCCGACGGCACTCTGGCCGAGTCGACGCTGCGCCAGCTGGAAACCATGCAGACCTATGAGGCTGGATTCTCGATCCTGCTGAGCAAGGCGAACCTGCGTTCGGCCGAAGAAGTGGATGCCGTGGAGATGGCCGTACGGGAGCAGCTTGAACTGCGCCTGGGCGTCGAGCCGGCCATGGCACGCGACGACCGCAAGCAGGGCAATGGCTTGGCCAGCCTGCTGCCTAAGATCAGCGCAAGTGATCTGTGGATCGGCCGCTTTCTGCCGCGCATCTCCAGCCAGCTCGCCCACGCTCGTGCCCAGGTGAAAACGGCACGCAAGGCGTTGGATCAGAGCGATGCGGAGATTGCTCGCAGCGTGCGTCAGCTGAATGATGCCCTCGATGATCTGAACGCCCAGCGTGACGCCCTCGTGGCCAAGCTGGGTCGCAACCGCTTGAGCCAAGTGGTCGAACAGTGCGTGGAGGAAGTAGGTCAAGCCCTTCGCGAGGCGTCCGGTGAGCTGCAGGCGGCGGCTGCGGGTGGCAACAACACCCGGTTTGCGCAGGTCGTCAGCGATATTTCCCGCCAGCGCTTGAGCCGTGTGGTCAAGGAACGCATGGAAGGGCTGAGCCAGCAGGCGATTGGCGATCTGGCCAGATCCCTGTCCCAGCGGGACGTAGATGAGGTAAGTAGCGTCGGCGGACCGGACTGGACGCAGCAGATGCAGGCGCGTGTGCAGGACACGCTGACCCAGACCGGCCACGCGCTGGAACGCTGGCAGGGCAACCTGCAGAAGGCGCGTGAAGACGAGAAGCTGCTGCGTCCCTACGCCGGTGATGACGAGAATCATCGGGAAAAGGCCCAGAAGGCCAGAGTCGCTTTCCGCAGTGTCACCACCGTTCTGGCAGTCACTACCAGCGTCGTGGCGCCGGCGATCGAGCTGGTCGTGATCTTCCTGCCGGAGATCCTCGGGTTCGTGTCGCGTAAGCTCCGCGAGGAGGAACTGCGCAAGACCATCGACAACCAGGTCATTCCGGCGGTGCAGCGCGAGTTCCGCACCAAGCTGCCCGAGCTGCTGCAGGCGCAGGTCGATGGACTGATCGAGCAGGCCGTGCATGAGTTCAAGACGGCCATCGAGGAGAAGCGGCAGCTGCTGGAAAGTGTTGTGGCCGAGCAGAGCAGTCCTGCTCGTGCGGCACGCGTGAAAGCACTTGACGCGGCTGAAGCAGGTCTGACCTCCATTGCGACCGAAGTCGCCGCACTGGAGACCGCCCGATGAGCGCTGAAGTGATCCTGGAACGTCAGCAGAAGTTGATCGCCTGGCTTGCAGCGCACGCCGACATACTCAACGGCACCGTCGGGGCTTCGTCGCAGTGGGAGATCGACACGGTCGATAGCCTGAAGGAAGCGCTGTTACGACTGGACGACGAAAATCGTCTGCTGGACATCGGCATCGTCGGCCGGGTGAAGGCCGGCAAATCGACGTTGCTCAACGCGCTGGTTTTCAACGGGGAGTCAGTACTGCCGCAGGCGGCGACGCCGATGACCGCAGCACTGACCACACTGACCTACGGCGAGCGGTTCAAGGCGACTGCGCGCTTCTATTCCCAGGCGGATCTTGCCAACATCGAGCAGGCAGCCGCTGCGTACAGCGATCTGCTTGAGAAGTCGATGATCGAAGAGCTGCGACGCACGGAAGGGCGAGCGGGCGTGGACCCTGCGCGCCGCAGGGAGCTGGCCGAGCGGGCCGCCCGACGGACACTGGCCACGCAGCAGCCGTCCTTGCAGGCCTCGCACGAGCAGTGGGACAAGATCACCGCGTCCGGCCTTTCGTTGGCCAGCCTGAAGGAAGATGAACCGCTGGAGGCGGCGGACGTACAGGGACTGGCGGCGCTGCTGGCAGACTACGTTGCCGCAGAAGGCTGCTACATGCCTGTAACCAAGAGCGTCGACATCGAGATGCCGATGGAGACGCTCCGCGGGCTGCGCATCATCGATACCCCGGGACTCAATGATCCGGTCGCTTCGCGCGAGGCGCGCACCCACGATCTGTTGAAATGCTGCGACGTGGTGTTTGTCGTCAGCCCAGCAGCGCAGTTCATGAGCCAGGAAGATCTGGACGTGATGGCGCGGATCACCGCTGCCGAGGGCATCCGTGAACTGGTGCTGGTTGCCAGCCAGGTGGACAACACGCTGCATGGTTCGGAAATGCAGGCACAGCTGCATGCTTCGCTGACCGGTCTGCGGCGGGAGCTCGCGGGCCATGCGGGTAAGGTGCTGGACAATCTGAAGCTCTCCAACCCTGAGGTTGGCGATGTATTCCAAGGCCTGATGGACAAGGGTGAGGATGCGATCATCCACAGTTCCGGCATGTGCCATTCGATGTCCGTCGAGTTCGACAGCGTGGCGGGTTGGCAAGGTGGCCGCCTGACCGCGTGGCAAAACCTCAAGGAAACCTACCCGGACTACTTCAGGGACGACAATCCAGGACTGTCGCGCACCAATCTCGATCAATTGGCCAACATGGCCGGTCTGCATGAGGTGGTGGCACAGACCCGTGTAGCGAAAGCGCGCGTGCTGGCTGCTCGGCGCCAAGACCTGCTGGATGCCAAGGAACGGAAGCAGGTGGACCTGCTGCGTGAACTGCGCAGGAAGCTGGCGTTGCGCGCGAGTGAAATTGGCGAGGCGGGTCTGACTGATCTGAAGAAAAAGAAGCGCGGACTGGAGCACAAGAGACTAAGCCTTACGAGGGACCTGGACGAACAGCTGAAGAAGATAAAGACCGGCTTCGTAAACGGCTTGAAGAAGAACATGAAGGTGGTCATCACTGAAGCCTACGGTGCGGCAGGCTCGGGAGTCGACGAGACGCTGGACACAGAAACCAAGCGCCATCGGGTTGAAGCCTCTGGCGCCCTCAACTGGGTCGCGAGGAAGCTGTGGGACGGCGGTCATCGGGAATACGAAGAGAAGAAACGCACGATCCTGCCGGCTGCAGTGAAGTCTGCTGTGTCGAGCTTCGCCCATGAACTTCGAGATGAACTTGATAGCACTGCCAGTGACCAGCAGGGAAAGTTTGCGAAGGAGTTGTTTGCAGAGATGCTCCATACCGCACGAAAGTCATTGGGCGATGAGCTGGACATCGAGGCCGTCTATTCGTCATTGACAAGTATCATCAATGGCGTGGACTTTCCCCCGGTCTCGCTCCGTGCCCCGGTCCTGAAGGCGCCCGCCGCGACAGCAAAACTGAGGGGCGATGATGCCGAGAAGTTCCATGAGCAGGCTCTGGAAGCCATAGTGAACCTGCGTGAAGCTGCCGAAACTGCAGTTCATGAGCACGTTGAGACCGTCAAGAAGACCATTCCAAAGTCGGTTGCAAGCGAATTCATCGGCTACATCCAGGCGCAGTTCGATGCATTGCAGGCGCTGATGAAAGACGCTGAGAAGACGCGGGCGACACTGATCATGATGGATTCGGAGCTGGAGGCAATGCAGTGAGTGGTGATAGCGAAAAGCCTCTGTTCGACGGCGCCAGCGCGCAGCACCTTGCCTACCTCGCCGGGTGGAAGCCGTGGGGCCGTCGGCCACACGTGACCGCCATCCAGCAGCAGATGGATACGGCCAGCCAGCGTTGGATCTCCATCGTCGAGGACCATCGACAGCTCAACATCACGGCGGAGCAACGCGCGCGTGCCTTGGCAGAGCGGGAAACGGAGCTGGCGCACGCATCCGGGGCCTTGGCGGAGCGGGAGACGGAACTGGAACACGTATCCGAGGCCCTGGCGGAGCGAGCAACTGAGCTGCAGAGCGTGTCCAAGGCCCTGGTGGAGAGTGAGACCATCCGCAGTCGTGAGCGTGACGATGCGCAGACCCGCGAACAGGCGCTGGCCCGCGAGCGCGATGACCAGAGGCAGGTCTCGCAGGGCCTGCAGAAGGAGCTTGCAGATGCGGGCAGGCGCGAGCTGGACCTGAGCCAGCGTTATGGCGCCGAGCAGATGGCCCGCGCGCAGCTGACGACGACCCTGGTGGATGCCCAGGACCGCCTGAAGGTGCAGTCCATGCAGCATGCTGCAACCCAGGCTGCGCTTGAGAACGAGCAGGAGCAGCGCCGTCAGTTGGGGGGCGACCTGGACCTTCTGCAGGCCGAGCACGCGGCAACGCAGATCCGCTTTGCGCTGGTTTCGCGGCTGCTTGCAGTGCCACCGCCGCGGAATGAGGGCATCGAAGCCTTCCAGAAGCTGCTCGATGATGACTACATGCGCTTTGCAAGTGCCGAGGCCTCCCTCGCAGACGAAGCGAATGCGCTGAGGCTGTTGCAGTCCATCCAGCAGGAGCTTCACCTGATGGCGGCAAATCCGGACATCTTCCGCCGCACGGTCGTGGGGGTGGTGGGTGGCTTCAGCAGCGGAAAGTCGGCCTTCATCAACAGTTTCCTCGGCAAGGATTTCAAGCTGCTGTCCAGCGTCACGCCGGCAACCGTAATCCCCAGCTACGTGTATCCCGCACAGCAGACCCAGATCCAGGCGTACTCGTTCAATGGCGGCTGCATTGACATGGATGCCGGCTTCTACCGGGAGATGTCCCGTGCATTTGTCGAGAAGTTCAGCTTTGACCTCAAGCGGATCATGCCCTTGGTAAGCGTCGGTACCAGCATGGACACCGAACGCACCGGTAACATCTGTCTGATGGACACCCCCGGTTACAACCCGGGTACCGAGGGTATTTTCAGTCAGAGCGATCGCGCGGTGGCGGTCTCTCACTCACGGAAATCGGATGTGCTTTTCTGGATCATCGGGGTTGAGGCCAATGGCACGATCCCGGCTTCGGATGTCGAATTCCTGAAGGAAATTGGTTTCGAGGGACGCCCCGTCTACGTGGTTCTGAACAAGGCCGATCTGAGGTCAGCGGATGAGATTGAAGCGATCGTGGCGCAGATCGAGGATGAGATCGAGCTGAATGGCATTACGGTTGAAGGCATCAGTGTTTACTCCTCGAAGTACGGCAAGGAACTCGATTTCCGTGGCAAGTCCATGCAGGACTTCCTGCGCGAGCGCCCCAACGGTCGTCTGCCGATGGAGCACGTAGAAGATCGGATCAACGAGGTGTTCGAGCTCTATCGCAGTGCCATCACCGAATCCATCGCGACGGCGAAGGCCTGCCGATCGGCTGCGCGTGCGCTGGCATTGGATCTGATGCAGGGAGATGTCCAGGATGCGGCGACCATGCGTTCGGCAACCCGGAACGTGGAGACGATCAACGCGGCGATGAACCTGGACTCTCTATCGGAGCTTCTTGTCAAAGCGGACCAGATCAATGCCGCTTTCCTCGATGCAGCAAGACGGGTCCTTACGCCCGCTTGAGACGGGCGGGGGCTGGCGTGGCCGGCCTTTTCCTGAGTGCCGCTATGGCTTGGTGCGTGCCTTCCGGCAGGCATCAGGCAGACCGTCCCAAAGATGGTCAAGGGCACGGGTAGGGCGGCCAGAGACAGCGGATGACCTGCACTGCGGGCAATGGGAGAAGTGCGTCAGCCCTGGCAGACGCACATCCCCCGTTGGCGGGGTGATGCGAAGCCAACCGCAGGCTGGGCAGTGATAGGTCAAGCGTTGTGTACGTCCCCACATGGGCGGCTTGCCTCTGTATGAATGGGGGCATCCGTGCCCATGGTGCGTCCTGCCGTTCCATCTTCTTTGAGGGCGCGACAGCCAGTGACGCATCGATCGGAAAAATCGCTCACCGGTGCACGCGAGGGCATGCGCACAGCGCTCGCGCGAAGACGGGTTTCGAAGGAGACCCTGGATGCGCACACAAATTCAAGCGTCACCCACACCAGAAACAGGAACAGGGGAAAGTGATGAACCAGCAGACCCATTGCAAGCTCAATGTATCGCGGCGTGCATCCACGAGCGCATGCGCCAGCGTGAGGATGTGAGATGCCTTCCAGCCTGACATGGCTCGACCATGACGCTGCTGCGCAGGCACGCAGCGCAACCTTGCTGGCCCTTCTGGACCAGCCCGGAACCCGCGACGAGCTCGGCTTTGGCGGTATCCGGGATGCGTTGTCCGACCAGCTCTTCCCTGGCACCTCCGTCATCCAGACGCGGCTGCGGTACATGCTGCTGCTGCCGCGTCTGTTCATGGGGCTGGAGGCTTCCTCGGTGCGCGCCAACGACTTGGCAGAGCGTGCACGGCAGGACGAGCTGAAGCTCAACGATCACCTTGCGGCGGAGGAAGGCGCGTTTGGTCGTGATTCCGGCCACAAGCTCCAGCGCCTTGCCAGCTCCGTGTATTGGGCGGGCATGCGCTCCTGGGGCATCTTCACGCGCTCGGGCTCACAGCAGGACTATTTCTCGGCCATCGAGCAGATTCGTAGAGAACGTGGCAGCAAGCAGCAACGCGACGATGGCATGGAAGACGCTGAGCTGATTGCGCAGAGCTGGCATCACTCACTGGACAAGCTGGTGCCAGCGGCAGCATTGGAGGATAAATCGCTTTCCCTGACAGCGGAGGAAGCCCAGTTCATCCGCGAGCAGTGGAAAGTTCATCACCCGCAGACGCTGCTGGTGTGGCTGGCACAGGATGAAGGCCGGTTGAGCGACTGTGCTCATGCTGGTTTCCCGTGGCTGCACCCACAGATCGCCAAGGCACCGCAACCGCTGCGTGAGCTGGTGGAACACGCGCGTCAATTCTCGCGGCTCGCCAACGGTGCGTCGCTGGTCTACAACCTGGCGCTGGCGGAAGCGTCCTCCAATCAGGAGCGCCGTGAGGAACACAGCCAGGATCTGAAGACATGGATTGACGGAGTCCCGGCCTCCCAGATTGGCGACTGGGACATCGTGCGGTTCTGGGAGCAGGTGGAACGAGTGGGACGGCCGATTCCCACACGCACCCGCGAGTTCGTGAACCGCTGGCTCGTGCTGGTCAAGGCCGGCCAGGCCGACAGCCCGCAGTCGCGCAGCCTTGTGCGCGACCGGGAGCGCGCGTTGAAAGGCAATCTGTCGCGCTTCAAGCCTGAGAACCTTGATCGCTGGAGCGGTGCGTCCGGTCTGGGAATCCTCAATTTCCGGTGGGGCATCACCCGCCGCCACCTTGCCGATCTTCTGCACGGCTTGGAGGCCGCATGATCCAGCCATCTGAACGCAGCACGCTGACCGAGGCACTGCAGCCCCCCAGTGGCTACCGGTTTGATGCCGGTGTCGCAACGACGTACAGCCTGTCGCTGGGCGCGCTGCTGGGTTTGCCGGCACATATCGCCTTGCTGGCAAACCAGGACAACAGCGCCGAAGAAGACCCTCTGCGACTCGTGGAGGGGCTGCGCCGGGCCAGCCGCAGGCTTGCGGTGTTCTGCGAACGGGGTCGCATGGAGGCACCGTCGGCGGGCAACGCATTGGCGGTGCTGGCTGAGGGCATGGTGCACGAGGTGAGCGCCCCGCATGGCGGCGCCTTCCACCCAAAGATCTGGGCGCTGCGCTTTGCCGCCAACGATGCGGCTGCTGGGCCTGAGCATGTCGTACGTCTGCTGGTGTTGACCCGGAACCTGACCTGGGACCGGTGCTGGGATGTGAGCCTGCGCCTGGACGGTGTGCCAGGGAAGGCCAAGGAGGCCAACAACAAGCCGCTGGCAGACTTCCTGCGCTGGCTGCCTCTGAATACCCAAGGGACGCCGCCAGACGTGGAGCGGCAGGCGATGATCGTGTCGTTGGCGAAGGATATCGAGCGCGCTGATTGGGAAAAGCCCACGGGCTTCACCCAGCTGGCGTTCCACGTGCTGGGTACTGCAAAGCGGCCAGCGCCATGGACGCCGTTCAAGGGGGGGGGCAAAGTCCAGGATGTGTTGATCGTTTCCCCCTTCGTACGCGCCAGCGCACTGCAGACGCTGCGCGAGCACTGCAACGGAGACTTCATGCTGGTAAGCCGGGCCGATGAGCTGGACAGACTTCCTGCCAGTGCCGGCCTTGCCGATGGTGATACCTACGTGTTGAAGCCGGACACGCTGCTCTCCGAAGGTGAAGAGGCTGGGCAACCGGACACGCTGCAGGGGCTGCACGCCAAGATGGCCGTATTCCAGCGCGGTCAGCGGGTACACATTGCGGTCGGTTCGGCCAACTACACCAACGCGGTTGTGCAGAAAGGCAACAACGTTGAGGTGGTTGTGGAACTAAGCGGTCCGGTGAGCAGAATCCCCGCACCGCGCCAGTGGCTTGACGAGCATCTGCAGCCGCTGCTGGACACTTACGCGCCGGGTGAGGGCGAGGATGCGGAGGTGGCTGAACGCCGCCAGCTGCAGGATCAGCTGGATGCGATCCGGCGCCGGGTGGCAGCTGCCGTCTGGACGCTGCGCTGTGAAGCCCATCCCGTCTCGGGGTGGGGCTTGATGCTTTCGTGCCCGGGCCTGGTGATTGAAGGTGCAACGTTGCACGCGTGGCCGTTGGCAGTGTCTTCCGAGCGGACCCGTGCTGTACAGGCGGGTCAGGCGGATCTGGGGATCTTTGCCGGCCATGAGGTGAGTTCGCTGGTCGGCTTCCGGGTCACGCTCGACGGTACCCGTGCCGGAGAGTTGGCCATCGCACCGTTGCGCTTCGCCCTGGAAGTGTCACTGGAAAGCGCGCCGGACGACCGCGCAGACGCGCTGATGGCACAACTGCTGGGTAGCCGCGCGGCGTTTCTGCGCTATCTCGGACTGCTGCTGGATGATCCCGAGGTCGCTGGCGGCGGAGGTCGCAATCGACCAGCGGGCGGAAGCGGCGGCAGCAGGGACGCATGCGGTCTGATGGAAAACTATCCGCTGTTTGAACAGCTGTTGCGGATCTATTCCCGCGAGCCTGAACGACTTGAAACGATCGATCGCATGGTGAAGCGCCTGAAGGGCAAGGAGTTCGACGGGCAGCCTTGTCTGCCGGATGATTTCCTGGCCCTTTGGGAAGTCGTAGGAAGCGCCATTGGCAAGGAGGCTGCGTAGTGAACAGTACCCACGATCTCTCCGATCCCACCCCCGTTCTTGAGCGACTGAAGGGTTTCCAGCGCAGAACAGTGGACTACGCGTTCCGACGCATGTACGAAGATCCCGATCCGGCACGACGTTTCCTCGTGGCCGATGAGGTGGGCCTGGGCAAAACGCAGGTTGCCAGGGGCCTGATCGCACGCGTTGTCGCCCACAAAGCTGCCAGCAACAAGCGCATGGACATCATCTACATCTGCTCAAATGCCTCCATCGCATCGCAGAATCTGGAACGCCTGCGGCTTCGTTCGACCAAAGCGGTGCGCGCTACCCGGTTGACCCTGCTGCCGCTGGCGCTGGCCGATGGTGGTCTGGAAGGCGACGGTGTGAACTTCATCAGTTTTACGCCAGGCACGTCGTTTGAAACCACCAGCCGTGGCGGTCTGGCTCGCGAGCGCATCCTCATCCATCGCATGCTGCAGGGGGTTTCCAAGCTCAATGCCAAGGGCTTGGCCTGGGTGCTGCGTGGCGGTCTGGGGGATGGCTGGCGGGACCAGTTCGAGCACGAGGACGGTGTGAATGAGCCGGATGAGGTCATCACCCGTGCCTTTGTGAGATCGTTGGAGAAGAAGCGGCTGAGACAGCTTGTCGAGGTCTGCGAGCGGCATGCCGGACGGCGGACCCGTCCGCTGGACAGCGATGAGCGGGCCGAAGCCCTGGAGCTGACGTCCTGGTTGCGCACGACGTTGGCGCACTGTTGCCTGAAGTCACTGAAGCCGGACCTGGTGGTGCTGGACGAATTCCAGCGCTTCCGCGAGCTTCTCGCCGTGCAGGACCCGGACTCGGATGAAGAGGCTGCCCCGGCGTCTTCTGCCGCAAAGCTTGCGCAGGAGCTGTTCAACCACGAAAACAAGCCGCGCGTGCTGTTGCTTTCGGCAACGCCCTACAAGATGTTCGTCGCCCAGCAGGAGCAGGAGGATCACTACCGTGACTTCCTGGCGACGGCGTCATTCCTGTTCAACGATCCAGGCGAGGTGGCCGCATTGCGCACTGACCTGGCGGCATTCCGGGCGGCGCTGGTAGGTGTGGGTGCGGCCCAGTGTGATGCCACGACGCTCAAGCGTGCGATCGAGGCGCGGTTAAAAAAAGTGATGTGCAGGACCGAGCGCGTCGGTGTGACCCAGGGCCGCGATGCCATGGTGAAGGACGTTCCACTGCCGCTGTCGCTGACATCGGCAGATCTGGCCGACTACGCGTGCGTGGATGCGCTTGCGAGGAAGGCGGAGGCGAATGATGTCATGGAGTTCTGGCGGTCAAGCCCCTATCTGCTCAACTTCATGCGCGAGGACGGCTATAGCTTCAAGCGCCGCATGATGGACAGGCAAGGAAAAGCGGCCTTGGGAAGCACGCTGTCCCAGCACCCGCAGTACCGGATGCTGAGCCAGGATGCACTGCAGCGCTACAGCCCCATGGTTGCGGCGAACCCGAGAATGGAAGTGCTGGCCAAGGAAATGGAGGAGCAGGGCAGCTGGCGCCTGCTGTGGGTTCCCCCGTCCCTGCCTTACTGGGCTGGCGAGGGCGCATACGCTCACACCGCCCACTTCAGCAAGACGCTGGTGTTCTCAAGCTGGAACATGGTGCCTGATGCGATCGCCGGGCTTCTTTCCTATCATGCCGAGCAGTTGGCCATGGCTGGCCACGTGCTTCAGCCCGGATACGATGCGCCCGGCAAGAGCTTGAGCGCACGACTGCGCTTCAGCAGTGGCAAGAACGGCCACGAGGACATGAACGCGCTTACGCTGTTGTTCCCCTCACTCGCGCTCGCCACGCTGGTCGATCCCTTGGCGATGTCAGTCACGGCCGGTGGCACGCTGCGTTTGGCCGACGCCCGGCAAGAAGCTGTTGATCGGATCAAAAACAGGATGGATCAGCTCGATCTGCGCGCGCCGAGGCACTCGGGTCCGCCGGATGTGCGTTGGTACTGGCTGACGCTGCTCCTGCTGGAGCGCGCGCACGTTGAACTGGACGGCGACCAGTGCTGGGGTGCCGAGGACCTGACGATCGGCGCGGGTGAGGATGACGAAGAGAGCGGGGCCAGCGTGTCAGGCCACGGCTTCGCTCGCCATGTGGCGTACTGGCGTCAGGTGTGGGAGCAGGGCTTTGATGAGCCTTCGCTGCGGACGCTGGGGCCGCGCCCCGACGACATTGCCGAGGTGCTGGCTGATCTGGCACTGGGAGCACCTGGTGTATGCGCTCTGCGTGCACTGCAGCGCTTGCTGCCTGCCGACAATGAGGTTGACCTGCGCCTGGCTGCCGTCAAGATTGCTGATGTGTTCCGCCGACAGCTGAACATGCCCGAGGCGATTGCCGTCATCACGCATGAGGAAAGCGGCGTGTACTGGCGGCGGGCGGTGTCCTACTGCGCGGAAGGCAACCTGCAGGCTTTGCTGGATGAGTATCTGCATTTGCTGCATGAGCAGAAGTCGGCAGAAGAGAATTCGACGCACGCACAGGCCATGGCGAAGGGCGTGAGCGATGCGGGCCACGTGCGTGCAAGCCAGCTGCATCCGGAGGGTGTGAAGCTGGTGGAGGGCAAGATCGTGCGCGGTGACGCCCTGTCGTTGCGCTGCCGCTATGCCATGCGGTACGGAAATTCCACCGAGGATGACAAGGTGGTTGCCCGCAAGGATGCGTTGCAGAATGCGTTCAACTCTCCCTTCAGGCCCTTCGTTCTCGCTTCCACTTCGGTCGGACAGGAGGGATTGGATTTCCATTCCTGGTGTCACTCGATTGTTCACTGGAACCTGCCGGGCAATCCGGTTGACCTTGAGCAACGGGAGGGACGCGTCCATCGCTACAAGGGACTGGCGGTTCGTCGCAACGTGGCCCGGTTGGCCGGATATGTGCCGGATCACGCCACCGGCGATCCGTGGACGGGATTGTTCAGAAGTGCCGAGGTGCCGCATCAGGAGACACCATTGGCAGGCCTGATTCCCTACTGGATCTGCGAAGCGCCCGGCGGCGTGGCGGTCGAACGTAAGGTATTCCGCTTCCCTCTGAGCCAGGATCAGCATCGTTTTGATCGGCTGAAGAGCAGCTTGGCACTGTATCGCATGGTCTTCGCTCAGCCGCGCCAGCAGGACCTTCTGGGGCACCTGCAAGCGCGAGCGGACGGTGGTGAGGATATCCAGGCGTTGCTGGATACCTGGCGGATAGAGTTGTTGCCGGACTGAGTGAAGCGTCGGCCATGCTGCGCAGACCCGCTCCCGGGGGTAGACCTGGCGGGCGGGACTCTACTCCTGTACTGGGGACGAGCGCTCTGTTGATCCCCGTTGGTGGACCTGGCCCGCGCGTGTATGTAACGCGCGGGGTCTTCATTTAGCAGATTGGCGGTGGTTCGCCGCTCCGGCCCGTCCGCTGCAGCTGGCTGAGCAGCAATCAGGGCAGCGGACACGCACACATGGGCGCATGCCACGCCCCCACCTGCTACCATTCCCCCGCTACCCAGCCAGCCCAGCCCGCGCCAACAGTTGCAGGGGGGCCGTCGTAGAACGGCCCAGCGAGCCAGGACACCCTCCCGTGCCCTTTCAAGGATGCTCGCATGACCCACCATTCCCTTTTCCGCTCCGCCGCTCTGGCCGTTGCCATCTCGCTCAGCGTGGGCGCTCCGGCCGCATTTGCCGATAACGCGGCCGCTGCCACCGCTGCCAGCACCGCCGTGCAGCGCCAGGCCGTCGCCCAAGGCCTTTATGAGCTGGCCTTCAGCCCCAAGCAGAACGCCGTGTTCGTCGCCTCCTCGGGCGGCTTCGGTGATGCCGCTGGTCCGTCCCAGGTCCTGCGTCTGAACCCGGAAACCCTGGCCGTCGAGACCGCCATCCCGCTGGAACGCAAGGCGTTCGGTGTGGTGCTGGACGACGCCAACAACCGCCTGTACGTCGGTAACACGGTCGATACCTCGGTCACCGTGGTCGACACTGCTACCAACAAGTCGGTCGGCATCGTGCAGCTGATGGAAAAGAAGGTCGGCAAGGATGGCAAGGCCGCCTATACCCACGATCTGCGCGAGCTGGTCGTTGACGGCGCCAACAACCGCCTGTACGTCACCGGTCATTCGGGCGAGGGCAGCGTGCTGTTCGTGGTGGATACGCAGTCACTGAAGGTCATCAGCACCATTCCGGGCCTGGGCAACGCCAAGGCGCCCGGTCTGGCGTTGGATGCCAAGGCCAAGCGCGTGTACACCTCCAACCTGTTGGCGGAGGTCGTCACCGTCGGTACCGACAGCGGCAAGGTTGAGCAGCGCTTCAAGGTCAGTGCCGAGCAGCCGATGAACATCGCGCTGGACCCGGCGGGCAAGCGCCTGTTCGTGACCGACCAGGGCTCGGAGATGATCCGCAAGTACCAGGCCAGCAGCTCGGGCTTCGAATCAAAGCATCCGGGCCAGCGCGTGCTGGTGCTGGACCGTACCACCGGGGAGGAACTGGCCAGCATCCCGACTGACGCCGGCCCGCTGGGCATCCTGCTGGATGCACCGCGCAAGCGCCTGTACGTCACCAACCGCGATGGCGGCACCGTGACCGCGTACAACAGCGACACCTACAAGCAGGTGGCCACATACGCGGTGTCGACGCACCCGAACAGCCTGGCACTGGATGCCAAGAAGAACGTGCTGTACGTGACCGTCAAGAACGGTGACAGCGAGCCGAAGGGCAGCGAAGAGTCTGTTGCCCGCATTGCGCTGTAACGCACCGCCGCTGGAATAAGGGCCGGCCGCCTGGGGCGGCCGGTTTCGTACGCGGTGCATTGGATGGACTGTTCCCGCGTAGGCCATGATGCGAGACTGGTGAAACGCCCTCGGCACCCGTACGCATGAACAGATCAAGGATGGCAGTTAGACGTATCTCGACACCCGAGATGGACGTGGTCAGGCACGCTGTGCAGTCCGCGCCGGTAGAAGGCATACAGCTCCCTTCACTGGAGAACCTGGCATCCCTCACCGTAATCAGTCGTTGTGGCTGCGGCTGCGCATCCGTGGACTTCAAGCTCCTTGGGGCGGGAGAGATCGCCGAGGTGGTTGCCGACGCAATTGGCGAAACATCCAGCGGGGAGGAGGTGGGCGTGCTTGTCTTTGGCGTCAACGGCCGGATTACCGGCCTGGAGATCGTGGGGTACTCGGATTCTCCGGCGGACCTGCCCATTGCGTCGACGGTGCGTCGTTCGATTGAATCTACCGACCAGCGTCTCTGAATCGTGGCATCAGCACTGTCTGAGACGCGTCGCTGTGCGACGCCCTTTCTACGGAACCGCCCGCCCACGCAGCAACGCATAGCTGGTCCAGCTCGCACAACGCTCAGTCCAAGGTGTTTGTCGCAGTGCAGCGCTCAATGCCGCGCGGGATGCAGGGTGCCCACCCAAGCCATGCAGCAGCAGGGTAACGGCCAGCCCGCAGCAAGCGCCGTCTGGAGGGCCGGGCAGCCCGGCTTGCGTGGCAGTAGCAGCCCCCGGCTTTATCTCATGACAATCCATGTACCGGCTCCAACCCTCGACGATGCCCCATCGCAACTATCGTCCTGAGGTGTCGCAAATCCTGAGATCGTGGCCTCTGATTCCTCCCTCTCACCGCTGAACACCCCGGCCCGTACCAGTCAGCCCCGTGCACGTCACGTCAGCAACTTCGCGCTTTCTTTCACAGCTCACCCAACCGCCTCTCCCTAGGATCGAACCTTCCTTCCCCATCGCTCCAAGGAGTTCCCATGGCTGCTTCCCGCGTTCGCCTGCATGTTGAAGATTCCGGTGGTACCGGTCGCCCGGTGGTCCTGATCCATGGCTGGCCGCTGTCGGCCGAATCGTGGAAGGCCCAGGTTCCCGCGCTGCGCGAGGCCGGCTACCGCGTGGTGGCCTACGACCGCCGTGGTTTCGGGCGCTCGGACAAGCCGGCCGATGGCTACGAGTACGACACGCTCGCCGATGATCTGGCCGGTGTGATCGAGGATCTGGACCTGAAGGTTGCCACCCTGGTCGGCTTCTCCATGGGCGGTGGTGAAGTGGCGCGCTACGTCGCCAAGCACGGCGAATCGCGCCTGCACAGCGTGGTGTTCGCCTCGGCGGTGCCGCCCTACATGCTCAAGACCAGCGACAACCCCGAGGGCCCGCTGACCCAAGAGAAGGCCAATGAAATGCGCGAAGGTCTGGAGAAGGACCGCGACACGTTCTTCGATGGCTTCACCAAGGATTTCTTCAGCGCCAACGGCGAGCTCAAGGTCAGCGAGGAAGAGCGCCAGGCCGCCATCAAGCTCTGCCAGCAGTCCGACCAGACCGCCGCGCTGGGCTGTATGAAGGCCTTCGGCACGACCGACTTCCGCAGCGACCTCAAGAAGGTGACGGTGCCCACCCTGGTGCTGCACGGTGACAGCGATGGCACGGTCCCGTTCGAGGGTTCGGGCAAGCGTACCCATGCGGCCATCGCAGGCAGTGAGGTGGTGGTGCTGAAGGACGCGCCGCACGGCTGCAATGCCAGCCACGCCGATGCGTTCAACAAGGCGCTGCTGAACTTCCTGAAGAAGTAAGTCGCAGGTCGTTCTTCGCAGTACGCGCCCGGCACGTTGCGATGACGTGTCGGGCGTTCTTGTACGCTGTACCCGCTGAGCTGGAATCCAGCGCCCGCCCACACGAGACCCTCCATGCGCCAGTCCCAGACACCGCCCTGGAAGAAGCCCAGTCCCAACGGGAAGAAGAAGTCGCAGCCGCTCTCCGAGGCCCAGAAGAACGCCGCACGTCAGCGCGCCGAGGAAAACGGGCGGCGCTATCCTAATCTGGTCGACAACATGTGGGCGGCTAAACTGCCACGCGGCAGTTGATCGCTCGCGCTTCTATGCTTTCTCGTTGTGGCACAGCTGACTAATAGGCGACAACCCGTCCACGGTCGGTGGCGCATCCCCAAGGTATACATCCGACTGTCTCTGTGGGGACAGTAGTGGGTACATGTACGATGCAATTCACCCAAGGTGCGAAGCTTCCGGTTGTACCTGCCGAGTAGTATCGAGATACTCTGTAGACACAACGCCTGTTGTCGACGCCAATCAGGGCCTCCGCGTTGCCGGCGCGGGTTGTGCGAAAACGAACGCTACCGTGAGCGCGGAAGTTCTCACTCACTCCCACGTTGCCAGACGGCGCGTAGGCGAACACGTAGTCCGCTGAGCGGTCGTCATGCAAAAGCGTTCCTTCTGACGATGATGTCGACTCTGGATCCTGCTCCAGTCGGGGCACGGGGAGATCTTCGTCGTCGTCTTGTTCGCATGACCAACCTCCGATTGCATCGGGGCCGCTTAAAATGCCTTCGCCTTGGCCCGCTGTCATTCCATCCTGCTCACATAGTGCGTGGTGGTACAACTGGGTCGCGATTGATTGCTCTGAGAAAAAATAGGAAAAGGAGCCATCTGGATTGGGTCGAAGCTTCTGCTCCACAGGGAGTAAACCGCCGTCCAGATCAGACCATTGTGCGGTGCGCACGATGCGCTTGGTGCCGTCGCGCTCTTGGGTGTGTTCATCACGATAGGCAGCGGGCGGGGGCGTGACCGGCATGGTGACTGCTGCGGAAAGTAGAAGAATAAACATGGGCATCGGCGTTCTCTGGTGAACGAGCTCAGCTCGGTCAGATCATGCTGCCCACTATCATTTTCTTGAACTGTGCGCTGCTCTACGCATTAGACAGACGTAACGCACTAAGACCTATCTATTGTTTCTGTTGTAAAGATAATCCCAATCTGCTCGACAACATGTGGGCGGCCAAACTGCCACGCGGCAGTTAATCAGCACCCTGCTCAGCGCTTGACCGCGAGCACGCCATCCATCGCCAGCTCGGCCTTGAAGCCCGCCTTTTCCAGACGCTTGGCGACCTCGCGCGGTACATCGCGGCCGCTGGTCAGCTTGTTCGGCGCACCGGTGTAGTGGAACATCCGGCCGCCCTTGCGGATGACGCGTGCGAGCTCGTCATAGAACACCTGTGAATACAGCTCACCGGCGATGCCGAAGCGCGGCGGATCGTGCAGGATCGCATCGACCGAGGCAGTCTCCAGCCCTTCAATCTCCTGCGACACGTCACCTTGGCTCAGCGCCAGCCGACCCCCGCTGCTTTCCGCGTCCGGATCCGGCGACCACGGATTGAGCGTGCGCAGCCACAGCACATCCGGATTCTTCTCGAACGAACGGATACGGGTGACGCCGCCTTCCAGGCAGCACGCGGCGAAGTAGCCCAGGCCGCCGCAGGTATCCAGCACGGTCTTGCCGGCCGGCGCGATCAACGCGACCTTGCGGCGGGCATCCTCGAACGGGGAGACCTGCGCGCTGGGCAGCATCTTGATGCCGTCGATCTCGAAGGTCGGCGCGTCCCAGTCGGTCGGCACCAGCTTGATCAGCGCCGAGCCGAAGCGCGAGATCGCCAGGAATTCCTCGCCGTCCCAGTAGTACAGGGTCCGGTCCTTGGTCTTGCCGGGATAGGCATAGGTCTCGCCCTTCCACTGCCAGTGGTCGGCCGCCAGCGTGGCGGTGCCGGTGGAGCGGCCGAGGTCGAGCGAACCGGTCCATTCCCCGGTGCCGGCATCGCGGGCGCGGGTCAGGCTCTCGGCGAGCGGGCGGGTCAGCAGGGGGCCGGTGTAGTGGGGCACGGGATCTAAGTCCGCGGCGCGAGCGCCAGACGGTATGGCAGTCAGGGGTGGGCATCGTACCTGAGAAGCCGCTGGCCGGCCGTCATGGGGCCCCGAGCTGCGGGGATTCCGACCCACGTGTGGGCGGGTATCCGAGGCGCCGGCGGGGAGTGCGCTGATCGAACTGCGCAGGGACGCTTCGGATACTTGGGTCATGTCCTACGACCACATCCTCTGGCCGACCGGTACCACCTACTTCTTCAGCGCGCACCTGCGCGATCGCAGCAGCAGCCTGCTGGTGGAACAGGCGCAGATCCTGCGGCTGGCGTTCCGGGTGGCGCAGCAGGCGCGGCCGTTCCGGATCAACGCGATCGTGGTGCTGCCGGACCATCTGCACGGGGTGTGGACGCTACCGGAGGGCGATGAGGAGGGCCATCGCCGGTGGGCGCAGATCCAGGCGATCTTCGACCGCCAGCTGCCGATGACTGATCCACGGCTGCAGCTCCGGCGTGATCGCAGCCTGCGGCCGCTTTGGCACAACGGCTTTCGCGAGCATCGGATCGTAGATGCCGAGGACCTGCAGCGGCATGTGGCGTATGTGCATCACAACCCGGTCAAGCACGGGCATGTGCGTGACGCGACGCAATGGCCATACAGCTCGATTCATCGCGGTCGCCGCGAGCCGGAAGAGCCATGTTGAAGTACGGGGATGGGATCCCCGCCTGCGTGGGGTTGCGGGTGGGGCGATGCAGGGGATGGGTGTTGCGGGCCGGGTCACCGGTGCGAGCGTGCGGTGGGCCGCAGCCAGCACCAGTGGCCCGGGAGGCGGGCACGACGCACCTTGCCGATCAGGGGCACTTCACCGGGAACACCGGCCCGGCGCCGATCAGGACCAGCGCCATGTAGTCGCTGTCCTTTGCTTTGCCCTTGAGTGTGGCATCGGGGTTGAACTTGAAGATGCCGAAGCCGCCACCGGGACGCACCAGGGCCTTGTTGATCTGATCGGCATCGTCGCGGAAGAACTGGGCGATCTCTGCGCGGCTGGATTCCTGCAGCGGCGTGGCATCGCGCTGCCATTGCTCATCACGGTTGAAGGACACGTAGTACTGGCCCTGCTGCTGCTCGATACGGAACTCGGCGGGCTTGCGTGCGTGGGTGGCGTAGCAGCCGAGCATCGGATCGGAGGAGAACACGCCGGCGCTGTTGTCCTTGCCGCAGCCGGTCAGCAGGAGGGGGGACAGGAGGAGCAGGCTGGAAAACAAGCTGGGCAACAAGCGCATGGCGGTTCCTGTCGGCGGATGTTGAGGGCATTGTCCAACACCGCATGAAAAGATGCCGTCTGTGTGCGTCGCGGGCGATGGTGTACGGTGATGCGATTCTCAGGAGACACTCCGTGCCGCCCGATTCTCCGCAAGCGCCGCGCTCACCGTCGACGGTGCCGATCTCGGTTCAGCGACTCCCGCTGCTCGGTCTGGTCAGCTTCCTCGGCCTCCCCATCGGTGCCGCCGCTGCGCACATCGCCACCGCCGCCAATCACGGGGTCACCGCAGGCGCCAGCACCACCGGCGTCTCCATCGGCGTACTCGCTTCAGCGGCCGTGGGTCTGATTGCCACGGTCGGCTCGCGCGTGCGTCAGGAACGCTGGCCGTGGCTGGGCATCATCGGCGCGGTACTCAGCGCCGCGCCGCTGGTGCTGTTCCTGGTCGGGATGATGTTCAAGCACTGAGCCGGAGCCGCACGCTCAGTGCCGGTGCCGCCGCCAGGCGTTCCACACATGCGTGCTGGCCAACAGCAGGCTGCCGACTACCGTCATCGGGGTCTCGGCCTCGTGGCTCGGCCAGCCCATCGCACCGGCCAGCAGCAACAGCAGCCCGACCAACGCGGTGGCCATCGCCAGCACGGGCAGACGGTGCTGACGGTGCGCGCGCCACAGCGCGAAGCCGGTCACCGGCGCGGCAATCGCCACAAACAGGGCATGCACCCACTCGGCTTCGGCCCACACCCCCATCAGCGGGAGCATCGCCGCCAGCAGCGGCAGGGCCAGGCAGTGCAGCAGGCATAGGCCGGACAGCGCGATGGCGCCGGCATCCAACAGGGCAGAGGATCGCTTCATGGGGCGTGGGGGTCTTGGTCTGTGAATGTTATATAGTAACATTTTACTTCCCCTCCAGACCTGCTCCGCCATGACTGCCTCTGCTGCCCTTCATGATTCCCGTCTTCCGGTGACGGTGCTGTCCGGCTTCCTCGGTGCCGGCAAGACCACCCTGCTCAATCAGCTGCTGCGCAACCGCGAGGGCCGCCGGGTGGCGGTGATCGTCAATGACATGAGCGAGATCAACGTCGATGCGCAGCTGGTCCGCGAGGGCGGCGCGGCGCTGAGCCGCACCGACGAGACGCTGGTGGAGTTCAGCAACGGCTGCATCTGCTGCACGTTGCGCGATGACCTGCTGCACGAGGTGCGCAGGCTTGCGGCGGAGGGGCGCTATGACTATCTCTTGATCGAATCGACCGGGATCGCCGAGCCGATGCCGGTCGCGGCGACCTTCTCGGTGCGCGATGAGGCCGGCTTCAGCCTCAGCGACATCGCACGGCTGGATACGCTGGTGACGGTGGTGGATGGCGCGCAGTTCCTGCACGACTTCGGCTCCAGCGATCGTCTGATCGACCGCGGCCAGCAGGCCGGTGAGGACGACGACCGTGGCGTGGTCAATCTCCTCGCCGAGCAGATCGAGTTCGCCAACGTGATCGTGGTGAGCAAGTGCGACATGATCGACGACGACACGCTGCAGTCCACGCTCGCCGTGCTGCGCGCGATGAACCGCGATGCGCGGCTGGTGCTGTCCGAGCACGGCAACGTGCCGCTGCACGAGGTGCTCGATACCGGCCGTTACGACTTCGTCAAAGCCCAGCTGGCACCAGGCTGGATGCAGGCGCTGCGCGGGCAGCACACGCCGGAGACCGAGGAATACGGCATCACCAGTTTCGTCTACCGCTCGCGCCGGCCGTTCCATCCGCAGCGCTTCGCGCGCTTGCTCGAAACCGGGTTGGGCAGCGTGATCCGCAGCAAAGGCTTCTTTTGGCTGGCCAACCGTATGGACTCGGTGGGCGAGCTCTCCAGCGTCGGTGCGGCCACGCAGACCTCGGTCGCGGGCGTCTGGTACGCCTCGCGCGAGCGCATGGAGGCGGGCCTGGAGAACACCGTGCCCGAGCTGCCGCCCACGCGCGTGCCCTACACGGATATCGGCTGGGCACGCCAGCAGGCGTCGTGCTGGACCGCGCCGCTGCCCACCGTGGACCAGGTCGGCGATGCCGGTGAGTACCAGGCGATGCGCAGGCTGTGGCATCCCTGGTGGGGCGACCGCCGCCAGGAGCTGGCGGTGATCGGCGTGGCGATGGACGAGCACGCGGTGCGGGCCGAGCTGGATGCCTGCCTGCTCAACGATGAAGAGCTTCGCGCAGGGCCGCTGTTGTGGCAGTTGTTGCCGGATGCGTTCCCGGCGTGGGCGCGCACGTAGCCGCCGGCGCTACACCGGCGTCAGCTGCCAACCCTGATCAGATGCGCGCAGGGTATGGCTCAATCCCACCGCCTCCAGCAGCGCGTCATCGTGCGAGACGATCATCAGCGTGCCGCTGTACTGGCTGAGCATCTGCTCCAGCGCGGTCAGCGAGGGCAGGTCGAGGTGATTGCCGGGTTCGTCGAGCAGCAGCAGCTGCGGCGGCGTCTGTGCGTAAAGCATGGACGCCAACGCCGCCTTCAAGCGTTCGCCACCGCTGAGCGTGGCCAACGGCCGCAGGCTGCGCTCGGCATCGAGCCCGAGCAGCGCCAACTGCGTGCGCAGCGTGCCTTCGTCGGCGACCGGATGCGCGCGTTGCAGCAGTGACAGGGCCGAGGCGTCATCGGGCAGCATCGTGAGCGACTGATCGAGCAGGGCGACGCTGGCCGCCACCTCGACGTGCCCCGACACCGGCGCCAACGTGCCGGCCAGCAACCGCAGCAGCGTGGATTTGCCACTGCCATTGCGGCCCTGCACGCCGATCCGCTGGCCGCGCTGTACGGTGAGATCCAGCGCGTTCCAGGGCGCCTGCACCCACGGCAGTTCAGCGGCGATGAGCTCGGCCACGCGCTGGGGCCCCGGCTGATGGATCACCGGGGCGAGCAGGGCGATCTCGATGTCCTGGTCCACCTCGCCGGCAGCCTCGCGCACGCGCGCATCCAGTTCGGTACGTCGCTCGCTCTGCTGTGTTTGCCAGCGGCCGGCGCTGTGCTCGCTGCGGTTCTTCATGCCACCGAGCAGGATCGGTGCCTGGTTGGCGGTGCGTGCCTGGCGTGTAGCACGCGCCTGCCGATGCTCCATGCGCTCACGCTGATCGCGCAGCTCGGTCTGCTGCTGGCGACGCTCGCGCTTGCGCAGCGCCAGCTGGGCCTCGGCACTGCGCCGCTCGTCCTGCTTCTGTTCGGCGTAGAGATCGTAGTTGCCGCCGTACTGGCGCAGCCCGCTCGGCGACAGTTCGACGGTGCGCGCCATGTGCCGCAGCAGTGTGCGGTCGTGGCTGATCACGATCAGGCCGCCGTGCCAGCGCTGCAGCGCCTCGATCAGGCGTGCACGATGGGCGCCGTCGAGATGGTTGCTGGGTTCATCCAGAATCAGCCCCTCGGCGCCGCACAGGAACGCACCGGCCAGCGCGACCTGCATCGCCTGGCCACCACTGAGCGTGGCCGCCGGCCGTAGCGGATCCAGCGCGGGCAGCCCTAGCAGCTGCCATTGGGCCTGCAGCTGCTCGCGGAGGTCCCAGCGCTCACCCACGCGGGTGAAGTCGTCCGGATCGACGCTGCCGGCTTCGATACGGTGCAGGGCGTCGAGCACCGCGCCGACGCCGGCCAGATCGGCGATACGGCCTTCGGGTGCACCGCTGTGCTGCGTGAGCAGGTGCACCGGCCCGCTGCGCACGATGCGGCCGGCGGTGGGCGTGAGATCGCCACTGAGCAGGTGCGCGAGCCGGCTTTTGCCCACGCCGTTGCGCCCGACCAGGCCGGTCGGGGTGCCGTCGAACGCGGCGGACAGTTCGGAAAACAGAACCCGGCCGTCGGGCAGGGTATGCGTCACGCGATCGAGCGTGAGAGCGAATGCGGTCATGCGACCTCCATTGGATGCCAAAGACTCCCCTCCTGCGGAACAGGTGGGTGGAGACGGGCCGTCAGACGACGGCGGCATCAATGGCGCATGTAGGCCTACCTCGGCAACAAAGGCGGCTGGCTGCCGCGCGGCCAGTATAAAACCGCCCGGCGGCAGGGCGATGAACGCCGCCTGCTCAGCGGCTGACCCCGGTCAGCCGGGCGCTGATGAAATCGATGAAGACCCGCAACTTGGGCAGCACATGGCGGCCGGAGGGCCACAGCAGGTAGAAGGTGCCGCAGGCATGGATGCGGTCGGCCATCACCCGCTGCAGGCGGCCGTCAGCCAGTGCCTCGCGCACCGAGTGCTCGGGGATGTAGGCGATGCCGCGCCCGGCCAGCGCGAAGGCCAGCCGCGCTTCGATCGTATTGCTGACCATCGAGACCGGCAGTGCGAGCGGCGCGGTGCCCGGCGTCTGCGGCAGCGGCCACGGCTCCAGCTTGCCGCTGCTGGGGAAGCGGTAGTGCAGGCAGTCGTGGTGCAGCAGGTCCTCGGGCACGCGAGGCGTGCCGCGCCGCGCCAGGTAATCAGGGGAGGCGACCAGATAGCGCGGGAACACGCCGAGCTGTCGCGCGCTCAGGCGCGAGTCGGTCGGCGCGCTGACCCGCAGCACGGCGTCGAAGCCTTCCGTGGGCGCCTCGGTCTGCTGGACCAGCTCATCGCGGGCGGCGTCACGCTCATCGAGGATGCGCCGGCACCGGACCAGGAAGCGCTCGCCCTCGGCGGTGAGAGTGACGCTGCGGGTGCTGCGATGAAACAGCCGCACGCCCAGCGCCTGCTCCAGCCGCGATACCGTCTTGCCGGCCGCCGAGGCAGAGATGCCGAGCATGCGGCCGGTCTCGACGAAGCTGCGGGTGTCGGCGACCTGCACGAAAGTCTGCAGGTTGCCGAGGTTGTCCAAGGCTGACATGAGCGGTTGCACGGGGTGAAAGAGGCACTGTAACGGCCGGCAGGACCTGCGGGGCGGGCGCCGGCGGCATTGGCCCGCAACACTGCGGTGCGCGGGTGCCTGGTGCCGGCCGAAGACCTTGCGGGGAGG
>Ga0308167_1001697_pt1 | contig 23855 bp, 22 predicted proteins | sample PhyCR1_2_FD_202138 | JGI IMG/M metagenome (GOLD analysis project Ga0308167, IMG submission 202138) | Phyllosphere microbial communities from UC Gill Tract Community Farm, Albany, California, United States - DLSLRC.R1 | ecosystem: Host-associated > Plants > Phyllosphere > Unclassified | place... | reverse complement strand
TTTCGAAATGGGGCTGTAATTAGTTTTCGAAGGTAGCAATTATCCCTCTGCCCTGTCTGGCAAATTCAATAGCGGCAGCGGCACCATTGACGCCAATGATTAAGCGACCGGCAGGATTCACACTCACCGTCTTTCCCTGCCATTCAAATTGGCAGGGTATCAGTGCCCCGCTTGAATACTTCAACCGAATACAGTCATGCTCTGCTAAATCAGCCGAATGTGACGGTAAATCCTGCAAAGCCAGATAGGAAGGCGCGGCCGCCAGTGCGAGCGTCTGTGGGCGGGGACCAATCGGTACAGCAATGTTATCTTTTGCCAGCTGCTCGCCATAGCGGATACCGGCGTCACAGCCTGCTGAGGTTGCGTCTCCCAATCGGTCATCAACCATAATCTCCACGCGCAATAGCGGATAGCGCAGGAGGAAAGGGTTCATTATGGGGGGCAGGATATCCGTCATCACTGCACCAGTAACATTCAGTTTTAGCACGCCGCGGACTGCTTGCAGCGTACTTGAAACGGCGGTCAGCACCGTTCTCAGACGGTAGAAGGTAATAAATCAAGCTGCTTCGCGGCCATGCGGAAACCATTTTCTTTGTATACGGTAATGAAGATCGATAGGTCATCCACAGTTGCCGTCTGTTATTGTCCGGATTTCCGATCAGCCTATTCACATTACCCTCTATTATCAAACGTTATCAATCAGCTTAAAAAGGGAGGGCAAATACGGGTCTCTTTCTGCAGAAGAAAGAGCACCCAAGCTGAATAAACCGGAGTCTGTATGAAAGATAAAACTGTTCTTATTACCGGAGCCAACAAAAGTATCGGCTTTGAAACGGCCCGACAGCTTGGCCTGCGTGGTTACCGCATCTGGCTGGCATGTCGTGATAAAGCGCGGGGCCAGGCTGCGCTGGCAAAACTGGTCGCGGAAGGTATCGAAACCCGGATAGTGGTGATGGATGTGACGCAGTTGTCGAGCGTTCAGGCGGCTGCGCAATACATGTTTAAAGAAGAAGGGCAGCTGGATATTCTGATTAATAATGCCGGTATCTCAGGCTTTCTGGGCACTCACCCCAGCGAGCAAAGTATCGATGAGGTTATGGCGGTATATGATACCAATGTGTTTGGTGCCATAAGAGTAACCCAGGCTTTTCTGCCGCTGCTGAAAGCCGCAGTCAGCAGCGCTAAAATTATTATGGTCAGTAGCGGACTGGGCTCACTGGAATGGGTCTCCGACCCTAACCATCCCTATTTTAAGGTCAATGAACTGGGCTATAACAGCTCCAAAACTGCACTTAACGCGGTGACCCTCGCCTTTGCCAAACAGCTAAAGGATCAGGGCATCAGCGTGAATGCCGTCGACCCTGGCTATACCGCCTCGGATTTAAATGGACACAGTGGTTATCGAAGTGTCACTGAAGCTGCTGCCGGCATTGTCTGGCTGGCAGAACAGAGTCCGGCGGAAATTACCGGCGGATTCTACTTCGATCAACATCGGGCACCCTGGTAGAGGCCGGCTGAAAGCAGATACAACCAGGATGATGAGCGGGTCTGCATCTCAGCGGCGGTGATATTCTGGCGAAGTTTACGCCTCAACATCTCATTGCCGCGCCTGCTGACTCGTCCACTTTTGTTCTCTACCCGGCGCTAACCACGTTCTTTCGGTCCAGATGATACAACGTATAAAAAGCGAGAAAGGAAGAACGGGAAACCAGGCAAATAGTCAGGTGAGCAATCTGTCTTGTCATTATAATTTTGCGACCGCTCTCCTCACGGAAATGGCTTAATCGCCATGACGCGTTGTTACCGTCGGTAAAGGAACATCTCAACAGGCTAAACTATCCTGTTACTATTTATGCGCGGTTTAACCGTGGATATGAGAGATTTACCGTCACTGATGCCATTAAAAGCCTCGCGGGCGCTCTCCTGTTCTTTACTCTATCTTCCGACTTGTGCTGACCGTTTCTTTCCCAAAATCTCACCAGGGAAATTTACGTGTAAGATGCTGAAATAAATAATTATTTTTTAGATTTTCACGATGAAAACACCCTTTTTCACCCACCATTTTGACCAGGATCCTGTCCTGTTATTACGCTGTATGCTGGCTGCGGTTCCTGCCCAGACAAATGAGATCGCAGAAGTTTTTAATAACAGCACCAACGAAGATTCGTCTGCCGCTTATCCCTGCCTGAGTTCGGCTACTGTGTATTAGCCAGGCTTCCCCGCTACTCCCTGCTGTAGTCACCCGATCTGGATGATAAGCCGGTTACGCTGGCTGACTCTGCCGAAGCATTCCATCCGATAGTAAAAAATCCAGGTTTTTGGCATTTTTCTAAAAAATTGGCAGATAGTCGCTTTTTGTGTAGTATGCAAAAAAACATTAACGCAGAGGGGCTTATGAAGCGTGACTATGGTGGTGTGCTGGAGATGGCAACGCGTGCCAACTCCATGTTGCACGGGCTGAGCAATCACATTGAGCAGCAGCGTCAGGAATTTAACCAGACCGGTTTTTATCAGACTTTCTCACGCAATGCCGTCGCTAATATGCCATTGCTGAGTAAGCATGCCGTGGTTGCTGCCATCAGTGACATGGAAGAAGCCGGCTATCAGTTTGGCAAGAAGCAAACCGGTAGCACCTCGCAATATGCATTAACCATCCAGAATGTGGTCGATATTTATCAGCATCGCAAGGTGCCAAAATACCGCGACAAGCACGAAGGCCCGTTTGTGATTTTTGTGGTCAGCCTCAAAGGTGGCGTCTCCAAAACGGTCAGCACCGTAACGCTGGCCCACGGTATGCGCGCCCATCCTTCGATGCTGCACAATGACCTGCGTATTCTGGTTATCGACCTCGACCCGCAGGCATCCAGCACCATGTTTCTCAGCCACACCAACAGTGTCGGCTCTGTGCTGGAAACCGCCGCTCAGGCAATGCTGAACGATCTGGACGCTGACCAGCTGCGTGAGCAGTTTATCAAACCGACGGTGATGCCTGGCGTGGATGTCATTCCCGCCTCGATTGATGACGGTTTTGTCGCCAGTGACTGGGAAGAACTGGTCGCCCAGCATCTGCCTGGCGTTGCACCTTCTGAAGTTCTGCGCCGTAACGTCATCGATCGTCTGGCAGGCGATTACGACTTCATCTTCCTCGATACCGGCCCGCATCTTGATTCCTTTATGCTGAATGCGATTGCTGCCAGTGATGTGCTGCTGACGCCAACGCCGCCGGCTCAGGTTGATTTCCATTCAACCATGAAGTACCTGACGCGTCTGCCAGAGATGCTGGAGCGGATCGAAGCGGAAGGGGTTGAGCCACGTCTGAAGGCGAATATTGGCTTCATGTCAAAAATGACCTCCAAGCACGACCATCTCACGTCACAAAGTTATGCCCGCGAAGTGTTTACCAAATCGATGCTCGATTGTGGCCTGCCGCGACTGGATGGCTTTGAACGCTGCGGCGAATCGTTTGATACGGTGATCAGCGCGAACCCGTCATCCTATCCCGGCAGCGCTGATGCGTTACGCAAAGCTAAATATGAAGCGGAACAGTTCTCAAGGGCTGTATTCGATCGCATTGAATATATCAGGAGCACCCTGTGAGCAAACCCATCCAGCGCATTGGCCGCAAATTCGGTGATTCCGCCATTGCCAGCATGATCGACAGCAGCAGCCAGTCGCGCACCTTTACCCTGAAGTCAGGTATGAAGGCGACCTTTGTGCGGCAATTGATTCCGCATGATGACATCGAAGCAAAGACCTATGTCGACCCGAAGATCAACGGTCGCGATCAGAGCACGCTGACGGCGGAGTCGCTCAAAGAGATCACCCGCACCATTACCCTGCAACAGTTCTTCCCGGCCATCGGGCGCATCACCGCTGACCGGATCGAAATCATGGATGGCTCCCGTCGCCGTGCAGCCTGTATTCTCTCTGGCGCCAGTCTGGAAGTGCTGGTCACGGCGGATGAACTGAGCATCAGTGATGCTCGTCAGCTGGCCGCCGATATTCAGACTGCCCGCGAACATAACCTGCGCGAGCTGGGACTGCGTTTTATGCTGATGAACGAGCAGGGCATGAGTAAGTCGGAGATTGCCAAAGCGGAAGGGATCTCGAATGCCAAAGTGACGCGTGCTTTCCAGGCTGCTTCAGTTCCGGCTGAATTTATCGAACTTTTCCCGGTGGTGGCTGAACTGACGCTGCAGGATTATCAGTTGCTGCTTGATGTGTGGGAAGAAGCCAAAGCCGAAGCGGTCGCGGTCGATGACCTGGTCAGTCAGATTCAGGATAAACTGACCCGTGATACGATGCCGGCACAGCTCAACGCCGACGAAAAAAAATCGGCCATTCTCGACTGCTTCAAAACCGCCAGGAAGCAGCTTAAAACGCCGCCGCCAGCCAGCAGGACGGTGACGGAAAAACTGGCGACCTTCAGCACCGCCAATACCTATGCGCGCCGTAAAACCAACGACGAGAAGCGGACCGTGCAGTATGAATTCAGCCGCCTGCCAAAAGAGATCACCGAGAAGATTGATGCTTCGATTAAACAGATTTTGTCATCGATGAAGCAGAACAATTCCTGATTATCGTTAAAACCGGCCTGCCGCCGGTTTTTTTATCCTGGCCGGTCAGATCACTTTCTTCACTATTCATCACTCCCGCTCGAAAACTCGCTGCATTGCTGACCCACCCGGCGTTACAGGGAGGTTAAAGACGGTCATCCTTCCCCTTATTCCGGCGTTACATCTCCCATTACTGCAATTTGATTGTTGAATCCTGACCTATTTGCGGTTATAGCTAAAACGGTTTAGCTTACTCATCTACTTTAAGGAATTTCTATGTCAGTACGCGTGTGGTGTCTGGGTGATGCGGTAGTCGATCTGTTGCCGGAAGAGCCGGGACGTTTAATGCAGTGTCCGGGCGGCGCACCGGCCAATGTGGCGGTGGGTGTGGCGCGCCTGCAGGGGAAGAGTGCGTTTATCGGCAGGGTAGGGGCCGACCCGTTTGGCGACTTTATGCGCCAGACGCTGATTGATGAGCAGGTAGAAACCTCCTTCCTTAAATCCGACCCCGCTCATCGCACCTCAACCGTGGTGGTCGGACTGGATAACACCGGCGAGCGGTCGTTCACCTTTATGGTACGTCCCAGCGCCGATCTGTTTCTTGAGACAACCGATCTGCCGCAGTTCAGCGCCGGGGAATGGTTGCACTGCTGTTCAATCGCGCTGTCAGCCGAACCTTCACGGACAGCCACGCTTACCGCAATGCAGCGTATACGCGCCGCAGGCGGATTCGTCAGTTTCGACCTGAACCTGCGTGATGATCTGTGGCCTGACCCGACACAGCTGCATGCGGTTGTGCATCAGGCGCTGGCCTGTGCTGATGTGGTGAAGCTGTCAGAAGAGGAACTTCAGTTCCTCCATTCTGCCGCAGATCCTGCCGACAGCATGCAACAGCTGGCTGAACGTTTTGCCATTAAGCTGCTGCTGGTTACGCAGGGCAGGGCGGGCGTGATGGCTTGTCACCAGGGGCAGATTTATCACTATCCCACTACGCCGGTGGCCAGCATTGACACCACCGGTGCCGGTGATGCCTTTGTCGCCGGACTGTTGTGGCAGCTGGCGCAGTCGGGTCTGCCCGCCGATGAGCCACAGTTAGCCGTCAGTCTTGCCAGCGCCCAGCGTTGTGGCGCACTGGCAACCATGGCTAAAGGGGCAATGACGACACTACCCTGGCTGCATCAACTCAGCGACCCGACAGGCTGATTTTCCGGGCTGTTATCACTGGTTTTGCGAGCCATCTCACATTCACTAAACCGGTTTAGCTATTTTCATTGCGCGATGAAATTACCCATGATTATGATTCGCGCCTAAACCGGTTTAGCAAAAAAAGTTTGTGATGATAGCCCTTCCTCAGAGACGCAAAACAATGAAAAAAAGCACGATTGCATTAGCCCTGGCAACCCTGTTCGTTGCTGTGCCGGTCCGGGCAGAGCCGGGCCTCAGCACGATTGAAGCCCGGCTTGCCGCACTTGAACACCGTCTGCAGGTCGCGGAGCAACGCGCAAGCGCGGCTGAAATCCGGGCCGAAGCGGCTGAGAAGCAGGCACAACAGCTGGCAACCGTCCAGCAGCAGACCCCGCCAGCTCCCACTGACGTTGCGCAACGTAGCGCTAAACCGGAACTGAAACCTTCCGCCGATGCGGGCGGATTTGAATTTCACGGCTACGCCCGCTCCGGCCTGCTGATGAACAGCTCGGCAGCGAAAACCCAGGGCGGACCGACGCTGACCCCTGCCGGCGAAACCGGCGGCCACGTCGGGCGTCTCGGTAATGAGCCTGACACCTATGTCGAACTGAATCTGGAACATAAACAGACGCTGACCAACGGTGCCACCACCCGCTTTAAAGCGATGCTGGCCGACGGTCAGCGCACCTACAACGACTGGACGGCTGACAGCAGCGATCTCAACCTGCGGCAGGCGTTTGTCGAAATCGGCCAGCTGCCGACCTTCGACGGTGCCTTTAAAGACAGCACCGTCTGGGCCGGTAAACGCTTTGATCGTGACAACTTCGATATTCACTGGATCGACTCCGATGTGGTGTTCCTCGCCGGAACCGGTGCCGGCTTTTACGACATCAGGTGGGGTGATCGGGTGCGCAGCAACCTCTCGGTGTATGGGCGGACCTTTGGTGATATCGAAAACAACGAAAACAGCGCGCAAAACTACATCCTGTCACTCAACAACTTTGTCGGCCCGGTTCAGCTGATGATGAGCGGCATGCGGGCCAGAGATAATGATGATCGCGAGGATATTGACGGAAATAAGATCAAAAGCGATGCGGCGAACACCGGCGTACATGCGTTGCTCGGACTGCATAACGACAGCTTCTATGGCCTGACCGACGGCTCGGCGAAAACGGCGCTGCTGTATGGCCACGGTCTGGGTGCAGAGGTGAAATCTGTTGGTTCAGATGGCGCGCTGCTGCCGCAGGCGGATAGCTGGCGTCTGGCCAGCTATGGCATCACGGCGCTGGGAGACGGCTGGCATATTGCCCCGGCGCTGCTGGCTCAGCATAGCCAGGATCGCTATGTCAAAGGCGACAGTTACGACTGGGCGACCGTTAACCTGCGGCTGATTCAGGAGATGACTCAAAATTTTGAGATGCAGTATGAAGGCTCTTATCAGTACATGGACCTGCGCCCGGAAGGGTACAGAAACCGCAATGCCGTCAGCGGCAGCTTCACCAAACTCACCGTCGCACCCACCCTGAAAGCCGGAGACGTAGGCGACTTCCTGAAACGTCCGGAAATCCGCTTGTTCGCCAGCTGGATGAACTGGGATCACCGGCTGGATAACTATGCCAGTGATGATGCCTTTGGCAGTAAGGGTTTTGAGGCCGGAGGTGAATGGAACTTTGGCGTTCAGATGGAAACCTGGTTCTGACCAGACAGCCCCAGCCTGCAGGGGCTGGGCAACCGCACCAATAAAAATGAAACCAGAAGACAGAGGTTAATATGGATTATGCGAAAATTTCCCGCGCGCTACTGCCCTTGCTGGGCGGCAGGGAGAACATCGCCAGCGCGGCGCATTGCGCTACGCGCCTGCGGCTGGTGCTGGCGGACGACAGCCAGGCAGACACCGCGGCGATTGGCCGGATCGAGGGCGTAAAAGGCTGCTTCCGCAACGCCGGGCAGCTGCAGGTGATTTTTGGCACCGGTGTGGTCAACAAGGTCTATGCCGCATTTATTGCTGAAGCGGGGATTAGCGAGTCGAGCAAATCTGAAGCGGCGGATATCGCGGCGCGCAAGCTTAATCCGTTCCAGCGTATCGCCCGTCTGCTGTCGAATATCTTTGTGCCGATTATCCCGGCCATCGTGGCATCCGGCCTGCTGATGGGGCTGCTGGGCATGGTGAAAACCTACGGCTGGGTCAATCCGGATAACGCACTCTACATCATGCTGGATATGTGCAGTTCCGCCGCCTTCATTATCCTGCCGATCCTGATCGGCTTTACCGCTGCTCGTGAGTTTGGCGGCAACCCGTTTCTTGGCGCAACCCTTGGCGGCATTCTGACCCACCCGGCACTGACTAACGCCTGGGGCGTGGCTTCGGGCTTCCATACCATGAATTTTTTCGGTATCGAAGTGGCGATGATCGGTTACCAGGGCACGGTGTTTCCGGTGCTGCTGGCGGTGTGGTTTATGAGCGTACTGGAGAAGCAGCTGCGCCGGATTATTCCTGATGCACTGGATTTGATCCTGACGCCGTTCCTGACGGTGATCATCTCCGGTTTTATCGCGCTGCTGATCATCGGACCGGCTGGTCGTATGCTGGGGGACGGCATCTCTCTGGTGCTCAGCACCCTGATAGCCCACGCGGGCTGGCTGGCGGGGCTGGTGTTTGGCGGGCTCTATTCGGTGATAGTGATTACCGGGGTACACCACAGTTTCCATGCGATTGAAGCCGGACTGCTGGGAAATCCCGCCATTGGCGTTAATTTCCTGTTGCCGATCTGGGCGATGGCCAACGTGGCTCAGGGCGGTGCCTGCCTGGCGGTGTGGTTTAAAACTAAAGATGTGAAGATAAAAGCGATTAGCTTGCCCTCGGCATTCTCAGCACTGCTGGGGATCACGGAAGCGGCAATCTTTGGTATTAATCTGCGCTTCATGAAGCCCTTTATAGCCGGCCTGATCGGTGGCGCGCTGGGCGGTGCCTGGGTGGTTTCCGTGCATGTCTATATGACAGCCGTCGGGCTGACGGGGCTGCCAGGCATGGCAATCGTCAAGGCGGGTTCCTTGTTCAATTATGGCATCGGCGTGGCGATCGCATTCACCACGGCGTTCGTGGTCTCTTACCTGCTTAAATACAATACGGATGCTGAATAATGGCTTCATCGACACTTTTGCCGGCTATCCTGCAGGCGGTGATGCAGAAGATGCCTGCTGCGCTTAACGACCATCATTATCCCGGCTGGCATCTGGCGCCGGTTACCGGACTGCTTAACGACCCGAATGGATTTATCCATTTTGACGGTCATTATCATCTGTTTTATCAGTGGAATGCGTTGGGGTGCGAGCATAAACATAAATGCTGGGGACACTGGCGCTCTGCCGATCTGCTGCACTGGCAACATCAGCCGATTGCGCTGATGCCGGATGAAGCGTATGACCGTAGCGGCTGTTACTCCGGCAGTGCGGTCGATGACGATGGCGTTCTGACGCTGATTTACACCGGCAACGTGAAATTTGACGACGGCACACGCACTGCGTGGCAGTGCCTGGCTCAGCAAAATAGCGCAGCAGGATTTGATAAGCTCGGGCCGGTTATTGCTTTGCCAGAGGGCTACACCGGACATGTCCGCGATCCGAAAGTCTGGCGACAGGGTAACCACTGGTACATGGTGCTGGGCGCTCAGGATCGGCAGTTGCAGGGTAAAGTGCTGCTGCTGCGGGCGGAAAATCTGCAGCAGTGGCAACTGCTCGGCGAGATAGCGGGCAGCGGGCTGGGCGGTCTCGGGCCGGCGGGTTACATGTGGGAATGCCCGGATATGTTTACTCTCGGCGACAGCACTTACCTGATCTGCTGCCCGCAGGGCGTGGCGCGCGAGGAAAAACGCTTTCTCAACAGTCACCCGAGCGCCTGGCTGAGCGGCACGCTCGATGATCAGACGCCGGCCTATCACCACGGCCCGCTGCACGAACTGGACGCCGGCTTCGAGTTTTACGCGCCGCAGACCACGCTGACCGCTGACGGGCGGCGGTTGCTGGTGGGATGGATGGGCACGCCCGATGGGGAAGAGATGGCCCAGCCCACCGTTGCTCATCACTGGATCCACCAGATGACCTGCCTGCGTGAACTCAGTTCCCGGGATGGCAAGCTCTGCCAGCAACCGATCGCCGAGCTGCAGGCGCTGCGCGAAGCCGGAGAGGTTTATCAGGGACGTGCTGATGACGCGCCGCCGATCGATGCGCAGCGGCTGGAACTGCTGCTGGAAAGCCAGGGCGGAATCGAACTCAATTTTGCCGACACGCTGATCGTGACGTGGCAGCAGGATGCACTGCAGCTGGCGCGTCGCAGTCTGGTCACGGGTGAATGGCACTACCGCTACTGGACGGGCGCCGCCAGCCGGTTACAGATCCTGTGCGATCACTCCAGCGTTGAGATTTTCATCAATGATGGCGAAGGGGTGATGAGCAGCCGTTATTTTCCGACGCAGCCGGCGTGGTTAACCCTGCGTGGCCGCGCAGAACTGCAGGCTCACTACTGGTCGTTACGTCGCTGCATGGTAGAATAAGCGCTTGTTTCCTTAGACGATGCCTTGCCGTGAGAAAAACGAAACGCGTTACCATCAGTGACATTGCCACGCTGGCGGGGGTGAGTAAAGCCACCGCCAGCCTGGTGCTCAACGGCCGCGGAGAAGAACTGCGGGTCGCGAAGGAGACGCGTGAACGGGTGCTGGCGCTTGCCCGACAGCATCACTATCAGCCCAGCATTCATGCCCGGATGCTGCACGATGCCCGCAGCCATACGCTGGGACTGGTGGTGCCGGAAATCACCAACCATGGCTTCGCTGCGTTTTCTCATGCGCTGGAAAATCTGTGCCGCGCCGCAGGATTGCAGCTGCTGATCTCCTGTACCGACGAAAATGCCGGGCAGGAAATGGCGGTGGTCAATAACCTGGTATCGCGCCAGGTCGACGGGTTGATTGTCGCGTCCAGCATGTTAAGCGACAGTGATTACGTCACCCTTAGCGAGCAGTTGCCGGTGCTGCTGTTTGACCGTCGCATCAGCGACACGCGCTTACCCTGGGTGATCACCGATGCCATCACGCCCACCGCCGATCTGGTTGAAAGGCTGGCGCGCGCCAGTCCGGATGAGATCTACTTTCTTGGCGGTCAGCCCGATCTGTCACCAACCCAGGATCGCCTGGCGGGTTTCAGCCAGGGACTCACGCGTGCTGGCGTTACGCTGCGTCCGGAATGGATTATTCAGGGTAACTATCACCCGGCCAGCGGTTATGAGATGTTTGCCGCCCTGTGCGAACGGCTGGGGCGGCCGCCGAAAGCGCTGTTTACCGCCGCCTGCGGCCTGCTGGAGGGCGTTCTGCGCTATATGAGCGAGCACCGCTTGCTGACCAGCGACATCCGCATTGCCAGTTTTGACGATCACTACCTGTATGATTCCCTCTCCATCCCCATCGACACGGTCGAGCAAAACGTGCCGCAGCTGGCGCAGGCCTGCTTCGCGATCCTGACCAGCCTGATCCGCGGCGATGAGCCAGTAAACAGCCAGCTGGTACTGCCTGCGACGCTTCGTCTGCGCTGTTAACGCCGCCGCAGGTTAATCGATGCCAGCAACGCGACTCCCGCTGGCAGAGGCAACTATCGATTGGCGTCGTGCGGCTTAATGCGCTGAATCAGCGGCCGGATTAATGTTACTGGCTGCGCCGGATGCTGGCGAGCGACGTGAGCAGGCTATTTTTATCGCCTTCGCTCAGGTTGGCCGCCGTGAGTTGCGAGGCCAGCCATGCCCGTTCGGCGTGCGAAAAGCCGCCAGCCAACAGCTGCTGGCCGATCGCGTTGAGCAATTGGCTATCCAGCCGTTGTATCTGTTGCCGGGTATCAGCCAGATCCCTGACGGCGGCGTTATCCGGGACTGATAGCCAGTCCGCCCGATAACGATATTGAATCGCCTTACTGGCATTCATCAGGGCATGAACAAACGGTTCCACCGAATGGGGTTCCAGTCCGGCTTGCTCAGCGTTTTTCAGCATGCTTTGCATCACCTGCTGTTCCCGCGGCAAATCCTCGATCGGGAGATGATGCTGTGCTTTGTAGCCAGCCACCTCTTTCATCACCTGCATCCGTCCATTTAATGCAGTGGAAAGCGTGCCGAGCGCAACGGAAGAGACCGGCCCGGCAAAAACGTTACAGCACACAAACAGTGAAGAGAAAAGAATCGTCGTAAAATGCGTCATTTGCCCGCTCCGTTAATGAATACTGGCGCTAATTTAGTCATGAAAAAATCGTCGAAGGTAATTATTTTGTTTTCAAAGTATGAATTGCAAACGGTGTCAGTGCGCTAGCGCAGGTGATTAATTCTGATGGGTTTTGCGTCTTTTAACGTCACACAATCTTCATGTTGCTATGCCACGCTGACAGGTTTATCCCGCCGCAGCCGGTGTTGCTCAACAGCCGGTATTAATGATGTTGCCGCCAGCGCAGCTCCAGTTATTGTCAGACAGGGATGCGCTAAGCGAAGGGCGACAGGGCAGGGTGAAGAAGGTTGTTACGGCCGGGTGCAGTAAAGCCATTGCCCGCTAATAGGCCGCCAGTGGAGCCTGATGTTGCGATCCGGATCGGTCAGCATCAGGCTGCCAGTGATGTGCTGAGGATGATGGCTACGCCGCCGATCGTGGCGGCGCAGTCAGTCAGGGGACGAAGATAGCGCGGACGCAACCATCTTCTTTGTGTTTGAACATCTCGTAACCCCGTGGTGCCTGTTCCAGCGGGAAGCGATGCGTCGCCATAAAAGCCGGGTTCAGTTCATTGCGGGCCACGTGTTCCAGCAGGCGGTGCATATAACGTTGTCCATGCTGCTGAGCGGTACGGATTGTCAGGCTCTTGTTGATCATCAGGCCTAACGGAAACTTATCCATCACCCCGTAAACGCCGAGAATGGCAATGTTGCCGCCTTTACGGCAGACGTAGAGTGCCTGACGCAGTGCCGCGCCAACATCGGTTTCAAGATGCAGCATCTGTTTGGTTTTATCGTAAACCTGGCTCAATCCTTCGCCCCGGGCTTCCATACCGACCGCATCAATGCAGCTGTCCGGGCCACGTCCACCGGTTAATTCCAGTAACGCTTCGTTGATATCCACCTGGGTGTAATCCAGCGTCAGGCTGCCGGCATAATCGCGCGCCATTGCCAGCCGTTCCGGATAGCGATCGATGCCAATCACCTGATGAGCGCCCATCAGCCATGCACTTTGCTGCGCCATCAGACCGACACCGCCACAGCCCCATACCACCACCGTGTCGCCAGGGTGGATATTACAAAAATCGGCACCCATGTAACCGGTCGGGGCAGCATCAGAGAGAAACAGCGCCTGTTCATCGGTCACGCCCTCGGGCACCACGAAGCAATCATTGTCGGCAAACGGCACGCGCACATATTCTGCATGCGATCCGGCATAGCCGCCAAAGGCGTGGCTGTAGGCGTAAATACCGCCGGTCGGATGACCGAGTACGGCTTCTCCTTTCTCCCATTGCGGATTGGTGTTGTCACAACAGGAAGGTAAATGATGCTGGCAATACCAGCAGGAACCACAGGAGATAAATGAGGGCACCACCACCCGATCGCCGCGGCGAATATTTTTTACGGCGCTGCCGACTTCGACCACTTCACCCATGAATTCATGACCGAGGATGTCACCTTCGCGCATACTCGGGATCAGGCCATCAATTACGTGCAGATCGGAGCCGCAGGTGGTGGTCAGCCTGACGCGAACAATCGCATCATGAGGATTTATCAGGCCCGGATCGGCCACGGTCTCAACGCTCAAATCGTTAACGCCATTCCAGCATAGTGCGCGCATTTATTTCTCCTTATCCTGACGTTCGGCGTGGCGGCCAGCAGGCTGACCATCCAGCGTGGCGATCTCTCCGGTCTCGGCGAGGCTTTTAAAGCGATGCAGTGCTTTGCTGGCCACCTCTTTCGGCAACAGATCAAACACTTTGGTCACCTTTTTCCCCAGCGCGCCGCCCGGCGGGATGAAGCGCAGAGTGAGCGCCAGTTCAGTGCCCCATTCGCCGGGCGCCGGGCGCAGCAGAAGTTCGCCTTCGTTAGGGATGTCGGCACCCTCCAGCGATCGCCAGGCAATAATTTCGCCCGGCTGGGCTTCGACAATCCGGCTCTCCCAGGCGTAGTGTTTACCCAGCGGGCCTTCGATCTGCCAGTGCGCATCGCTTTTATTGACCGGCGTCACCGTGGCAAAGTGGCTCATAATACGCGGCAGAGTATCCGGCTCCAGCCACAGGGAAAAAAGCTCGGTCGCCGGACGACCGACGGTTATCCAGCGCCGGAGCGTAAGCGTATTATCGCTGGCAGTTGTTTGAGGTTTTTTGGCCAAAAGGTCCTCCGATAGCAGGCTTAGTCGAACGGAAATCACTGAAAATGAGTTAAGAACAGCCTGCGGAATTTTGCGAGCGAAGCCGTAGCGTTGCGGTACGGCAGGTCTGGTCGCAGGTTATGTATCGGACAGCGCGGTGCGGGGCGCAGGAAAACCCCGTTGCGGACGGCGGGATTATGTATAATGCCTGCAGCAAAGAGGCATCTGTTTTAGCAGCAAATAGAGGTAGATATGTCTGCATCTGAAACTTCTACCGGTGGTAAAAGTGTGGTTGAGTTGGTGCTGAGTTTAGAAACTCAGGTGGCAGGTTACCCGCAGGCAAACTGGCACATCGGTCTGAAAAGCAAAACCAAAATGGCGCTGGAAAAGATTAACCGCGCGTTTGATGCAAAACGTATCAGTGCAGAAGAGAGTCTGAATCTGAAACAGCGGGTTTATAGCGTGCAGGATAAATTAATTGAGCTGGCGCTATGGTAAGGCTGTGCATTTAGCCGTCAGCGGCCATCACCCGCTGACCTGCACTTAAGTCGGCTGGTGTGAAAAACTGATACTTCAGTACGCAACGCCGCTGGGCATTTTCCGCACTTTTCAGCGAAGGCGTATTGCCGGGAAGGATAGTGCCGGTCAGCAGCACGCTGTCGCCGTAACGCTGATCGAGCTGCTGCAACAGCAGTTGCTGGGCTCGCGCTGCCAGTCCGCGGCCGCGGTATTCGGGCAAAATCACCTCATCCAGAATCTGAATCCCCTCAATGAACCCCACGCGGCGCATCGCGCAAATGATCAAGCCGGTCAGCTGACCCTGACTGACAATCAGCGAGACGTTGCCCTGGGCGATATCCTCACGCAGTTCCCGTTTATCGGTTGCCAGCAGCAGATGTCTGAGCTGCGGCAGGGCACGCCAGCTGGCACGATAGGCGCGATTGATAGTGGTCAGACAGACCGGATAATCCTCTCTGGTGGCGGTCACCAGCGAAACATCCTGCCCGGTCGGGGCGGAAAGCGAGTCCGGGCGGCCAAGAAAGATCAGTTGATCGGTGAAGCCGATCGCAGGATGGTCGGCGGGCAGCAGCACGCGCAGCGTTTGCGGGTTCAGCGCCTGCCACGCCTGCATAATGGCGCAGGCAACCTGCTGGTTAATCGGTCCATCCAGCGCGACGACATCGATAAACGACTGGGCCAGATCGCCGCCGAGATAGCGGGGACCGGTGAGATAACGCTGACCGTCAATGTGGAGTTCACGTTGCAGAAAATAACGCTGTGGCAACCCGGTTTCACGCCAGGGAAAGGCGGCAGAGAAACGGGCATCACGACACCATGCCTGCTGCTGCGTCAGCCACTTAATCAGCCAGCCCCTGAGCCGGTGCGGTGAAACCGGCAGGCTCTGGTAGCGCGACACCATATAATCCAGCATACCCTTTCCACCTTGTTGCCCGTCTCAGGTTCAGCATCGGGGCTGAATGAACGTAACGGCTTAGCGCCGGCTCTGGTACTCCTCTTTCAGCAGACCGAACAGCCAGTCATCCTGCCATTTACCGTTCAGAAAAAAGTTCTGCCTTAAGGTGCCTTCCTGCGCGAAGCCGGCGGAGATTAACGCTTTCCGTGAGGCGATATTCCCAGCGGTAACGGTCGCCACCAGCTTGCGGTACGCCAGTTGGTCAAAACAAAACCCGATCACCGCATTCAGTGACTCGCGACCGTAACCTTTGCCGTGAAAGTCAGCGGCGAGAATAAAACCAAACTCGGCAATGCCGTTACCCCGATCGATAAATCCGCTGAATCCTGTCGGCAATCCTGAGGTTTTTTCTTCCATCACCAGGCAAAGCCAGTGATCACATCCTTTATGCCAGGCGGGCAAGCGAACGTCAAACGAGTGGGTTCTGATTTCGTCGGCAGAGCGTGGATCAGAGATATATTTCATCACCGATTGATCCTGACTGACCGCCAGATAAAACGGCCAGTCCTGCTGACTCAACGGCCGGTAACGCAGCCGCGCAGAGGTGATCTCATCAGGTTGCATCATGCTACTCCTTGCAGGCCGAGCTTCAGGGCGAAAGTTGATGCCAGCAAGCTAACACAGCCGCCGGAGAAGCGGGAGTCAAACTCGCCAGCCAGCCGTGCACCGCTGAAGACGGCGGTTGTGGTATCGCTTCCATTTATACCGGGATTCTTACGATGAGCTGCGTGGTTCGCATCGGTTGAAATTTTTTAGTTAACACCTTTCGAATGTAATTGGCTGATATATAACACTTGTTATGTATTTGTTTACACTCTGCCACGAAAAGGCAATGTAAATGGCATGTGATAGCGTTTACACTTGCACTGATGTTTCTTTACATTTCCCGCTTTTTATCAAGGTTAAACACATGTCACGGGTATCCCGAACACTCAATTTGTTAACGCTGCTGTTTTCTGTCGCCTGCTCTGCCTGGCTGCTGATCGGCGGCGTCTGGTTGCTATCGCTGGGCGGTAGCGCGTATTACCTGATCAGCGGCCTGACCATGGCGGGCTTTAGCGTGCTGCTGTGGCGCAGAAAACGCAGTGCGCTCTATCTCTACGCCGCGATTCTGATCGCCAGTGCGCTGTGGGCGTGGCAGGAAGCAGGCAGCGACTACTGGACGCTGGTGCCGCGACTCGACGTCTGGGTACTGCTGGGGATCTGGCTGATTTTGCCTTTCAGCTATCGTCAGTTTGGCCCGGCCGGTAAAAAACCGCTGGCGGCGATGGTTATCGCCTTACTGGCTAACGGAGCGCTGCTGGTGGGCTCATCACTGCACGATCCGCAGGAGATAAACGGCGAACTGCCGCTGACCGATGTTGCGCCAGCCGCTTCATCGGTACCGGCGGAAGACTGGACCGCCTACGGCCGGACGCAGGAAGGCGTGCGTTACTCGCCGCTGAAGCAGATCAATGAGCACAACGTGCAGAACCTGCAGGTGGCCTGGCAATATCACACCGGCGATGTCAAAACCGCGAACGATCCGGGTGAGATTACCAATGAAGTGACGCCGCTCAAGGCGGGCAACATGCTCTATCTCTGCACGCCACACCAGATTCTGCTGGCGCTGGACGCGGTGAGCGGCAAAGAGAAATGGCGCTTTGATCCGAAGCTCAAATCCGATCCGTCATTCCAGCACATCACCTGTCGTGGCGTGTCCTATCACGAAATGCCGGCGGCGCAGCAGAGTAGCGCTTCACAGCCTGCCCACTGCGCGCGTCGTATCTTCCTGCCGGTGGACGACGGTCGTCTGATTGCGCTGGATGCCACCTCTGGTGAGCGTTGCGAGAACTTCGCCAGCCACGGTGAGCTGAATCTGCAACATCAGCAGCCAAATGCCTATCCGGGCGGTTATGAGCCGACGTCACCACCGATTGTCACCGACAAAGTGATCATCGTGGCGGGCTCGGTCACCGATAACCTGTCAACCCGTGAACCGTCTGGCGTGATCCGCGGTTTTGATATCGACAGCGGTAAGCTGGTGTGGGCGTTTGATCCTGGCGCGAAAGATCCGAATGCGCTGCCTGCAGAAGGGGAGACCTTCAGCGCCAACTCACCTAACTCCTGGGCACCGGCGGCGTATGATGCTCAGCGTGACATCATCTATCTGCCAATGGGCGTCTCGACGCCGGATATCTGGGGTGGTCATCGCACGCCGGAACAGGAGCGTTATGCCAGCGGCCTGCTGGCGCTGCACGCCTCGACCGGTAAGCTGGCCTGGTTCTATCAGACAGTACATCATGACCTGTGGGACATGGATCTGCCGTCGCAGCCAACCCTGGCGGACATCACGGACAGCAGCGGCAAGCGCGTACCGGTGGTGTATGTACCGGCTAAAACCGGCAACATTTTTGTGCTGAACCGTGAAACCGGCCAGCCGGTGGTACCTGCACCGGAAACCCCGGTACCGCAGGGACCGGCGAAAGGCGATCATCTCAACCCGACTCAGCCTTTCTCGCAACTCACCTTCCGGCCGAAGCAGAATCTGCAGGGCAAGGATATGTGGGGCGCGACGATGTTCGACCAGCTGGCGTGCCGCGTAATGTTCCATCGCCTGCGATATGAAGGCCCGTTTACGCCACCTTCAGAGCAGGGCACACTGGTGTTCCCGGGTGATTTCGGCATGTTCGAGTGGGGCGGTATTGCGGTTGATACCGACCGTCAGATTGCGATTGCGAACCCGATGGCGATGCCGTTTATCTCACGGCTGGTCCCACGCGGACCGGGCAACCCGATTGAGCCTGGTGCGGCGGGTGCTGCCGGTTCCGGTTCGGAATCCGGCGTGCAGCATATGTATGGCGTACCTTATGGCGTTGAACTGAATCCGTTCCTGTCACCTTTAGGTCTGCCGTGCCTGCAGCCGTCATGGGGCTTTGTCTCGGCGATCAATCTGCAGAATCATCAGATTGTCTGGAAGAAACGCATCGGTACGGTACGCGACAGTGCGCCGGTTCCGCTGCCGTTCAAAATGGGCGTGCCGATGTTAGGCGGCCCGGTGACCACCGCTGGCAATGTCTTCTTTGTGGCCGGAACGCTGGATAACTACCTGCGCGCCTACAGTGTGCGTGACGGCAAACTGCTGTGGCAGGCCCGACTGCCGGCGGGTGGTCAGGCGACGCCGATGACCTATGCAGTCAACGGTAAGCAATATGTGGTGATCATGGCCGGTGGACACGGCTCGTTCGGCACTAAAATGGGCGATACGCTTATCGCTTATGCGCTGCCGTAACCTGCGTTAATCTGTAAAATCACGCCCCCGTCGGTCTCGCCTGCGGGGGCTTTTTTTTGCTGACATTAGCGCGCTGACAGGTGAAGCCGTGGCTTCATTGCTACGCTTGAGCCGCCCCCCTTGCCACTGAGAGAGCAAAACGGATGGATCTGAAACAGATTGACGCCTCTGCCTGGACCACACTGAGCGATGCTGCCGCTGATCCGCAGGCGGAATTCCGCTACCTGACGCTGTGTACTGTTGATGCCGCCAGTCGGCCACAGGCGCGTACCGTGGTTTTACGTCAGGTTGATAGCCGCCTGCGCACCCTGACCTTTCATACCGATCTCCGCAGTCCGAAGTGGCAGGAGATGAGCGCCAATCCGCAGGTGACGGTGCTGGGATATGCCCTGCAGACCCGGCTGCAGTTGCGCCTGCAGGGAGAGGTCGGACTGTATGCCGGGGAGAGCGATATTGCGGATGCTGCGTGGTCCCGGTTACCGGCGCGGACCCGCAGCACCTACACCGGCGGCCCGCCGGGCGAGGTGTCTGACAGTGATGAGCAGGCTGCAGTGCCCCCAGCGGATGACGATGCCGGCAGGCAGCATTTCGGCGTAGTGGTGATGCGGGTCAGTGCGCTGGACTGGTATCAGTTACACCGGGAGAACAATCAGCGGGCGCTGCTGATCTACGCCACTGACGGTGCGTTGGTCAGTGGCCAGCAGATCGCCCCCTGAACAGACGGGTTTAATCCCGGTCTACACTGACTGAACAGACTTTTTTGAAACGACGAGGTCAGGGTGGGTTTAATCAGCAATCGGGGCCAGTCCCCGTTTATTCAGGGTTTCCAGTTGCAGGATGTCACGCTGGATAACGGCATCACGCTGCGCGTCGCCACTGGCGGCAGCGGGCCGGCGCTGGTGATGCTGCATGGTCATCCGCAGAATCATCTTTGCTGGCATAAGGTGGCACCAGTGCTGGCGCAGCATTACACCGTGGTGCTGCCCGATCTGCGCGGCTATGGCGACAGTGATAAACCGGCCAGCGATGCGCAGCACCGGCCCTATTCAAAACGGGCGATGGCGCAGGATATTGCGCTGCTGATGACTGCGCTTGGCCACCCGCGCTTTGCTTTTGTCGGACACGATCGGGGAGCCAGGGTAGGCCATCGGCTGGCGCTCGATTATCCGGATCGCGTCAGCGCCTGTACCTTTATCGATATTGCACCGACAGCCACCATGTACCAGCAGACAGACAGGGAATTCGCCACCCGCTATTTCTGGTGGTTTTTCCTAATCCAGCCTGAGCCATTACCGGAAACGCTGATCGGGTCAAATACCGAATTCTTCCTGCGTCAGCATATCCGGGCGCAACTCAAAGTCGCTGATGCCACGCCTGAAGCGATTCTGAAAGATTACCTGCGCTGCTATCAGCATCCGGCAATGGTGCACGCGGTGTGTGAGGATTATCGCGCCAGTGCGACGATAGATTTAGAGGATGATGCTGCCAGCGCAGGAGAGCGAATCCGCTGCCCGCTGCTGTTACTGTGGGGAGAGCAGGGCACGGTCGGCCAGCTGTATGATGTGCCGCAAACCTGGGCTGACAAAGCCTCACATATTCGGGGGCGGGCGTTACCGTGCGGCCATTCGCCACAGGAAGAGGTGCCATCAGCACTGCTGGCGGAACTGCAGGCCTTTCTGGCCTCTGCCGGAGAAAATCAGCCTGATTAATCCGCAGCCCCACAGCCGGGGCGAGCCACCGTTAATGATGTCATATTCACTGCCAGCCGCTGCGCTGGCATTTTTTTATCTGCCGCATCGCTTAACGGATTTTAGCGCCACGTTATCCTCATATTTCTATCTTTTTACGCTATTTCCTATCTTTTAGCTTCGCTTGTGCCAGGCTTTAAATTCTCATGAAGCAGTCACTTATGCTTCATGACAGGAAAAGTCACCATTATTTCTCTGCACGCTTATCCCAGCATAACTTTCTCAGGACTACGGGCAGGTTAACCATGAACGATCGACCGCCTGAAAAACCGGAGGCAGGGGAAAATGACCAGCGACTCAGGCTGGCGGAAGAGCAGCTTGAGATTTCGAAGCAGCAGGTCAGTGACGGCTATGTCCGGGTTACCCGGCGGGTGACGGAGCATCAAGAAAAAATCGCCCTGTTACTCAGGCAGCAGACAGCCGAAATAGAGCGAGTCCCTAAATCGGAACGGCTGACGTCAATGCCGGAAATCCGCGAAGAAAACGGCGTGATCATCATTCCTGTGGTTGAAGAGGAAGTTGAGATTATCCGCCGGCTGGTGCTGAAAGAGGAACTGCATATCCGCAAAGTGGTTAACCAGGTTCCGCTGGAACAGGTGGTCACCCTGAAAAAACAGCACGCTCAGATAGACAGACATCAGCAACCAAAACAGTCTGAACCCATCACCGAGGAGAAAACTATGGCGCGTGAAACAATCGTAACGATGTTCAGCAATGTCTCACTGGCAGAAGGCGCAAAGCGCAACCTGATCAAAGCGGGCTTCCTGGACGATGACATTGATATTATTTCCGGAGAGCGCCTGCGTACTGAAGGTCAGGAAGCGCGTCATCCTGGCTTCTGGCAGCGTCTGTTCGGCAATACGCTGGAAGAAGATCAGGCAGAAGTCTATGAAGATGCGATGCGGACTGGCGGCGTGGTGCTGTCGCTGCGTGCAGATGAAGATCAGTTGCCGCGGGCACTGGGCATTCTTGATGCACATGAAGAGCTCACCGAGCGCAGCGCCGCCCTGCCGGAAGATTACGCCGCCGATGATGGCCTGACCACCGCACCGGGTGCCTCGCTGAATCAACCGACGCCGGGCAGCGATCTCACCGGCAATCCGGCCCATAGCGCGACCGTACGTCCTTCGCTGACCGGCGATGAAAGTGAAGAAGACGTGCTGCGTCTGGCCGAAGAGCGACTGGAAGTGGGAAAACGCCTGGTCAGCGAAGGCTCAACCCGGGTACGCCGCTACACGGTCACCGATCAGGTGTCAGAAAATGTGTCGCTGCGTGAGCAGCATGCGGAGATTTTCCGCCGTCCGCTGAGCGAAACCGGCGCGCCGGATCAGGTCGACTGGTCGGAAAAAACCATCGAAGTTGAAGAGACCCATGAACAACCGGTGGTGAATAAAACCGCGCAAATCATTGAAGAAGTGGTGTTGCGTAAAGAGCAGAGCGATCGGGTTGAAACCATCAATGACTCGGTACGTCGCCAGGAAGTGGATATTGACCGTGCCAGCACGGATAACGTGGCCGGCAACCGCACTGCGACCGATCCGCTGCTCGACGCTACGCAGCAGGCCCGCACCGGTCACGACAGTCCGGCTGTATCGCCGGGCGGCCTCTCTGGCCGGGAACCGGCGCATAAAGAGGGCGTAATCGAGAAGGCAGGCGATAAAATTGCCGAAGCCAAAGATAAGGTTGAAGACAAATTCAAAAAGCCATAAGGCTGCGGCTGTATCCGGCTTAGTCCACTGCCCGTATTAGTGAATACGGGCATTTTTTTGCCTTCAGCGCAGCGGGGCGGTTAACCCGCAACGCGTCCAGTTTGTGCATGACGACAAAAACTACCCCGCGATAGCATCTGGCCTCGCGCCCGTTCAGCAAGGCTGGCAGGCTCACTAAGCTATTCTGGCTGTTGTATGTTCCGGCAGCCGCTGATCTGATTTCAAACAGTTCTTTGCCGTAAAGAGGACGTTTCTGACCCCACTCTTCCCTTACCAATAAATCGTTCCGGTGGTGTCTGCAATCTGCAGGTGTGCCAGCTATACATATGCTTTGCATCTGCATATACTTGGCCTATGCTTTGGGGTGCTTGCTGGTATTGATGCACCCGCTTTGTACAGCATTTACTCTATGGGAGAAAAATCATGCGAACCGTATCAGTATTTAAAAATGGCAATAATCGCGCCATCCGTTTGCCGCGTGATATGGACTTTGAGGGGGTGAGCGAACTGGAGATCATCCGTGAAGGCGACAGCATCATTCTTCGCCCGGTACGTCCAACATGGGGCTCATTTATTCAGGAAGAGAAAGCGGACCCTGACTTTATGACAGAGCGTGAAGACGTTATCAGTGATGAAGGCCGCGTTGACTTATGAGTAAGACTTACATGCTGGACACCTGCATCTGTTCGTTCATTATGCGCGAGCAGCCGGAAGCGGTGATCAGACGTCTGGAGCAGGCGGTGCTGCGTAATCATCGTATCGTGGTATCGGCGATTACCTATGCCGAAATGCGTTTCGGGGCGATCGGGAAAAACGCTTCTCCGCGCCATGGAAAGCTGGTTGATGCCTTCTGCGCCCGCCTTGATGCAATCCTGCCGTGGGATCGGGCAGCGGTGGACGCCACTGCGGAAATTAAAGCGGCACTGGCTTCGGCCGGAACGCCAATCGGCCCTAACGATACCGCCATTGCCGGACACGCGATTGCGACAGGGGCCATTCTGGTGACCAATAATGTCAGGGAGTTTGAGCGGGTGCCGGGCCTGGTGTTCGAAGACTGGGTGAAGTAAGCATGGTTTTTCCAGCCCGCTATTTAATCGCTCCGTAGATAAATAGCGGGCTTTATCCGGCTCAGTCTGCTGGCCAACCTGATCAATACAATGATTGGTTTGCTCTTAGCGCAGCGGAGCGTTAACCCGCAACGCGTCCAGTTCGCGCGCATCGTGACTGCAGAAAAAGGTGATCTCGCCGCCACACTGGCAGGAAAGTTCGCGCAGCCGCTGCTGATTATGCCGGCGTGCCGCGTTATCCATCGCCATCATCCACTGGTAAAAACGCAGTCCCGGCGTGCAGTGGCGCGTCGGCTGGCGCATTTCACCGCGATAAAACCAGGCGTCACCGCCGTGCAACAGCCAGCCATCGGGTTGCTGAATCGCGATACCGGCATGGCCAGGCGTATGTCCCGCCAGCGGCACCAGCAAAATTTCCGGCGGCAGATCGCGCAATCCGTGCACTGCCTCAAAGCCAAACCACTTTTCCCCCTGCGGCT